>Ga0315277_10008587_pt1 | contig 13109 bp, 5 predicted proteins | sample YL17G05_15_MG_FD_203695 | JGI IMG/M metagenome (GOLD analysis project Ga0315277, IMG submission 203695) | Sediment microbial communities from Yellowstone Lake, YNP, Wyoming, USA - YL17G05_15 | ecosystem: Environmental > Aquatic > Freshwater > Lake > Sediment | place: USA: Wyoming | collected...
CTTGTCTTCGCCTACACCCGCATTATACCACGGAAAAGCCGAGTCGCCAACGAGCGCTTGTGCTCACATGAGTTAGCCGGTCCGCAGGGGCGTGACTCCCGGCCGTCGGCTTACAGCAGCGACATTCTCGTCACGACTCCATCGCAAGCTAGACGGGGAGACAGCTCCGCGAGGTACCTGCGCAATAGGGTGGTGTCCCAATCTGCTCGCGCGCCTTCTTTTGTAGGCCTCTCGGTGCCACTCTTTGCACCGGCAGTGTCGCCCACCTTGTCCCGGGCCGTGTGTTGGATCGGTGGGGAAGCCCGCAAGCAGCTTCCACCTCTTGCAGGTAGAGCACACCTTCCCCTCCACCCCGCCACGCGTGATGATAGCCATCAGACCGGTTCCTCCACGCTCCAGGTGGGGTCAGGCATCGACGGCCCTCTCCTTCCCGCCATCTTACCACGCCTTAGTACCTACGGGAGCGTCAGTTCCTGCACGATCGGTGCCAACGGGATTGCCGGCTCTTGTCGCATTCGGAACTGCCCTCCTGATCGGTGATGATGTGCCTGGGGCTGCCGTGGCGGGAGAAGGCGCGCTCGAGCACCTCCACCACCCAGCCCGCGTTCGGCCCTTCCAGCGGGGCCACGGCCATCACCGCGCGGGAGAAATGGTCAATCGCCACTAGCGCCCAGGTGGGCCAGATGCGCCATCGCCACACCCGGGTGCGATCCACGCTCCATACGTGATTCGGATAGCGGGCGATGATCTGGCGCGGCTTCTTTTCTTCAGGCTTTCCGGCCGCAGCAGCGGGCGTGCCTTCGGGTCGCGGCCGAGGACGGAGGAAGATGTTACGGACCGTGGACGCCGCCAGGAAGATACCCAGTGTCCCCAGCACCAGGGCGATACGGCGCCGCCCCCAGCCAGGATTCGCCGATGCCATCTCCCATACCAGTGCCTCCAGCGCCTCCGAGGTCTGGCGCACTGACGCTTGGCACCTGCGTCCACATAGACCCACGCCGTCCTGCAGCCGGCGCAGCCAGCGCCAGACCGTGGACCGCGCCACCCCGAAGCACTTGGGGATCTGCCGTCGGGGGATGCCGAAGTACTCGATGCACCACAGGATATGCAGCCGCTCTGCCAGGGGATAGGGCTTCCGGATGTGAGCGGCCTTCAGGCGCCGCTCCGCACAGGCGAGCCGCTCAACCAGAAACTCGATGGTGTCCCGGAGCATCGCGTTCTCGGCGTGCACCTCCGCCCCATCACCCGAAGCCTTCGCCGCCTGCTCCAGGCCCAGTCGTCGTGTCCGCCCCGCCCATCGGCCACTCAACAACACCGCCTTCATCACCAGGCAGACCGCAGTTCCAGCTCCTTCCACGTGGGTTCATCCTCCGGCGAAATGGAGTGCCCACGATACACCAAGGGATGCCGTCAGAGCAAGGCTAGGGCGGTTCTACGGAGAGATAACCACTGCAACTGGATCGCAGGCATCGGCCACTGCCTCATCCGGGAAGACTCGTCTTGCCACGTGCCAGGCGTCGTTCTTCTTCGTGCATCCCTCGGTCCTCGTGCCCGACCTCGGCCGCCGGGCACGGGGACGATCGAGGAGGCGAGGCCGCCTTACATCGGCAGCTCGAACGCCCGCTGGATGTACACCGCCATCTGTGCCCGGTCTACTACGTTCGCCGGCCGATAGGTGCCGTCGCCGTAGCCTTGTGTTACGCCCTCACGGGCCAGGTACTCAATCTGATCGTAAGCCCAGAAGTCGCTTGGTACGTCGAGGAAGGTCGGCTCCAGAGGGCCGACAGGCACGGCCGCGTCGCCGCCCGGGGAGACCAGCGTGCGGGCGATGAACACCGCCATCTGGCCACGGTCGACCTGCAACGTCGGGCGGTAGGTGGCGTCTTCGTAGCCCTGGACGATGGCGTTGGCCACCGCGTACTCCACGTACTTGTAGGCCCAGTAGTCGGTCGGCACATCAGAGAAGCTGGCCTCCGCGGGGCCTGTGGGAACCAGTTCATCGCCTCCTGCCAAGGCGCGGGAAATGTAGACCGCCATCTGGTCTCTGCTGACAACTACGGAGGGACGGTAGGTGTGATCCTCATAGCCGACGACGATCCCGGAGGCGTACGCCGCCATGATCTGGTCCAGCGCCCAGTGGTCATCTGGTAGGTCGGTGAACACGTTCCAGATCACAGTCACGGCCGGCGACTTCGCGCTCTCCCCTGCGGCGTTCCTGGAGGCCGCGCGGTACTCGGTCTTGCCCGGCGGAACCAGGACCTGGCGCTCGACGCTCCACTGCCCGCCTACGCAGTCGACCACTTGCGTGACCTCTCCATCGCCGTAGAGGGCGACCGATGTCGCCTCCGCCGGTGCCGTGCCCGCGATGGTGATCGTCGGCTGCTGCGCGTCCGTCAACAGAGTCCGCTCATCCGGGCTAGTGATGACCGGCGGCCCAGGCAATGGCGCGGTGCTGAAGAACCAGATGTCAGGCGCCACCTCTGCCGCCCCGGTGGGCATCATCCCGTCCCGCAGAACATCGGTCACGGTGATGATGTGGGATACGTCAGACTGACCCAGATCGAAAGCGATCTGCCAGTCGAGGCAATCGTCATCAGTCAGACAGGTCGGCGGGGAGCTGCGTTCTGCCTCTGGCGCGTCCGCCTGTTCCAGGTCAACCTCCACCCTCGCGGGCTCGCCCGGGAGACGGACCACGCCGTCCACCTCCAAGGAGCGGAACACGATGGTCGCCACACTGCCATCCGAGACTTGCACCAGCGGCCATTGGCCCCGGGTCTCCTGATCGCCCGGCCGGCCCACTACCCATTCCCCGTCCTTCAGGAATGCGTACCTCAGGAAGTCGCGGGTCCCCTCACCAGCAGGACCGTCCTCGAAGTCCAGCCGCTGACAGAAGGCAATCACCGGCTGCCCCGATGGGTCGAGGTCAACCGAAGGGTAGAGAGCCCCGTCACTTCCGGGGATCGGCTGAGGTGCGCTCCACTCGGCTGCGCCGTCCTGTGTGGCATACCACAGGAGCCGGTCCGGGTTGGTGGTGAGGTCGGCGTCAGCGTCGCTGACCCATACCAGGGCAGAGCGACCGCCTTGGCAGGCGACAGCCGGCTCCAGGTCAGCACCCTCAGGCGCCCACATCACGATCTCAGGGGTCCATTCGCCAGCCTCGTAGGACCTCAGGCAAATGTCGAGAGACCCCGAAGTGGAGACCTGCAAGTCCTGATCCCTCACCCAGGCTACCAGCACCCTGTCGGCATCCGGATCGACGGCAAGCGCGGGGCGGCCGTCGGGCACCTCATTCTGGGTCAGGCGGACGGGCGCGCTCCAGCCCGGGGACCCATCCTCCCCCCACAACGCGCCATAGATCTCTTGCTGTGCCAGAACATCGTCCAGGTTGTCGTATCCCCCCGCGTCGGCCTGAGGGATCTCGTTCTGGGTCCATACCGCAACCGCGCGGGGCTGCCCGGTCACTGGATGGGGCGACCTCCAGGCCACCTTCGGGTCGCTCTCAGTCCGATCATTCGAGGCGACGTAGCCCTGTGCCAGCACTTCGCCATCGGGAGCAAGCAGCGCATACGCGAGCTCGGGGTCAGTGCTCTCCGGGGCCGGGTCGCGATCATCTATCCAGAGCAGCAGCCCGACATCCTCGTCGCGGTTCCATGCCAGATCGGGCGCCGCCAGTATCGAGCGCTCCGTCTCGCCCTGCTGAGGCTCAACCGTCCGGCTGACCTCGAGCGCGGCGGCGCAGTCACCCCAGGAGTAGGTGAAGAGCTCGAACCATCCAGTATCGAAGCTGAGGCCCAGCTTGCCGCCGATGAGTTCGCCCTTGGCCCTGACGTCCACTGCGAGCTCCATGCAGGGGGACGTCACGTACATGGGGCTGGGAAGGTGGTCATGGGCATACGCGACGCTGATCGTGAAGTCACCGCTTGGCCTGATCCCGACCTCGGCCTTGGCTACACCGTAGAGGACGTCTGCGATGGCCCAAAACTCCGCGTAGACCCCTGCCCCCGCGGTGAACTGCAGGGGGTCCGCTGTAAGGTTTTCACGGAGGCGCCCCGATATCGTCAGGTCCACAGAGTAGCCGAACTCAGCGGTGAAGGTCAGCGTCATCGTGACACCCAAGACTTCCAGTGGCTGTGTGTAGCTGAAGGTCGGGGACTGGCCGGAGAGCCCCCACAGCTGCTGCTCACTGAGTAGGTACTCGTTCAAGGCGCGGAAGTAGTCGGGGCTCGTCCCGCTGTCCGGGTCCAACAGGAATTCGTACCCGCTCGCCGCCGGCCAGGCGAGCACTGTGGCATCAGCCACGCCCTCGGCGGAGTACGTCCAGTATCCGCTGACGAAGAACTCCTCCCTCACCGCGAGATCCATTTGGAAAGCCGTCGGCAAGCGCCCGATTATCGGAAGATCGATCTCCGGCAGACCGAGGCCCCCGCCAGGGCCATCGAATCCCAGGAAAGGCGGATTGCCGGGCACGCTGGTTCGGAAGATGTAATACGGTACGTCCTTGTAGCCCACGAAGACCGCTTTCTGCACTCCTGGAGGTTGGTATGTCCAGGGCTGGCTCAACCAGCTCGGCGGCGGGATCACCAAGATGGTGACGGCGTACACGGCGGAGGCCTCTTCCGCCGTGTCGTAGGCCGTTATCTCGAGCGATGGGTAGAGCCATTTGTGTCCGAGGGTGGGCCAGAGCTTGCTCATGTCAAACTCGGCCCTGGATTTCCAATGTGTGGGGCGTTCGGGATCTGGGGGGTCGTCGGTCTGCTCTGGTGCGTCGTCTCTCTTGGTTTCGAGCACGTTCCCAAACGGGCCTTTCATCGTGAACTCCACGTAGCCAACAGAGCGGGAGGGATCTGGCTCGGCGACGTAGGCTGTGAACCTGTTCAAGACCGGGCAGCTCTCACTTGGGTCGAGGAGAGCACCCTCCCCTTGCACAGGAAGAGACACAAACACCCCCGCCTCGTGCTTGTTCCGGTAGCCATACCTTGCGCTGTAACCAGTGATGGTTGGGGCCTCGTGCTCCGGGGTCTGGAACGACGAACTCACCGATTCGCCAGAGCCACGCGGGCTAGAGATGGTCACCTTCCAGTAGTACGTCTTGTTTACTACCAGTGTGCCCGCGGGTAGAACGCGCTGGGCGTCCAGCACGCCTGCTTCTACCTGTTGGGTCACGTCGAACACGAAGGGGGACTCGAACGCGGGGCTGTCATCCACTAGCAGGCGATACTCCGCATCCTGCTCACAGCCCATGTTGCAGTCCCTGTCCCTCTTCCACTGAAACGTCGGCGCTGTCGTGTCCACTCGGATGTCTTTCGGGTATAGCAGGGTCGGAGGTGGCGGAGCCTGTGGGGGGGTGGCGAAGAACCGGCGAGGGGACCAGTCGCTCACGCCGTCGAGGTTGCCTGCGCACATCCGCCAGTAGTACTGAGTGTCCCATGCGAGCGCTTCCTCCGGCGGCACCGTGTAATGGAGTAAGGGAGCCTCCACAACCTGCTGGATCACGCGCTCGTCGGAGAGTGCGACATACACTTCCAGTCCGTACCCCAATGCCTCAGCGGCCTCTCTCCATGTGAAAGTCGGTGTTGCCGAGGAGACCATGGCCCATTCGGCCGGCGAGACCAGGATAGGAGGCAATGGCGGAGGCACTAGCGGTGCGGCGGAGCCAACCCCACCGGGGCCGTCTGCCCGATGCCTGACCACGTCGGAAACCGCGGGCTCGCCCGTTGCCGGGCGCGGCGCCTCGCCCACCTGGGCGAGGGACGCGGCCCAGGCGGCCGTCAAGAACAGGCAACAGATCAGCAGCACGGTGCGTCGCATGCTCACTCCTCGCGCATCTCGTCTCAGCGTCGCCATGGCCATCCTGTCCTTTCGCATGATCTGGACACCATGGCCCAACCGGCGCGCAGGCCGATCACCCAGCAACGCCCGTGCGACCTGGGCTGGCTGGGCCAGTCTCTATCCGTATAGTCGTTGGAGCTGGCTTCCCACGCGCGCCGGCCGAGAAAAAAGTGGCGGGTCTTGTGCGGCTAGGGTAGCGGGCAAGACGCGGGGCGATGAGGGCGGCCCAGGGGTCTGCTCAGGTGATGGCAGGGGCAGGGGTTCAGGGCGGGCCCGGGGAGGGCCGCCGGGGGCTGCGCCAACGATCTCGGCGGCAGTTGACTCCGGCGCGCCCCACGACCGGCGCGCGGACACGCGCGGCCGCGCGCCGCCCCTGGGTGGGTTCGTCAGGAGGGCTGCTAGGGGGCTATGGCGAGGGCGAAGGCCCCCGGGGTTGTGCAGCGACCGCGGATGATGTCGCTGACGGTGTCAACGGGGTCGGCCGTGATGTCCACCCAGCGATCGCCCTCCTGGTGGAGCAGACGGAGCCTCTCCTCCTGGCCCGACGGAAGGGACTTCATATCGTAGTGGATCTCGAGGCCGATGGCGCCGCTGACTTCGGCTGTGGTGGCAAGCCCATGCCGGAGCCCCGCGAACCGGAATCCTTCGGGTAGCGACTGGGGCGGATCGAGGTAGGCCACCAGGCTGGTGCTGCCGGGCTCCGTGACGTTTTCGAAGGTCACGCTTGCGTCGCCCTTCGTCACGTTCACACTCGAGCCGGGCTCCGTGTTCGGCGCCCACCAGGTTGCATGGCCGGTCCAGCGGTTATCGTAGGTAAGGCGGACCGGCTTGCCTGAGCCATCAGCGCTAATCAGCCACAACTCGACTCCGTTCTCAAACTCCCCCTTCGGACGGAACTGCCCGAGGTGATGCGCCGAGGAGAAGGCTATCTTGGTGCCGTCCGGCGACCACAGGGACGAGCTTGGCGCGGCGCAGCAGATGGCGCTCGGCGGGCCGATGAACACCGGAAGGATCATCCCTCCCTCAGGCGGGATGGTGCCAATCCCGCAGATGAGGGCCGGGTCGGCGGCATCGCCACCCGTGTACGTGCTGGTCTCCGGCTGAGCGGAGAACGTGACCGAGAGCCTGTCCGCACGTGGAGACCACGAGCCCTCCGTCATGCCGGTCACCCGGTAGCCAGCATAGCCGAGCACCCCAGTGGCGACCAGGGGATGGTTGTCAGCTCCGTCATAGCGAACCAGCCAGGCCTCTCGACCTAACCGTCCGTCAACCGGCCCCCCGCCCGGCGCCCTATCGTAGACAATCCACAGTCCGTCCGGAGACCAGGCAGGATAGCGCTCCGAGCACGCGATGGAGTCGGCCAAAGCGTAGGCGTGCGAGCCATCGAGATCGGTTGCCCAGATATCGTAGTTGGGGGCGGCGAACGGACTCCAGGGCCCCTGTCTGTCGGCGACAATCCCTCTCCCATCCGGCGCCCAGCGGCTGACCTCCCCTTCCCCGTCAGGGCCCCAAACCAGGGGACTGCCATCAAGCGCGTCGATCCAAGACCTGCTCAGCAGCTTCGTTCCATCCGGCGACCAGTCGCAGATCTCATTCCCTCCGGGGAAGACGCACAGACGCGGGTCGGCGCTGTACATCATGACCCTTGACCCGGCCCAATCGGCGGAGCTGACCCGGTAAGCGAGCTTGCCGGGCAGCTCGGGAGGCCGCTCGGGCCGTTCCTGGTAGACAGCGAAGTCCGCGTGCACGAAGGCGCAGGTGGAAACCTTCAGTTGGGCGTTGCTGGCTGGCACCTCTTGTGGGCGCGTGGCTTGCACGCCACAGCTATAGAGGTGACCGGGAGCGAGCGCCGGGGGGTCCGCCTGGCCATCGATGTCGTAGGTGACCCGCGTCTGAGCCCCGCTGGCATCTTCCCAGACCCACGCTGGGCGCTCCGAGTCGTAGCTGTCCACGCTGAGGCGGTAGCTATAGTCGGACCCGCGCGAACGCCAGGCGAAAGTCGGTGCGGTGGCCTGGATCGCGGTCCCGGGGGCGGGTGAGAGCACTTCGAGCCCGATGTCCTCCGGCGGGGGCATATCGTGGGTAGTCAACGTAGCTGAGTTCCCGCTCCGGTCGGTGACGGTGATTGTGTATTTCCCTTTCCCAGGCCGGCGGTCCAGGGCGCAACGCGCCCAGTGGCACTCAATGCTGTGCTCGTCGCGTCGTCGCCAGTAGGCGTTGCCCCAGCCGACACCGAAGGACCAGTCGCCGCAGGTCGCCGCGGCCCCCGCGGAACGGTAGGGGCCACTCTCGGGCGTGAGGGTCTGGGTGCTGCCCTCCGGGTCAACGATGGTGACGGCAGCGATGTCGTCCACGCCGTCATCGTCGCTGGCAATGACCTGCACGTACTGGCGGTACCACGGCCAGAGCAGCACGGCTCCCTTGTGGACGCGAAGGTAGCCGCGCTTGATCTCCACCTGGAGCGTGGGGGCGCCGGGAGGTGATCGCCTCAGCTCCACTACCTGCCCCGCGCCGCCATCGCCTACCACCAGTGCCGTACCCTCCCGCCGGAACGCCAGCGCAGTGATGTTCGCGCCGGCTGTCGCCACCACCTCCACCTTGTCTGCCTCACGGGACACCCGGTAGACGGACGGGCCGTGAGCGAAGTAGACATCGCCGGTCACCGGGTGCACCGCCAGGGGACCGGCCTGCCGGGCGTGCGGCGAGACCGTGTGATTCGCCAGCACAGGGGTGACATCTCCGTGCGGGGAGATGGCCAGAATGGTGATGCCATCGCGGGTGGCGTCATCCTCCATCGCGTAGAGCGTCCCATCCGGCCCGAAGGCTGCGTGTATGAGGCCGTTCGCCAGCGCCGGGGGCCCGACCAGCCGGCGCGGGGCGAGAGTCTTCTGGTCCAGTACCCACAGGCCGGCCTGGGTGGGGTCGCTGCCGCCAGCGCAGACCAGGAAGTCACCCGGATGCACCTGGGGACCATCGAAGCCAGCAGGCGCGATGAGGATGTCGTGGGGCTCTTCGATGGAGCGCGTGAAGACCTGAGGAGTCGCCCCCGGAGCAGGGATCACCCAGATGGTGGAGGTAGGGCTCTCGGTGACGAACACCCGGCCGTCCGGATGGATCCAGATGCCATCGGGCCACTTGAGCGGGTCGCCTGGGGGGCTGTAGGCGTCGCCGCTGTCACACTCGTCGCCTGGATAGGCCACGTATACGCCTTGCGGCACCGCCTGTGGAACGGCCACTGCGACCAGCACGGTGCCGTCAGGCCGGGGCGCCAGCCCGCTGACATATCCCGCCCCGGCGTAGAAGGTGTTGACGGTCCAGTCGGCCAGCGCCGGCCCCAACTTCGGCACCATGTGCGCGGCTAGACGGGGCTGCTCCTTGAGCGCTAGCCCCAGCTCGGAGACCGCCCCGGCCGCCAGCGCCACCTCCTTCTCCAGCTCCTGGTAGCCCGGTTTCCTCAGACTCAACTTGAGCACCCGGGAGCGGCCCTGCTCGAGCTTGATCTTGCTGGTATAGGGGGTGCGCTGGCCTGTGCTCTGGCCATCAATGAACACCTCCGCGTCGGAGGGCACGGAGGTGATCGTCAGCTCCCCCCACAGGGGACAGCGCACCAGGGGCATGGTGAGGGTGATCTCGCCATAGAGCCTGGGGGTCTGCTTCAACTCCTGCTGGCGAGACCAGGGCAGCATCTGGCGGGACACATACTCGTGAGACTCGGTGACGCTGATCACCCCATCGGCGTCGGCATCGGCCGGCCCCAGCAGTCCCTGCAGCAGAAAGGCGGTGAAGGCGCTGTGCTCGCTCGCCTGGTCCTCGTAGGAGGCCTCGTTCGCACTGCAGGAGGCCAGCACCACCCTCCCCTCCGCCCGGCCCAGCTCCTCCAGCTGCTTGGCGAAGGCCAGGCTCTGCTGCTCGCCCAGGCCCTTGCCTGGACTCGTCTGGAAGCGACAGGCATCCAGTATGATGATTTGCTTCTTCGCCCCGCACTTCGCCAGGCGCGTCTGCACTCCGTCCAGGCTGATGGCGGTGCTCGCCAGGTCGTCCCGGCTGGCGTCCAATGGGATGAGATAGCTCTTCCCCCCCTCCGCCACCCCGTGCCCGGAGAAGTAGATGAGCACCGTGTCCAGCCCGCCTCCCCCAGCCGTGCTCACCCAGTCCTCCAGGTGGTTGAGGGCGGCCAGCAGATTCCCCCTTACCGGCAGCTGCTGGGGGTCCTGGCTGGCGGTGGTGAACAGCTTCACCCTCGCTGGCTCGTAGCCGCCCCGCTGAGGATCCACCAGCAAGTCATAGAAGCTCTGCGCGTCTCGCTCCGCATAGCGCAACGGCGCGAAGCCCTTGGTCTCCGAGTAGCGCTGCACCCCCACCACGATCGCCACCTTCTCGCCCCCGGCCTGGGCCGCATCGGCCACCCCGGACGAGACCCTGGCGAGCGCGGCCATCGCCATCCACACAAGAGCTGTGCGCAGCGTCGCCGTGCGCATGGTGCGCCTCCTCTTCCGCCCGCGACCGCAGGTCGGGATCACCTGCGTCGCCCGATCAGGCACCGCGTCACCTTCTCCCCGTCAACGCGGAAGGCCAGACCATGGCGCCCATAGTCCCACCAGGAAACATCCCCCGGCTCTTCGACCACCGCTCGGGGATCGGCCAGGTGGGTCCTGAGAGTGTCTGCCGAGTCGCCCAGCCGGACCCCGGCCACCGGATCGCGGTTGGGCTCGGACAGCGCCACCAGGGTCACCACCAGCTCTCCCGGCAGCCCGGGCGCCAGCACCACAGTGATCCCCTGGGAGGGGTACCCGCAGAGAGTGATCTCACCCTGGCCCACCGGAAAGCTGTGCTGGGACTCCGGTTCACCCAGAGCGGCCTTCATCACCAGCGCTCCGCTCGACCTCAAGTCCATCCCGCGGTAGCTCGTCACCGCCTCCAGCGGCTCCGGGGAGGGAAGCGTTCCGCCGCACCTCAGCAGCCCATCCCGCGCTCTGACACCCAGAGAGCTGAAGCTGCCCTCAAAACCCAGGTAGTGCCGGTAGAGCTGGGCCGCCTCCGCTCGGTCCCCCTGCGATTCCAGCAGGTGAGCCAGGTTATAGAGCGCCGGCAGGTAGGGGGCAGGTGCCCCCTGCGCCTCTGCCGCCGCCTCTTGTGCACTGGCATGGACGGACAGGCCGAGCGCCCGGCAGTAGGCCCTCAGCGCGGCATCACCATCGCCGCTGCGCTCCGCCAGCACGCCGGCCAGGTTCAGATAGGCCGGCTGGTGAGTGCCAGCCTTCACCTCCTGCAGCTGAACCTGGGCTTTGCCGTCGTCCCCTTCGTAGAGATAGACGACGACCAGGCCCAGGCGGGGGGCGGCGAACCCTTCCTCCCTGTCCAGCTCGCAGGCCTTCATGAAATCGCTTTTCGCCTCAGCCAGCAGGCCCCGCTCGGGAGCGGCCTCCGGGCCTTTGGGCAGCGGCTGTGACGCGTAGTCAGTGGCCACGCACTGGGCCAGCGGCGGCCCCGCGGCCAGGCTGGCCTCATACTGCCTGAGCTCGGCGTAGGCCAGGTCATGCACCACTGTGGGGCTGAGCATGAACGTGCTGCGGACTCGCACGAAACAGCCGCGGGCCGCCTCCCATGCCCCCACCCGCAACAGGTCGAGGCCCCACTGGAAGGCCTCCCCGGCCTCAGTGGTCTTGGCCTGCTCCCTGCGCAGCGAGGCGATCCGCGCGGTGAGCGTGGGGTGGACGCGTCCCCCGGCCGCCGCTACCGTGTCCAGGTGCTGGCGGTTCCCGCTTCGTCTCAGATAGCTCGCCAGGAAGTGCACCATCCCATCGAACCGGAATCCCGCGTGCAGCGCATAGAAGGCGCCATAGCGATCGGCCTCCAGCTCGTCCTCTTGCTGCCACTCGCCCAGCACCCTCGCCGGCCATTGGGCGATGTCCTTGGGGGCCTTCATCTGCAGGAACTGCGCCCGGCGCTGACGTCCCAGGTGGTGGTCTCGCATCAGATGAGCAATCTCGTGTGCAAGCACTCCAGCCAGCTGGTCGTCGCGCTCCTCGCCTCCGCGCTGCCGGATGAAGGCGAGCAATCCACTGGTGGCGTAGACCCTATGCTGCACGGAGGACACGGGGAAGGACCACGCGCCCAGAGCCGCATCCTCCACCACCAGGAAGGAGTGGCTCACCCACCGCCGGTCGGGCCAGCTGGTGACGATGCGAGTGCCGACGCGGGTCACCCAGCGGCTGTCATCTGAGTCCGGTGCCTGAACGATGTGCGTGGCCTCGAACTGCTTCGCCGCTTCGCCCCAGAGGGCGTAGATCTCATCCTCGGTCAGGGCGGAGGCGCCGGTGCCCATAGCCGTGAGCACGAGCGCCAGGAGCGCCGCCCGCAGCGGGGGCCGCGCCAGGCCCCGCAGGCCCACACGATGTCCGGACGATCTCCCGGCCTGTGGCGCACACGGGTCTCGCATGTCAGGTCCCCCTGCCGCCTGGCTGGCCCTCCAGAAGCTCCAGCTGCACCAGCGCGTTCTGCTCCCCGTCGTCATATCCGGCCTCGCGCGCGAGCCCCAGGGCGAGCTCAAGGCGCTGGCGCGCGTGCCCCTCGTCGCCCAGTTCGGCCAGGGCAGCTCCCTCAAGGATGAGGGCATCGACCTGCACCTGGCTCTTGCCGGCCTTCTCCGCTGCGGCCGAGGCCTCACGGTAGTACCGGGCGGCGGACTGGTAGTCTCCTTGCTCATGGTAGAGGCCGCCCAGCTCCAGCGCCGCCGTCGCCTCCGCGGAGGCGTCACCGCGTCGTCTCGCCTGAGCCAGGGCCGCCGACGCCCCGGCGATCGCAGACCGGCCGCTCTCTTCGCCCGGCACGAGCGCTGCCTCCGGACCGCGTCGGGGGCCGCGCTCAGGCGCGCCTGCCACCTCTTTGCGCGGCGGGGCAGGCCCAGGTCTCCTTCCGGCAACAGCCGGATGCTCATCCGGGGCGAGCCGCGATCCGGTCGCCGGCGGCTGCGGCCGGGGAGTTGGGGCCGGCGGTCTGCTCACCACCTGCCTGCGCGAGGGGGCCGGGCCGGGCTGCGTCCTTCGCGGCGGCCCTGCCAGATAGAGACAGATGGTCACAGCTACCGCGACCACGGCCACGGCGGCCCAGCGGAGGCCGGGGCTGGTCCTGGGTGCCCCCAGTATCCTGGCTCCCGCAAGCAGGCCCCGCAACCAGCCAAAGAGGCCGCGCCGCGCCGCGCACACCTCTGCCAGCATCGCCGCCCGCTCCCGGCACCGACGGCACTGAGACAGGTGCTCTCGCCGGCGGCGCATCTCGGC
>Ga0315277_10008590_pt1 | contig 13108 bp, 5 predicted proteins | sample YL17G05_15_MG_FD_203695 | JGI IMG/M metagenome (GOLD analysis project Ga0315277, IMG submission 203695) | Sediment microbial communities from Yellowstone Lake, YNP, Wyoming, USA - YL17G05_15 | ecosystem: Environmental > Aquatic > Freshwater > Lake > Sediment | place: USA: Wyoming | collected...
TTCGGCCGCGCGCGAAACGTTGCCGCCGGTTTCGTCGAGTTTGCGTAGGATATAGTCGCGCTCGGCGGCCTCGCGCACTTCCTGGAGGCTGCCGAAGCGGTCGAGGGGGTGATCGGAGGGGCGCCGGGTGGGATTGAGCGGGATGTGCCGGGCGTCGATGCGAACCTGCGGACTCATGATGACGATCCGTTCCATCAGGTTGCGCAACTCGCGCACGTTGCCCGGCCAGTGGTAGCTCTGCAGCAGTTCGTGCGCCTCCGGCGTAAGCTCCTTCCGCCTTCGGCCGTAAGCGGTGGTGAACTCTTTCACGAAGTACTCGGCCAGCAGCGGCACGTCCTCGATCCGTTCGCGGAGCGGCGGAACGGAGAAGGGAATCACGTTCAGCCGGTAGAAAAGATCCTCGCGGAAGTTGCCGCGCTCGATCTCCTGGTCCAGGTTCTTGTTGGTGGCGGCGACCACGCGCACGTCCACCTGGATGTAGGCCGAGGCCCCCACCGGCTCGAAGCGCTGTTCTTCGAGCGAGCGCAGAACCTTGGCCTGCGTCTTGAGACTCATGTCACCGACTTCGTCGAGGAACAACGTGCCGCCGTCGGCCTTCTGGAACTTGCCGGTCTTGTCCTCGTGCGCTCCGGTAAAACTGCCCTTGCGGTGGCCGAAGAGCTCGCTTTCGATCAGCTCCTCCGGAATCGCGGCGCAGTTGACCTCGACGAAGGGCTCGGAGGCGCGCGGGCTCATCGAGTGGATGGCGTGGGCCACCAGTTCCTTGCCGGTGCCGCTTTCCCCGTAGATCAGCACGCGCCCGTTGGTGCCGGCCATCAGCGCCAGTTGCTGGCGCAGCGCCTTCATCGGCACGCTCTCGCCGATGATCCGCAGCCGTTCCGATCCGGTCTCCTTCAACCGCTGGAGCTCGAGTTCCATGCGGCGCTGCTGGATGGCGTTCTTGGTCACCACCAGGACCTTCTCGATGGTCAGGGGTTTTTCCAGGAAGTCGAACGCGCCCAGCTTGGTGGCGCGGACCGCGGTCTCGATGTTGCCGTGGCCGGAAATCATAACCACCGCGGGCCGCTCGCCGGCCGGCATCTCCTGAATGCGCGCCAAAGTTTCCAGGCCGTCCATGGCTGGCAGCCAGATGTCGAGAAAGATCAGATCGCAGGGTTGACGGGCAATCCGCTCCAGGCACTCTTCGCCGCTTCCGACGGCCGCCGGCTGAAAGCCTTCGTCCTCGAGCACGCCGCACAGCGACTGGCGGATGGCCGGCTCGTCGTCCACCACCAGGATTCGGCTGGTCTTCATGCGCGCGCCTCCGCCGGCCTCGGCTCCGGCTCGACCGCCTCGAAGGCCGGAATCTCGATCAGGAACCGCGCGCCCGCCGGAATGTTGTCTTCGACGCGAATCTGCGCGTTGTGATCGGCCAGGATGTGGGCCACGATCGCCAGGCCCAGGCCGGTGCCCCGGCCCTTGGTCGAGAAATAGGGCAGGAAGAGTTTCTCCCGGTCTTCCGGCGAGACTCCGCAGCCGGTGTCGGCGACAATCAGCTCCACCGTGTCGGCGGTGGGCGCCTGGGTGCCGACGAACAGCCGCTTGAGCGGGGAATCCTGCATGGCCTCGGCGGCGTTGTCCACCAGGTTCACCACCACCCGCTTGAACTGCTCCCGGTCGATGTTGATCTGCGGCAGATCGGGCGAAAGGTCGGTGAGGATCTCGATGCCGTCGAGCCTCTCGGCAAAGACGGCCAGCGCCGCCTCCACCGCCTGGTTCAAATCCGACGGCGCCAGGACCGCCGCCGGGAACCGCGCCAGTTGCGAGAACTCGTCCACCAGCGTCCGAACCGATTCGACTTCCCCGGATATGGTGGCCGAGCATTCGCGGATGATGCGGCAAGGCTCGGACGGGGACGCCAGCTTGTCCAACTGCCGGCCGATGCGCTCGGCCGACAGCGCGATGGGCGTGAGCGGGTTCTTGATTTCGTGCGCCACCCGGCGCGCCACTTCGTGCCAGGCGGCCGCCCGCTGGGCCCGCAACAGCTCGCTGGTGTCTTCCAGCACCAGCACGAAACCGGAATTCAGCTTGTCTTCCAGCGCCGAGACGGTGATGGCCAGGTGCAGCGTCCGGCGGTCGTTCTTCAACTCCAGTTGCCGCGAGGCGAGCCCGGTGCGCCGCGCGCGCTTGCACAGATAGCGGATCTCGGCCGCATCTTCGCGCGCGAACAGATCTTCCAGACGCGCGGCTCGCGCGACCTGCTCTGGGGGCAGAATGCGGGCCAGGGCGCGGTTGACGCGCTGGATGCGCCCGTCGGCCGAAAGCGAGATCACGCCGGTCGGGATGTTCTCCAGGATCGCTTCGGTGAAGCGCCGCCGCCGCTCGAGTTCCTGGCTGTTGCCTTCCAGTTCCTGGGTCATCTCGTTGAAGGCGCGCACCAGGGTGGCCAGCTCGTCGACCGCGCGCACACGCACGCGGGCCGACAGGTCGCCCTGGCGCACGCGGCCGGAGGCGTCCAGAAGCGCCGAGATCGGCTCGCTGATCTGGCGCGCCAGAAACTGCGCGATCCAGGTGGCAACGAACAGAATGAACAGAGACACGGCCAGCAGCAGCAGGATGTAAACGTTGCGGGTCTCTTTGCGCCGGCTGGCGAGTTGATCGTACTCGCGGATGTGGCCGGCGATTTCGGCCTCCTTGGCGGCCAGGTCCAGCGGCGCCGCCATTTCCAGCTCGAGCACGGCTTGCGGCGCCTGGCCGGCCATCGCCAGGCGTGCGGCCACCGACGGCCGCCGCGGGTCCACCGGCGCTGCCGGACACACAACCAGGCGGGTCCCGTCCGCGCGCTCGATAAAAGCGGAACGGTAGCCGCCGTCCCGGCAGATTTTCTCGAAGAAGCCCAGACTCCGCTGGCCGCCGGCGGCGTACGTCTGGGTCTCGGGCAACGCCGCCAGCCAGCGGGCTTCCGCGTGCGCCCGGTCGCGGGCTTCGCGCGCCAGTGCCTGGCCGATCTCGGCCAGGTCCAGACGCACGTTTTCGGCCGGGCGGCTGAACCACTTCTCCAGGTTCCGGTTCAGGACCGAGACCCCCCAAAGAACCAGAAAACACACCGGCAGGAAACTCAGCGCCAGAGCGCCTACGACCAGTTTCGTCTTGATCCGCGAGCCTTCCCGTCCGCTGCGCCGCTCGATGTACAGCTTCAAGCCGGTGCGGAAGAGCATGAAGCCCAGCGTGACCGTAAGAAGGAAGACCAGCGTCGAGACCGCCCAGAGCAGGAACGTCTGCTCCGGGCTCGACGGCCCGTACTCGCCGAAGCTGAACGACCCCTGCCAGACCACCAGGGTGACGCAGATGGCCAGCAGGGCGACACCCAAGCCATACAGCAGGCGCTTTCTCATGTTCGGTCAGGACCTTACTCCTCGATTATAAGGGCAGGATCGGAACGGCCGGGTGTATACTGAATGCCGGCCGGGATAAGGAAACCGAAATGCTGGAGGCAACCGTGCGAAAGGCAATGATTTTGGCGGTCTTGGGGCCGCTGCTTCTCATGACCGGGTGTGGCGACCTGGTCTCTCTCCATCCGCTGTACACCGGGCAAGATCGCGTGTTCGACGCCGCTCTGGAGGGCCGCTGGGAGGATGACGACAACCTGCTGACCATCGAGCGCAGCGGGGATTCCTACGAGGTCGTGCTCCGATCGAAGACGGACCCATCCGAGAAGCAGACCTACGAGATGTACCTGGTGAACATCGGGGGCGTCCGCTTCGCCGACATCCTGCCAACGGGCGGCATCCTGGGCCACATGTTCCTGAAGGTGCGCGTGTCGGCAAGCGAACTGCGCATCGCTTTCTTCGATTCCGCCTGGCTCCGCGAGCGCATCCCGCACGAAGATGTGCTGGTGGCCAAGGGCAACCGGCAGGCGGTCCTGATTGTACACACCCCCGAGCTGCGGAAACAGGTAGAGAAATACGCCGCCGCGCCCGAGGCCTACGACGACGAGATCAGGTACCGGCGGGCGCCAGCAACCCAAAAGTAGCACAGCCTTCAGGCTGTGAAAGTGGCACAGCCTAAAGGCTGTGAAAGTGACACAGCCTAAAGGCTGTGAAAGTGACACAGCCTAAAGGCTGTGAAAGTGACACAGCCTAAAGGCTGTGCTACCACTAGAAGGTGAAGCGAAGCGCCAGCCGCATGTAGCGGGCGCCCTGGAACACCTGAGGCAAGCCGTAGCGGCTCGCCAGCGTCAGCCTGGATTGCACGCCCGCAAACGCTCCGGTGGCGTTCAGCGCATCCATGTAGTTGTAGCCGTTCATCACCTTGCCCCAGTCGACCGCCGGATCACCCGAGAATCGCGACGCGCGCGACGGGGTGATCAGGTTGGTGGGGATGGCAAACTGGTAAAACGCCACCGCGGCGCGCTGATTGAACAGATTGGAGGCGTTGATTTCGAACGCCATCCGCATGGTCTCGTGCCCCTTCACGGGGATCTCATGGTGCACCGAGATATCGGTCTGGAAGTAGTTGTCGGTGCGCGCCCCTTGGACGACGTCACCCTTGACGATGTCGCCATTCGAAGCACGGCTCAACTGCACAAAATTGCCGCGGCCCTCCGCCCACTGACACGCCGACGAGGTGCCAACCACGGGCAGGCAGGTGCTGATCGGCGTGCCCTGGTAGGCGGACTGGATGACGCCAAACATGGTCTCCATCCCAGCCCACTTCTGGCGATAGAAGCCAAAGACCTTGCCGGTGTGCGGACGGTCGGTAGCCAGCGGTCCGTCATCGATCTTACCGCTGGGAAGAAACTCCATGGTCGGGATGTCGAAAGCACGGCCGTTATTGGGCGAATGACGGCCGCCGCCTCCGTCGGTGGGATCGGTGTTGGTCAAGCCGGCGTAGTTGCCCGTCAGCTTGCTGTAGGTGTAGGAGACCGCCCCGAACCATTTGCCCGACGCTCTCTTGGCCAGGCGGAACTCGAGCCCGTCGTAGCGGCGGATGGCCGGAACCACTCCTGGGCACTCCGCGCAGAACGGCACGCTGGTCAGATACTCGACGCCGTTGTCGTTGGGGATGACCACCGGACGATGCATAAAGTCGGCGAACGTCGTGCCCGGGTTGCCGATGTAGAAACCCAGACTGTCGGTAATCGCCATGTCCTCGATGGTGCGATCCAGGCGCTTGCGCGCGTACCGGGTCTCCAGGCTCCAGTTCGGGGTGATGGCCCAATCGACGCCGGCCGCATACTCGTGCTGCAACATGGGCTTCATCTCCGGCGAGATGGCCGGGTCGCGGGTATCCGCCTTGGTGGCGCGGTAGTCCACGTTTTCGATGAAGCGGCCCACGTTCACGCCCGGCGCCGAACCAGTGGCCGGACAACCGCCGCCAATTGGATAGCTCGGTGTGATCCCCGTGAAGCTCGCCTCGTCCATGGCGTAAACGCAGTTATGCCAGTAGTCGCTGCCGAACGATCCGCGCGCCAGGCCCATCTTCATGATGTCGTAAAACTTGCCATAACTGGCCCAGATCTTGACCTTGCCGTTGTGCAGCAGGTCGTAGGCGCCGCCAATGCGCGGAGCGATTTTGTCGCCCCAGCCGTACTCAACCGTGGGGAAGCGCTTCGGATCGTAGGGAGGCTGACGCTCCTTGTCGAAGCGGACACCCAGGTTGAGGGTCAGGCCGTGGCCCACGGTCCAGGCGTCCTGGAAGTACAGCGCGTGAGCATATTGCTGGGTCCCACCGGTGTTGACAACACCGACACCCACGATGAAGTACCCATACTTGCCCTGGCAGATCGATTGACCGTAGGCCGTCCTATTCGCCGCCATGATCGCATCGCAGGCCGCGGTGCTGGTTTGCGGCTGATAGCTTTGCCCCCAGAAGAGGTCTACCCGGCCCCCTTGGAAGTTGCTCAGCACATCGTTCGACTGCGTTTGCCGGAAGAAGCCGCCCTTGAAGGTGTGGGTACCGCCGAAGCGGCTGACGAAATACGAAGCATCCGCACCGAAGCTCTTGCGCTTGTAAGCGTCGTACACAGTGGCCAGGTTGTTCGGGATGTTGGCAAAGCCCGACGTGTTGAACGATGAAGTGGGGAACGCATTGCCCGCCAGGTCCCTGCTGGATGCGTTGACGGTCGACTGGTAGAGGTAGCGAGTGCCGACCGGGGTTCCGCGCTGTCGGTTGTTGGAGAAGAAATAGCCGTAGCGGGCGCTGACCACCAGCTTGGAGGTTGGCGTCCAGTCGCCGCCGAAGGTGTAAACCGCGAGCGGATTGACCGTGCCGGCATCCGAGCGGAACGTATTGGGATCGGTTGTGGCGCCGGCGTTGGTTTGCCCGACAGCGCTGTCCGGTTGGCCGAGTTGTCCTGTAGTCCGCGAATAGCTGTAATTCCAGGCGCCAAACAGACGCAACTGGTTGAACATGCGATAGTCCAACCGGTTGTACGCGTTGTGCTGGACATAGGAGCTGGTCAAGTTCCGGGGTCCCGGGTTGGCGGCCGTGAACGTCGTCGTGCGGCGAATCGTGTCCAAAGTTGGGAGATAGCCGCTGGACAGCCACAACCTGTCTTTGAGCAGCGGACCGCCAACCTGGTAGCCAGGCTCGACGATGGTCCGCTGGTCTTTCCTGGGGACGTAGTACTCGGGAGTGCCGTCGAGACGATTGGCCGTGGAAAGGGACGCCAGGTTCGGGTTCAATCGCAGACCGCATGTAATGCTGAAACCGGTGAATGTTCCTACGCCGCCGGAAGTGTAGCCGCTGGCGCAGGCATCGTTGGCGTTGAGCCAGTTGGTGCGCAGGTAGGTCAACAGCGAGCCGTGCCAGGCGTTCGAGCCACGCTTGGGAACGGCGTTGATCACGCCGCCCAGCGCTCCGCCGAACTCGGCCTCGAAGCTGCTCGACTTGATCTGGACCTCTTCAATGAACTCCATCTGGAAGCTCTTACCCACGCCTCCGTTCTGGATGTTCGTGGTGTTCACGCCATCGATCAGGTACACGTTTTCCGAGTCGCTGGCCCCATCGATCTGGAAGCCGTTGTCGCGGCCTGAAGTGGTGCCCTGCATGGGTTCCTGGCGAGCGCCGGCAGCAAAGGGGATCAGCGACTGGAAGGAGCGCCCCGTCGGAATGTTCCGCAAAACGCTCTGTTCCACCGTTACCGCCACCTTGCTCTGGGTTACGTCCACCGTAAGAGCCGAGCCGGAGACTTCGACGACCTCCGTCACCCCGCCCACCTCCAGACGCACATCGATGCTTGGCAAGCGGCCGACTCTCAAGCCAATGCCGAACTGCCTGTATGTGCGGAATCCGGGAGCAGCCACGGTAATGGCGTACTCTCCCGAGGGAAGGGCGGCGAAACGGTAGCTGCCCGCGTCATCGGTCTGCACTTTCTGGGTTCCGATCAGCGCAGGGCCGGAGACCTCAACGGTCGCGTTGGCGATCACAGCGCCGGACGGATCCTTGACGGTACCCTGAAATCCTGCCGTGGTTTCCTGTGCGTACGCACATGGCAAGACCATGAGCGCGATCAGTACCAACGGCAGCAAAAGCCACATTCCTGTGTGGCGACGATCCATATATGCCTCCTTGCAAAGCACGATCTTCGTCTGGGAATCGAGACTGCTGTCTAAAATACCACACATTCGCTTTCGAGACAATGGCTTTCGTCATGGCTCTCGACAAAGGGCCGGAATTCGTGTTGCGGACGGTCAAAACCGTGATAAACCACTGAACGGTAAGGGGTTGGGGGCCCAGTTCGGGAAAGGGCAGAGTCTCCGGCTGCGGGACGCATGGGTAGCACAGCCTTCAGGCTGTGTCCCTCCCCGCACAGCCTTCAGGCTGTGTACCTGTCCACAGGGCCTGAAGGCCGTGCCACTCGAAAAACGCGTTTCTGGAATGCGACTCCAAGCTCCTTCCGATTCCCATAGGACTCTCGTGACCGCTGTAAACGATCTGCCGCTAAATTATTGTTTTCAATGGACGGCCCACTATGGCTGGCCAATTGCTATAATGGCTGGCATTGGGTTCTCATAGCCTGGACGGGCCTGCAATACAGCCGTGTCCAGAGATAAATCCAGACCAGGAGAGAAGGCCGTGACCGAGGTTTTCCACAAAACCGACTTCTCGAAGAACACGGCGACAGAGGCTTATGAACGCTAATCAGCGCGGTTTGTTCGTGTATATTGTGCAGGGGCTACTGTGTCTCCTGCTTTTCTCGCTTGTGCCTCTCCAGGCACAGGAAAACTTTGGCACCATTCTGGGAACTGTCACCGATGCTACCGGCGCGGTGGTCCCGGACGCCAAAATCAGCGCATCGACACCGGCTTTCCCGCAACCGCTGGAAACGGTCTCGGACAACCAAGGTAATTACATTTTTCCGCAGGTGCCCATTGGCACGTATTCTGTTACGGTCGGCAAGGTTGGCTTCGCCACGGTGCGGCAGCAGCGTATCGTCGTAAACCTTGGCTCTCGCGTGACCTACAATCCGAAACTCGAAGTTGGCCAAGTCACGCAGGTCGTGGAAGTCGCCGCCGCGGCCATATCACTGGACACGACGTCCAGCCGCACTTCCACCAACATCAGCTCTCAGCAGTTTGACGGCATTCCCAGGGGGCGCACGTTCAACTCGATTCTCGCCCTGGCTCCCGGCGTCCGCCAGGAAGTGAAGGGCGGCGGCGTTGGCGTCGGCGGTTTCCAGGTGGATGGCGCCAGCGGCTCCGAGAACTCCTTCATCGTTGACGGCGTCGATGTTTCCGACGTCCGGCGCGGATCCCTTCGCGCGCAGTCTGCCATACCTTTGGAATTCATTCAGGAAGTCCAGGTGAAGAGCAGCGGCTTTGAGGCAGAGTATGGCGGGGCCACCGGCGGCGTGATCAACGTGGCCACCAAGGGCGGTTCCAACGCTTTCCACGGCCAGGGTTACCTCCAGTGGACCGGTAGCTCGGTCAACGCCGGCGATCGCGGCTACTGGCAGCGCTCGGTCGCCAACGCCGCGATCGCGGAATTTCTCAGGCCGAAGGAAGATGACTACCGGGTCCTTTACCCCGGTGGCGCCATCGGCGGTCCGATCGTCAAGAACCGGATTTTCTTCTTCGCCAGCCTGGCGCCGGAACTCGAGCACACTGACCGGTCCATCGCTTACCCGAGTGGCGCTCGTAGCTTTACCCAGGACTACAAGCGGCACTACGGTCTCGGGCGAATCGACTACGCGGCGACCTCGAAGCTTCAGGTCAACAGCTCGTATGTCTGGACGCCAGCCAAGATTAACGGTTATCTGGCCACTCGCGATCCCCGGATCGCGGCTCCTGCACAGGACCTCTCGATCCAGGGCGGTTACCAGCCGGCACAGGCGGTCACGGCGTCGGCGGTCTATACTTTAACCCCGAAACTTGTTGTTAGCGGGCGTTATGGCTACCGCTACTTGAACGACAAGGGCGGCAGCGGAGCGACCGGCGGCAACTACGGGCTCTCCGGGGCGCCGTTCATCACCTACAATAATTCGGCTCTGAGCATCCCCGGTCTCCCCGACAACGTGAAGTTTGGCACCGGCTACCGGAATGTGAACAGCACGCTCGCCAACCTGAAAGATATCACCACCCGCCACAACGTGTACCTCGACGGCACGTTCATTTCCGGCAAGCACACATTCAAGGGCGGCTACAACCTGGCCCGCCTCTCCAACGACACGCTGAACGACTACACCAACGGCCGGTTCGTGATGTACTGGGGTGAGTCGTTTTCCCGCGCGAGCGTCCGTGACGTCACGGGCGCCTACGGCTATTACATCTGGGAAGACGGTGTGAAGAACATCGGCAGCGTGAACAGCCGCAATCAGGGCTTCTACATCCAGGACGCCTGGCGTGTAAGCCCCCGGCTGACGCTGAACCTGGGTATCCGGTTTGAGAGCGAGTTTCTGCCCCCCTACAAGGCGGAGGTCAACGGGCGCAAGGTCGCCAACCCGATCAACTTCGACTGGGCGTCGAAGATTGCGCCGCGAATTGGGGGAGCGTGGGACGTGCTCGGGGACGGGAAATGGAAGCTTTATGGAAGCTATGGCCTGTTCTATGACGTCCTCAAGTATGAGATCGCCCGCGGTTCCTTCGGCTCCGATTATTGGGTGAGCCACGTCTACCGGCTCGACAAGGCGGATATCTTTTCTCTCGGCGCAGCCACGCCGGGCGCGCTTGGGTCGGAGATTACCAGCTACGACAACCGTACTCTGCCCATCAACGCTCAGGGCGAGATCGAAGGCATCGATCCGGGCCTGAAGCCGTACTCAATGCGTGAGTTCACCTTCGGCGCCGACCACACGCTGACGTCCCGGCTGATTGCCGGCGTCCGCTTCACCCGCAAGGACCTGCGGCGCGCCATCGAGGATATCGGCGTTCTGGATGCCGAAGGCAGCGAGGTCTATCTTACGGGCAATCCCGGCTACGGCCAAACCCGTGACACCTCGTCGGTTTACGGACAGAAGACCCCCGACGGAAAGGAGTTCCTGGTTCCGAAGGCTGTCCGGCAGTACGACGCCGCCGAGTTCCGGTTGCAGGGCCAGACCCGTAGCCTGAGCCTGATCGGCAGCTACACCTGGAGCCGGCTCTACGGCAACTACTCCGGCGCCGCCAACTCCGATGAATCCGGCCGGTCCGATCCCGGCGTGTCGCGCGCATTCGACCTCCCCTACTACTACTTCGACGATACGGGGAGCCAGAAGAACGTGCTCGGACGTCTGGGCACCGACCGCCCGCACACCTTCAAGTTCTTCGGCAGCTACGATCTGCGTTCGAAGGCCGGCCTCAGCACGTTCGGCCTGAACCAGATCGCCTATTCCGGCACGCCCGATAGCAGCACGATCATCTACCTTTCGGCGCCGACGTTCCCGTACGGCCGTGGTGATCTTGGGCGAACCCCGATCATGACTCAGACGGACCTCTCCTTCATGCATAACTTTAAGGTCTCCGAGAGGATGCACCTGAAGTTTGACGTGAACGTTTACAACCTGTTCAACCAGGCAACTGTCATCGGCAAGACGACGCAGATGAACCGTTCCGGCGCCATCTCCGACGCCGCTCTGCCGATAGCCCAGTTTTTCAAGGGATATGATCCGGTGAAGTTCCTGAGCACCAACGGCGGCGGGAATACCATCCCGATTAACCCGATCTACAATTTGCCCTCCGGCAACTACCGCAACGGTGGGGGCGCCGATGGCACCACGGACCGTTACTCCAGCGCTTTTGCGGCGACGTTCCCGAACTTCGGAGCCTACCAGGACTTCCGGACCGTTCGTGTGGGCCTGCGCTTCATCTTTTAGGAACTCGCCACATTCAGTGGCTTAAGCTTCGCGGTCCGGTGCTTCCCGCACCGGACCGCGTTTTTTGTTTAGACGCTGCTGGGGCACGCGCGGCCCCTACTTCCATTTTCGGGCGTACTCCTCGGTAATCCTCAGGTACTGATCCCCGAACTTTTCGCTGGGTTCGATGTGCGTGTGCTCCCACCATTCGTTCCACGTGGTGATGAAGACCCAGTCGGGACCGCTGGCCAGCGCGGCTTCCCAGGTTGAGCGGTAGAAGGCGCCGTCCTCGCGGTCGCGCGTTTGGCCGCCATTGCGATCTGGCAGGAGTGTATCGTCGTAGCCCGGTTGCACCGTCGCGGCCCAGATTTTCGGCTCGGGCGTATCGGCCACCAGCGGATAGTACCGCGTCGCGCGGCCAGCCAGCGCCATTGTCTCGGCCAGCTTTGGGATGGTGAAAATACCGTACTGGTGAAGCCCGTCGAAGACCGAGAGGTTCGCCGGATCGTAACTCATGGCCAGGTACACCGCATCCAGTCCTCTCTCACGGAGGCGTTCGAAGACCCGCTTCCAGGCTTCAATCGGCACGGTAGCGGAAGCCCAGACCACCACCAGCGGCTTGCCGCCGACCTTGAATAACGCCGGGTGGTCCCGATACGTCGACAGGTAGTAGAGCAGCCAGTCGAAGATCTGCGCTTCCTCGCGTCCCTTGCCGTTCGACAGGGTCTCGAAGTAGATCGACACGCTGAAGTCGCGGTCCCGCGCGACCTCCAGCAGCCGTTTCAGGTTTTGATCGGTGCTGTGCCCCGGACCCCACCAGGACGAGATGAAACCGTCGATGCCGGCGCCCTTCGCCTGTTCGATGTGGCGCGCCATGGCTTCCGGGTCGTTCGAGGCATAGGGCGTCGCGGGGCGGTCCTGGAGCCGCGGGCGGGGCGCCCCCTGGGCCCAGTCCGCCAGCCCGTACCAGGGATAGTAAAACGCCCAGACCATTCGCTTGAGACCCGGCGCGGCAACCTGCATTTTACGGGGCGCGACGGCTCGCAAGGCGCCCAGGTCGATCAAAGACTCGAGCGGGTTCTTCCCGCCGGAATCGGGCACGACTTTGCGATGTTCGACCGACTGGATCGGATCGAGGCCGCCCTCCCTCACCAGCCAGAGCCGCACCACGCTCCCGCCGACCGAACCCTTCTGGAGCAGAAACCGCAACGGCTCCTCGGCCGCCCCCGGGGCGACGGCGAGGTCGACCACCACGCCGGCCGTCGCGCCGCCACGCGCCGAATCCAGCGGTTGGTTGAGCGCAAACTGCGGGAGCCCCGCGCTGGCGCGCGTAGGCTGCCCCAGGGTCTCCATCAAGCGGGAAGAGAGAATGCCGGCCGGATTCAGGACATCCAGGGTGGTCCAGTCCGAGGTGGTCGTGTACTCCAGGCGCAGACGGTGAAAAGCCACCGCCGGCGGATCTTCCTGCGCCGCCAGGGCGACGGCGGCCAGGACCAGCGCGGCGGCAACTCGCAACCATCGCATATCGATTCAATTATGGTCCGCCGACCGCCAGCGCCGCCACGTTGCTCACCCTCAGTCCCGTCCAGCCGCCGGCGGGACCCGCGTTGAGCACCTCGGCTGTCACGCCGCCGATGCGGGCCACCTGTGCGTGCCGGCGCATCACCTGTTGGTCTCGGCGGGCGGAAACCCGCCCTCGTTTTGCGGGGGAGGCTGTCCCTAATTGGTGAATGAGTGTACCGTAGCATTTTCCAATCGAAGAATGATACTGAAACGCGCTTTTGATTCCGGGAGAAGATGACCCTGAAACCGGGGCAGGCAGAAGGGCGCTCCCGCAGCGGCTTTCCTCTCTGTCGG
>Ga0315277_10008591_pt1 | contig 13107 bp, 10 predicted proteins | sample YL17G05_15_MG_FD_203695 | JGI IMG/M metagenome (GOLD analysis project Ga0315277, IMG submission 203695) | Sediment microbial communities from Yellowstone Lake, YNP, Wyoming, USA - YL17G05_15 | ecosystem: Environmental > Aquatic > Freshwater > Lake > Sediment | place: USA: Wyoming | collected...
CACCGACAAGATTTGTCCTGCACAAAAAAGAGCCGTTAACCTTTATCTGCAAATTCTGCGAGCGCCGATTGCTGAAAAATGATCTGGAGCTTTTGTAACGATATGAAATTCAAATAGCATAACGTTTGGGTGAGGGTTAATACATGGATTAACCCCTACATTGATGTGCGTGCAAAAAAACCGGTCTTGCGACCGGTTTTAAATTTATGACTTCGATATCAAAATCAATTAATAATGTAATACTCAAGATACTTCCACCACGCCTCATCAAGGTTGCTGTTAACCAGTTGCGTGTATTGATTTGGCAGAACGAAATGCGGCTTGTATGGCTTTTTTATGAGCTGCATTCCAGCCTCCTTCATAGTTCGTCCGCCTTTGCGTGAATTGCACGCTCTGCACGCGCAAACCAAGTTCTCCCATTCCGTCTTTCCTCCATGTTTTTTCGGAAGCACATGATCAACTGTCATGTGTTTTTCGCGTTTGCCGCAATACTGGCATGAGTAATTATCGCGCGTGAGGATACTCTTGCGACTGAGCTTGACTGTCGTATACGGCTTCCGTATGTATGTATAAAGACGGATAACGGAAGGTTTTGGATACGTGCAATTTACGGTTCTAAGGGCATCATCTTTAGTTTCGAGGATTTGCGCCTTCCCGAGGTAGATAAGCCCGACGGCTCTGGGGAGTCCGCAAACGTTCAGGGGTTGATAATCGGCGTTCAATACTAATACTCTTGCATCGCTCATGGCTTCTTACACCGAGTACCTGTTTGAGATAGTTCTAAAAATACTTAAGAAGATGTCCGGGACAAACCATTCGCCCTGGACACCATCATACTCTCGCTTATGTATTATTTCTGAAATAACTTTCATGTTCTAAATATTACCACGAAAATGACACTTTATGAATGTACCAAGTGCATTAAAAGGACTTTTTTTTACAAAAATTCACTAATAGGCTCCTTTTCCGAAAAGAAAAACAGGTAGCGTACGTGCTATTATTATCATATCGAATCCAAGTGTCCAATTTTCCACGTAATATAAATCGAGACGCACTCTCTCCTCATATGTTAAATCGCTTCTGCCGCTTACCTGCCATAAACCCGTCAATCCTGGCGGTACACTCATCAGCAAATCTTTATACCTGCCGTATCTTGACAGCTCTTCCTCGACAACCGGACGAGGTCCTACAAAACTCATTTCTCCTTTAAGTATGTTGATAATCTGGGGAAGTTCATCAAGACTTGTGCGCCTAAGGAATCTTCCTATTGGTGTCACCCTTGGGTCGATTTTCAACTTAAAGCCCTTCATGAAATCGGAATATAGTTCCGGATTTTTCTTCAGACGCTCATCGGCATCAGCGTACATAGTTCGGAACTTTAAAACCCTGAATTTCCTTCCACCTACACCGATTCGCTCATGCGAATAAAAAACACCGCCCGAATTTGAGAAAGCGATTACCAAGGAGATGAAAATGCCGGGTATGAGAAAGACTAAAAATAAAAATAACGCGAATGAAAAATCAAAAATTCGCTTTAACGTTCTTGGATAAAGCTCACGCAAACCTTTGCCGGCAGTCCAGTAGAGTTCCCCACCGCTCTCCTCAAGCGTGAACTTCAAAGGAATCAGACTTATTAAATCAGGTCTGACTCTTAAATCGATTCGAAGTCTTGAAGAAAGCAATGCGATGTTTAAAAGAAAATCAGCGTTAAAATCCTTCTCATTTAATTCAAGGCAATCTACCTGATTGTTTACAATTTCTTCTTCCAATTTTTCAAAAGAGTTCAAATCATCAGCATTAAAAATAAACTTCCGTTTTTCCTCTGAATGCCGGCTTATCATCTCGGAATTTTCATGCTGACTTGCTTTCTGACTGGATGATGAAAGAGCGAGTATGCGACGTTTCGCTTTGGATTGCATCGATGGTTTTATCACGGCTAAGCGCCATATGAGACGTACGATTGCGACAATGATGATTGCAAGTAAAAGATGAAAAATCACGATTAATCTTGATATCGAAAATCCCCGGTAAAGGAACGAAATCGCCATGAAGATTATCGTTCCTTTCAGAATGGAGTTAGTAATAGCCCAGGCTTCAACAGGATAGGATTCAAATGGATGTTTTTTCTGAGTTTCTGCTCCATGCAGGATAAGTACATATAGGATGCCGAGCATTATTGAGAGAATCAGGTAAGGTCTTGCAGGTAAATAGTAGCTTTCCTGTGGCAGATGACTTCTCAGAGTGTATGCGAGATAAAAAGAGAAAAGAATCCCGATGAAATCGAGAATGATAAGTCCGAGATACGTTATCTTTTTAAGGCTACGATAAGTCATGGCACTTTCCAACAGCTATTATACGTTCGACAATCGCCATGGTAAACATAAAACCAGTAAAAACGTCTTTTCACTTCTCGGAATCGATTTGCACTCTAATAAGCGAAAGCTAAAGACAATTAAACTCAACTGTGATAGAATTTCCCCATTATTTTTTAGGTTTTCATCATACAGAACTCAATCATGGGAGGCTGATGGTGCGTAATATTTCTTTTTTCAAGAAACTCTCCATATATATTATATCGATAACGGCAACCTGCCTGATACTGAACCTTCCTATCTTTGCCCAGGAATCATCAAAACCTCCGTCTGATCAATCTCAACAGACCCCAGCAGTTGGTGAAGCTGGTGCCCCTCCTGAGGGAGCTATACCGGGAACTGGAACTGGCACTCCCGTACTATCCAATGAAGAATACATTGCCGCAGCATTAATGGCTTACCAGTTGAAGCAGATAAAAATAGGAAGATTTAAAACCCCAAGTGAATTTTTAGTCAAAGATTATCCCAACGATGGCGGCAGCGCTTTTGTAGTCATGTGGCCTTTAACTGAAGGTGACAAAGCTGAAAAAGAAAAGGAAAAAGCAGGCTATTTTTATCGAGTTTACCACTCAACCGGTAAATATAATATTTCTTTTATCAAGACTGAAAGTGCGAAAATAAATCACAACAATATCAATGCTCTCGTTGATTTCATAAATGGCAAAACTACGGAAGAATTTAAAGTCAAAACCTATTACAATCTCCTTCTCGTTTCCGAAGGAGAAGAACTTAAAGATCGTCAAAACCTTAATAACCTTATTGCTTTTATAAATGCCGAATTGAAAAAAGCCAATGAGGGTAAGAAGACGGAGGCGAATGGGGAGAAAGTAAGTCAGTACCAGATTGTCTTCACAAAAATGGGAACTACTAGTGCTTCATGGGATGATTTCGCAAAACTGATGGATTATATTAACAGCAACGCCGGTCAAGAGGAAGGAATCACCCAAAAAGAGAAAAAACGAATTAGAAAAGAGATGTGGGAGAAAAAGAAGAGTGAGCAAATCGAGGTTTATAAGACCAATAGCGAAACCTTAGTCCGCGGTTTGCAAAATCAGGGCATGGAATTCGTTCAGGTACTTGACTTGTTCAAGGATCTATTGACAAATTCACAGAAAGATAATCGCATTTCTGTTTTCAGCACTCAGCAATATGACATAGCGATAAGTATCGCGGTTAATCCTCAATTGCCATTTGCGGTTGTGGTAACTAATTATGAGACTTTGCTTGATTCGATTGCTCCGGGCGACCAATTGCTGATTTACTCGACGAATGATGAGGAGCTCGCGAAGAGTATAAGCGAAACCCCCCAATTTAATTTGGTTGTTGTCGAAGAAAAGATACCTAAGCTTGATGAGAATAAGGATTTGAAGGTTTTAGGCACTTATGCTGATGTTCCACCGGGTTCAAGCCTTATCTCCGGCCTGAAAACCACATTCTGGGACAATGTCAAACAAAAGGATAAAAAATTAGGATTACGATTTGAGAATATTCAAGCCTATAAATGGGAGGTTCCGGTTCTGCCTGTTCTTGATAAAAAGGGTAAACCAAGAATAGACCCGGAGGAACAGCCCATAGTAAGACCGGATTATTTCAACAAACATTATTTCCAAATGGCCGTTGTAGAACTTGATGATAAAGGGCAGGAAACACGTGAAACACGATTTGGCGATACACAGATGCTTGTGGCTACATCCAATCCCCTTAACAAGCTAAGAGGTAATAATATCCTGATGGCTTTTGTGTATTGCTTCATCATTCTCTGGTTCATAAGTCATGCCAAAAAGGGAAAACAACTCTTTATACGAAAGATTGCCGGTCTTGATGCCGTTGATGAAGCTATCGGACGTGCCACCGAGATGGGTCGTCCAATACTCTATATGACCGGACTCGACGGGCTTTCAACCGTTGCCACAATCGCCGCTGTAAATATACTCGGTCAGGTAGCAAAGAAAGTTGCCGATTACGACAGTCAGATAATCAATCCACACCGGGATCCTGTCGTGATGTCAGTATGCCAGGAGGTCGTCAAGGAAGCGTATATCAATGCCGGTCGTCCCGATGCATATAATCCTGACAATATCTTCTTCCTGACTGATGACCAGTTTAGTTATGTCGCCGCTATTGACGGCATCATGGTTCGTGAAAAACCAGCTACCAATATCTTCATGGGTTATTATTACGCGGAAAGCTTGATCCTCGCAGAAACAGGAGGTTCGACAGGAGCGATCCAGATTGCCGGTACCGATTCATTGGCGCAGCTGCCATTCTTCATCACGACATGCGACTACACCCTTATCGGTGAAGAACTCTACGCAGCGAGTGCGTACTTGTCTCGCGAACCTCTTCTCCTCGGAAGCCTTAAAGGACAGGATGTCGGCAAACTGTTTTTCATGATAATGCTTATTATCGGGGTGTTGATTGTAACCATACCGGAATTTTTCCCGGATGCAATTCGCCCCTTGTTGAACTTTGATTTTATAAAGCAAATATTCCAGGCGCAGTAAGGAGGCTCAAATTTGAACCTGATAAGAAAACAACTCCCGATTACCATTGCGTTTGTGATGGGCATGTTCATGTGGCTGCAATACTATATACCGCACGAAAGCGTCCAGAGTATTTATAGAAAAGTACTGAAGTTCGATATGATTATCTATGGTTTCGCTCTCGTTGTGGGTATTTACTCGCTGCTACATGTGCATTACCTGAAGATAAAAAGGAAGAATCCCGGGTGGGGTTTCAGTATTATCGTATATATAGCCATGGTAAGCATGGTGATCTGTGCTTTCGCTCATCCGCTTCAAATAAAATCGGGTAGCCCATTCCAATGGCAATTCGATTATCTTCTGGTACCGATGCAATCCACGATGTTCTCGACTCTTGCCTTCTATATTGTGTCAGCCGCATACAGAGCGTTCCGGGCAAGGACAAAAGAAGCTACGATCCTTCTGATTACAGCGATTATTGTCATGCTCGGACGTGTTCCAATCGGTGAGTACATGTTTGGTCCCAAGCTTCCGCAAATAACCGAATGGATTCTGAACACACCCAACATGGCTGCCCAGCGAGGAATAATCCTTGGAGTGGGTTTAGCATCGATTGCAACCGCGATGAGAATCATTTTCGGTATAGAGAGAACATATATGGGAGGAGGTGCTGACTAAAATGACCTTCTACGAGAAAATGCTGAAAATCGACCGCCGCTTTATTTACTTCCTTGTTGCCGGCGCGGTTATTACCTTCCTTTTAGTACGTATTTATTTACCCATGACAGTATCGCCGCCAGCACAGTTGATTTTTGACAGAATAGATTCTATAAAGCCCGGTGGCCATGTCCTGATAGCGATGGATTTTGATCCAGCGTCAGCACCGGAACTATACCCGATGACTCTTGCGCTCCTGAAACATTGCTTCAAGAAGGATGTAAAACCAATCATCATGACTTTGTGGGTCACCGGAGCAGCATTGGGTGAATCATGCGTAACCGAAGCAGCAAAGGGATTTGATAAAAAGAGCGGCATCGATTATGTATACCTGGGATACAAACCGGGTTTCACTATAGTAATCCTGAGCATGGGTGAAAGCATAAGAAACACATTCATCTCAGACTACAGGGGTAATCCGACTGGCAATATGCCGGCGCTTGGGAATGTGGACAAATTGGGGCAATTGGATTTTATGATAGATGTCGCAGCAGGGGCAAGTGTCGATTACTGGATTGCCTATGGCAAGGAACGTTTCAAATTCGATATGGGTGCGGGAGTAACCGCAGTCAGCGCCACACAGTATTATCCTTACCTGAATACAGGTCAGATTAAAGGGCTTCTGGGAGGTCTTAAAGGCGCTGCTGAATACGAAAGTATGGTAAAAGAACCGGGGCTCGCTTTGAAAGGTATGAATGCGCAATCCGTTGTGCATTTGATGACAGTTATCATCGTGATTTTCACTAATATCCTGTACCTCATTTCAAGGTCACAACTTAAAAGGAGGGGAGTGTGAAATGGGAATAATTCTCGCAAAAATGACATTATTTGCCGGTGCTGGATGGATACCCGAGAGGATTCAAGCGGGAACTGGTCCGTATAATCCCACGCCCACATGGATTGGAATTATTATCGCCAGTCTCCTCACCCTTGCTATGTACTCGTTCCTCTATAAGGACAATCCCGTTTACAAGTTCGGCGAGCATCTGTATCTCGGTGTGACCGTTGGCTACTTTATTGGTCTCGAATGGTTCACCGTTATGTGGCCTCTTTTGATTCGTCCGCTTAAAGATGATCCGCAATATTACTGGTATCTTGTTTTTCCGGGCATCCTGGGTGTGACCATGCTGTTCAGGTTCATCAATTCGGTTGCGTGGGTCAGCAGGTATGCTCTTGCATTCATGGTCGCTGTCGGTGCGGGTTTGGCGATACCCGCCATCATTCAAGCCTCAATCCTTCAACAGATGTACGCCACGTTCAAACCTTTGTGGATTCATGGACCAAATGTAATGGGGACGTTCCAACAGCTGGTTTATTGTTTTGTCATAGCAGCGATTGTTATCGGTATCGTCTATGCTTTCTTAAAGATTCGAATACGAGGTGCTGCAGGTATAATATTAAGAATATTGTTCATTGCTATTCTGATTGCTATGTTTATACCTAAGTTTTCGAAATCCGGTGGAGCTAATCCGATTTTTTCGCTCATGGTTGCGAACTGGGTAAGCATAAGCGCCATTATTGTTTTCGTTGGCGTTCTTTCTGTTCTCGTTTACTTCTTCTTCTCACTCGAACACAAGGGAACACTTGGCAAAGTATCGCAGATCGGCATATGGTTCCTGATGATATCCTTCGGCGCATCGTTTGGTTACACGGTCATGGCTCGTATTTCGCTTCTCATCGGACGTATGCAGTTCATACTTCAGGACTTGTTTGGTCTGAAACTGGGATGATATTCAGCACAACATTTATTGAATTTACGCCCCCGATTACACGGGGGCTTTTTACAATCGTATCGAGTGCAAATTGCATATATTCTTGAATATTAATATAATTGGTATAGATACTTACTAAAACGCATCTAAAAAAATGGGGCAACGTGTCGATTATTTTTTTCAAATGTCATATTGAGGAGTTGCCTTGTTAAATAAGTTGCAGTTTTTAAATAATCATCGATAACTCTCGGGAGGTGGAGGATGAAAAGAATTTTCCTCCTTCTGGTTTTTTCATTCACGATTATCACCTCATCTTGTTCAAGTATTGAACATGGAACTCCGTCAATTCCCAACAATCAGCATGATTTGGATTACTCAGCAAATATTCCCAATCCCCCTGTCTATGTAAGCGATTATGATAGTTCAGGTAATCCAATCGCGGGGATGGGTGTGCTGGGCATCTACTCGGGATATGTCGATTCCACAAATCTAATCGGTGAACTAATTCCTCTGCGAACGAATTCTCTTACGGACACCCTCGAAGTAGTTGATATAACTAATTTTCTTACTCTTTCGCCATGTACTGATTGCGTAAAGATTAAGAGCATATCAAAAAATCCGGATGGATATCCCGTTGTAACGATAGGCATAAAGCATCCATTTGATGCAGGTGAGCCTTTGAAACCTATCACGGGACGCAATCGCGGGGATTTGCATGTTTTCAATGTTGAAGGGATTGTGGCATTCGATAGTGAAGAGCCCATATTCTTCCCTTCATTTTCGGCTTCAATATCCGACGTTGGTTTGCTGAATGCCGATGGCTACACTGGCTACCTTGATCCATACCTTGATGACATCTTTCCAACTGATTCTGATTTGCATCCGTACAAACTTCACTTTGATGATTACTCGACTGGAAATTTCGATCCCTTGAACGAAATGGGATTTGAATCGGTCACAACTCCTCCACCGTCGGGAAATCTCGTAATGGCGATGGGATGCGATTACGATTTTAAAGATTACGTTTTCAATATCAAGGAAGGTTCGCATGTTGATTTCATTCTCGCTGTCGGATGCACCTATGCTGTCAGCGCCGCTTCTAAAAGCCAGCGATTCAAACCGGAATACAGAATACCTCAACATAATAAGAAGGCAGCCAGTGAAGTTTGGGTGGAAATCGAATCAAACAACCTGATAGCTGGAGATACATCCTCAACTGCCGAGTTAAATATTTTTGTGCTCGACATGAATCATGGCGTAGAAGTAGGCGATGCTCTAAACCAGATGGCGCATGATTCATCGGTAGGGGGCATCAGAATTGAGGTGCCCGGTATAACATCAGGCTTGGTAACCGATTACGAAGCAATGGGGGGGAATGGACGCGATCCTGGAAATCCTCTTTTGTTCAAGGCAACAATTACAAATGTTGCCGGAGGAGAGCAGGGATTATATCATGGGCTTGTTAAGGTCATTGACAATTATCCACCTGGCAAAAATGAAAGTCCGTTATTAAACGGCAAAGATGGCATAAAGCGCGTTGACCCTTCAGAGAGTCCTCTAAGTGGCCTTTTTAGCATAGCGGAATTCACAACTTATGCTGCATTTGAAATTGATATCATTTCAGTTGAACCTCAAGACCCGATTGCCATAATAAAAACGATTCCCGATCCACCCGTAGTTTCGACGCCTCCAACTATTCAATTCGATGGCTCAGATTCTTATGATCCCGATGGCGGCTCAATAACTCTGTTCGAATGGGATTTCGATTGGGATGGCGATCCATCCGACTTCTCGCCAGATGTATCAGGCCCTGATGCGATAACAGAATATACATATTCATGCCTTCCCGGAACCTATTTAGTCGCTCTTAGAGTTACCGATGACGACACACCTGCCGGAGTAAGTGAAATAGCTTCAGTTCAGGTAACTATCGAAGATGAGGTTACTTCAGGTGCATGGGGCGCTACTGTGAATCTCGGCACCGAAATGATCCAGGGCGATTTCCTTTATATGACCGGTCAGATGCTGAACATGGAATCCAATGGATTGGTTCACATCATTACATATGATTGGGATAATGTTTCTTATTATTATCATATTTATCACCGAACATTTGACGGAACGAATCTGTCACCACCCGAGACAGTTCCTGGAACACCACAATTCCTTCGCATGGTGACATCGGCAATTGATGACAATGATGAGCTTCATGTAGTCTGGTTTACAGACTCGGATCCAAATGAAACCTTACAGCATACGTGCACTCAGAACGGTAATTTTACAGGTGTTGTCGATAATCTGAAGATGATAACCACAGATGCTTATCATATGGAAATGATGAATATTCAATCGAATCCTGACGGCGATATCATGGTTACATGGCTTATATACGATACTGATAAGCTTGATGTTCACTTCGAATACACATTGAATGATGGCTCCGGTTTCATACCTGCAACTCAGATCCCATATTTTATAAATATCAGAAATGTTGACGAACCGAATCCTGGTTACACAAATGTCTCTCCTGTCCTTGTGTCAACTCCTGATAATAAATATCACCAAATCTATTATTGCAACGAATCCGACCTGTCTTTTGAACGCAAGATTTATGACTTGGTTTACAATGGAACAAGCTGGGATCCTCCCAGAGTTGTTTACCATCATCCAACAACTGGTGCAATCATGTTTGACATCGCAGCCTGTTCCGATTACAAAGGTGATATTCATGTAACGGGTGAATCCGATTTGAACCTTCATATGGGGTACGTAAGATATGATGCTGTATCTGATACATGGATGGAATATAAAGAGGTAGATGATAATCCGAAATCATTCCCGTATGGTGCGGTTGAGGTCGATCCCTATGGCTTTATACACCTGATATTTAAAGGCAACTACGCTGTTGATGTCGATTATGGATTTCTTCATTATAAAATTTTCTGCGATCTGGCTGATGAGACTACTATTCTCGCTATCCCTGATTACGTGCTTGACGACACCACAACTAACAGCCAACAATGCCATACTGATTTGATGTGGGACAAAAATGGCAACCTTTTAGTTTTATTCCAGGATTCGAGAGACTATTTATTGGGGAATACATACTTCAAGGTTTTAAGTTATGACTGAAAAATGCAAGGATGTGGATAGTCTGCAATAGTATTTACAGGGACTGTTCCATGATAGCCTAAACATGCTATAATCCATCAGTTTGACAGGAGAAAACAATGAGGAAATTCACTCGTTCAAGTGATAAAAAAATGATTTTCGGTCTTTGTGCCGGGCTCGGCAAGTACTTCAACATCGATCCACTTCTCTGGCGGCTTGTATTTATCGCGGCTGCGCTCGCATCATGCGGATTCGGCATCATCCTCTACATAATCGCTTCTCTTGTAACCCCGATGGAATGAGCAATTTGGCATCTAAAAAAAGAATTATTTTCTACTTGATTTCATCATTCAACTTCTGCTGATAGCTGAGTATGGCTGCAACAGCTAAAGCCGCCTCGATATCGGTCATTCCCCACATATCCTTGATAATCGATAGAGCTTTCCGGACTTCATCCAGCTTGATATCCCCTATGCGACCCTCGAGCTTCATTCGCACAGCACCCGCGTCATCGACAAAATATACCTGAGGCCTTGGTAGCTCGGTTATCTGAAGCTCCGGAAGAATCTGACCCTGGACATCTATGAAGTTGAACTTTTTGTATATGGGTAATTTCAACTCCTCTGATTCAAGGCGACGTCGTATCGCATCAGCCCATAATTCCGGGGTCAGTGTGTAGGGATCTTCGATTATCTCAGCTATACCTATCGGCGTCGGAGGACTCTTGACTCCCTGTATCGAAAACAGGTAATCGAAAAAATTCACCCATTCGAAATATTCCTCAAAACCATCACGCTTGGATATATCAACAACGAAGTAGACTATCAAATAGCCTATGCATTTATTTGAAGGGAAATACAACCAGTTACCTTCATTGTAGGGGATAAGAGTGAATTGATAAGGTGGAAAATACAAAACTTCCCCTTGCCTGGCTAATTCGTCTCCGATAAAGACTTTTCCAGTTTCTTCTACGTTTGATTCGGATTCAATTGGAACAGAGGGAATTGCTTTTTCAACCTTCTCAATCGGCTTAATCGGTTGGGCTGGTTTTTTTACTATCTTCGGTTTCTCGATTGGTTTATCCGATGATTTAACAATCTTTTCGACAAGAAGTTTATTGAAATAATCGACACGATAAATTTTCTGTCTTACCTTTTTTAAATCATCCTGCTCTCCACCGGGTGTCCCTGTTTTTCTGTTGGTACTATCTGAACCGGAGGGAGCAGCAAAAGATGTTATCGAAACTCCTTCGCCACTTATGGTTAGTGACGCGTACGCGATACCTCCTCCAAGAAGCAAAGCATGAATGAAAACGCTTATCACAAAAAAGGGGATAAGATTTAGAAGGTATCTATCGGAGTATTCGTCGTAGCTTTTCATGATTTACTGATTCGTTTTGCTTTCCTTGACCTCTTTCTCCTCAATATCGGCGACAAGGCTTATACGCTCCACACCCGCTGTTCTCGCGGCATCCATGGCGTTTGCGATAACTCCGTAACTCACTTCCTTATCGCCTCGTATAAATAAATTAACCGCTTCTGTCGATGTGCTCACGACATTCTCAAGCGTCGTTATCATCTCATCCGTTGTGACTTTGACACCATTCAATTCCATCTGTCCGTCTTTGGATATCAGCAGCAGATTATTCTCGCTCTTGAGTGTCTTGAACTCTTTAACTTTGGGTAAATGGACTTCTTTCCCTTTGGGCACTATAAACGGAGCGCTTATCATGAAGATAATGAGAAGAACCAGCATGACATCTGTCAGTGGCGTTATATTTATTTCTCCAACGAGTTTTAAATCGTCTTTCATATCAGCCTCGATGCTTCTATAGTTGCTACATTATTTATGAACGCACCTGATTGAGCATGGTTCATTTTCATATTACCGTAGTGACAGGAAATGAGATCACTCAAACTTCATTTCTCTCATCATTAATTCTTCTATGACTTTCACTGGGTCAATCCCATCCCAGACAACCTTATATACACCATCAGATATCGGCATTTCCACATTTTCTCTTTCGGCAAGTTTCATAACAATTCTCGATGCGTTAATTCCCTCGATTACTTCACCAATTTCATATTCAATACGTTCGCGTTTCAGGCCTTTTGCGAACATCCTCCCAGCGCGATAATTACGACTTGACGGGCTGAACGCGGTGCAAATCAAATCACCAAGTCCGCTTATCCCCGCGAATGTTTCTCTCTCTCCTCCAAGTTTTGTACCAAGCCTGGTTATTTCAGCAAGACCTCGTGTGAGCAGAGCGGCCTTTGTGTTGTATTGAAATCCGAGCTCATCCACCATCCCTCCTGCGAGGGCGATTACGTTTTTCACAGCTCCTCCAACTTGAACTCCGATAACATCATGTGAACCGTAAACCCTGAAGAGTTTCGATGCGAGCAGATTCATTCCAATATCGATTAGTTCTTTTGACTTCGATGCGATCAGCGTTACAGCCGGATGTCGTGCCTGTATCTCTTTGGATAAATTCGGTCCGCTTAAAATTCCAATATTCGTTTTCTTCCCTAATCCTTCACAGACAATTTCCATCATCATCCTGATTTCACCTTTGTACTCATCGAATCCCTTTGTGGCGGCTATTACAGGGCAATTTGGGATATCGTGTATTGAGACTTGCTTCACAACATCGCGAACCGCGTCACTCGGAAGCGCAATGATTATCAGCTCAGTATTATTCAGCACTTGCGA
>Ga0315277_10008592_pt1 | contig 13106 bp, 9 predicted proteins | sample YL17G05_15_MG_FD_203695 | JGI IMG/M metagenome (GOLD analysis project Ga0315277, IMG submission 203695) | Sediment microbial communities from Yellowstone Lake, YNP, Wyoming, USA - YL17G05_15 | ecosystem: Environmental > Aquatic > Freshwater > Lake > Sediment | place: USA: Wyoming | collected...
ATTGCACGAGCAGTTCCATCTGGCCGTCGGGCGTCTTCGTCACAAGCCGCATCTTGTCCAGTCCTTCTTTGCTCAAGCCGGATTAACCCTTGACAATACTTGATCGTATTTATGCCGCGATCAGTAGAGGGAAGTTCTCTGCCTGTGTCATCTACGTGTCTTTCCCCGTGCAGGTGGACCGTCGCTACATGGAGCAGCTTGCACTTTCTGCTTTGGTCGACACCTGCAAGGGTGAGTTGCTCAAGGCTTCTCGCGCAGCGCTTCGCTCCCAGGAACTCACATCAGAACAGCTCGAAGCTGTTCTAACCAACCAAGACACCGTGAGAAACCCCGACAACCTACTTAATGATTCGATCTTGCAGACCAAAGGAATCAACCCTGCGCAGCTTGATGAAACCATTGCCGACAAGCTCATGGCGGCAGGAGTGGAACCCCGCAGCGCCGCACCTCTCGCCACCGGCAGATTCCCGGAGTATCTCCGCTCGTTCCGTCGGGATGGTTCACTCGAGCCATTGTACGTTCCTCGTGACACCCAGATCCTCGACTACTCTAGAGCACTTCTTCTGAACGATGTGGTGTACTACCTGAGGGCGGCTGGCTTCGCAGGAGGTTATCTCTTCATCGACGACATTGAGAACCTTGTTGACCAGATGACCAGAAGGCACAGAATCGAATTCGCAAAAGAGTTCGCGCTCTGCACCGTGCGACCGGGATATGCTAACACCGCATGTAGTTTCTTCTCCTCTGTCTTGACTACCCACCAACAGGCATCTGTTGGCCTCGCACAAGCCTGGGGTGACGCAGGTCTGTCCGCCATAGCACGACTCGACCCGTCCTCGCCGAACTCGGTAGAATTGGCCTTCCCCAGCAAAGATCAAGGTCGCGAGATAGTGGTCGCGCATCTTGACTATTACCGGATTAACTCAGCCGACAAAGGAAAGATCGCACCGTTTACTGAAGATGGACTCAACGCCCTGCTCGAAGATCGGGAGACAGTGCATCCGCGCATGCTACTGTCGCGAGCGGCAAATGTCATCCTCCACGCCGTGGACAAGGGAATCACCATCATTGACGCGCACACTGTAGCTGACGCTGTTGCTGCCGCCGCGTCGGTTCCTGCTCCGGATGTTACGGATGGCATCGACGGCGCACTGTGACAACTACTCTCAGTGCGGGGATCAGGGCCTGCCCTCAAATTAACAATTAGCGCGTTGTGTGCGTTAGTCCCGCATTGCGGGCTCAGCAGAATTCCGGGGACGCTCTTTTCGGGGTTGAATTGAGCGTGCTGTCGGCGGGTGTTCGTGACAGCTTTGGTTGTCCGAGCGGTCGTGCGAAAAGCGGGGGCGCGGGTTGACTTGGGCGGCATCAGGGCCAGCCCGTCAAATTCACAATTAGCGGGTTCCATGCGTCGTTCTCGGATTGCACGCTCGACGGAATTCGGCAGATTTCGCCGATGTACCCAGCCTGGCCTTCGGCTGGAACCAAATCGACTCGCGCAGAGACGCGGAGGCGCAGAGAAGAGCCCAACGTACCGCTTTCACCCCGCGTCCCTGCGTCACTACCGCGAGACGTGATTCCTTGGGTTTCTATGACTTCCGTCGAAAAAGCCCATCATTCAACCGCAGAGGACGCCAAGAGTCGCAAAAGTTTCCGACTGAGAACCGTCAACCGGGAACTGACCACTGATTCTTCCTCGTTCCCAATCGCTGCGGCGTCAGAACAGGGTGCCGTCGTGCGTCACTTCGATCAGCTCGTCGGCGCACTTGATGAAATTCACCAATTCCGTCAGTTCCGGGTTCTTCATGAGTCTCTTGGCTTTCGTTGCGAGGAAGTGCTCGCTGTCGTGAAGGGGCGAGGTTGCCGCTCGCATCCGCATCATCAGATCCAAGTCCTCGTAGTAATCACTCATTTGCTCCATTCGCGCCAGCGCCATCAGGAGCAATCGCTCACGGTCGCTGCAGCCTTTGAAGATGGCGCGCACCCGCTCGGACAGTACCGCCAGCCCCTTGTCGCACCGCGCAATCTCGGTGTAAAAGCGATGCAGGACCTCGATGTCGTGCCACCCGGTTTCCCGTGAGCAGCGGGCGCGCTCGATCATCTCGCGCAAGGCCGCCGCGAAGTGCTCTCGCGTCCTCCCCGTCGTCGGACGCAGGTATTGTGCCACCCACGGCTCGATGGTGTTTTGAATTTGAAATTCCAGGGTGGGCCCGTCGATGTCCTCCTTGCCGGCGGTCCAGTCGAGAAGACTCTTCAGGCTGGTGAGCATGTGGTAGTGAAAGTGCCACGGCTCAGGTCCGGGGATCGTGCGGTCCATGATCTCCCGAACGGTGGCGTAGAAATCCGTTCCCATTGCAGGCCTCCTTCCGTTGGCGGCGGGGTTGTGAACGCTCGTAGAGAGCGCAGCCGTCCTTGTGGATAGACTGGCCTCAGCCGTTTATCCTGAACTCTCCAACAGGTCTAAATCTACGATTCTCACGCTCCCAGTGTCGCCTCTGTGACCCCTAATGTCACGCAAAAAATCGCCGGTCCCTCGCCGATCATTCGTCGATTGAAGACGCTGCCTCGTTTCTCCTCTCTCCGTGCGAGACGTAATCCCTTGCAGCGGCATAACTTGCGTTGAGAGGCACCATCTTTCAACCGCAGAAGACGCAAAGGCCTGCAAAGCTTTCCAACGGAGAACTGCCAACCGAGAACTGGCAACCGCCGCGAGTTCTCCGAGCGGCCGGGCGGAAAGCGGGGGCGCGTGTTGACTTGGCGGGTGGGAGCGACTATCGTGACATATCGCCTATCGCCCGGTACGGCGATGCGGGCTGGATGGATGTTACGAACAGGGTCACTGAGAGAGGTTCTATGAAGACATTAGCTGCGTTTTGTGCCCTTGTGACGGCATTGGCATTTTGCACTACCTCCTGTACCGCCTGCAAGTCCCAGAAGGCCGGGGCGGGCGGTAACCGTGCTCGTGTGGTGTTGTTCGATGGCAAGACGCTGGACGGCTGGACGGTCCTCAACTGCGAGGCGCGCGTGGATGACGGGGACATCCTCATCGTTGCAGGCAACGGCCTGGTCCAGACCGTGAGGAAATATGGCGATTTCGTCCTGGAGTTCGAGTGGAAGCCGCTGCGGGACAACAAATATGACAGCGGCGTGTATTTCCGCTACGACTCCGTGCCGCAGGGCGAGCCCTGGCCCGCCCGGTACCAGGCCAACCTGATGCAGGGCATGGAGGGCAACATCAGTGACCTGCCGGACGCCCACAGCAAGGGACTGATTAAGCCCGGCCAGTGGAACCGGTTCAAGCTGACCGTGCGCGCCACGAAGGCCGCCCTGGAGATCAACGGCACACCGGCCTGGGAGGCCGACGGCCTCGCCGCCGAGCCCGCCGAGGGATACATCGCCCTGCAAGCCGAAGTCCCCGGCGGCGGCCAGCACCGCTTCCGAAATATCTGCCTGACCGAGCTGAGGTAGCGGTATGTGCGGACCGCCGTGCTCAATTCAAGACCGAAATAAGCAAGACGTCCCTGGAATTACCGTCCGGACGCATCCACTTTTCCCCTTGCGGACAACTATATAACCAAAGACGCGGCCCCGCCAAGTCCCCTAAATCGAAGATAGTAAATTGAAACGGTGAGAGTAGCTCGGTTCGGATAGAGCATTGGATTGTGGTTCCAGGGGTCGTGGGTTCCAATCCCATCTCTCACCCGTAGGGGGGTAGGGTGAGACGCCGCGCGTGAGCGGCCCGCACTACTCGGTGCAGGTCACAAGGGCCTCCTGAAATTGCCCTTCCAGCAGGTGACGCAGGTACTCCTCCAGTTCCGCTTCACTGAAGTTCACCAGGAATTCGGGTCTGTCGCCTTCACTCACTTGGCAGATGTACTCAATGAGCTCTCTCTTGGTGGTCATCCCAAGGCCCTCGTCGTACCTCGTCCATACTGATGCGCCGACTCACGATGCGAGCGTTCTCCATACCCAAGACGCTGGCACTTGTTCTTCGTCTTTGGGTGGCGGGTCCTTTACTCGAATCCATACGGCACAACCAAGCGACCTGTTCTTAAATCGGCTGTCGGCCGCGAAAAACTTCATCCGAATTTCGATTGCCGGTGCCTTCAGGCCCGACCCCTGCATGTGCCGGGGGGATATTCTCGGATGTCACACACGTCGAGCGGGGGTCTTTCCTCCGGCCTGCCGGTCATGGGGCAATCCCATATAAATCGCGTGAGAGACGCGTTTTTCGTTGTCAGGCGGGCAGGTGACCTGTAGAATATCTGCATTAGCCATGGCGTCGAACTCCGCTTGTGTGTGCGTCCCGAGTGCGGGATGCGCGGGGCTTGGAAGCAATGGCAATGGGAGAGCCAGGCATGAAAGCGTTTCTCTGTCACGCAAGTGAGGATTCAACGTTTGTCCTTGAGGTGGCCAAGTACCTTAAGCGGTGCCTGAACAGTGATGGCGTCTTCTGCTATGAAGAGTATCAGAGATCCGGCTCGTTCGTGACCAGGATCAATGAGGAGCTGGATGCCTGCGAGATCATGGTCATATTCGTGGGAGTCGGCGGACTCACGCGTTGGCAGACGGACGAGGTAAACGCGGCGATCAAGAAGCATGGAGATGGGGATCAGAGGCATTTCTTCATCTACTTTCTTGGACACGACAATTGTCCGTCCGAACTCAACCTGCTCAACACCTGGCCCTGCCGCAGCATAGCAAAGTGCGATTCTGAGGACGCTCTGGGCATTGCCATGGAGATCGTGGAGCGTTTGCATATCCCGTTCCTGTGGGACGGCCTGCCCTTGAATCCGCATCTGTTTTCTTACGAGAGGCATATCATCGATCATTTCGACATGGTGAGCCGGCTCAGTGATCGACCGTTCAAGAGGAAGCCTCCAAAGAAAGGAGACAAGGAGGCCCTGCAAGAGATCGAGCAACTCGAAGCCATACGCCGCAAGTGGCTGGATGGTTGTCCCAAGGCATGGCCGGCTGTGGTTCGCTGGGAAGACGAGACGACCCGTCGCAAAAAGAACAGACTCGGTGACATCGGGACGTTCAGAGATCCCCGTGCAAGGATTGTGGCCGCTGCGCTGAGCAGCTATCATGACCCCAGCGGGGAGAGTTGCATGATCAAGCGGGGGCTTTGCCTCCCGGAAGCAGGTCCACGCGAGTACCTGTATTTCCCCCGACCGGGGGACCCGATGAGGGTTGCGGTCGCGGTTTCCGGAGGAATCGCCCCAGGAATCAACGCCGTTATTGATGGCATCGTCCAGAGGCACTATCGGTACGCAGAGGCCCATGGCTATATTCGCAATTTGACCGTGTACGGACTCAAGAATGGCTTTCGCGCGTTCGACGATATCATGGCCTCCGCGGAGCCTCTCAGTTCCGTGAAGACCTCCGCACATGCCAATGAGGGAGGCTCGCTTCTGGGTACGTCAAGAGCGGATGAGTTGATCGATCTGCGGCGGCGTCAGGGGGGCTTGGAGGCCATCGTGCGGGAATTGGTCAACACGCTTCATGTCAATACGCTCTACGTCATAGGGGGAGACGGCAGCATGAAGGCGGCCCATGCCATCTGGACCATGGCTCAGGAGTGTGCGGCCAGGAAGAACTGGCCGAGGCTGTCTGTCGTCGCCATTCCGAAAACGATGGACAACGACATTCTGTGGGTGTGGCAGGCTTTCGGCTTTCTCTCCGCCGTGGAGAAGGCGCGCGAAATCATCGAGCATCTGGCGACCGAGGTTCAAGCGAATCCGCGACTTTGTGTGGCCCAGCTCTTCGGGTCGGATTCCGGATTCGTTGTGAGTCATGCGGTCCTTGCCAGCAGGACCGGGCACTGTGACCTGGCCTTGATTCCGGAAGTCGACTTCAGCATGGAAGAGATCGCCGCCTACCTGATGAAGAGGATGTGCGAAAGGCGGCGGGACATCAATGAGATCATCCCCCGCGGACTGGTCGTCATGGCGGAGACGGCGATTCCGCTGGACGCCATGGATTTTGTCGATGAAAAACGAAAGAACTACATAGACATCGATCTGAGCAAAAAGGAAAAAGACGCCATTCGGGACTTCGTGGCTAAGAGGGATCAAGGCAAGCGCATCCAGGGGCAGACCAACGATTCCTTGCGTATTGCGGGGTCGAAAATCGTGAGCAAAGGACTGTATGAAATGCTTCGCGATCCCAAAATGCGAGCGAGATTGGAGAAAAAGTTGCCGGAGGATCTGCAAGGAGAGACCCAGCCGAACTGGGAGCTGCTGCGCATGTTCACGAACGAGCCGCGTCATGTGCTTCGGGCGATTCCTCCGAGCTGCACGGACATTATCATGGGGAATCGACTCGGGACGCTGGCCGTGGACAATGCCATGGCGGGGTATACCGACTTCATGATCAGTCAATGGCTTACGGAATACGTGCTCGTGCCGCTGGAGCTCGTGGTATTGGGGAGAAAGCGGATACCAAGTGACGGGATATTCTGGAAATCGGTAGTGGCCAAGACGGGCCAGCCCTCCACGCTGTACAGGGGGGATCAGGGCCGGCCCTCAAATTAACAATTAGCGGGTTCCGTGCGTCATTCTCGAATTGCAGGCTCAACAGAATCCCCGGGACGCCTTCCTTTTTTGGGGTTTTGAATTCAGGGGATGCCTTCCTTTCTTCGGGGTTGAATTGATTGTGTTGTCGGCGGGACGCTCCGGGAAAGGCTCCACGTCTGGCGCCCATCGGCTCGGTAATCCTTGCCATTTCATCGCGGGATGTTATCATATCGGTTTTTCATTGAAGGGGTCCGGGGATATGCAGGACAGTCAGTCTGTAGCGGCGGCGGCCAGCCGTGCCGACCGGGAGAAGAGGTGGGCGGCCCTGAGCTCGGTGTGCGCCGCCGTCGGCCTGACGGGCATGAAGATCGTCGTCGGCCTGCTCACGGGCAGTCTGGGCATTCTGGCAGAGGCGGCCCACTCCGGGTTCGACCTTCTGGCCGCCGCGGTGACCTACCTGGCCGTGCGATTCTCCGGCCGGCCGGCGGACCGCGAGCACCCGTACGGGCACGGCAAAATCGAGAGCCTGTCCGCCATGTTCGAGACACTGCTGCTGCTGGGCACCTGCCTCTGGATCATCTATGCGGCCACGAATCGCCTGATCCACAGACAGGTGGAGGTCGAGGTGACGTTCTGGTCGTTTGCCGTGATGGCGACGTCGATCGTCGTCGATTTCTCCCGGTCGCGCATGCTCTACCTCGCCGCGCGCAAGCACAAGAGTCATGCCCTGGAGGCCGACGCCCTGCACTTCAGCACGGATATCTGGAGTTCTGCGGTCGTTATCGTGGGCCTGATCGGCGTCGCCGTCGGCGACCGGATGGAGCGACTGGAGTTCCTCGACCACGCGGACGCCGTCGCGGCGATTGCCGTCGGCGTCATTGTCGTCCAGGTCAGCATCAAGCTGGGCCTGCGGACGGTGTACTCGCTGCTGGATACGGCCCCGGCGGGCCTCGAAGACCAGATCATCTCCGCCGTACAGGCCATTCCCAGCGTCGCGGACTGCCACAGGGTCCGCATTCGTCACTCGGGCCCGCAGGTCTTCGTGGACCTGCATGTCCTGATCGACGGTAGCCAGTCTCTGCGCAAGGCCCACGACCTGACGGAACAGATCGAGCAAACCATCGAAAAGATCGCTCCCAACGCCGACGTGACCGTGCACCCCGAACCTGTGTAAGGCGTCCCATGCACGCCGCTCCTCCGGCCTCGATTTCCGTCTGGGTCATTCCAGGGACGCCTGATTTTCCTAGGGATTGAACTGAGCGTGTTGTCAGGGGGGCATTCGAGTTGTTGTCACCGGAGCGATCATCTTTCAGCCTCCCGGCGCATGACTTCCATTGGGTGGCTGAGTCAAGTCGCTGCGGAGTCAGGCGGAGGCCTGGGTGGACTTGGGGAGGGAGAAGCCGTTTCGTTTTTTCATGCCGGGGGGCATGGCCAGGCCGCCGGGACCCTGCTTCTTCGTGAAATCCACGATGATCTTGACGGCGGCGTCGGGGTTGTCGGCGACAGTGTAGACGTTCAGGTCCTCGGGCGAGATGAACCCGCACTCGTTCAGCATCTTCTTTTTCATCCAGCGGATCAGGCCGTCCCAGTACTCGTTGACCATCAAGACCACCGGGAACTGCGCCTGCTTGAGGGTCTGGATCAGCACGGCGGACTCGAAGAACTCGTCCATCGTCCCGTAGCCGCCGGGGAACACGATGAACCCGTGCGCGTACTTCAGGAACATGACTTTGCGGACGAAGAAATACTTGAAGTGCAGGGACAGGTTCTGGAAGTCGTTGGGGACCTGTTCCTGGGGCAGCTCGATGTTCAGGCCGATGCTGCGACCGCCGGCCTCGGCCGCCCCCTTGTTGGCGGCTTCCATGATGCCGCTGCCGCCGCCGGTGATGACGGCGAATCCCGCCTCGGCCAGCTTGCGTGCGGTGACCTGGGCGAGCTTATAGTAGCGATGCCTGCACTGCAGGCGCGAGGAGCCGAAAATGGATACTGCCGGACCGACGGAGGCGAGTTCCTGAAAGCCTTCCGTGAATTCGGCCATGACTCGAAAGATGCGCCAGAGGTCTTTTACGGGTTTATCAATACCATCCACCACGTGATTCATGCTCCTATATGCTACGGCGGATTGGGCGTCACCACAGATCGGGGTTGTTTGCCGCGGGGCAGTACTGTGCGATCGGACACACGGGGCACCTGGGCTTTCGTGCGACGCAGATGTTCCGGCCGTGGAAGATCAACAGATGACTGAACAACGTCCAATCCTTTTTAGGGACTATATCGGCCAGATCGAATTCGAGCTTTACCGGATCGCTGTTTTCGGACAGTTGGAGCCGGCGGGACAGGCGGATCACGTGCGTGTCGCACATGATCGCGGGTTGGCCGAAGGCATTGCCCAGCACGCAGTTGGCGGTCTTTCGGCCCACGCCCGGCAGGGTGACAAGCTCCTCCATCGTATCCGGAACCTTGCCGTCATACTCCTCGACAATCTTTTTCGCGGCCCCTTTGATGCTGACGGCCTTGTGGTGGTAGAATCCGCAGGTCCGAATATCCTGCTCGATCTGGTTCAGGTTCGCCTTGGCCCAATCGGCCGCGGACTTGTACTTCTTGAACAGGCCCGGGGTGACCATGTTCACCCTCGCATCCGTGCACTGAGCCGACAGGATTGTCGCGATCAGAAGCTCCAGCGGATCGCCGAAATGCAAGGCTACGGCAGCCTTCGGGTACGTCTTTTTCAGAATCGGCAGGATCTTCCCGACCCGCTCGGCGGCGGCCGCCTTGTTGAAGGAGACTGCTTTCTTGCTTGTCGTTGCGGACGTGCTTTTCTTCGCCATTTACGGTTTGGCCTCCGGCAACTCATTGAGGATTCCGATCAGTTCCTGCTTGTCGAAGATTCCCCGCAGTTTCTCCCGCGACCCGCCGGGCAGGATGACGATGCTGACCGGCACGTTGCCCGCCTCGCCGTAGACTTGTTTGAAGTCCCGGGTCGCCGGGTAGTCGATGAGAGTCGTATCGGCCTTGACGGGCAGCGCATTTTTCTGCTCGATGAGTTTCGCGACCTCCGGATCGTGATAGACTTTTCTCTCGACGATTTTGCAGTTGGTACACCAGTCGGCGGTGAACTTCAGCAGGACGGGCCGGCCCTGTGAGATGGCTTTCTGCACGAGGTCTGCGTCGTACGACTGCCAGTCGATGGGGTTCTGGGCCGACTGTCCCGGCGTCGGCAGGAGCCAGAAGCCGGCCGCCACGGCGATCACCAGGGCTACCGCACGGATCGTCCATTTCCTCGGGGCCGGCGTCGAGAAGCCCATCCACTTGCCCCACATCCAGACGCAGAAGCTGAAAATGATGCCGTAGATGAGGACGTTCAGGAGCCGGTCCTTGGGCAGGGCGGCCAGGGTGAGCTTGACGGCGATGAAGAACAGGAGGAACCCGGTCGATTTTTTGAAGATGTCCATCCAGTACCCCGGCCGGGGGATGCGGTTGAGCAGGGAGGGGACGAGAACGATCACGGCGTAGGGCAGCGCCATTCCCACGCCCATCAGCACGATGGCCGTGCTGCTGACGGACAGGGGCTGCGTCTGCGCCCAGACGAGCACGAATCCGAGCAGGGCCCCGCTGCACGGCGTGCTCAGCAGGGCGGCGAAGAAGCCCATCCCGGCCGAGCCGGTCAGATCGTACGCCGCCGCCTGTTTGCCGGCAATCGAGGACGGCAGCGACAGCGTGACGACGTCGAGCATCGCCAGGCCGAAAAATACAATGGCCAGGAAAAGGACGATCACGGCGGCCGGATAGCGGAACAGGCTGTTGAGGTCCAGCACGGCGCCGGTCATCAGATTGACGATCGCAGAGATGATCGCGAAGGCCGCGAAGAAGATGATGACGCCGGCACAGAATGCGATTCCCGACGAGATTCGCCGCCGGCTGGAATGTTTCGATTGCTCGACCAGCCTGAGCATAATCAGCGGCAGGACCGGCAGCACGCAGGGCATGATGTTGATCGACAAGCCTGCGAGAATAGCCAGCAAGTAGTAGGGGCCCGCGCCTCGCGACGACGTGGATTGCTGGGCTGACTTTGATGGTGCGGGGGCGGGATTCGCTCGCGCCAATTGGCTTGCCTGGGCGGCATCGAGCAAGATCGGTTGCCACAGGTCCGGACTACTGAGAGTGACGATTGTGGTCAGGGTCCTCTCGAAAGGCGGCAGGCACAGCCCGCTCGTACAGGCGATGCCCGTGATTTTGACCGTGACGGAGGCGTCACCCTTGGTGGTGCCAAGAGGCTCTTCTCGAATCGGTAGGAAGACCGTGAAATCGCCAGCGTACACTTCGACTTTGCCGATGGCAGGGTCATTCAGGATTCCCCACTTGGGAAAGACGGCTGGGTCGAAGCGGAGAATGTCCGAGGTCGCCTGGACTTTGAGCTTCATGTCGGGTGATGGTGCGGTCTTCTCGCTGGCATAGAAGTGGAGGTCACTCGTGCCCTGAAAGACGACGGCCAGGCCGAGTCTGTTCCCGAAGCGGGCCGGCTGGATCGACACTCGCGAGTATTGATCCTCATTGCGGACGATCTCGACGGCCTCGCCCGAGCTGCCCCTGTCTCCGGCGACGGCGGCCAGAGGAAACAGGGCGGCGGCAACCGCGCACGCGACAAGAACAATCCCTACCCTCATTGCACGTTCCAGCAAGGCCAATCTCCACTTCGTCGACGTTCAGTTCTCACTTCGTGCCGCGCTTCAGAAATCGAACGATTCCCAATGTTGTTATGTCAGAAGCTCTACGAAGCTGCGATGGACATGGGTGCCATGTCTACGCTCGCGTAGACATGCCCGATTCAATGATGAACATGCTTACGCGAGCGTAAGCATGGCACCCAATGTCAGCGTACACGTTTCTGTCCGATACTCGCCGCATAGCGGCGCAACAATCTCTTCCTGGAATGGCCGCGTAACGTGCCGAACGCAGCGCCAGACACAAGGAGGCGACTACCCGGTGACCGGCTGTTTCTGCTCTTTCTTTTCGCCGGACCCCGCTTTGCCAGGCTCATGCTTCGCCTGTTCGCCGGCCAGGAGATCTCCAACCGTCGGCTTATCCAGCTCGCCGCCATCGAGAATATGATTGACGTCGTCGGCGTCGAGCGTCTCGTATTTGAGCAGGGCGCGGGCGATCCGCTCCAACCGGTCCTTGTTCTGCTCGATAATGCCTTTGGCGCCCTCGTAGGCCTCGCCCATGATGCGCTTGACTTCGGTGTCGATGGCCTCGGCGGTTTTCTCCGAGTACTCCCGCTCAGGCTGCCCGAAGTAGGACAGTTCCCTTGCCGCCAGGTCGGGCCCATAGCTGATCGGGCCGAGTTGATCGCTCATGCCCCAGATCAGGACCATCTGCTTGGCGATCCTCGTGGCCTGCTCGATGTCGGATTGGGCCCCGCTGGAGATATCATCGCAGAACATTTCCTCGGAGATCCGCCCGGCGAAACAGACCTGCAGCAGGGCCATGCAGTACCGCCTCGTGAACATGGTGCGGTCCTTTTCCGGCAGGGCGAACGTGGCCCCGCCCATCGGCCCGCGCGGGATGATGCTGACCTTGTGCAGGGGGTCGGCGTCCTTCAGGAGCGACTGAACGAGGGTGTGGCCCGCTTCATGGAAGGCGGTGATCTCCCGTTCCTTCTGGTCGATGACCCGGCTCTTCTTGGCCCGTCCCCAGCGGACCTTGTCCCGGGCCTCTTCGAGGTCGGCCATCTCGATGAAGTCCTTGTTGGCCATGGTGGCGCCCAGGGCGGCTTCATTGATGATGGCGGCCAGGTCCGCGCCGCTGAACATCGGGGTGCCCCGGGCCATCCGTTCGAGAATGACATCCGGGCCCAGCTTGACCTTGCGGGCGTGGACCCGCAGGATCTCCAATCGTCCCTTGACGTCCGGCAGAGGCACGACCACCTGCCGGTCGAACCGGCCCGGCCGCGTGAGGGCGTTGTCCAGGATGTCGGCCCGGTTGGTCGCTGCAATCACGATGACCTGGTCGTTCGTATCGAAGCCGTCCATCTCCACCAGGATCGCATTGAGGGTCTGCTCCCGCTCATCGTGCCCGCCGCCGACGAAGCTGGCGCCTCGCTTGCGGCCGATGGCGTCGACCTCGTCGAGGAAGATGATGCAGGGCGAGTTGTCTTTCGCCTGCTTGAACAGGTCGCGGACGCGCGAGGCGCCGACGCCGACGAACATCTCGACGAAGTCGCTGCCGGAGATGCTGAAGAACGGGACATCGGCCTCGCCGGCGATGGCCTTGGCCAGCAGGGTCTTTCCGCAGCCGGGCGGCCCGATCAGCAGGACGCCCCGCGGGATTCGCCCGCCGAGCCGCTGGAATTTCCGCGGGTTCTTGAGAAACTCGATGATCTCGGCGACCTCTTCCTGGGCCTCGTCGATCCCGGCGACGTCTTTGAACGTGACTCTGACGCGGTCCTTGCCGTGAACCCGATGCCGGCTGCGGCCGAACGACATGAGCATGCCTCCGGCCCCGCCCCGCAGGTTCCGACCCACGAAAAAGTAGAAGATCGCGACGAAGATCAGGATCGGAAACAGCAGGTTCAGCATCCAGTACATCCAGAGC
>Ga0315277_10008593_pt1 | contig 13104 bp, 8 predicted proteins | sample YL17G05_15_MG_FD_203695 | JGI IMG/M metagenome (GOLD analysis project Ga0315277, IMG submission 203695) | Sediment microbial communities from Yellowstone Lake, YNP, Wyoming, USA - YL17G05_15 | ecosystem: Environmental > Aquatic > Freshwater > Lake > Sediment | place: USA: Wyoming | collected...
CCGGACGTCGCCGATAATTTCGCTTTTTCCCATCAATTCTGTGAGCCTCTTCATTATGTAGGCACCTTGCTTTGTCGCATTCTCAAGAAGCTTCTCTTCCTTTATGATGTCGATCACGGCAGTCGCTGCGGCGCATGAAACTGGGTTGCCGCCAAACGTGCTTGCGTGTGATCCTGCGACCCAATCCATGATCTTGGACTTCGCTATGGTGGCTCCCAAGGGCATTCCTGATGCCAACGCCTTCGACGTGGTTATTATGTCCGGTTCAACACCCCAATGTTCAATCGCGAACCACTTTCCTGTTCTGCCCATCCCAGACTGAACTTCATCGTCGATCAGTAAGAACCCGTACTTGTCAGCAAGCTTCTTTATTCGCTGGAAATATTCAGGCGGCGGAACAACATATCCACCCTCACCTTGAATTGGCTCAACCACAATAGCCGCCACATCTTCAGGTGGAATGTACTTCTGCAAAACATATTCGTCGATGAAGTCGACACACCAGTATCGGCATTCGGGGAATGTTAGTTTGTATGGGCATCGATAGCAGTATCCGTAAGGTACATGCGTCACACCTGGCATCAGCGGGAAGAAGTACCGTCTCTGAGTAGGCTTGCTCGCCGTGAAAGACAAGGCACCAATCGTTCGACCGTGAAATGCGCTTATAAAAGCCAGAAAAAGTTGCCTTCGCGTGTGCCATTTTGCAAGCTTCACTGCAGCTTCGATCGCTTCCGCGCCACTGTTTCCGAAAAACACTTTCTTCTCAGGACTTCCTGGTGTTATATGCGCCAGTTTGTCCGCGAGCTCAACGACTTCTCTGTAGAAGAAGTCTGTGTTAGAGTAATGGATGAAACGGTCACATTGATTCTTTATGGCGGCAATCACTTTGGGATGACTGTGACCGACGTTCGTGCACACGAGGCCGGAGTTGAAATCAATGAACTCGTTGCCATCTACGTCTTTTATGATGCAGCCTTTGCCAGATTCAACAACGAGCGGGTAGAAGCGACCGTAAGATGGAGAAATAAGGCTTTCATCTTTCTTAACCAGTTCTCGGGCTTTAGGGCCTGGCGGAGTGACAACAATCTTTGGATAACTGCTCATTTCAAATCACCAACGGGAAATGAGAGTCTGGAAAAACAGTTTTATATACCTAACGGACTAAACCGCAACAGTTGACCAACAAAGGCGATGCAAAAGAAAAGAAGTTCACGCCTTCCGCACAGAGACAGAGCGCGCCTTGTGAAGGATTCGGTAGCCGCGAAGCTTGTAAGATATTATCTTTTCGTTGCCATCTTTGTCAGTTTTTGTCTCCATTTTTAACATCTTAAATTTCCTATGGCACCGCGGACACTGCCAGTCATAATTTGGTTCTTGTATTTCTACTAATAAAACGTGCTTTTTGCATTCTGGGCAATGCGGTACTGTTTGTTCTGGTTCACTTTCCATCAACTTTTACGTCCTGTTAACTTTGACAAAAAAAGAGAGAGATTAAGCTTTCCTCACTGTGACGCTCCCGTCCGGATTCTTGACTGGTGAACTTGGCGGGATAAGGAAAAGCGGCTCTCCTAAACCCGCGCGCGCAACTAGTTAAGGCTATTCTCAGGTATATGTGGCGGTAGGACTAGCGTAAGGCCTCTCCAAGTGTCAGAGCCTTTTTAAAATGAGGCATGGCATCCTATTATGCAGACTTGGAACAAGTGGAGACACAATTAGATGCATTTGAAAAGATTGACACTCGTTGCATTTGGGATTCTTCTAGTTGCTGTACCGACCTATTTCCTACTGGCTGACAAATCCTCTCTTTTTACAACTCATAACGGGTGTCTTTTTCTTGAGATAAGGAATGAATCTGACAAGACTATGATCTTTTCAGCTTTTGTCTATCTTGACAAAGGTAGAGTGAAATTCTCAAATACTACGATAGTGCCACTGAGCGGCAATTTCTCCTACGCAGAAATAGTAGACTCGTCGGGAATAGAACTCTATTCACGAGAATTGCAGGCAAAGACTTCGCTTATTTTGAGAGTTGACAATATAACGCTGACTCCCATATTCTCTTCTGACCTGTCTGGCTTAGAGTTGTCCATACATTCCACCGGCACTTTCAACGAGAATGACATAGGTTATGACGCAGTATTTTCGGCACGTAGCGAATACAATCTATCATTTGCGAGCAGACACTTCTTCACTGTTAGACTGAGTGAGCAAAGCCGGTATGCACGTTATGAAGATCGTGTTGCAGTGTCCACCTATCTCAACGAGTTATTGATAATTACAGTGTTGATCGGCGTGGGCATTATCCTATCACAACTCAGACAAAAAGTTGAGTATTGGTTTCCATTTGTTACAGCCATAGTGATCTGGTCGTCGATATTTCTCTATGTTTTCGTTGGCTCTGGTCCAGAAATAAACACAATTGTGAGCCCCAAAGCTCCTTTTGTTGTGCTGTCTTTTTTGATTCACGGAGATAATTGGCATCTAAACGGTAATCTGATCTATTTTATCATCGTTTCGCTGTTATTCGAGATTTTCATCAAGATCAGAAATAAGTCTGTAAGGAGAGATCTGGTCATATGGTATGCACTCCCGCTGACGGTTCCTGTTTTGCTCTCCGTTCTGCAATTCGTGGGACGAGGAGGATTTGGGTACGGCCTTTCGTTCTCAATAGAGATAATGACTTGGGCCTTGTGGGCCTACATAATAAGCAAATCAACAGAAGTCCTTACGAGGAAAATCCATATTCTCTGCGCGATCTTGTCAGGGATACCCTCATATGGCTTTTTCAATTGGCTGTTCAGTCTCTTCTTAGGCACGACCGATGATCCTTACACTTGGAGCCTAGCGATGGGGCATGTACTTATCGGGATTATCAGCGCCTTCGTCATCATGGGGGTAGTCTTTGGAAAGGATATTCTCACCCGTTTGAAGGGAACAGTGCGCAGAAAACCGAAGCAGCAAAACCATGAAGATTCAAAATGACGACTTGAGATAGTTCTGAATGCAAAAAGATATTTGAGTGATCCACGCATTATTCATAAGGGGTTCTATGTCTGCTGAAGAATTTGTCAAAGAAGTATGCGAAAGACACAAGGAAGACATAGAAGCGATTGAAAAACTACTGGAGATTTTGAAGGATCTCAGCAAAGAAGATATGAAAGTCTACGATTTCTGCGTTACGAGCAATTTATAAACTAATCAAGGTTTATCTTAATCTATGTCTGGCGATGCTGTTTTTCAGAGAATAATTAGTTCGAATGATTTTCAACTGCGTCGCAAGCCTTTGATTCAAAACCTTCAAAAACTGCTTAATGCCAAAGTGATCACGTACTTTGCAAGTCTTTATCATCCTGTACCTATGATAATGAACCAAGATATCCCGCTTTTCGAGGATCTGCTCCGCTCCACTGGTAAAGCCGATGAAGGATATCTAATCATAAATTCCCCCGGCGGTGATGGAAATGTCGCGGAGAAGATGATCACGATGTGCAGGCAGCGATTCACCAAGTCCTTCAAAGTCATCGTACCCAACTTTGCCAAGAGTGCAGCTACAATGATCGCTCTCGGAAGTGACGAAATACTCATGGGCTATCTTGCAGAGCTTGGGCCAATAGATCCTCAGCTTGGCAACCCATTCACAGGCGGCTTGATTCCTGCCAGGTCTTTTATCGACGGACTTGAGATGATTCGGCGTAATATTAAGGAAAAGGGTGATCCCGTTCAAATGTATCTCCCTATGCTGTCACAAATCAGGCCGGAGATCATCGCACAATGCCAGAGTGCAATTGATGGATCACGTGAGTTCGCGGAGAAATGGCTCAAAGAATGTATGTTGAAGGACAACCCAGAACATGCTAAGCAAGTAGCAAAGTGGCTTTCCGAAGGCGAGAAGTACAAGTCCCATGGCAAAGTGATAGATTACGCTGAAGCCCGCGACGTTCTCAAGCTTAAGGTAGACAGAATCCCTCAGGATTCCGAGCTATGGAACGATATCTGGGAACTGTACTGCAGCTCGGCGCTGTTCCTTCAACAACTGGGATCAGCCAAACTTTTTGAGAGTGAGACCGTCTCTTTGCAGATGCAAATACAATTGCAGGTTGTTCCACAACCGCCCCAGCCTCAACCTCGTAGAATAATACAACCGCCCCAAGCTCCACCGCCTGATACTTCGCCACCACAGTCCCAGTGATCCTTGTCTGCGAACTCTGAAAAGTATTTAACACTTAGCCCGCGCTATTCTGTAGCTTTCTATTACTGGCTTCCTAAGAGTTTTGTTAATTTCTCGATAGTTGGCTCTATTTGGGCTGAACTTTTCAAGCCTGTAATGACCACTTTTCCAGAAGCGAATATCAAAAGGGTTGTTTTGTAAGGTTCTGAAAATCTTAACATTGCTCCTGGGAATTGCTCTGGTTCGTAGATTACCTTTGAAGTCTCAGATAATCTCTCTAGGCTAACGCTTTTTTCAAAGTCTGCTGTTACGACCAAGTTTCGGGTTTCTGGTTGAAGCTTGACTCGTTTTGCAAACCCTTTCTTAAACAGGAATTGCTGAGCAACTTCTAATTCTTTGAAGGCTTGGGCTTCGCTCTTTGTCCCGACGCTTATCATTTTTCCAGAGAGAAATATGGACACTTTCCCCTGCATTCCGGCAGTTTTGAAGTAGGCTACTCTGCCGCCATAAACTTCTGAATCGTGAAAGATTTCTTTGGATTTCCCGAGTTCGTCCAAGTCTATCTGGTGATTTATTGATGCTGTGGCAACGACGTTTACAATTTCTGTTTTGGTCACTGTGGTGTGCCTTCGTTATGGACCTGGTTTTTTGTTTTCTTGCAGCTCTTCAATTATGCTGTTGAACTGTTCTAACGCTGATTGTAGGTTTTCTGCTATTTCTGTTGCTAAGACATCTGGGGCTGGAAGGTTTTCTGTGTCTTCAAGGCTTTCGTCTTTGAGCCAAAACATGTCCAGGTTTGTTTTGTCTCTTTGTGTCAGTTCATTGTAGGAAAAGGCTTTGAAGCGTTCTGCGGGGTGACGGTCATGGCGGTCTTGTGAATTATAGCATTTTATGAAGTCTTGAAGGTCTTCATAGCGCAGCTGGTTGGTTTTGAGTGTGAAGTGTTTTTTTGTGCGGAGGTCATATATCCAGAGTTTTTCTGTTTGGGGTGTTTCACTGGCTGGTCTCCGATCAAAGAACAGCACGTTGGCCTTTACACCCTGGGCGTAGAATACTCCAGTTGGCAGGCGCAGCAGAGTGTGAACGTCGCATTCGTGCAAGAGTTTTCGTCTTACTGTTTCGCCTGCGCCTCCCTCGAATAGTACGTTGTCAGGGACGACTATGGCTGCTTTTCCGTTTATCTTTAGGAGAGTCTTGACGTGTTGGAGGAAGTTTAGCTGTTTGTTGCTTGTTGTCGCCCAGAAGTCTTGACGTTCATAGGTTAATGCTTCTCTGTCTGTCCTGCCTTCGCCGTTTGTTAGGGTCATACTGCTCTTCTTACCGAATGGCGGGTTGGTCATGACCATGTCGTATCTGGTGCCCGGGTCATTGATTAAAGAGTCTCCGACCTCAATGGGGCTTGTGTCCCCGCCGATCCCGTGGAGGTATAGGTTCATGACGCATAGTCGTGCTACGCTGTCCACAATGTCTTTTCCGCTGAAGGTGTTGAATTTGAGAAAACGTTTTTGCTCTACATCAAGCTGATAATTAGTGGAAATGTAATCGTGGGCTGCGATTATGAAACCACCTGTACCGCACGCTGGGTCGTTTATTGTTTGCTTGGGTTCCGGGCACATGACCTCTACCATGGCTTTGATTAGCTGTCTTGGGGTGAAGTATTGTCCGGCTCCGCCTTTGATGTCCTCTGCGTTCTTTTGGAGTAAGCCTTCATAAATTTCGCCTTTGACGTCAATGTCCATGCCCATCCATGTTTCAGCGTTGATAAGCTCAAGCAACCGTTTTAGTTTGGCGGGGTCCTGAATTTTGTTTTGTGCTTTGCGAAAGATGACACCTAACATGCCCTTCTCTTTGCCTAACGTATCCAGCAAGTGGCGATATTGAGCTTCCAGTTCCGTGCCGTCCTTTGTGACTAGGCTTTGCCAATTCAAGCCCTCCGGAATGGCTGAAGGTTTGTTGAAGGGCGGTTTTGTTTGTTCATCTGCCATTTTTAGGAAAAGCAGGTAGGTTAACTGTTCCACGTAGTCACCGTAGCCTACGCCATCATCTCTCAATACATTGCAGTAATTCCAGACTCGCTGGACTATTGATGCTGATTCATTTGACATAGTGAGACAACTCAAACTGTTTTTTACCTTTAGATAGTCCGTTCTTGCCAAGATGTTCAGTCTCTATTCGCTCTAACAATTTCTCTGCAGGTTCATCGTCAGGATTTTGAGGAACAAGTTTCCCTTCAAATGCATCTCTGAGAATACTCAGGCGCATTAGTTCTGAACGCAGAAAACTTTGGTCGAGATTTCTGTCCACGTCATCAGCAAGGGACATACAACGTTCAACTTCTTCTACAAGAATTCTTTGCTCTTCAACACTCGGAAGTGGTAGCACCATTTTTCTTATGTCCCTAATGTTAATATGGGCTACCGTAGACCCGGCGACTTTTGCTTTCCACTGCTTTTCAAAAAAAGGCGACATTAGCCCCCACGAGAAATAGTGACTATTGATTTCTTCATCCGGACGAAACATCATCATCCTTTGACCCAAGCATACGTCCACATTTTCAGGAACAGTGACGGCCGTACCGATTGTTCCTTCCCGAGCAAATAATACATCATTTGCTCTAGGTTTGAGTCTTCGTATTCTGTCTTCAAATGTCTTCTCGGAAACAAACCGAGCATCTTGAAAAAGAATCTTATTAGGCTCAATACAGTTGGTATCAACGCAATACTTGCCTTCAATTGTAAACTTCGGAGTGCTGTGCAAGCAATCCACAATTTGGTCTGATAGTTCATCCAAGCTCGTCACTACCCAACTCTCTGGCGGAATAAATTCTGACGTGTTTATTGGCTGTGTGCTTTCCAATTTGTCATTGACTTTTCTTCGCTGTCTTATTCGAGCCAGTAGGTTTTGTGCTGGTTCTATCTGTTCTTTGTGGGTTTTGCGCCATTCTTCAGTCAGCTTGCCTTCAAAAGCGTTTTTCAAGACTGCTTTGCGGTAACGCCTCAACTGTACCTTAACCCTCCGCATTCCTTCGACGCCAGCGTCCAAACGAGTAAAAAGCTCCTCTAACCTAGCAACGATACGAAGCTGTTCATTGAAAGGAGCCAAAGGGATAGGAATGCGCCTAACGATTTGTCCGTTCAGGTTTTTTTGCGTGGTTCCTCTGGTTGTCAGTTCAGCTCTGATTTTCTTAAGATAATAGTATACATAATCTAGGACTATCAGATCTTGTGGGTGAATATAAGCGATTATGGCTTGGCTAGTTGCGACTTCAATTTTGTTTATTATGGGCTCTCCATAACTTGCATACATTGAATATAGTAGAGAATCACGAGGCACTAACCATGCAGAACTGTTTCTTAGTCCCTGTTCAGTGATTCTTGTCTTCGTGTCGTAGAGATATTTGCTGCTACCAACAATATCCTCAATTTTGACGAACGGGATTTTTCCACCATCATAATACTCTTTTGTCCTCGTAAGAGGAGTTCCGCCTGCCTTCAATTCCCTACTAATTGATTCAAAATCAGTCCATAACCATGTTTTGGGCAATTCAGCCAAAGCCCAATTCTCATACTTCACTTCACTAACACCACATTCAATTCACTGAGGATTTTGTCCAATTCTCGTCCAAATAGGTTACTTGCTTTTATGGCTCCGCCTTTCTGGTTAAATGGCACGTTCTCAAAATCGTCTATCCCGAACGTCAATGATGTTGTTATATGCTCTTTTATCATGTTCAGCCACTCCTTTTGTTCAGGAGTAAACTCTTTTCCTAGTTTTTCTTGCTTTTTGAGCCACTCTGTGAAGTTACGATTTACTTTTTCCGCGAAAGGCTCCAAGACATCTACAATACCAGTTGCAAACCTTACTAGAGACACAATATCTGTCAAGAGCTTCTGTGGACCTGCGCCTTTGACTTTTGACTTTTCCAGCTGCTGATAAGCCAACCAGAGAAGCTCAGGCGTCAAATTGTAGGGAGGCTTCTCGATGGCTTCAGCAAGCTGTTTAATCGCATCATAAGTCAATTGCCTCTGGCCGTACGGCTTGTTGTAAATTATCTGCAAGGCGATCAGTTCGTCCTTGTTCTTCTCAATGAAGTCCTTGAATGAATCGACCATGAGCTTTGCCTTTTGTGAGGCTTGCGCATCGCCTCCAGCAAAAACAAGTTTATCTTTACTCACATCGTCAATGGTCTGCTCATTTCTAGTCTTGACCTCAATAATCGTGTTCCTAAACTTTGCATCGTCAAAGGATCCGCAGGCGGTCTTCGCTAGTTGCTCTGCAGCTTTTTTGATCTGTTCCTCCGATGGCGTTTCGGTGTTGAAAAGCTCCTTCGCCTTCTTAACCTGAATATCAGGTTCAAGAGCGTCCAACATCAGGTTTACCATCTGACTTAACTTCTTGCCACCAGCGACCTTCTCAATCTCCGCCCGCTCTTCGTCATCAATCTCCTTATTTAATCGTGCAAGCCGCCCTGCCAAAGAAGACAGCGTATCCTCATCCCGGACACCCAAAGCAACAGCCATAACCAGCTTGTCAAAGGGTACACTTCTTTTGCGTTCCAACGGATGCGAATCTGTTTTGTCGCTCTCACAAACACCGATAGCATCAACTATTACGAAACCGGTCTTGTGAGCAGCATCGGGTGTGACAGCAATCAAATCCGTGTCAGAAATTGTTCGAGTTCCACGCCCTTTCATCTGCTCAAAATACACGCCTGATTTAACATCCCGCATGAACAACAGGCACTCCAACGGCCTAATGTCAGTGCCAGTAGAGATCATATCCACAGTCACCGCAATCCTTGGATTATAGGAATTACGGAAGCCAGCAATCAAATCTTCAGTCTTCTCTCCAGTCGTTCGATATGTAATTTTCTTGCAGAATTCGTTACCCTTTCCAAACTCTTCTCGGATAATTGTAACAATATCCTCGGCGTGAGAGTCGTCCTTGGCAAAGACAAGAGTCTTAGGGACCTCTTTTCTCCATGGAAAAATCTCACTAAACAGCTTATCCCTGAAAGTCCTAACTACAGTGCGAATCTGATCCTTAGCGACGACATCCCGATCTAGTTGCTTTGAATCATAAACCAAATCCTCATCAAGCTGTTCCCAACGAACCTTTCGAGTCAGGCGGTCTCGCTTATCCACGTAGAAACCAGCGTCAACCTTGCTCCCCTGCTGAGTAATCTCGGTTGCGATTCGGTAAACATCATAACCAACGTTCACGCCATCCGCAATAGCACGGTCATGACCATACTCCATCACAAGATTCTGATTGAAAAAGCCGAACGTTTGCTTAGAAGGCGTCGCCGTCAACCCAACAACAAAAGCATCAAAATACTCAAGCACTTGCCGCCACAGATGATAAATTGACCTGTGACACTCGTCCGTCACAATAAAATCAAACATTTCAATCGGAATGTCAGGATTGTATTTCACATCAACAGGTTTCACATTATTAAGTGCGAGTTCAAACAAAGACGCCTCTTCAGCCTCTGGCTCCAGCTCCTCACCTCTGAGCATGGCATAAAGCCGCTGAATTGTCGTAATACAAACACGACTCACCGAATCGATGTTCCTCGACGTCAACCTCTGAACATTATACAACTCAGTAAACAAGCGACCATCATCAGGAGTACGATACTGCTTAAACTCCTGCAAAGCCTGCTTCCCCAAGGTATTCCTGTCGACCAAAAAAAGAACACGCCGCGCATTCGCAAACTTGATTAACCGATAAACAAACGTGACCGCAGCAAAAGTCTTGCCGCTACCACTTGCCATTTGGACAAGAGCTCTAGGTCTTGCCTCAGCAAAAGAGCACTCCAAATTCCTGATCGCCTCTTTCTGACAATCTCGCAAACCTTCCGTAATCAAAGGCGGCATAGACCTTAGCCTATCTCGAAGAGTGTGCTCTTCATGTAGCCACTCGTGCAATGTCTCAGGTTCATGGAACGCAAAAACAGATCGAGAACGAGAATCCGGGTCACGCACATCCCTAAAAAGCGTTTCAACACCCGTGCTCTCATATCCAAAAGGCAACCTTCCGCCAATGTGAGGAATATTTTCTGGAAAGTTTTTCACGTATTTCTCAGTTTGCACGGAGACGCCGCTCAATGTAGTACCCTTGGGCTTAGCCTCAACTACCCCGACGGCTTGCCTGTCCACAAAAAGCATGTAATCAGCGTGCTCACTCTTCAAAGGAAACTCCCGCACAGCCACGCCCAAACCAGCGCTGAGATTCAGGTCCTTGTAATTCTGAAGCTTCCAGCCTGCTACCTCAAGCAATTCGTCAATGTCTTTCCTGGCTTCTTCCTCTGGCTTCATGTAACCTACCTAAGTATTCTAGGTCTGCCCTACTCTTTAACGATCTATATAACGTAGCAATCAGACGTAAACTTTTCTGTCAATGAAAAGCTCTGGCGACACCCCGCACACAAATCAGATGGAATAGACGTAGGTCTATCTTGCAGAAAGTGTGGAAAGGTCGCGCGATTAGGAGGAAAAAGAAGCTGTAAACGGTTGTAAAAAAGGGAAATACAACCACTTACAAACCCTTTTCTTCGTTGAGTTGTTTTCCTCTTTGTGCCGACGGTTTGTACGATTGTACGGCAGGCTACCGTCGGTGGCTTCAGGGTCGGTTCGTTTGCAGGCCGGGTGTCGTCGTCGTATGTTGCGGGTATGTATCCAGAACAGGCTTAGGAGACAGCTGCTTTTCAACATACATAAAAATCGGTCACTTGCTCTTTTTTACAAAGGTACAAACCGTTCGATACATATGGCACCGAGCCAAATCCACTAATCCAATTCGGTTTGGTTGTATTCCGCGTTTTTACAACTGTCGTGGCTCCTGTTTCTGTGGAATATCGCGACAGTAGCGATGCCTCCAAGCGCCAGACTTAACAGAGCGCAGAGGAGAAGCAGGAAATAAGCTTGGAACATCTTCGGAGAAGTGATACGAAGATATTCCAAATCTCCTTTTTGTTTTGAGTTGTTTCTGTTGGTTTTTGCTGATGTTCGCGTGTTCGCGGTAGGAAGCCTTCACCGTTCGTCTGGGTGCATAGGCTTGGGACCGAGCGAGACGCATCTGTAACAGGCTTAGGAGAAAGCTTCGTTTCAACATACTTCTGAGTCTACAACTTGCTCTTTTACGAATATCCGAAGATTAGTAATTATCGAGGCATAAAGCCTAATCCACTAATCCAACTCGGTATATCTTCGCTGCAGTGATACGAAGATTCTCCACTTGTCGCTTCTGTGGAATATCGCGCAAAGGGACGATACATTCAACATAGCAGAGGCGAGCGAAGAAGTAGGCTTGGTTGAGTCTCAGAAAGAAGAATTGAGATACTACTAAGCTGCGTCTTTCTTTTGAGTTGTTTTCCTCTATTTTTTCTCTGTCTCAGTGTCTCAGCGGAGGAGGCCTTCGGCGTCGTCTCTACACATGGGCAGGGGACCGTGGGAGATGCCTCTGTAACGGGCTAAGGAGAAAGCTTCTTTTCAACATAGACGAAAATCGGTCACTTACTCTTTTCTGAGACTCTGAGAATAAGAGATAAGACCACTTGTTAACTCATTTGCTTAATCCAATTCAGAGGTATCTCAGGTAAGTGTTCTGAGACTATTCCATCTGTTGCTTCGTCGTAATATCGCGCAAGAGGTGGATACTTAAGGGAGGAATTGTACAGTGGTCTAGAGGGAGAGGGGGCGCTCTGAGTAATCCTCTTCATTCCCTTCCAATATGTACAAGAAGGTGGTTATTTGGGGGCGCTCTCTTCCGCTCCAACATAGCGCTGAAACCGACACATAAGTGCCGAACTCAAACTCGCTGCCCTTCGGTGCGCTCGATACCAATTCAATGATCTTTGTAACAGTTGATGTTCTGAGAACCAGCCTAACAAATCTTTTTTCAGAATCAGGAACAGGCTCTAAAAAGTTTCTGAGTCCAAAAAATTTTGAAGTTTTCGATGTCGCCAGCTTGCTAGGCTGTTCTTGAAATCGGATCTAGATACTTTTGTGTCCAGCTGATATAGGAATCATGATGCTTATCCTAAAAGATAGCGCGTGCTGAAAGGCAGAATCAATCATGGAGTCTTAGGACCACGCAATTTGGTCATTGCGAAAATCCAGCGCCGCACTGAACAAGTCTACAACGGAACGCCAGCATAGCTAGGCGGTGCTGTTACTGAGGTCGATCGCGAGCTTAGGCCACCAAGACGAGTCACTAGACAGGAACGGATATATCGTTCGGGGCCAGCCGTCCACGTTATTTGACATCGATCCTCTGTCCGAACCGAACCCCAACTCCAAGACAAAACCCATGACCCAGCGCTCACCAGGCTGCATCTGTAGAGCGTTGATCTTGTCCATAGCAGAATACCGCAGACACCGGGCGATGATGAACGTGAGCGTCCCCGTTGGGTTATCGTACTCGGCAAACCCGTTAGCCAAGGTAATTCCAGGTGAGGCATTCGGAAAAGTGTAGTCTTCCGCGCGGACCCATGAGGCCCTTTGGAGGACATTGTTATAGTCGGTCCACAAAAGATCATCGTACAACCCATTCGTAGTCCACGTGTCGTTGTAAACGAACACTACAATCTGCGAGCCAGCTTCTGGAAACGACAGTGTACCATTGTCGTCCACATCAAGGAAAATGCTCATGTAGTTGGCAAGAGTCGTGTTCGGATCGTTGTTAGGGTTCAAACCCATCCCCCGAAACTCGCCACCAACGTAAAGGTAATGCTCGTCGTGACCCAGATACACCGTACTCGGTATGACGCGCGGGCCGCTGGATACGGTGATGTTGAAAGTCATGTTCAGCTTCAACGAGTTGGCCATAACCGAGTCGACGTTGAAGGGCGGCGGACCATACGGATTGCTTTGGTACGTTTTGAGAACCGAGATCGACGGGTTCGGCTGCATCCAAGGAACAACATAGGCGCC
>Ga0315277_10008594_pt1 | contig 13104 bp, 19 predicted proteins | sample YL17G05_15_MG_FD_203695 | JGI IMG/M metagenome (GOLD analysis project Ga0315277, IMG submission 203695) | Sediment microbial communities from Yellowstone Lake, YNP, Wyoming, USA - YL17G05_15 | ecosystem: Environmental > Aquatic > Freshwater > Lake > Sediment | place: USA: Wyoming | collected...
GTCGCCGCCGACATCTGTGGAGTCGATAGTATTTACAGAATCGGCGGGATCCAAGCTATCGCGGCCCTAGCCTTCGGCACCGAAACGGTGGGGAGGGTCGACAAGATAGTTGGGCCGGGGAACAAGTATGTCACAGCGGCTAAGAGCGCAGTCTCTCACTGGGTCGCTATCGATAAGCCGGCGGGGCCGACGGAGATACTGGTTATCGCCGACGAGTTTGCGGATCCGCGGATCATCGCCATGGACCTAATCTCTCAGGCTGAGCACGGCTACGGCGGGATCAGTGGGCTCATTACAACATCTGAGGCACTGGCGAAAGAGGTACAAAACGAACTTTCTGAGATGGTGCCGAAGATACCCCGCTCTAAGTACGTCAGAGAGGTGCTAGAGTCAGGTGGCTTCATCTACCTCACGAAAAGCCTCGACGACGCGGCGGACTTCGCAGACCGGTTCGGCCCAGAACACTTGGAGATCCAGACCAGGGAGCCGAGAGAGCTCGCTGAAAAGGTCGGCGGGGCTGGCCTCATACTGCTGGGGGAGTACACCCCTGTCTCGGCGACCGACTATTGCATGGGTGTAAACCACGTCCTCCCCACCAATGGCTATGGCAGGATCTCCTCCGGCCTCACTGTCATCGACTTCCTCAAGCTTGTTGACGTCGTCGAGTCGAGCCGGGAAGGGCTACAGAGCGTAAGGGATAATGTCAGGACCCTCTCCGATGCGGAGGGGCTCCCTAACCACGGTTTGGCCGTAGAGGGGAGGTTCAAGGCATGAATCTTGACTGGTTCTTCGCCCGGGCGGGCCTCATCTCGGGTTACGGCAATGGGGTCACTAGGGAGCAACTATCCAACAGGCTCAGAGTACCGACGGAGGGCGTTCTGAAGCTCGACGCCAATGAGAACCTCTTCCTCCCACGCGACCTCGTCAAGGCTGTGCTCTGCGAAGCCATCGCAGAGTGCGACCCTAGGCTCTACCCATCTGGGGAGGGGGACGAACTACGGGGAGCCTTGGCGGATTACCTACGTGTGAGGGAGAGCCAGATAGTGCTTGGGGCTGGGGGGGACCAGATCATCGACCTCGTCATCGACTCCTTAGCGGAGGGGGATGAGCTACTGGCGGTGACGCCAACTTTCTCTATGTATAAAGCGACTGCAGCAAAGAAAAGTGTCAGATTCAACCCCATTGAGATCGACGGGAATTTCGCGTTGGACGACGAAGCCGTCCTCTCTAAGGCATCGGAGTCAAGCAGGATGCTTGTGATTTGCAGTCCCAATAATCCTACAGCCAACCAGTTTGACAAGAAGGACGTTCTTGGACTCGTAGAAGAGTTCCCTGGCCTGGTTCTCGTGGACGAGGCATACGGCGAGTACGCCCCATACACCCTCGTGGGTGAGACGGAGAGCTACGAGAATCTGATGCTTCTCAAGACCTTCTCTAAAGCCTTCGGGCTGGCGGGGCTCAGGATGGGCTACGCCGTCGCAAATGTCAGGTTGGCGGAGGTTCTGAACACCTGTTACCAGATGCCATACCCCCTCTCTAGCGTCGCGTTGAGGGCGGGCGTTAAGATCCTGAAAAAACTGAACACCGTGGTGGAGTCCGTGGAGGACACTAAGGCTGAGCGTATCCGTCTCATAAGGGAGCTGAACGGGATCAGGGGCGTCACGGTCTTCAGCTCAGACGCCAACTTCGTCCTCTTCGATGTCGGTGACGACTTCGATGAGGTCTACAACAGGCTCTTGGACAGGGGCATAATGGTGAGGCGTATCGGACGGGTCCTCGACTACCCCGGCTGCTTAAGGGTCACAGTCGCCCCGAGGCCAGCCATGGAGAGGTTCCTAGCGGCACTGAAGGAGGGTATGCGATGATGGAGTACCTTGAGCTAAGCGTCGGTGAGAGCAATCCACCCTCCTACGTCAGGAGGGGGAGCGTCGACAGGCTTAGGGGAATATCCGCCGTGATCTTCGATTGCGATGGCGTTCTCATCGACGTAAAGGATTCGTACCAGAAGGCTGTCGCCGCGACCGTCGTCATGGTGATGAGGGATCTGGCCGGGGTCTCGGTGGATCCAGGTGATACTGATGAGGAGGTGAACTTCGCCTTCAAGGCGACGGGGGGTTTCAACAACGACTGGGACCTCACGTGCGTGATACTCATGTTCGCCCTGAGCAGACTCCCAGACGCCAGACTCGAAGAGCTGAACGAGGCATCGAGGGAGTCGCTGGCGATCTCCGACCCCCACAGGAGGTATGAGTTCATCAAAGGGAGGATGAGGAGGGAGCCGACTCCGATAAAGGGTTTAAGGCAGGAGCTCCTAGGCTACGCCTCGCGGTTCGACTCGACCGGGCTCCAATCGACTAGCAGGGTCTTGGATGATGAGAGACTTGAGGGGATACTAAAGGCTCTGAGCTACCCCGGCGCCGTAGGGGAGAGCATCATCCCAACCTTATTCGAGCAAATATTCTCTGGTCCATGCCTCTTTAAGAGAAACCTGGGCCTTGAGCCTTTCTTTGAGACCCCTTGCAAGGGCTACATAGAGAACGAGAGCTTGATCGTGAAACCAAAAACTTTTAACGAGTTGAAGACGCTGCTTGGCGGCGCAGAATTTGGTGTCGCCTCCGGCAGCCTCGAGAACACGGCGAAGTATGTGTTAGGCTCCCTAGCAGAGTGGTTCAAACCGGGGGCAGAGGTCTGGATGGAGACCGTCGACAGAGCCACTGCTGACAAGCGGGGCAAGGATCTTCGGAAGCCAAATCCCTACTCCCTGTTCAAGGTTTCGATGGCATTTGAGCCCTTCAAACAGGTCCTCTACGTGGGGGACACGTACGCGGATCTTTTGATGACTAAGAGAGCGAACGAGGAAGACCCACGGTATGTGTTCGCGGGAGTCTTTTGGAACACCTCGAAAAGAGGAGAGACTAAACGGCAGTTTTTTGAGGGTGGCGCTGACGTCGTCGCTCCCAGCGTCAACGAGCTACCCGAGCTACTGGAGATGATTAGATGTTGAACGATATGAGAACAGCTAAAGTGAATCGAGAGACTAAGGAGACGAAGATATTCGTAAAAATGAACCTGGATGGTTCAGGGAAAGCAGAGGTTGAGACGCCGGTCAGTTTTCTCAACCACATGTTGAGGAGTCTGGCTACCCACGGCATGTTCGACCTCACAGTGAAAGCTGATGGGGACCTCACCCACCACATCGTCGAGGATGTTGCACTTAGCCTCGGTCAAGCATTGAGAGAGGCCATCGGGGACGCGGAGGGGATAACCAGGTTCGGAGCCGCCGCCGTCCCAATGGATGAGAGCCTGGCGGAGGCAGCCGTTGATGTCTCGGGGAGACCCTACTGCGTCGTGGATCTGAAGACAGTAGGATGCAGCATCGAGGGTATGGCATCGGAGGACGCTACCCATTTCATCGAGTCACTCGCCTCAACCCTGAGGGCGACTATTCACGTCGCTGTTCAGTACGGCGCCAACGATCATCACAAGGTCGAGGCTGCCTTCAAGTCCCTCGCCCTTGCTCTCAGGCAGGCGGTCTCCTCTGACCGCCGAAGGATAGGGATTCCAAGCAGCAAGGGGGTGCTCTAGTTGCCTAAGGTCTCCATCATCGACTACAGGATCGGAAATATATTCAGCATGAGGAACGCCCTCCAAAGGGCCGGTCTCACGGTGGAAGTCAACTCAGAGCCCACTAAGATACTCGACTCGGACGCAATTGTTCTTCCCGGCGTTGGCAACTTCGGAGCCGCGGCGAAAAACCTAGAGCCGATGAAGGCGACCCTCCTAGATTGCGCGGTACAAGGGAAGCCCTTCTTGGGGAGCTGCTTAGGCATGCAGCTTCTATTCGATGACAGTGAGGAGGCGGTCGGAGGGGGCCTCAGCCTCATCAGAGGCTCGGTCAAACGCTTCCCCGAGGGGCTAAAGGTCCCCCACATAGGCTGGAACAACATTGTCATCAAAAAGCCCTGCGAGCTCTTGGATGGGTTGGACGAGGACTCGTACTTCTACTTCGTCCACAGCTACTACCCGGAGCCCGGAGAGACAGAAGCCGTCGTGGCCGAGACGAGCTACGGCGTTGGCTTCGCCAGCATCATAGCCAAGGGGAACGTATACGGTTGCCAGTTCCACCCCGAGAAATCCGGGAGGGACGGCGCGACCCTCCTCAGGAACTTCGCTCGCATATCGAAGAGGTGAGCAGATGATCGTGATACCCGCAATAGACCTCATGGGGGGGAAGGTCATCCGCCTAAGCAGAGGCGACCTCTTGACTAGACGGAACTATGAGCAGTTCGGCGACCCCGTAGAGACGGCGAGGAGCTGGGAGCTGCAGGGGGCAAGTTGCCTTCATGTAGTAGACCTGGACGCAGCCTTTGGAAGGACGGCTAACCGCGAGATCATCAGACGCATACTGAAAACCGTGGACATTGCCGTCCAGGTGGGTGGGGGGATCAGGAGCCTCAAATCCGCAAAAAGGGTCCTGGATGGCGGAGCAAGAAAAGTGATCATCGGATCCATGGCTGTTAGAGACCCCCTCAGTGTATATCGACTCATGGAGGAGTACGGTCCTGAACGGGTCATCGTCTCCCTCGACCACTTGGGAAACAAAGTACGCATCAAAGGTTGGACAGAGGGTACCGGACTCGATCTAGAGGAGACACTGAACAAGTTCGCTTCGAGGGGGGTAGAGTGGTTTCTAGTCACTAGCATAGATAGGGACGGGACACTCTCAGGACCCGACTACGCTACTCTGACGAGGGTCGTGCCCAAGGGGAGGATAATCGCTGCCGGCGGCATAGGCAGTCTCCAGGATCTATCCAGCTTGAAGAAGATAGGTGTCAGCGCCGCTGTGGTAGGCAAGGCCCTCTACGATGGAAGGTTCACTCTCGCCGAAGCGCTGAGGCTAGAGGTATCATGATGTTGACAAAGAGGATAATACCCTGCCTCGACGTCAAGGGGGGGAGAGTCGTCAAGGGAACACACTTCCTAAACCTAAGGGACGCCGGTGACCCCAACGAACTCGGGAAACGCTACAGCGACGACGGCGCCGACGAGCTCGTCTTCCTAGACATCACCGCCTCGAGCGAGAGAAGGAAGACCCTCGTCAAGCTCGTCCGCTCCGTCGCCTCGGAGCTAAACATCCCCTTCACCGTGGGGGGAGGTATAAGTAACGTCGACGATGTGAAGGAGATCCTCCTCAACGGAGCCGACAAGACCACCCTCAATACCGCCGCCGTCAATAACCCCCGCCTCATCACTGAGATCGCCGACAGATACGGCGATCAGTGCGTCGTCGTCGCCATAGACGCCAAGCGGAACTATACTCTGTCTGACGGAAGTTCTATGGTCGAGACGCCTGAAGGGTGGTGCTGGTTCGAGGTCTATACAGTCGGAGGCCGCAACTCCACGGGCATCGATGCCCTCAGGTGGGCGGAGGAAGCGGCCGAGCTGGGGGCAGGGGAGCTTCTAGTTACGAGCATGGACAGAGACGGCACGAAGAAGGGCTTCGATGTGGAGTTGACCCGAAGCATCTCCGAACGGGTAAGAATCCCAGTTATAGCCAGCGGTGGCGCTGGAGAACCAAGACATTTCCTCGAGGCCTTCACCGAGGCGAAGGCCGATGCAGCACTCGCGGCCTCGGTTTTCCATTACGACAACTACCCGGTGCCCGTAGTAAAACAGTATCTCCACGAACAAGGTGTAGACGTGAGACTATGAAGACTGTAAAATTGGATGAACTTATTTGGGGGAAGATGGACGGGATGATACCCGTCGTCGCCCAGGAGGCCAGTACCCTTGAGGTGCTTACGCTAGCCTATGTGAACAGAGAGGCGTTACAGAAGACCATCAATACGGGCTACGCTCACTATTATAGACGCAGCCACGGCAAGATGATGATGAAGGGGGTGACAAGCGGCAACACCCAGAAGATGGTCGACATCCTCACAGACTGTGATAACGATTCACTCGTCTACCTCGTCGATCAGAAGGGCCCAGCCTGCCACCTAGGCGAAAGGACATGTTTCCATAAGCAAGTAAAATTAGAGTGACAATTTAAGAAAAATAGGTCGAGTCTCTCCTACGCGCAAGCAATGACATCGCATATCTTTTACACATATATACGTTCGCGCGCGCTTGTTATAATATTTCAGGATGTATGCCTTGCAACTAAGCCACGTCTGCGTGGGCTGCCCTGACCCGCGCGTGCATCAATTATCAAGATGACCTAAGAAGCCTTCTACCCAAGTTTCCTAGGAGGGGGATTCTCACTCTGCCCCCAAGATTCAATGCGAAGAGTGTCAGGCTTAGAATAATTGATGCAACATCTGGAACGAGTGTAGCTAGGACGGCTCGTTTAGCATTCAAATTGTAATTAACCATAACAGCAACTGCCACTAAGAACAGAACCATCACTTTGAACAGGTCGAAATGGTTTAGCAAAAGTCCTATGAGACCTTGTTCAGTTGCAGGAGACTGGGCCAGCGTGGAAATATTGATTAAATCATCAATAACCCGCAGCACCTCCTGAATCACTATTGGAAGATAAGCAAACCCGCACATGGCGAAAAACCGCTTTCTATCTCCCTTCCCGCCTAAGAGGACAGAAACATAGTGTATCACCAGCGTGAATATAGACCAGGATACAATTGGAGCAATGAAGATGACGGCTATCGCGAAGAATCCAAACCCTTCCCCTTCATTGCGTGCACCAACGGCGTATACGTAGCTATCGACCGTTGATATGACAGCAATTATCAATATCACCGCCAGACCCTTGGATAGATCTCTTCCAGTAAACTTGTCGAATCTTCCTCTAATCGAGGCCACAATACCTTTCTTCGTCTCTTTGCCTATCTCATCACTCACATCTAAACGCCTTTCCTGTGTGAAATTTCTTCAAATACGCGGTTCAACCGTATACTCACAGCGCGAGCGAGGATTACATCTTTCTGCGCTTTGAAAACGTTTCCTTTACCTCTTTCAACCGTTCCTCTGAAAGATAGTATTTCCCATTAACCTCTACGAAAATACCTGATCGACCAAGGCGTCTACTCATCATCTCTTTAAAAACCGGAGGTAGACCAATTTCTTCGATGGCAATTGCTTTTTCACTACTAATGGCGCCTTTTTCTCGAAACTTTTCGACAATTTCATGAAATTGTATCAGTCGATCTTTAAACTGTGACCGTCTACTTCTAAACATTTTTTCATATTATTTTTTCTTGAGTTTTATTTCTAATTGTTTTGGTGCAGCATTCTTAACTAGCTCAAATGCTTGATCGTCTGTAAATCCTTCATTCTTAAGCTGGTTATAGTATGACCACATTATCTTTGCCTGAATACCTAAAAGCTCCTCCATATCAGGTCTGATTGAGGCCGCCATGTTAACAGCGTTCTCTAAAACCTTCTTTGTCTCGGATTTTTCCAATCCTCTTTACCTTCTCTATGTTGTAAGCGTGTGCGCGTTCAACTTAAGCTGTGGCTTTGGGCGTGATGTTCCAGGGGAGTAGCGCGCTAGCATCCCCAAGCTTGTAGGCGAAGTATATTGTAGCCGTGTACTTGTTTGTGTACTCGAGCTTCAGAGCCTGTATCGTGATCGTTTGCCCAACGAGGCCCTTAAGGAGGTCCTCCCTCGTAACTATGCTGCCATCCTTGACCCACTTCCCTGATACGATAACATTCATACCGTTGCTGAGTACTAGCAGACCCTTGTCGTAGGTTAGCACCTTGACATCTGTCAAGGTAGTTGGTTCACCGTTGCGTATCAGCACCCTGACCAGCCACCATCTACCAGCAATGACATGCTTATAGAGTGGTTTGGCCTGCTGAGGCACCGTGCTAGGTACACTTACGTCTTCGGCTTGCGCCTGAACCATCATTAGTACGCCGCCTGCTACCAGGGCGACGAGTAAAACCGCCAAAGCCTTCATCTTAGTATCCATCTTATCACCGAAGAAAAAAGGGTGGTCACCTATTTAAAATGGGTTTCTCACCCAAGATACTCACCTCTGGTGTACGCGTCTTCGGCGTACTATCTTCCTATGTTGATTTCCCCTTCCGCTTGAAGTATCCAGCTTCAAACCATACCATGAAACGGAGGAGAAGCAGAGTTGATGTATGTCGGACTAGACATGTACAAGCGGGTCTGCCATGGAACATAATGGATGAGGCACACGCGCTCAAGCCCAACACCATAAGCCGCGCCAGCGTCATCAACTTCCTCGAGGCCATGAGGGAGGCCGGCGTCCTCAAGGGAGAAGAGAAGACGGGGAAAGGCGGCCACCACTGGGTCTACAGCCCGGCTATGGACGAACAGCAATACAAACAGTACTTGGCCAAGACGATAATTGAATCGCTCATGAGGGACTTCCCAGAGGAGACCAGAGCGCCCCAACCTGTTTAGCGCGGCCCCAGCATCAGCCCAGCGTATCCGACCATGTTTATGGGGCTAGGATGGGCTCAGTTCAGAGATCTTCTTCGCGACGAAGGCCCTGAACTCGGAGTCCCTGAACAACGCGTCCATCCCCCTATCAACCTCACCCCTCACCTCCCCCTCCATGAGAGCCGCCCCCAGCTCCAGCGGCAGGCTGCACCGGCCACAGTACCTCGCGTCGGAGGCGTTCAACTCCTTGCAGCGGGGACACCTTCTCAGCTTCAGCCGACTCTCCTCAACCTCGGGGATCAGCCTCAGGCCGGGGCTGGGAGTCTTCCTGAGGAGACCGGTTCTCCGGGACCCTGAGGCTGAGGGGTGGAGGATCCTCATCGACGTCAACCCTCTCGACGATGATCAGCAGAACCACCTTGAGGACGCTGTTAGAGAAGCCAAGCTCAGGTGGAGAAGGATCAACAGGGGCGGGCTAATACTCCTCGAGATCCACGCCCCCAGAGCCCAACACTCTGGGAATTAGTATGTGTTTAACTCACTGAAAAGCGCGCGCATGTTTCCTCTATTATTACTCTGTATGATGCTGGCTCTGAATCGGACACAGTTTTTATGGCGTTGATGGAGACGATTTGACTGTCATCGTCATAGAGAATAGGTTTTCCGTTGGCTGAATCGTCTGAGATGAATTTGTATCTGGTGTTAGCCTTTTGGAGGCTTTCGCAGATTCCGGAGACTATGTTGTCCAAGTCTCCCCAGAACAGTTCCTGTCTCATCGGGTTGTTGTTTAAAGTCGGCAATTGAACTTCTATTTGCAGCAAGACTTCATTTTTCAAGGGTTCGATCTTGAGGTTCTCCCGTTCGATATAGGCAGCTTTTCTCAACTCTCTAACTAGGCTTGCTTGTGAGTCAGCTGTCCACAAAGATTTTCCCCGAATCTTCTTAGGAGGCTTTCCCGCAACACGGAACACAACTCTTACCATGAAACGTACTTAAATAAATCCTCGATTAAACGTTATTCATGGTCGCGCGCGTGACCAAGGATTTATTCCTCCCAGTTCTCACAATCGGTTTTCCCTATGTTTGAAACCAAGTAACCCTCCCGCGTACAATACAGAAATTCCTCGATACGGTAACGTGACCTGAGATGTTTGTTCAATATTTCTTTATTTTCATGGGAGAGGGAGAGTCTGGTCTCAGGGTCAATTTCCTTGGACCATCTACACTCTGAGCATCTAACCATCATTTAATTATCCCCTTAAACCCCATACGAATCCATAAATACAAACAGTTTTAAACAGGGTATCCTTGAACGCGCGCGAATTATAGTTTTATAAATATGCTATCCTATCTTGGTAGGTATTGGCGCGCAGATATATTTTCATCACGTAATATTTCTGTAATTAAATTGGGGTACCAAACAATAACTCAAGTTATATTAGTACCAATAAAACTGATATATATGCGGTGAAGGTAGAAGCCAGCCAACTCAGGACCCAACACAATAAACGAAGCAATTAACCCGCCAATACCTCTACTAAAGAAATCGATAGATGATATTATAGCAAACATAAAAGCATTCACAATCTGAGACTTAAGGGATGAGTACCCTGAATTATCGAAGAATATGGATACACCTACACCTAATATGAAACTGGCTGGTAACTCAATGAAGTGATGAGTAACGAATGGACCAAATTTTAGGAGATAATCATATCCTCCAATATATATAAGGTATTGAAGAACACCAAGTATGAATCCTGTAACGAGATATTTGTTCAATCCTAATTTTTAATATAGTGACATTTCCTTCTCTAACCCCGCGCGCGCGAGGCATATGTCTACTATTGCCCTGAATAGCTCCGCTTGCTCCACTTAATTGCACCTCAATTAGCGGACATTTTTAGAGAACCGCCCTTAAAAACTATGTTGGTTTTATCCGATTTTCCCATATATTAGTTAATTTAGGCAAAATTAGTCATTGAATTATTTAAATAAGGCAAAACGCGGCAACTTTGCCTGAACTTACCTGAATTTGCCTGAAACAACAATAACTGAGTAAGAGTCGCGCGCGTGATTAGGGTAAACCACGTAGAATCGAGCTGAAGCTAAGTGATTATAAGTCGTTTGCCTAGGTCCTCCGAGTGCGCGCCGATCTACGAGAAAGGAGACATTGCGTTAAGATTCATCAAATTAACACTATTTAGACGATAGTGAACCAAGTCTCTGAATCTCAGCCTTCAATACTTCAAAGCTATCGTTGAGTGCATTATGCCTTTGAGCGAAAGTATCTGAGGAGATGTGACCGGACCTAAATTCAGCTTCTAACGACGCCATATCACTCTTGACCTCCGTGATACGCATCGTGAGGAAAGATTCGTAATCCGCAACGCCATGTAGAGCTTCGATCGACTCGACGCCTTCAAGGATCACGCCATCGCCTATTCGCAGAATCCTATCCCCAGCCCTCGCCACCCTAGGATCATGGGTGACCATAACCACAGTCTTTCCCTGAGACTTACCCGTCTTAACCAGGTAATCAACTATAATCATCGCGTTCTCGGTATCCAGATCAGCAGTGGGCTCATCGACCAAGATTAGGGGTGGATCATTAGACAAGGCGGTTGCCAAAGCTACTCGCTGCTGCTCACCACCGCTCAGCTGACGCGGCCTATTGTTTGCCCTGTTCTCGAGATCAAAAAGTTTGAGGAGCTCTTGGACCCGCGTCTTCCTAGCCTTCTTATCTATTCCACGCGCCGCCAGCGGTAAGTCAATATTCTCGGCGGCGCTCAGGGTTGTAATCAGGTTCATATTCTGGAAAAGGTGGCCAACCTGTTTCCGTCTAAACTCGACTAATTGTAGCGGGTTTAAAGAAGCGAGCTCTACGCCCATGACCTTCAGATAACCAGCCGTCGCTCGATCAAGCCCACCGATCATGTTCAGTAGAGTGCTCTTCCCAGAGCCAGAGGGGCCGATTATCGAAACAATCTCTCCATCGGATACGGTTAGACTCAAGCCCCTTAGAGCCTGGATCTCGACTCCTCCGAGTCTATAGACCTTCACCAGATCCCGTATGAGTATTGCTGTGTTACTGCCCACCTCGCCTCATCTCCTTGTAGAAGCTATCAGTCCCCGGAGAGGGGGCGGTTGAAGGCGAGCCTCATCGCCGAAAATAGGTTGAGGTAGCTTGATATTTACAGTTTTCTACATACACATAAGAATCGTATGAACGATAACCATCGGAGGGCAATCAACAGTATCCTAAGATACGTTGAAATGCGGCTTCTTGATGAGCGGCTTAAACTAACGAACAACGAAGTTAGAGAGCTTCATCACATCAGAGACGACTTCACACCTCATGAAAAAACAACGAATCTCCTCATGATCGAATCCCTCCTGGACGAGATCAGGCTAGTTAAAAGCATGTTTGGCCTTGAAGACGAGGAGACCAGCTTAAGGAGAGAAGTCGGGGCGGCCTTTAGTGAGGCATGGGTGACGCTTGAAGGGCTGAGACCCCAGAGCCTAGTGAACTATGGTGAGCTAGATAAAGAGGACGAGACGCGGCTTAACCAGTGCTATAAGAGTTTTTTCAAGATATTCAGAGATTATCTTCGAGAATAAGCAGCCAATGATTCATGTGGAGCTTTCTAGAATGCGCGCTCGAAGAGTGGAGTGCAACTCGAATGCAATAAAAAAAGGGTAAAAGATGCGGGTCATTCGCGCGCAGCGAGAAAAACCCCTATCAGGTATGAATACGTGACTAGCGAACAAATCTCATAGTTTTGACCAGCCAATTACGTTACACGCTGGCGCGCGTGGTCTTCCTACATTCTAAAAAGCTATAATCCATAAATATTATATAAATCTAATAATTATCTAGAAATTAGTCGCGTCTTAAATGACTATGTTTTTATTGACTTTTCTTCATAGTATCTCACTGCCCCATCTATGATTTTAATGGCTTCATCGATATCCTCCCATCTCTCGACTCTCGTTGTCCTTCCCTCTACTTGCTTATAATTCTCGAAGAAAAAGGTAAGTTCGCTAACCATCGATTTGGGTATATCGTTGAGTGAATTGATGTGCCTGTAAAAAGGATCCGTTGTTGAGACTGTTACGATCTTGTCATCCAGCATGTCTCCATCCATCATCTTAATGTTTGCGACGGGTCGAGCTGTGGTGACGCAGCCCGTGAATGTGGGCTCGTTTATTAAGAGAACGGCGTCCAAGGGGTCGCCGTCATCGTCAAGGGTCTGGGGGATGAATCCGTAGTCGCACGGAAAATAAGTGTAGAGCACCCGATCCAATTTGAAGAAGCCTTGGCTGACATCGTACTCGTACTTGTTTCGGCTTCCGCGGGCCATCTCTGTTACGACATAAACAACTCTAGGTGGATCAGGGCCAGGGCTCAGACTCCGCCAGTAATCGATCATCGCATTCAAAGGTTTGTCTAAGTGGCTAATAGAGTTTTATGCGCTCGAATCGTGACCTACCATTTTAGGATAGAAGAAATGCTTATAGTTGAAATTCACACTCGAGATTGTGGGCTTATTCATAAGGCTTAAAGCTACGCGCGCCTTCGCGCGTCGCATAGCATGCAGCGCGCGCTTGGGTGTTTAGAAATTATTATAGATCCCAGCTCAACTCTCCATTGAAGGGAGGTTGAACATTAAGCGCGTGCTTGACTCCCTCAACCTAGACGAGATCCGAAGAGACTTAGCCACTCA
>Ga0315277_10008595_pt1 | contig 13103 bp, 15 predicted proteins | sample YL17G05_15_MG_FD_203695 | JGI IMG/M metagenome (GOLD analysis project Ga0315277, IMG submission 203695) | Sediment microbial communities from Yellowstone Lake, YNP, Wyoming, USA - YL17G05_15 | ecosystem: Environmental > Aquatic > Freshwater > Lake > Sediment | place: USA: Wyoming | collected...
ACTGCCTCCCTGACCGTCAGGGACTATGCGGTCGGGCTGAAGGTGGGCGCGCCGGAAAGCAAGTTTTTCAAGATGCCCAAGGCGATTGCCTTCGACAGAGAGGGGAACTTCTATGTGGCCGATGAGAGCGACTTCAAGGTAAAAAAGTACGACTCCCAGGGCCGCCTGCAGAGCGGCTGGGGCGATGCCGGCCGGGAATTCAAGTCCTTGAAAAAGCCTGCGGGGATAGCCATCGACGGCCAGGGCTTCATCTATGTCACCGACTCCGAGGCCGCCTGTGTGATGAAATTCTCCAAGGGCGGGAAGTTCGTCGCCAAGTGGGGAAAGCAGGGGAGCAAGCCCGACGAGCTCATGGCGCCTCTCGGCATCGCCGTCGACCGCAGCGGCGACATCTATGTGGCCGATTCCGGGAACAACCGCATCGTCAAGTACTCGACCGGCGGCGTGGCCAAGCAGGCCTGGGGCAAGCAGGGCCTGGGGCGGGGCGAATTCGTCTCCCCGGCGGCCTTGGCCGTCAACTCCGAAAACGAGATCGTCGTTGTCGACCGGGTCCACATCCAGAAATTCACCGCCGAGGGAGAGGTGGTCGCGGCGTGGGGCAAAGGCGGGACGGGTGACGGCGAGCTGAACCGGCCGCTGGGCCTGGCCGTGGACACGCAAGACTACATCTACGTAGCCGATACCGGGAACAACCGGGTCCAGAAATTCGACCTCAACGGTAGGTTCATCGCCAAGTGGGGTTCGGCGGGCACGGGCGACGGCCAAATGACGGGGCCAGTGTCTGTTGCAGTCAACGACAAGGGCAGCGTCTTCGTCGTGGAACTCGAGAACAACCGCATCCAGGAATTCAAAGTCCCGGTTCAATAAAGAGTATTCGGTTCCTGATATTTAACCATAGTACATGAGTCGGCCGGCGAATATCTTGATGCCGGTCAGCTTTTCGATCAGATCGTGTATCCGGAACGCAGGTATTCGGCCAGGATCTTCCTTAACCTGTCGGCCACTGGACGGCCTTCCAGATCGGGCTGAGTGAAAATGCGGCGGGCGGTGATCTCGGGGTCCTTGTAGAATTTCTCATTGGCGGCCGCGTCGATCTGGATGGCCGCCCCCTTGATCGAGATCCCGATGAACAGCCCTTTGGCCCTCGAGTAGGCATAGATCTCGGCCTTCAAATCGAGATCGGTGTTGGCCTGGGCGCCCCGGCCGACCGGTCCGGCGGCGACGCTGGCATCCGCTCCCAGGGTGATCTTGCCTTCAGCGATGTTGTCGATGCTCTGCCGCGTTTTGAACACCAGGACCAGGTCCGATCTCTGGATGCCGATCTGCCAGCCCAGGCTTCCGCCGGCAAGGGTGATAAACGAGGGGTTGCTCCAGACCCCTTTGTCCTGGACGAGGAGGACTCCCCGGCCGTACTCGCCGCCAACGCCGTAGGCGGCTTTGACGACTCCCGGGATGATGGCGATACCGTAAGCCTTGCCGAGCAGGGATTCAGGGATTCCCTCATCGGTCAGGCCGGCGATCTCACGGAAGACCAGGATGGCCTCCTCGATGCGCCGCTCCTCAGCGGATGAATCCAGAGCGGGGCGCGCCGACATCTGGAGCCAAGGAACGAGTGTCATCAGGCTGATCACGCCCAGCCTCAGGGTTGCATTTTTCAGCGGATGATTATTCATCCCTGTCCTCCGTTAATTTCCTATTATTATATACTTTTTTTAGTCAAAATCGGCAAGGGGAAAAAAGTCAATCATGTGGGACCGGAGCCATACCTAGTTTCCCTTGCCTCCAACCGCACGCCCCTGCGATCATTGGCTCTGGTCCCTATCCTAACTCAGGAGGAGGCCAAGGTAGCCAACGGCCAAACCTGTCAAATTCAAACCTGTTATCCAGGCCTATGGGAATGAACAATGACAACAACAGCTGAAAAACTCATCGCCGCCAAGGCCTCACTGAAGAAAGCCCAAGTCGATGCTGCTGCGAAAATCAAACCAATCTACAAAGAGATTGCCAAACTCACCAAGCAAGTCGTTGAAGAGGCCTGCAAGAACACCGAAGAAAAGAAGTAGCAGAGGCAAGGGAGCCGGCAGGCTCCCTGTAATGCACAACAACCAGTGCCAAGTCTGGTGAAGGATAGGCTCAATGGAATTTGGAAGAAAATCATCTGGCGCTTTGCGCTATCTCACTGAAGAGGAACTGAGCAGATTCATGGCTGAAGCAAGCAAAAGGCCTAAGTATAATTGCTTGTTTTCGTTGATGTTGAGTTTTGGTCTGAGGTCATCTGAGGCTGCTGAGATTTCATTGGCTGACATAACTGAGGATAAAACAATCTTCATCCGTGCCAAGAAACATGGCTACAATCGCCAGTATGACCTCAGTGATGAGCTGGTCCGAAAAATTCGCAAGTGGTTGCGTTGCAGAACGGTGGAATCACCTTGGCTGTTTCCGCACTATCATGACCCTCAAAAGCATGCAACTAACTGGCTAGTTTGCCGAGCGTTTGACGTTGTGGCCCAAGCTGTTGGAATCACAGGAAGGTCATCTCATTCTCTCCGCCATTCCACAGGTGTTAACCTAGCGAAAGCTGGCTTCACTGGTCCGCAAATCTCAAGGCATTTGCGTCATCGTGCACTTTCATCAAGCTGGGTGTACTGCCAAGCTGTGGAAGACCGTGCCCAGGACCAAAAGGCTTTAAACCTTTTTGAAGCCTTTCTCGCCAAAACTAAATAGCCCCATCCCGCCTGTTAACTTATCCCTTCACTCCTACATCATCTGTGGAGAAGCAATTCTCCGACTGTCTCTATATGGGGGAATTGAGAATAGCGGTGGAATTGATAGAGGAAATTGGCCCTCGGGCAGGGAGCATTACAAACACCCAAGCTTGTGCTAAAATGAGGATATGCCGGAGAATAAAGGAAAGCCGAAAAATACTTAGGAGGGGGAAATGAAAAACGAGAATTCATGGGACTTGACTAAGCAATGCATGTTATGTGGGGAGAAGGCTGTAGTAAGTAATCTCAGATGCGATTGTCCTAGATGCATACGGTATATGTTTACTATTTCTGCGCATCACCTGATATTAGGGATGGTTCCTCCAAAAGAGAGGATAAGACTTTCTGATTGGCTTATTAAGAATCCTCCCCCGGAGGATGGATACAAAGTAATAGACCAGGCGATTCTTCACGAGGTTTTTCCAGAGTTTGTCCCTCTTAAGCCAAAAGAGTAGTTTTGATTGCCTGAAATTTGATTCGAAGAATCGAAGTATTTTTCGCAACTGCGCCGACTGTGGGGCGTGATATATCACAGTCGAGGATTTAAACCACACCTCGGGAGAATCCCAATGCTCCCCTTCTGCAAACAACATTGGAACAGGGGTGGGAGTTGGAGCTAACAAATCCAGCCCGTACCCCTCTATGGGCCTATTGAAGATCGTTGTATCTCCATTGATTCTCGACGTTCTCTACCTGATGGAGAATTGACTTCCAGTGCTGGGCGGTGATAAAACTATATTGCCTAAAGGGAAATTGAAAAAATAAGGGGAGGGGACAATGTCCACAGCAACTGTCATTTTTCTTAGAATCCATCAGGATTCTCAGACCTTTGGCAGCGATGATGAGCACATGGTATCGAGAATCTTCTTTGACCTTGAGATTGATGAGGCCAAATATCCTAATCTCTATGCAGATATCAAGCAGACAGTAGGGGCCAGCTATGAGTCAGGTCTCCTGGAGGTAAGTCCGCCTCACGGGTACGATGGCCCATTCAATTTTGATGCTTTTCGCGAGGCAGTTGAGAAGTGTTATCGGAGTCAAGTGGGGTCTGGGGGGAGTGGTATCCGAATTGTGGGTGGTTCGAATATTCGCATGCGGGACAATGTGTTTTATATCAGAGAGGTTGTTCAGTTTGAAATTTAGCCAACTGGCCGTGATGCGTGGTGAAGCGAGAAGAGAGAAAAAGGCGAAGACAAAAAAATAAAGGGTGAGGAGGGGATGACAACAATATTGGTAGGAATCGCCATAATTCTTTTGGCATTGCACTGGAGAGGACCCAACGCCGTTTGGGGAGGGGCGACCCTTGGGCTTATCGTAGGGGTTATTGTTGCTCTTGTCACTGGGCATTGGTATTTGGTTCCTCGCATTATTGCCATTGGCATCTTTGCCGGAACAATCTTTGAGTGGATTGGCCGATTGACTAGCCGTGGTAGGAGGGGAGGCCGTCCATTTTCTTGAAATTCGATTCGGAGGATCGCTTTTTTGTACTTCCTGTGCCCGACTGTGGACCGTTATATATCACCGTCGAGGATTTAAACTCTGCCATCAGCACCACAGAGAACTCCCCCACAGCCCACACAAAAGGCCTTGGGCTTGTTTGAGCAATTTCTCGCCATAGGTAACTGGCCTCCTCATGGCAGTATTGTCAAGCTGTGGAGGACAAGGCGCAGGACGAAATGGTCTGACCAATACTTGGTCAGACAGCAAGCGTCAAATAATGGATGTTCGGTGATGCCCTATTTCTTGACTTCCTTTGGCTTCAGCTCCATGCCGAGCTGCTGATAAAAACCCAATAAATCGGCTTCCTCGACTTCCTCTACAACCTTGCCGTCCTTGAGACGGAAAATCAAGAGGGCACTGATCTCAACCCTATTTCCCGTCGGCGGGATTCCTTCCATTTCAGCAAGATGGGTGCCGCGGAAGATAATCCTTGCGATAACCCGGTCCTTTATCGCGAATATGTCGACGACCTCGTCGGTGAGGTCGGGCAGGGCGGCGAACATCATCTTGGCCTGAGCTACTTCGTCATCGAGGGAGATGGGCGTGGAAATTCTTGACGGGAAGTAGTATTTGGAGTCGGGGGCATACAACTCATAACATATCTCGGCATTCCTTTTTCCGAGTTCCGCGAAAAGCTTCTCAATCACGTGGATATTCTGGGCCTCTATTTCGGCCTGTGCTTTGACTTTCTCCAGCTCTGCCTTTTCGGCCTTGTTCTGGCAGCCAAACGCAAAGCAGATCAGCAAGACCAAAGAGACGACCAGAAGTGGGTTTTTCATAATTCCCTCCTTGATTTGGATGAGATTATTAAAGTTCACTCTAAAATGGATGTCAAGCCAAGTTTAGGTCAGACGACATTAAACCTTTTCAACACGTTCCTCAAATAGTCCCACCTCTCGCCTGAAAATTTCGACTGTGATTTTTTGCAGAATATTGGAGAGGGAACATACATCTCTTCTCTGGTTCCAATCTCTAAAGGTTTTTCAGTGACCGCACATCAAGGTTCCCATCAAGAAAATTCCTCCATCATGTAAACAACGTGTGTTGCAGCTCCTCTCTACAACGATCTTCAAAAGGCCTGTAGTACCCCACGGGCGAATTTGTGGCTTGCTCTAGCCATGCTAGAGGCTTGGCCAAAGTATATACGCATCTTGGCCTAAAGGCATCGGCAGCCACGTACTGTGTGGCCGGGTGAACCTTGTCTCCCGAGTGTTCGTAGTATATAGTGATATTAAGGGCAGGCACAGACCAAATCGCAACCATGGCCATGTCTGCCCCATCATAAAAAGGAGGTGCTCCGTTGAAGAGCAAGATTCTCATACTATTTGTTATGGGTCTTCTTTTCAGCTCCCTGCTCCAGGGCCACGCCCAGCAGGAAAAGAAGCTCCAGCCTCAGGCCAAGGCTCCCCTTCCCATGTACCAACTGGCCGAAGCGATGTCGCAGCGGCTGAACAGCAGCCTGCAGGTGAAGACCGTGGTCGGTGAGCCCATGAAGGTCGGGAAAGTTACCCTCATCCCGATCATGATGATCGACATCGGGTTCGGCGGGGGCGGAGGCGGCGCACCGCAAGCTCCGGAAATGGGCGGCAAAGGCTTCTACATGAGCGGCGAGGCCAGGCCGTTGGGTTTCGTCGTGGTGAGCAAGGCGGGGACGAAGTTCGTCAGCGTCGGCAAGGTCCCCAAGAAATAAGGAGCTTTCGATGAACGCTAACAAATCCGCAGTCTTTGTCTTAGGCGGCCTGTTACTTGTCTCGGGGATCATGAATGCCCAGGCCCCGCTCGAGCAGCCCCTGGCGAATTTCGACAAGCTGGTCTCTAACTTGAGGGTTGGTGCCGTCGTCGGCGAGCCGGTCAAAGTCGGAGAAACGTTTATTGTCCCCTTCGCCAAGATCCGCTTCGGCTTGGGGGGGGGCGGCGCCATGATGGCCTACGGCGGAGGAATGGGCGGCAAAACCGTCCCGCTCGGAATCCTGATCATCGAGGGAGAGGACGTCCGGGTTGAGATCTTCCCCGAAGAAGAGAAAAAGCCGTCTCTCTTCCAGGAATTGCTGCCCGTTTTCCTGAAGATGCTGCCGCAGATGATGGGCGACAAATCGCCCTTCGGGCCAAAACCCCCGGCGACTCAGCCGGGCGCCGCGGCCAAACCCGCCGCGGTTCCCAAGGACGCCTCCCTGGACCACCTCAAGAAGCTTTTCGAAGAAAAGAGGTTCTTGGAAGCCCTCGATATGGCTGACGCGCTCCTGGCCAAGGACCCGAATAACGCCGACCTTCATGCCTGGAAAGGACATATCATGGGGAGCCTGGCCCAAGGAAATCCCGCCAACATGATGAAATACGGGATGGGCGCCATGCAGGAGTATGAAACCACGTTGCAGCTCGATCCCAATAACGCAGACGGGCATTTTGGCCGGGGTATGGTCCGGCTGATGGCGCCACCCGGTTTCGGCGGCGATCTCGACGGGGCCGTAGAAGATTTTGAGGCAGCCATTGCCAAAAGGCCGTTTGCCGAGGCCTATTTCAACCTCGGCACAGCCTATCAGAAGAAGGGAGATGTCGAGAAAGCCAAGGCCGCTTACAAAAAGGCGTTGGAACTGAAGCCCGACTACCCTGAGGCGGCTAAGGCCCTGGCGGCCCTCAAATAGGAGCCGCTCCCTTCGGCAGCGATTCTTTCTATTGTTACTTCGCGGAAAACGGCCTTCCGTCACTACAGACCGGCCTGATTATTCTTCCCGGGAAAGGATCCCGGAAGAAATCTTCTTGAATAATTGAACGAACGGGAGGTGTCAATGCGCAGGGGATTGAAGCGGAGAGAATTCATTCAACTCGCGGCGGCCGGAAGCGCGATGGCCGTGGCCGGGCCAAGGCTTTGGCCATTCGCCGCGGCCGGTCAGGGGGCAGGATCACAGCTGGTCAGCCCGGGCTGCCGGGGGACCAAGGTCAAGGTCGCCCGTCTATTCGTGGCCATCCCAAGGGGCAACTGGCCCAAGCCGACCCTCGACCTCCAGCAGGAGATCGCTTTTTACAAGGCCGAATTCACCCGGATGAAGGACGAGTTCGCCGATATCGATTTCGCCGTAGATGAGCTCGTGGTCTCGCCGGCGCAGGTGTCCGCCCTCCTGGACAGACTTGCCAAGGTGGACGGCATCCTGGCCATTCACCTCAACATCGACGTCGGCGACATTTTCCACGAGATCCTGGCCGCGGCCAAGCCCACCATCATCTTTGCCCGCCCGTATTCGGGGCACGAATGGGTGGACTTTGGGGAGATCCGCCGGCAGCCGTTGGGCGCCAAGTTGGATTGCCTTCTGACGAGTGACACAGGCCAGCTGGCCGTAGCGGTCCGGCCGTTCCGGGCCATCCACCATCTCCGCGAAGCCAAGGTCGTTAACCTGAGCACGGCGGACTTCACCGACTACGCCGGCAAGGTCAAGAGTAAGTTCGGGACAGAGATCAAGCCGGTCGGGCTCGACCGGATGGTCGCGATATACGACGGGATCAGCGATCAAGCGGCCAAAGAGGAAGCCGACCGCTGGATCAGGGGGGCCACCCAGGTCGTCGAGCCTCCGCCCGAAGACATCTTCAGGTCCGCCAAGCTCGCCCTGGCCTTTGAGAAGCTCCTCGCTGAGGAAGATGCCACCGTAATGACCGTGGACTGCTACGGCTCGATGTGGGACAAGACGATCAAGCTCCCCGCCTATCCCTGCCTGGGTTTCTCCCGATTGAACAACCTGGGCTGGGGCGGGATCTGCGAGTCCGACCTCCGTTCGACTATGACTCATATCATCTTCCAGGGACTGGTGGGCCGGCCCGGGTTCGTCAGCGATCCCACGGTCGACGAATCCAGGGGAAGCATCATCCTGGCCCATTGCATGGGAACGCCTCGGATGGACGGCCCGGCGAAGCCGGCCGCACCCTACAAGATCCGGACGGTCCTGGAGCGCCAGGAGGGTGTCGTCCCCCAGGTCGAGATGCGCGTCGGCGAGAAGGTCACCCAGGCCATTCTCGTCGGCCTGGACACGATGCGCTATTTTACCGGGACGGTGATCGCGGCCCCAGTGAGGTTGGAAGACGACCGGGGCTGCCGGACCAAGATCGAGGTCAGAGTCGACGGCCAGATCACACGGCTCTGGCAGAACTGGACGGACGGGTTGCACCGCCAAACGGTCTACGGCGACATCACAAAAGAGCTCGGATTTTTCGCCCGGTTTAAAGAGATCCGGCTGATCGACGAAGCCGCCTGATCAGTCCGAAGTCATTATAAACAAGGGCTTCTGGTGGAAGCTCTTGTAGAGCGGGCGGAGCCTCTCCCGGTCATAATACTTGTCCACATCCACCATCTTTTTTTTGCTGGTTACGATCTCGATGGGCACGTCGTCGTATTCCCCGTTCCGCAGGCAGACCATCCGCCCGAACTTCTTGTCCAGGATGAGATCCAGGGCCAGGTTGCCGAAGGCCATGGGGACGATCGAGTCCACGGCGTCGGGGTCGCCGCAGCGAACGAGATAGCTCAGCTTTTGGTTGATGACGTTGATGCGCCGGCCGTTGTTGAACTTGGGCGATAGCTCCTTGAGTTGGTCCGCGACATAATCGCCGAACCCGCCCAGCTTCCTGTGCCCGTACATGTCCTTCTCATCGTCGGCAAACACCATTTCGCCGCCCTCGGTCATGGCCCCCTCGGATACCAAGACGACTGAATAGAGGCTCGGGTTTTCGGCCCGGTCCTCGGTCAGCAGCTCACAGAGCCGCTCGATGTTGAATCGGTACTCGGGGATGACACAGCGGTTGGCTGCCCCGGCCATCGTCGGGAGGAGAGCGGTAAACCCGGCGTACCGGCCGAAGACCTCGATGCAGAGGAAGCGCTCATGCGAGCCGGCCGTGGTCCGCAGGGCATGGGTCAGGCTGATGGTGCGGGTGACGCAGGTACTGAACCCGAGGCAGTAGTCGGTGCCGGGGACATCATTGTCCATAGTCTTGGGAATGCCGATGACCTTAACGCCTTTCTGGTGGAGATAGACGGCATAGCTCAGCGTATCGTCCCCGCCGATGGGAACAAGGGTGTCGATTCCGAGACGTTCGATGTTCATCAGGACTTCCTCGGTCAGGTCGTTCACCTTGTTCTTGTACTTGCCCCTCAGGTGCGCGGGCACGTTGACATCGGGGACATGGCTCGGGCGGGTCCGGGAGGTATGGAGGAACGTGCCGCCCGTGCGGCCGACCTTGTTGACGATTTCTTCGGTCAAAACCTGGCAGCACTCCGGATCATCGGTCATTTCATCCCGGTTGATCTCGAGGAGCCCCGCCCAGCCACGCCGGATGCCGATGACATCATACCCTTCGTGGAGGGCCCGGATCGTGACCGCGCGAATAGCCGGGTTGAGACCTGGCACATCGCCTCCCCCGGTGAGGATGCCGATGATCCCTTTCTTAGTTTTGATGTTGGCCATGTCCGTGCTCCTTTCCTAGCGCCCGGCCACGCGTCAGACCGCAAGTTTTCTCTTCCGCAGGGGAGGAAGCGGATCGGTCGCAGCCCGAACGGGAGGCGCTCGGCTTCAAGAATATACGCCGCGACCGCCGGCCCTGTCAAGGTTTCTCAGACAGGTGAGGGCCCTTTCGGGCAGGCCGGGCGGGCCCGAGATTAAGGGGCCCCGGCCGTTTCCCTGTTCAACCGGTCGAAGAACCCGGTCATGAACTTGTGGCGGTCGCGGGCGATCCGCTTCCCCTCCGCTGTGAACATCCGGTCTTTGATCTTGCTCAGCTTCACCAAGAACTCGCGATAGGCGGTGTCCTCCTTGGTGTAGGGTTTCGTCCTCCGGACTTCGATCTTGGGATCATGAAGCCTGGCCCCGACTTCGCCGGCGAACAGGAATGCCCTCCCGATGCCGACGGCGCCGATCGAATCCAGCTTATCTGCGTCAAACAGGATCTTCCCTTCCAGCGAGTCGGGGACCAGACGTCCCCTGTAGCGGTGGGTCTCGATGCAGCGGACAACCCGGGCGGACCGCTGCTCGTCGATCCCATTGTGCGACAAGATTTGGAGCGCCAGGACTGCACCTCTTGTGGCGTGGCAGATCCGTCCGTTCGACCGGTCCTCCTCCTCACGCCCGATGTCATGGAGCAGCGCAGCGAGCCTGAGGACATCGAGGTCGGCCCTCTCCTTCCGGCCGATGCGGAGGCAGAGCCGGTAAACCCGTTCTGTATGATCCCAGTCGTGGCTGCCCCGGGCGCTGCGGAAGAAGGCCTGGGCCTGCTTTCGGATCCTCTCGAGGACTTGAAAGGAAAGACGGTCCCGACGCGACGGACATTTCGCCCCCAGGGCGTCAGCCTTCTCCGCCCTGCGATTTCTCTTACTATTCATATCGATCCGATCAATTCTATATAGTGAACTCCAACCGGGTATTTTATTATATCTTTCAATGAGGAAATTTTCACCTTTGGGGAAACCATGGATAAAATCTCATCTCCCATAAGGGAAATGGGTGGCATGGCGCCAGTCCCCGCCCGCCCGGAGCCAATGGTGGCGGGTGGGCGGGTCTTGGGCGAGGACGGACGGGGACGCGCCATGACAGGCCCCATTTCCCTAAGGTATACATATTGATCAAGGAAATGGAGATAGCCAGAACTGGGGATAACAACTTGAGGAGCCGGCTCAGGTAGGATATGATTGACGGCGCGGATGAAAGAACTTGTCGACTTGTTCCTCCGTTTGATCCCCCCCTTTCCTGACGTCCTGATCGCGGCGCTTATCTCGGCGGCAACGATCCTGGGAGCCGGGATACTGAGCGGCGCCCTCAAGCGCCGGGCCGGCTGGCCGACCGGATACACGCGGAAGTTGTTTCATTTCCTGATTTTCTTCACCGCCGTCGGGCTTCATCTCTGGGCAGGAATGCCCGCCGTCAACATCCTCGGCCTGGGCATGGGGATCTATGTGATCCTGATTGTCTGGGCCGGCGACGGGAATTTCTTTTTCGAAGCGCTCGCCCGGGAGAAGGATTCGCCGAGGCGCGGGTATTTTATCGTCCTCCCCTATCTGACCACGGCCCTGGGTGGTCTCCTTTCTAATTGGCTTTTCGGAGCCTGCGCCGTCATGGGATATCTCGTCGGCGGAGCGGCCGATGCCGTGGCTGAGCCGGTCGGCGTCCGCTTCGGCCGGCACCGCTACCGAGTTCCCAGCTTGAGAAAAGTCGAGACCGCGGAAAGATCGGTGGAGGGAAGCTTTTCCGTCCTGGCTGTTTCAATCATCCTCTCGACGGTCTTCTTCTGCGCTTATTATCATCTCCCCTTTTCCCGTTCACTCCTTGCTTCCATTCTTCTCTCTGTGGCTGTCGTGTTCGTCGAAGCGGCCTCACCCCACGGCGCCGACAACCTAACCATCCAAGTCGCGGCCAGCGGTTTGGCCAGTTTCTTTCTTCACTTGTGGGGATGACAAACGACCTGAAAATGGGGACGGTTCGATTTTTACCTAAAAATTCAGGCCGAATAAAAAACATTCCCGCCGCGGCGAAACCGTCGATATCGCTTGCTCCGAATCTCGCTCACTTCTTCATCTTCGAGTTTCCCCAGTAGGCCGAGGAGTCTCTCCCGTGATTCGGGGTCGATTGTCGTCCGTTCGTCCTTGATCCCCCGGTCGGCCTTCAGCCACTGTTTATAGTCCGCGCAGGACCCGCTGGCATAGGAAACCAAAAGCATGTCCAGGCCGCAGATGAGGAGCGGCAGGATGATGGCCTGGACAGAATATGGGCAGAGGATGAGGACGGCCGCCGGGAATAAACCGCGGCGGATCTGAGGTAGCATTAAGTCCCGAGCGATGTCCCTCGCCGACGTCATGATGTAGACAGGACATCCTTTTTCGAGCGCGCGTCGTCCGAACTCATGGATTTCGCACCCCGCACAGACGGGCCGGATCTCTCCCCGCTCGAGATAAAGGCAGTCATGGTTCCCCCGGCCTGACGGGCAGGACACCGACGTGTCGTTCGGATCATAGGGTTTAAGACAGAAACCGAGCCCGACGAGAGGCCCGGGCTTCCGGGAGCGAGCGCGCTGAAGAAAAATCGTCTCGTCAGGGAGAGACAGAAAGCGGCCGTATTCAGCGGCGGGAGGCGTATTCCCGCGGATGAACCGCCGGTAGCGGCGCAGCCCGCGCACCGTCTTGACCGGATGGGCGACAACAGCCTTCAGAAAGAACAGCCGGGCATATTCTCGGGGCAAGCTCCGGAAGCTGAAGTCCCAGACCCGGACGTTCCAGAAACTGGCCTTGTCCAGACGGCCGAGGAAACGCTGGGAGGGGATGCCCATTGTCTAGAGCCAGTCATTGAATTATCACAAAGGCGGCGGCCGCCGCAAGTGATGGCAGGCGCGGTAAAGAAGTCGGGGACAGTCCTCCGAGGAGAACTGTCCCCTTCCGGTTTATTCCGATTTGAGCTGGGCGCCGCAGTGCGGGCAGACTTTCCAGCCCGTTTCCGCCGGCTTGCCGCAGGTCGAGCACGTCTGCTGGAGCGACGCGCCGCAGTGCGGACAGTAGACAAAGCTCGGCTCCACGACTTTCTGACAGGCTGGACAAGTTAGCAGCTTTTTCCCCGCGGCCTCCGGCGGTGAGGTCGGAGAAGGAGTGGTGGAGTCCGCCGGCTCGCAGCAGACCGGGTGGTCCTGGCGGACGATGAGATAGATCAGCAGTCCGATCAGGTTGCCGATGAAAACCAGGAGCGCCCAGAGCAGGCCGCTCATGCGGCGCCGCTCGGCGTCCTTGTACACCCAGAGGATGACAAAGAGCCAGATGATGACGAACAGGAGAGAGAAAGACCAGACGGGGACAAAGGGAAACCACGGGACGTGGAAGAATGC
>Ga0315277_10008597_pt1 | contig 13103 bp, 10 predicted proteins | sample YL17G05_15_MG_FD_203695 | JGI IMG/M metagenome (GOLD analysis project Ga0315277, IMG submission 203695) | Sediment microbial communities from Yellowstone Lake, YNP, Wyoming, USA - YL17G05_15 | ecosystem: Environmental > Aquatic > Freshwater > Lake > Sediment | place: USA: Wyoming | collected...
CCGCTCGAGCCTTCTGCAGCAAATTCAGTCGCCTTCTCGAATATCTCCACACCCGCAATATCCAGATGCGCCCACTTTGCATCGCCCACAAACTGCCTCAAAAACGCTGCCGCCGTGCAGGCGCCGCCCCATTTACTGCCGATATTTTTCAGGTCAGCAATCTTACTTTTCATTTCCTGGGCATACTCATCACCGCTGGGCATAGGCCAGACCTTTTCGCCGCTGTCCTCTGCGGCCCTCTGCAACTGTTTTATCAGCGACTGGTCATTGCCCATCAGCCCGGCCATATATTTGCCGAGAGCGACCCTGCAGGCGCCCGTCAATGTCGCTATGTCAACGATAATATCACACTTTTGCCTGACAGCATAGGCAAGCGCATCGCAGAGTATCATTCTTCCCTCGGCGTCGGTGTTCAACACTTCAACGGTTTTTCCGCTGAAGGTCGTAATAATGTCGCCGGGCCGATAGCTTGACCCGCTCGGCAAATTCTCCGCCGATGGAATTAGCCCGAAAACATTCAAGGGGAGCCGCATCTCCGCCGCCGCCTTCAACGTCGTCATTACCGCTATTCCGCCGGTTTTGTCCAATTTCATTTCATCCATATCCGCTGCCGGCTTGATGCTTATTCCGCCGGAATCGAAGGTTATCGCCTTGCCGACCAGCGCAACCGTAGGCCGACTCCTCGCTACGGAGCTTCGGGAACTGTATTTCAGGACTATAAAACGCGGCTTATTCTGTGAGCCCGACCCCACTGCGAGTATGCCTCCCATACCATTTGCAGCCAACTGCTTTTCATCAAAAACCGTGCAGCTTAAATTCTTTGAAGCGGCGGCCAATTCTTTTGCAATGGCTGCCAGATTAGCCGGACTGACCACATTAGCCGGACGATTTGCCAACGTCCGGGCGTAGCTTTGTGCTCTGCCAATGATAATCCCATTTGCAACCCCTCCCTCCAATTTTTTTACCTTCGCAGCATCGGAATCGAGCACCTCAACTTTAAGCTGCTCCGGCCGCCCATCTTCGCTCTCAGTGACAAACTCATCGTAACGATAGCTGCCAAAATATGTCCCTTCCGCCATAGCCCTACCCATCGCAGGCAAATCAAGCCGTCCTGCGAATGCTTTATGCAGCGCCAGGGCAAGGCCATCCGCTTTTATTTCAACCGACTTTTTTGCCGCATTTGCCGCTGCCCTGCGAACCGTGTCAAGTGTGGCCTTCTTCTTTTCACCCAGGCCGACCAGCAGCACCCTTTTAGCGCCGATTCGGCCATTGGTATAAACCACGGCGTTCGTTCCCTCTTTGGCTTTGAAATCACCCAGTTTAATCAACTGCTCAATTGCCCCATCAAGTTTGCTATTGAGCTGCGCATTCAATTTATCCAGCCCTTTGACGTCGGAAAAAACTCCCACTGCAAGCACATCTGTTTTACATTCGCTAAAATCCGCCTGCCGCGTTTTTAGTTCAACATCAATAATTTCTTTCATTTTTCTCGACCTTTATTTCTGATAAATTCTCATCCATCATTTTTTATTTTCCGGGCTTTTTATTTCCCACACCCACAGCTTTCGCTCTGTGCCGCAAATAACTTTCGATAAATCCGTCGAGGTCTCCATCCAGCACGGCATCCACATTGCCGGTCTGAAAATCTGTTCGATGGTCCTTCACCATCTGGTAGGGCTGGAGGACATAACTTCGTATCTGGTTTCCCCAGGCGATTTCACCCTTTTCGCTATATAGCTTTGCAAGCTCGGCATCGCGCTTTTGCTGTTCGAGCATATACAACCTGGCTTTGAGCATTTTCATTGCCTCGGCCCTGTTTTTGTGCTGGCTCCTTTCGTTCTGGCACTGCACTACAATGCCGGTCGGCTCGTGTATAATCCGCACCGCCGAGCTGGTTTTGTTCACGTGCTGCCCGCCGGCCCCGCCGGCCCGGTAAAAGTCAAACCTCAGGTCGTCCTCTTTTATTTCAATATCGGCGTCCTCATCAAATTCCGGGAGGCAATCCACCGCTGCAAAACTCGTGTGCCGTCTGCTCTGCGAGTCGAACGGACTTATTCTGACCAGCCGATGCACGCCAATCTCGCACGACAGTTTTCCGAACGCATAAGACCCATTGACTCGCAGCGTAATCGAGCGAATGCCCGCCTCTTCGCCCGGCGTAATATCAAGCTCCTGATATTTGAATTTGTGCGCATCGAAATACCGCGTGTACATCCTCAGCAGCATGCTTGCCCAGTCGCAGCTCTCCGTTCCTCCTGCTCCCGCGTGAATGCTGAAAAAGCAATTCTTGGTATCTTCGGGTCTGGATAAAAGACCCGTTAGCTCTACCTGCTCGCATCGTTTTGCGAGCGCATTCAAATCATGCTCTAACTGCCCCAGCTCATCCAGGTCTGACGGGGACACAAGCTGGGACAACTCGTTAAGGTCTTTAACCTCTTGGTACAATTCCTCTGCCGGCTCGACTACTCCCTTAAGCGCACTTAACCGGGATATTGTGGTCTGAGCAGTCTCCGGGTTGTCCCAGAAGCCGGCCCTGGACATCTTCCTCTCAAGCTCCTGCAACTGGGATTTCTTGCTCGGCAGGTCAAAGCCAGTCCCGGATTTCCTTAATCCGGGCCGACAGTTTCGATACCGCTGATTTTAATTCCGCCAGTTCCATTTACCTGCTCTTATTAACCTTATTTTCAAATAACCGCTCAGTTGGCAGTTACAGGCCGTTTTATATCACATTTGTGGTCCGGACGCAATGTGATTATCTTTCTATCATTCCAAATTTGAATAAAAATTTTCTGGACAACACCTGGCGGTATAGTTATAATTACGACTGCGTAAATGGTCGATATTATAGTTGTGTTAAAAGCAGAGGTAACTGGCTATGGCACATAAAAAAGGACAAGGTTCTACAAAGAACGGCAGAGACAGCAACGCAAAATATAGAGGCATAAAGCTGTTTGCCGGCCAATCGGCAAGGACCGGCTCAATAATCGTCCGGCAGTGCGGGACAAAATTCTTCCCGGGCAGCAACGTCGGCATTGGGAAGGACTACACGTTATTTGCCACCACAGATGGAACAGTCCGCTTTCAAGGACGAAAGGTCCACGTTGTCTGACAAAAAATACGGGCATCTGACGAACAGAAGGGATGCCGGTGCGCCGGCATCCTTTTTTTATATCGAGATTGCTTTGTAAAAAACATTTGAGGGCGTCATTTCGAGCGAGCCGCAGGCGAGTCGAGAAATCTTTTAAATAGATTTCTCCGCTGCGCGTCCCTTAGGGACGCTCCGGTCGAAATGACATCTTTCTACAAAGCATATCGAGATACAAAACACGAGCGATTTATCCTTCGCAGCAGCCCCCAACTCGTCAGAGTTGCTACGGAGAATGGACGAGATACGAGAGAATGTTTATTGATGAGGCAAAAATCCAGGTCAAGGCCGGTGACGGCGGCAATGGGTGCGTCAGCTTACACCGTGAGAAATTCATCCCCAAAGGTGGGCCGGACGGCGGCGACGGCGGAAAAGGAGGCGACGTTTATTTCCAGGCCGACGAAAATCTCGACACGCTGATAGATTTCGCCGGCAAGCATCACTGGCACGCCGGAAATGGTCAGGGCGGTTCAGGAAACAACAAACACGGAGCAGATGGCGAGGACCTGATAATCAAGGTCCCGCCAGGCACACTCATTTACGATGCCGACCTGGAGCTGCTCCTCAAGGACCTTAATGAAATTGGAATGAAGGTTTGTATCTGTCGCAGCGGAAGAGGCGGAAAAGGTAATAAGGCCTTTGCAACCTCAACAAATCAAACGCCGAGATGCGCCGAACCCGGCAAAAAAGGTCAGGAAAGAAATATCCGGCTCGAATTGAAACTCATCGCCGATGTCGGCATAGTCGGTATGCCCAACGCCGGCAAAAGCACACTCATTTCACGCTGCTCGGCTGCAAGGCCGAAAATCGCCGACTACCCCTTCACCACGACCGAGCCGGTGCTTGGCATCGTAGAGTTAAGCGATTACCGCCGGTTCGTTATGGCTGACATCCCGGGCTTAATTGAAGGCGCCCACAAGGGAACGGGACTCGGCTACGAATTCCTAAAACACATAGAAAGGACCCGAATAATCGTCCATATACTCGACGTGATGCCACTGGACGGTTCTGACCCGGCGGCAAATTACAAAACCATCCGCAATGAATTGGAGCATTACAGCAAAGCGCTTGCCGGAAAGCAGGAGGTCATCGTCGCAAATAAAATAGACCTTGACCCCAGCGGTAAAAAAGCAAAAGACCTGAAAAAGAAACTCAAGAAAGAAATTCATCCTATCTCTGCGGTTACCGGCAAAGGAGTGAAAGAATTGACGGAATTCCTGTGGCAAAAGGTCAAAGGGGCAAAAGTGAGTGAATGAGTGAGGACGGAAGACGGAGGACGGACGATAGAAAAAGACAGAGGACAGAAATCAGAAGAGAGTGGAAAAGGATTAGCCCAAATAGTCACACCAACAATAATACTTAACCTTATGAGCGTTGAGTAATTTCAAGAACTCTTTGAAGTCGGGTGGCAGATGGATTGTAGCCATAGATAATTTGTCTCATCAATTCAACGGCTTCCAGACGCTCATAAGGGGTTATGGAAAGCCAATATACTTTCTCATCTGACTGGTCGAAAAACGATGCTACTGTAAAGGCAGTTTTGTCTATCTTTATAGAACCAAACCTGTCCATAACTCAACTATACCAGAAACAAACGGCCGTGTAAACAAAACTTCCGCTCGTATCTTGTCAAGGCGAACCAGCGTGGAACAACAACCAGCGCAAGGGTAACGGTGCCATCACAGTCAGGCGGAACGGCTTGTCAGGCGGGCTTACCCGCCCTCTGGAATCTCATAGGGCAGGTCATAATTTTACCGCTTCGACCTTATTTCACTTACCGGGAATAACGGCCGCCGCCTCCTCTATCTCCGCGGCCTCCGCGACCCTCCGGACGGGGACGTGCCTCGTTGACACTGAGTGTTCGTCCCTTTAGCTCCTTGCCCTCCATCCCTGTGATAGCGGCCTGGGCTTCGGCTTTAGAAGGCATCTCCACAAATCCAAATCCCCTTGATTCACCACTAAACTTGTCCTTGATGATGGTTACTGATGTAACCTGTCCAAAAGGTTGGAATGCCTCCTGTAAGTCTATTTCGTTAGCTTCGCGCGGTAAATTGCCCACATAGATGTTCACTTCGGTTTCCTTCCATTTATAGATATTTCAACTTTATAATCCTGCCACCCGGTATCATGGCACCGTAACTGTTTCAAGATTCGGCCTTGCCTTGCGGTTCTAAATGCGGCAGTTCCGGCTCTTTGCATAAGATTATGCAACTGAGGTGAGGCACACCTCCACTTATAGTTATTCCGAATTTAGATAATACCCATCTTTTCGAGCGCCTGTCAAATTAAAAACGGCGTGAAATGGCCATAAATTGACAATTGGCAAATAATAAGGTAGGCTACAAGACAACCCGCCAAACGAACGGCGGACAAGAAGGTAAAAGGGCAGACGACGGACAAAATCCGAAATTCGAATATCGAAATCCGAAACAAATTCAAAATTCTAATGAACGAATGACCAAAACGTAAAATGTGACACGCAATACGAAATACGATTCACGAGCGACGAATAATGAACATAATCGCGATAGATATTGGTAATACAAATATCGTCATCGGGCTTTTTCTCGATAGCGAAGAACAATTCATTAAATCCTTCGCAGGGAATGCCGGCAAAGAACTCACAGACTGTCTGGTATCCGCCTGGGAGAAAATCCCTGTTGCCAAAAGCTCAAAAGAAGGAAAACACGACGGCGTAATTGTCATAAGCAGCGTTAAGCCCGTGTGGACCGAACTGATTACAGAGCTAATAAAGGACAATCTCGGCGAAAGGGTCTATATCATCGGTAAAGACATCCCGCTTCCAATGTCCTTGTGGGTGGATGAACCCGATAAAGTCGGCACCGACAGGGTCGTCGCAGCCGCAGCGGCCTACGCTGTCGTCGAAGATGCCGTAGTCGTTGCCGACTTAGGCACCGCTGTTACAATCGACTTAGTTGACCAGAACGGCAATTTTCTCGGCGGCGTTATCTGCCCGGGTTTTGAAATAAGCGCGAAGGCCCTGAATGAAAATACCGCCCAACTGCCATATATCAAAGTTGCGAGACCCGACGCACCTTTCGGAAAAAATACAACCGAGGCCATAAATTGTGGACTCTATTACTCTATTATTGGCGCATTGGAGGAAATCATCCGGCGCTATGCAGAAAAAATCGGCAGATGGCCACAGACAATTATCACCGGTTCCGGCGCCAGCATCATAAAAGATGATTGCCATTTCATAGACAACTACGTGCCGAACCTGGTCGTAAAAGGCATCGTCCTGGCCTACCAAAAGTATATCGAGGGAAAAAGCACGCTCGCCTGACCTATGAGTGTTTTCGCTGCAGTAATGACCGGCAAGGGCACCGCTGCAATATCGACCATACAGGTATTCGGCGATGCAGCAGAGGCCATCACAAAAAAGTTATTCAAACCGACGGGGTCGAAACCGGCTGAATTCAAAACCGGCAAAGTCCTGCTCGGTGCAATCATCGACCCGGCACGGCAGGAGACTATCGACCAGGTTACTATCGGCTGTGAAGGGCCTGAATCCATCGCAATACACTGTCACGGCAATCCGCTTATCGTCGAAATGATAATGCAGCTATTGCAGCGAAACGGCGCCACACTGCTGACGGCAGAAAAACTTATAGCCAAAATCCTGACCGCCCAAAGGAGCATCGGCACTATCACAGTCGAAGCTAAATTGGCTCAGTTGAAGGCGCAAACACTCGAGGGCACCAAAATAGTCGTAAATCAAATCGAGGGTGGTTTAAGCAAGAAAGCAACGCAATGGTTGCAGAATATAGACGCCATTTCCCTTAAAGAAATAATATCCGGTGCTGAGCAGATAATTCAGGACAGCGAGATTGCAAAATTGATTATATATGGCTGCACGATAGCCATCGCGGGTCCGCCAAATACCGGCAAAAGCACCCTCTTAAACTGCTTGGCAGGCAGACAAAAAGCAATCATAAGCGAAATTAAAGGCACAACCCGGGACTGGGTATCGGCCCGATGCCAAATCGAACCACTCTCTATAGAGCTAATCGACACCGCAGGGCTGGATGAAAAGCTCGCATCGGCCCCAAAGAACACTATTGAAAAGGCTGCTCAGAAAAAAACCGTCGAAATTCTGGGGCGGGTAGACCTGATTCTGCTGGTTCTGGATAACAATCAGCCCGAAAACCCTCTCGACAGCCGGCTACTAAAAAAAATCGCTGGCAAAAAAATTTTGACCGTCCTGAACAAATCTGATTTGCCGGCCAGATTCGATACCGGCAAACTGCCCGGAATTTTAAGCAACACAGTCCAGATAAGCGCCAAATTCGGCACCGGAATCGAAAACTTAACCCGCAAAATCCTGCAAATCTGCGGCGTCGCCGATTTCAATTTGCAGGCCCCTGCCTGCATAACCAGCCGACAGGAAAACCTCTTAAGACAGTTGCAAAAAGCCAAATCCAAAAAGCAGGTAGTCGCACTGGTAACAGAGTTGTTAAACGGCCGACTTCATGTATAATCTCGCCTATGGCTGGAATAATCGAAAAACTAACCCCTGCGATGAAGCAGTTTCATCAGTTCAAGCAAAAATACCCTGACTGCATACTATTTTTTCGGATGGGCGATTTCTATGAGACCTTTTACGAAGACGCTAAGCTCTGCTCGAAGGTCCTCGGCTTGACGCTGACCAGCCGAAACAAAGGCGACAATCCTATCCCGCTGGCCGGCGTTCCATATCACGCTGTCGAGGGATATCTTAAAAAAATGTTAGAGGCCGGCTACAAAGTCGCCGTCTGCGAGCAGGTCGAAGACCCCAGAATCGCAAAGGGCGTCGTTAAACGCGACATCGTTCGGATTGTCACCCCCGGCACGCTCACCGATGATATTCTGCTGGACGCCAAAAAGGACAATTTCCTCTGTGCAATCAGTCTGGGTGCAAGAAACCAAACCGCTATCAGCTGGGTCGATATTTCGACAGGGCACTTCTTCGCCCAGCAGTTGCCTGAAGGGAAACTATTAGATGAGCTGCTGCGACTTTCACCAGCCGAGTGTCTTCTGCCCGACAGACGCGGCGAACTGTTTGAAGCCGAGACAAAAAAACTCGCCAGGGACATCACACAGTTAACCAAAGCCAGCTTAACCGAACGCCCAAGCTGGTATTTCGACCCCTATCAGGCAAGGCAGCGGTTACTAAAGCACTTTGGCACCGCCACACTCGAGGGCTTCGGCATTAGTGACAATGACGATGGCCTCATCCCGCCTGCCGGTGCTATCATCGAATACCTCAACGAGACACAAAAGACTGCGCTTAGCCATATCCGGAATCTGAAGAAAATCGAGCGCCAAAACTATCTGCAGATTGACCCTGCCTCGCTGCGAAGTCTGGAAATACTGCAAACTATCCGCACCGAAAGCAAAAAGGGAACGCTGCTGGACTGTCTCGATGAGACGCTGACCGGTATGGGCGGCAGAATGATAAGGGGCTGGCTGTGTATGCCGCTGTGCGACCTTGGCGCTATCGAGCTGCATCAGGATGCTATCGAAGAATTAAAAAACGCTGACGCAGACCTGTCCGACATTCGCAAACTGCTTTCAAATGTATCCGACACCGAAAGAATTGCAGCCCGCATCAGCACGTTTCGGGCCACTCCGAGGGACCTGCTTGCCCTGGCGGCCACACTTCGCCAGATTCCGAAACTACGACAAATCTTACAGCAGTTTCACGCCGACCTGCTTATACGCATGGCCGGCCAGTGTGATAGTATGGACGAATTAGCTGACTTGCTCGAAGCTGCGATTGAGCCGGAATGTCCCTCGCATCTTCGTGACGGCGGCGTAATAAAAACGGGCTTCAACCAGGAACTCGACGCCCTTCGCTCGATTTCCAGAGACGGCCAGAGCTGGCTAAAGAATTACCAGAAAGAGCAGGTCCGGCGAACCGGCATAGGAAATCTAAGAATCGGCTATAATCAGGTCTTCGGCTATTATATCGAGGTAAGCCGCTCAGCGGCGGACAAAGTCCCCGCCGACTATGTTCGCAAGCAGACAATTAAAAACGCTGAGCGTTACATTACCGAAGAGCTTAAAAAATACGAAACGCAGATTCTCGGCGCCGAGGAAAAGGCGCTGGAATTAGAGCAGCAAATCTTTGAAGACCTTCGCGGGCAGGCTGCTCAATATGTAAGCCGAATGCAGGCCCTCGCCGAGACCACCGCTCAGTGCGATTGCCTTGCCGCCCTTGCGTATCTTGCGAAACGCCGCAATTATATCCGTCCTAAAGTTACTAACGGCGGCGAGCTTATCATTCACGATGGAAAACATCCGGTCCTTGGCGAGATTCTTGGCTCGCAGTTTGTGCCTAATGATATTGAGATAGGTAATGGCGCCGGCGACATACTGGTTATCACAGGCCCAAATATGAGCGGCAAAAGCACGTATATCCGCCAAGTCGCCCTTCTTGTCCTGATGGCACAGACCGGCTCATTTATCCCCGCTAAAGACGCCCAGATAGGTCTGGTTGACAGAATCTTTACCCGTGTCGGCGCATCCGATGAGCTGGTCCGGGGTCAATCCACATTTATGGTCGAGATGACCGAAACCGCAAATATCATCAATAACGCCACTGAAAGGTCGCTCGTCATTCTCGATGAGGTCGGCCGCGGCACAAGCACCTACGACGGCCTGGCCCTTGCCTGGGCGATTACCGAGCACATCGCAAACAAAATAAAATGCCGAACGCTCTTTGCGACACACTATCACGAGCTGACCGAGTTAGCTGAACTATTTACGAATGTCAAAAACTGCAACGTAGCCGTCCGCGAATGGATGGACGAAGTCGTCTTTTTATACAAAATTTTGCCCGGCGGGACCGATAAAAGTTACGGCATCCACGTCGCTAAATTAGCCGGCGTGCCTCAATCAATCCTGGAACGCAGCAAAGAAATCCTTGAAGAATTGGAGATCGCTTTTACCAAAGAAGTTACCAGCGACCGCCTTGCAAAACACAAAACAAAACAGCCGGACAAGGACCTTCTATTCGTTGAGAAACACAAGGGCGTTCTTGAGAAACTCGGCTCGATAGACATAAACAATCTAACTCCCTTGGAGGCGATCAATCTATTAAGCCAGATACGAGACGCGATTGCCGACAAATAGTGTGTAGATAACAGAGGACAGAAGACAGAGGACAGATTTATGTCGGGGAAAATTGAGAGTTTTCGGGACCTGAATGTGTATAAGACTGCGGTCGAGCTTCAACAGGAAATCTTCGAACTTACAAAAAGTTCCCCAAGGAAGAACTATACTCGCTCACGAACCAGATTAGACGCTCTTCTCGCTCCATAGGAGTCAATATTGCCGAATCCTGGCAAAAACGACGCTATCCAGCTCACTTTGTTAGTAAGCTTTCTGATGCTGATGGCGAACAAGCAGAAACGCAGCACTGGCTGGATACTTCTCTTAAATGTAGATATCTTTCGAGCAAAGAGTGTGAGATGTTGTTAGAAAAATGCAAGAAGATTGGCCGAATGCTTGGTAAAATGATGGCCGAACCCAAAAGCTTTTGTGCCAGATTTAACACCAGCTAACCTGTCGTTATCTGCCATCTGTCATCTGTCCTCCGTCTTCCACCACCACAAATACAGGCAAAACTGCTCGCAAAAGTATTTGAAATTCCGGCTCTTGCGTTTATAATTGACATTATGATTAGCGATGAACTTTTACATGCAGTTAAAGACCGGCTGGTGAATGGTTTTCACCCTCAGAGAATCATCCTCTTTGGCTCACAGGCAAGAGGCACAGCCGACGACCGCAGTGATGTGGATATATTAGTTATATGTCCCTTCGAAGGTAAGCGCCGGCATCTTATGGTCGAAATGGACAGGTCCCTGCGTGGTCTTAACCTGGCGAGAGACATAGTGATTCTGACGCCGGAAGAATTCGAGCGCGACCGTTACATACCCGGCACAATCGCCCGCCCTGCTTGGCGAGAAGGGAAGGTTCTTTATGAAACCACCGAATGAAGAATTTATTCGTAAAGTTGGGCAATGGTTCGACCACGCCGATGAGGACCTTCGCCTTGCACTTGGCGCGATGAATTTACCGGGCGATGAAGAACCCCCATATCGCCTAGTTGCATATCACGCCCAGCAATGTGCAGAGAAATACCTCAAAGCATATCTGGTTTATCGGCGAGTGGATTTCCCTTACACGCATAACATATCCACTCTGCTTGAATTATGCAGCGAGCACGCTGACTGGCCAAAGAAACTTGAGGATGCTGAAGAACTGACCCAGTATGTAATTACCACGCGTTACCCGGGTGAAGATTTGGTTGTTACGAAAGAGGAGGCACAAGAGGCCATTGAAATCGCCCAGCGAGTGCGAAAACAAGTCCGGTCAGCATTGAAAGAGCTCGGCCTCAAGCTGCCGGAGTGACGAACGGGAATAAAAAATGAGACATGTCCCGCCCAATTCGTGATTAGTCGCTCGCCATTCGTATCTCGATTCGCTATCTGCGTCCTCTGCGGTCTCTGTGGCAAAATCCGTGGTTCGATAATTCCTGAACCTTTCTGTTGCTTCTGTGGCCAATTTTTTATAAATTGAATCCGGGAAATCTGTGGAATCTGTGGTTAAAATAAGGAACACAAGATATGGCAAAGATTACCAAACTTGATGACATCGTGTCGCTGTGTAAGCGAAGGGGGTTTATCTTTCAGTCCAGCGAAATCTACGGCGGGCTGGCAAGCTGCTATGACTACGGGCCGTTAGGCGTGGAACTAAAAAACAACGTCAAAAAGGCCTGGTGGAAAAACGTAGTCCAGATGCGAGACGATGTAGTAGGTCTTGATTGCAGTATCCTGATGCACCCTTTGGTCTGGAAGGCATCGGGACACGCCGACAAATTCGCAGACCTGGTCGCCGAATGTAAAAAATGCAATACCAGAACCCGCGTTGACCATCTGACCAGCCGCAATGAGGAACATACCGAGCATATCGCACTCGACGCGGCGATGGCAAAAACCACCGATTTGAGCAATAAGGTTTGCCCCAACTGCGGAGCGGCAGGACAATTCACCGAGCCGATGCCGTTTCGGCTGATGTTTGAAACCCAGATGGGTGCCAATATTGACGACTCAATGACAATGTTTCTCCGCCCTGAAACCGCCCAGGGAATCTTTGCCAATTTCAGAAACGTCCTCGACTCCACCAGAGTCAAAATCCCTTTCGGCATCGCACAAATCGGCAAGAGCTTCCGCAACGAGGTAACCACAAAGGCCTTTATCTTCCGAACCCGTGAATTCGAGCAGGCAGAACTTGAATTTTTCTGCGAGCCAGGCACCGATGAACAGTGGTTCGAGCACTGGAAAGAGCAGAGGTTTAACTGGTACACCGATTTAGGCATAAAGAAAGAAAACCTTCGCTTCCGCGAGCACGACCGCGAGGAGCTTGCGCACTACGCCAAGAGCTGCGTTGACGTCGAATACAGATTTCCCTTCGGCAGCGGTGACTGGCAGGAGCTCGAAGGCATCGCCAACCGCACGGACTTCGATTTAAGACAGCATCAACGCGGAATGAGGACTGTTACCAAATGGTTTGAAAACAACCGCGACCTTTCAAAAATCGAATTGGCCGAAGAGGCCGAGGATTACCAGTCAGGCCCGCTTTCTTACTTTGACGATGAAAAAAAAACGCGATACATTCCTTACGTCATTGAGCCGAGTGCCGGTATCGACAGAAGCACGCTCGCTTTTTTGGTTGACGCTTACGATGAAGAGGAGGTCCGTGGCGAAACGCGAAACCTTCTTAGATTCCACCCTGCTCTTGCGCCGATTAAGGTCGGCATATTTCCATTAGTCAAAAAAGAAGGTATGCCGGAGGTGGCAATCAACATCTATAATGACCTTAAAAAGTATTTCAATTGCTTCTATGATGAAAAAGGCGCGGTCGGCAGACGCTACCGCAGGCAGGATGAGGC
>Ga0315277_10008598_pt1 | contig 13101 bp, 8 predicted proteins | sample YL17G05_15_MG_FD_203695 | JGI IMG/M metagenome (GOLD analysis project Ga0315277, IMG submission 203695) | Sediment microbial communities from Yellowstone Lake, YNP, Wyoming, USA - YL17G05_15 | ecosystem: Environmental > Aquatic > Freshwater > Lake > Sediment | place: USA: Wyoming | collected...
TGCCGACTCCTTATTACGGTAATCGGCCAGAGGCTGAACGCTGTAAACCTGGTAACCATTCACCAATGCCTCTACCGCAGCCCGAGCCGTGTCAAGCGAGGTGAAGCAGGGGATGCGCTTTTCCGCCGCCGCCCGCCGAATCTGGAAACCATCCCTCAGAGGGATACGACCCCCGGTAACAGTATTTACTACCCCGTTTACTGTGCCGTCATTGACGATGTCAACAACATTGGGGTGCCCCTCATTCAGTTTTTTGCTAATCATTTTTACCGGAAGCCCGTCAGCCTCAATCATAGCGGCGGTGCCTTCGGTAGCATAAAGTTTATAACCTGCTTTGTAAAGCTGCCTGATTATGGGTAGCGCCTCAGGCTTGTCCCTGTCGGCAATACTAAAAAGTATGGCCCCCTGGGGCGAGAGCATCAGGCCGGCAGCCAAAAGTGCCTTGGTTAAAGCCGCCTCAAAATTATAGTCAATCCCCATTACTTCACCCGTGGACTTCATCTCGGGACCGAGGAAGGTATCGACGCCAACCAGCTTTGACATAGAGAAGACCGGAGCTTTAATCCCTACCAGGTTTTGTTTTTTCCAGAGCCCGGTACTATAGCCCTGCTCCTTAAGGCTACTGCCCAGCATGACCTTGATGGCTACCTTTACCATCGGTACCCCGGTAACCTTGGATATGAACGGCACCGTACGGCTAGCCCGGGGGTTAGCTTCTATTACATAGACCGATTCGGGCATAATAACATACTGAATGTTTATCAGACCTTTTATTTTAAGTCCAAGCCCAATCCTGACGGCATAGTCGACCATAGTGGCTACCTCTGATTCAGTCAGGTTCCACCCCGGATATACCGCCATAGAATCCCCGCTATGGACGCCAGCCCTTTCGATATGCTGCATTATCCCCGGAATGAGAACTCTTTCCCCATCTGCTATAGCGTCAACCTCAGCTCCCTTCCCCTCCATGTATTTGTCAATAAGCACCGGATGCTTGGTATCCAGTTCTATAGCCAGGTTCATGTAACGCACCAACTCACCGCCATTGTGGACTATCTCCATTGCTCTACCGCCGAGTACATAGCTGGGGCGAACCAGCACCGGATAACCGATAAGCTCAGCTACGCGGAGTGCTTCCTCTACCGAGGTAACTCCAGCTCCCGGAGGTTGCGGGATGCCCAGCTTTTCCAGGAAGTTCTCAAATCTGCGCCGGTCACTGGCCAAATCAATGGCGTCAGCGCTGGAGCCAATGAGAGGCATGCCGATATGGGACAGGGGTTGAGATAGATTGATGGCTGTCTGGCCGCCAAATTGAACGATAGAGGGCGGATAAGCCCCGCCCATTTCTCCTGTATTATACGGTGATACCGCCTGGGATATTTTCTGGTCCGGGACATAACACTCGTTCTCCAGGATATCGCGCAGACTCTCCTCGTCCAGGGCTTCAAAATAAAGACGGTTGCTGGTGTCGAAATCAGTGGATACGGTCTCTGGATTAGAATTTACCATTATGCTTTTATAGCCAGAATCCCGAAGCGCCCAGGCGGAATGTACGCTGCAGTAATCAAATTCGATACCCTGTCCGATGCGGATAGGACCGCTGCCAATCACTACTGCCTTGTTTTCGCGAATGGGCTCAGCCTCATTCTCCTGCTCATAGCTGCTGTAGAAATAAGGGGTAACGGCGTCAAATTCAGCGGCGCAGGTATCCACCATCTTGTAAACGGGTCGGATTTGCCAGCTATGGCGCAACTCCCTTACCTGCTCAGGAAGCCTATCGGCGAGGGTCCCTATCTGCACATCAGAGAAACCGAGCCGTTTGGCCCGCCACATCAGCTCCGGCGTCAGTGTCTGGTGGAGGAGCTCCCTTTCCATCGCCACAATATTATGGATTTTATCTATAAACCAGAGGTCAATACAGGTATGCCGGGCTATCTCTTCAGCAGTTATTCCTCGCCTCAATGCCGCCATTATCGCCCACAGTCTCAGGTCATTTGGTTCCAGCGGGTAGGCGTTGATATCTGTTCCCTTTTTCCAGTCAGGGTCTTCCCACAGTAGTGACCGGTTGCCAAACTCCAGGGAACGGACTGCCTTCTGCAGAGCAGCTTCAAAGCACCGGTCAATCGCCATTACCTCGCCGGTGGCTTTCATCTGGGGGCCGATAATTCTATCCCCGGAGGCGAACTTGTCAAACGGCCAGCGGGGGATTTTGACTACCAGGTAGTCCAGCGCCGGTTCGAAGGAAGCCATTGTCTTGCCGGTAACGGCGTTAGGGATTTCATCAAGTCTTTTACCCACGGCTATCTTTCCCGCCACGCGGGCAATGGGATAGCCGGTAGCTTTACTGGCCAGGGCAGAGCTTCGGCTAACGCGAGGGTTGACCTCGATGACATAGTAACTCCGGCTCCTGGGGTCAAGGGCAAACTGTATATTACAGCCCCCCTCAATCCCCAGGGCCCGGATAATCTTGAGACTGGCCGTCCGCAGCATCTGGTACTCCCCATTGGTCAGTGTCTGTGACGGAGCCACGACAATGCTATCGCCGGTATGCACACCCATCGGGTCAAAGTTTTCCATATTGCATACCGTGATGCAGTTGTTTGCGCCATCGCGCATGACCTCATACTCGATTTCTTTCCAGCCGGCTACGGAGGTTTCCATAAGCACCTGATGGATGGGACTAGCTGACAGTCCGGCGCTTACCACGCTATCCAGACTTTCCCAGGTCCTGGCCATTCCACCCCCACTACCACCCAGCGTGTAGCCGGCGCGGATTATCAGAGGCAGACCCAGCTCTCGGGCCACCCTACGGGCGTCTTCAAGACTGGTGACAGTGGCACTGGGCAGCACCGGCTCACCGATACTGATTAACAACTGCTTGAAAAGCTCCCGGTCCTCGGCGTTCCGTATGGTCTGTACCGATGTGCCCAGGCTTCTGACATTATATCTGTCGAGAATACCGGCGTCGGCGAGCTCCACAGCCAGGTTAAGGCCGGTCTGGCCGCCGAGGGTGGGCAATAGCCCGTCGGGGCGCTCCCGCGCAATAATGCGCTCCAGCACCTCTACCGTGAGCGGCTCTATATAGACGACATCGGCAACACCTTCATCGGTCATAATGGTTGCCGGGTTGGAGTTGACCAGCACCGAGATTACACCCTCCTCCCGCATCGCCTTGCACGCCTGGGTGCCGGCGTAGTCAAACTCCGCCGCCTGCCCGATGATGATAGGCCCTGAGCCGATAATTAAGACTTTAGATGGCTTGGTGGTCAAGTGGTTGCTCCTTGCCTTCTTTTCTTGATTTGTTCATTTCGATATTCTGTTAAATGTCGCAACATATCTTCCACATTGAGGCTTGGAGATACGTCAAGTAAATCACTGCTGTCCCTCCAATAACCTTTATTATCATATTTGCGGGACACTTTTTGAAGGATATTGTTCAGGTCTATTAGTAGGCTTTTCCCCTCTTCATATTGGTAAGTGGTTTCTTCAGCCAGATGTTTCCTTGTAAGTTGGTTATGTGCTATATATTGGTCTCTAACAACACCTATTCTTTCAGTGAGAGATGTATGTGATTCAATGGTTGCCTCCATTTCTTCAATTTCTCGTAGGTCGAAGATGCCATGCAATTTTTGGTTGCCTCGTATGTAATTGAACAGCTTCGTGAAATTAGCTGTCTTTTTATCAGGTTTCACAGCATTATGAACCGCAAGACAAAAACGGTCATTGTGGCTTCTCATCGTTAAAACAAAGAAGGTAAGATAAACGTTTTTAATATTCGCGATGTCTTTCGGGGCTGCATACAGGGCCCAGAATATTTTGAAATGCCAATTTGCCTTAAGCAGTTCCTGATAGAGGCCCTCGCGTATCTTTTCAAACCTTTTATCTTTCTCCATCTTTTCTACCTCACCCCCTTTTTGTCCCTCTGAACTCCTTTTCATTTGGCATCACCATCTCCAGAGACCCGCTCAAAACGACGCTATCGCAGGCGGAGACTGAGTTCGTCAACTAACTCAGGAAAGTACTCCGTTACATAAGAGGTCACCTCGGCTAGAACCTGCTGCTCCATCTCCTCCAAAGGTAAAGGGGTAAACTTTTCAGGGATGTCCAACCCAGCTTGCCTTGCGAATGTCCATGACTCTGGGTCGTGTTTCTCATATTCCTTCTTCCACATGCTCTCGGTGAGTTCTGGGAACGTGGCGCCGAAGCTTATGCCAACTAAGAGCCAAGCATCCGCTTGCTGCAAGGCAACACCCAGTCTAATTTTCCTTTTCGCCAGTTCCCTCATTTTCTGCAAATCACGGAAATCGACCTCAGGTGGGGCAAACGAAGTTAGCCATAAATCGAGGAAGGACTCGGGCTCTTTTCGATGCCAATTTCGGTAGTAAGCCATTCCGTCGCTTGCGACCTTATGAAGGTACTCAAAAACCCAGTCTTCGCTGCTCGCTACCTGTCCTGGTAAACCAATCTGTGTAAATGCATTGGCGACCGACTCAACCCCAACAAGCATTTTTGCAACGATTTCAAGTCTGTCGCGGCGAGACCAGCCAAAGACCGCACCCTTTAGAAACAACCACAGACCCACTGTCAGAAATTGCATGAGTGGAACCTCGTGGCCACCAAACAGTTTTTTCTGTACCATACTCCCTATCTGCGTCATGCCAAGATACTCTCCGAGAGTAGGTCGTTCAGGTTCGCTGGCCATCGTAATTTCCCTCCTCCTTTCCTTTCTACCTCACCCCCTTTATCCCCCTCTCCAGAGGAGAGGGGGAGGTGGTTATATAAGAGAGGCTTCGCCTCTCTTCAACTCTCCTACTTGGTGACCAATCTCGCCTCCCTTCAACTCTCCCACCTTAATGACCAGTCTTGCCTCCCTTTAACTCCTCCACTTTAACGACCAGTCTTGCCTCTCTTTCACTCCCCCACTCCGATGAGAATCATCCATAACCGGGTGTCCAAGAGGGGCGCAGCCCCTCTTTCTCTAAATTCCCCTTCCTCTTATCGAAGGGGAAGGGGACAAAGGGGATAGGGTTACCAACACGCCAAGTACCAACCCTTCGGAAGCCTCTTCTCAATCCTTTTTAAATTACTGCAATTCCTCAAGCACATTACTGAGCTCTATTCTTAATAAACAGCCGCACCACACGACTACTTCGCTCCCCTCACCATCTCCAGAAACTCCTCAAACAGGTAGATGTTGTCCCAGGGTCCGGGAGAAGCTTCGGAGTGGTACTGGATGGCAAAGATGGGCAGCTCTTTGTGCCGCAAGCCCTCCACCGTGCCGTCGTTCAGGTTAATATGGGTAACTTCCAGTTCCCTACCCACGGTATCGGGGTCAACGGCATAGCCGTGGTTCTGGGCCGTTATGTAGACTCTGCCGTTGCTCAGGTCTCTCACCGGGTGATTGCCCCCCCTGTGCCCGAACTTGAGCTTGAAGTTCCTGGCACCAAAGGCGCGGGCAATAAGCTGATTACCCAGGCAGATGCCCATGATTGGCTTCCTGCCAATTAGACCTTTTATTATGTCAACTATATAGTCCAGCAAATCGGGATTCCCCGGACCGGGAGAAAGGACGATGCCGTCCGGTCTCAGCTTCAATATCTCCCCGGCTGACATAGTGCAGGGGACTGCGGTTACCTTACAGCCCATGGAACTCAGCAGACGCAGGATATTGAACTTCAAGCCGCAGTCCAAAACAACGATGTGCGGAGACGACTCAGAAACGCCTGATTCCGGCTGCCATTGATAAGTAGCCTCGGTTGTTACCCGCTTTACAAAGTCGATGTCGCCGTACCCGGGCAGCTTACGCAGCTCATCCAGCGCCTGCTGCGCAGTCCTGTCACTGGTAATAACCCCCATCATAACCCCAACCGAGCGCAACCGGCGGGTAATAGCTCGCGTGTCAACGCCGCTTATTCCCGGTATGCCATATTCCACCAGGAACTCGTGCAGCGTGCCGGTGCTCGTGTAGTGGTTGGGCTGGCGACACTCCTCCCTGACCACAAAGCCCTCAACCCGGACTTTCCTTGATTCGGAGTGCTGCTCATTAATCCCGTAATTTCCAATAAGCGGATAGGTTGGTACTACAATCTGCCCGGCATAGGAGGGGTCGGTCAGCATCTCCTGATAGCCCGCCATACTGGTATTGAACACCACCTCTCCATAGGCGGTCGTCTCAGCACCAAAACAGTCGCCCTCGTACACCGAGCCGTCTTCCAGAGCTAATATTGCCCGCTTGGCCATTCAGATATATCCCTTCACCGTAATTGAGCTATCTTTGTAGACCGGCTTTCCTCTTGAGATGGTCGCCATTACCTTACCTTTAAGTACTGAGCCAGCTAATGGCGTATTTCTTCCTTTCGAAGCGAAATCCTTTGTGTCCACCGTCCATTCCATATCAGGGTCAAACAGGGTAACGTCACCCGGGGCTCCGATTGCCAGCGTACCCAGCTTCCCGTATTTATTGCCGATAATCCGTGCTGGTTCACCGGTGAGCTTCGATATAAGAGCGGTCAGAGTTATCTGCCCATTGTGCACCAGACTCATAAGACAGCCCAGCGCCGTCTCAAACCCGCTGATACCAAAGGGAGCCTGGACAAATTCATTCGACTTATCAGCTTCAGTATGTGGAGCATGGTCGGTGGCAATTATATCAATAACATTATCTTTGAGCCCCTGGACCAGCGCTTTAACATCCCGCTCAGTCCTCAGCGGCGGATTTACCTTGCTATTGGCGTCATAACCGGTGACCCTGTCCTCAGTCAGGGTCAGGTGGTGGGGAGTAACCTCGGCAGTAACCCTGACGCCGTCCTCCTTGGCCTGACGAATAAGGTCAACCGAACCCTCAGTACTGACATGGGCTATGTGTAATCGTCCGCCGGTCAACCGTGCCAGAGCCAGGTCGCGGGCAACCATAATCTCCTCAGCCGCCGCCGGCATTCCCTGGAGACCCAGCCGCCTGGACAATATGCCTTCATTCATCTGTCCACCCCTGGTAAGGGAGGTGTCTTCACAATGGTCAATAACGGGCAGGTCAAAGCTAAAGCTGGACTCTAATGCCTGCCGCATAAGGCGTGAATTCATAACTGGACTACCATCATCGCTGAAGGCAACCGCCCCGGCTGATGCTAGCTCACTCATTGCAACTAGCTCCTTACCTTCTCTGCCTCTGGAGATACAGGCTATGGGCAAAACACGAACCACCCCTTCACGGCTGGCTCTTGATTTTATGTAATCTATCATCGCAGTATTATCCAGCGGCGGACTGGTATTGGGCATGCAGCAGACGGTGGTAAAACCACCCCTGGCTGCCGCCCGGGTCCCGGTAGCAATGGTCTCCTTTTCCTCGAAGCCGGGTTCCCTGAGATGACAATGGAGGTCAATAAATCCGGGGCATACTACTAGTCCCGCCGCATGAAGGACGCCATAATCTGGCTCTGGCGGGGACTCCATCCCTCTACCCAGCCATGAGATTTTACCTTCACTAATAAGCAGGTTGCCAATTTCATCTATACCCTGGGCCGGGTCTAGTATGTGGCCGCCCTGGACGAGCAAGGGCTTCATTTTTCTTTACTCGCCTCCACACTACCCTTGCGACGCCCCTTGACATACCGGCTGGGCTTGAAACCATGAGACTCAGCCTCTTTTTTAGAGCCAAAAATAATCAGGTTCTCCACTTTAATCTTTTTAGCCCAATGACTGCTAGAGCTATGGTATTTCTTACTGTCCATCCTCCCTTCGTGCCAGTCTGAACTCGCAATGTACTGAGGTTGTACTTCGTGTTCGCAGTAGCTACATCTCAGGATTAAAGGTCCAAGATTTACTATTTTGAACTCGGGTTTGATGTACCTTTGCTCAGATGGCTGCGCGGTAACACACTTCTCGTTGGCGCACCTGACCCCAAACTCCCGTTTATATTCAGGATAGTCTGTTTTAGTGGTAAAGGAGTCGCCTTCTTTCGGTATAAGAAGCTCCTTAGACCCCAGTAAGAAAGCGATGAGTGCCATCCGGATGGGCACTCCCCGTGCCGCCTGCTTAAAGTACATACTCCTCTGGTCAGCATCCAGTTCATATGCCAGTTCATCAACCCGCGGTAACGGGTGCATAACCAGAGTCTTCTCAAACTCTTTTTCCTTAAGGAGTCTTTTGTCCACCACGAGATAGCCTTTTGAACCCTCTGCTTTGCCTTTCGACTGTCTCTCGAGCTGAAGTCTAGTAACGTAAAGAGCATCAACCCCTGACTTCAGCTCGACCTGGGCACTGATGTCGGGCATCATCGCCAGTTGATGCGGTTCGCTCGGCGTCATGTATATCGCATCCAGTGGGAAAAGTCCTCCCCTGATGGCACCATTGGCTGCCTCGTATCTCTTAAGCTCACCTTTATACTCCTTGGTCAGTTTCCTTATAATGTGCTCCGGAAGCTCAAGACCGGGACCGGGCCGGAAAAGGATAGTGGCGCCAAATCTAGCTAAAGCGCAGGTCAGTGAATGAACGGTCCTTCCATATCTCAAGTCTCCCCACAGAGCAATTTTCAACCCTTTGATGGTCTGTTTTTCCTTCTTAATAGTGTAGAGGTCACACAGGGTCTGAGTGGGATGTTCATGCCCCCCGTCACCAGCATTTATTACCGGGACGCCAGCGTAATTGGCAACCACTCTGGCCGCTCCCTCCCAGGGATGACGGATAACTATTATGTCAGCATAGCTCCCCACCACCCTCGCCATGTCAGCAATGCTCTCACCTTTAGCCAGCGAAGTCGCCCCGATATCAACCGCGCTTATAACACGACCCCCAAGTCGGTGCATCGCCGCCTCAAATGATAGCCTTGTCCTGGTACTGGGTTCAAAGAACAGGCTGGCCATAATTTTGCCCTGACAGAGTCCAGACTGCTCACTCATGGAGACTGACATCTCGTCAGCCAGGGAAAACAGGGCTTCTATTTCCCCGTTGGATAAATCGTCTATTGTTACTACACTTCTACTTGCCGGGGCCATAGTAGCTCCTTTCAAATAAAGTATTACCGGACGCACTGACAATAGCCACCTCATCTCTGCCGTCGACTTCTGTTAGTTGGACCTGTATTTCTTCGTCTCTCGAACTGGGCATATTCTTACCAACATAGTCAGCTCGTATTGGCATCTCACGGTGACCGCGGTCTATGAGCACAACTAGCTGAATTGATTCGGGCCGCCCCAGGTCAATAAGAGCGTCCATGGCGGCACGGATGCTGCGCCCGGTATACAGGACATCATCAACCAGGATTACCGGCTTGCCATCAATGCCTACCGGAACTTCGGTACGCTGGACGTCAGGTCGCGAATCCAGTGAGGAGAGGTCATCGCGATAGAGGTTAATATCCAGTGCGCCTACCGGTATTTTTAATCCCTCGAAGTGTTCTATATTGGCTGCCAGCCGCTTAGCCAGTGGAACACCGCGGGTGTGCATACCAACCAATACCAGATTATCGGCAGCCTTGTTGCGCTCTATGATTTCGTGGGCGATGCGAGCCAGAGTCCGCTTGATATCATCTGGACTCATGACGATTTTTGGGGGCATAAAAAACCTCCTACCAGAACTGGCAAGAGGCTATGTAAACTAACTCTCTGCATTTCCCTTGCCAGCCTCACTGGACCGGCTTAAAGGTTAAAAATATTTTTAACTTTCTAAATTGATATTATATCATACTTGTTTAATTAATAGCAAGTATTTGAATCTACATCAGTTTATCAGGCGGATTTTGCCGGTGTACCACCGCCATCGACTTAATACTGCGTTTAAATGTCAGATTACCAACGTTAATCAAGTCCGGCTTCTCTTAAAGCGGCGACCAGACTTACCTTACTTGGGCAAACGCCTGCTATCTTTACTGAACCCCCAATAATTACCGCCGCCTCATGCCGCCCATGATGAATGGTAATCTCAACCTTATCCCCAAACTCCGCCTCAATTTCCTTGAGCAGATTAGATAAATTCACACCTCCAGCACAGGGCGGTATGGGCAGGAATGCCTCCACTTTTATTTTGCTCAAGTCCGCCCTCCCTCAGTGCGTGCGGCAGTTTAGCATGCCTGCGTATCTTACGTCTTTTTCTTATAGTTGTCAACAACCCACCCACACTTCGTCCAAGAAGCCTTTTGAACTTAGCCATACCCAATTGCTATAATGGCTATGCATGGATATTCTGGCAGAACTTAACCCGGCACAAAGAGAAGCAGTAGAGACTATCAGCGGCCCGGTACTGATTTTGGCTGGGCCAGGTAGCGGCAAGACCAGGGTTATCACCCACCGGGTGGCTTACCTGATCAGGGTCTGCGGCGTCAGCCCCCATCGCATTATGGCGGTAACTTTCACCAATAAAGCCGCCAGAGAGATGGAAGAAAGGCTTAATCTACTGGTCAGCGCCGCGGTAAAAAACATAACTCTGGGCACCTTCCACGCTATCTGTGCTCGCATCCTGCGTAACGAGGGTAAAGCCTCAGGCATTAACCCCAGATTTGTCATCTACGATGATGAAGACCAGCTCAGCCTGATAAAGCGCTGCCTCCAGGAATTAAATCTGGACCCAAAGCAATACGCGCCCCGGGCAATATGCTCAGCCATCGGTTCCGCTAAGAGCCGAATGCTAGCCCCGCAGGAATACATTGAGCGGGGTCGCAGCTATTTTGATGAAATAGTTGGCCGGGTCTACGAGCGCTACGAGCAGATGCTGACCGAAAACAATGGCCTCGACTTTGATGATTTGCTTATGAAGGCAGTACAGCTATTCCGAAGTAAACCCGATATTCTGTCTCGATACCAGGAAAGGTACGTTCATATCCTGGTAGACGAGTTTCAGGATACCAACCTCACTCAGTATGAGCTAGTCAGGCAGCTGGGTGGGAAGTATCGTAACATATGCGTTGTTGGTGACCCTGACCAGTCCATTTACTCCTGGCGATTTGCCGACCTGCGTAACATCCTCAGCTTCGAGAAGGACTACCCTGAGGCGAAGGTCATATTGCTCGAGCAGAACTACCGCTCCACCAAGAGGATTCTGGAAACGGCCTCGCATATAATCGAACCCAACCAGCAGCGGAAACCCAAGGAATTATGGACCAACAATGAACTCGGCGACCTGGCCACAGTGGTCGAGACCTTCACTGAGCAAGAGGAAGCTCAGTTTGTAGTTAATGAGGTAGAGCACCTGGTAAGCGACGGAAAAGCCAGGCTCGGCGACTGTGCCGTGATGTACCGCACCAATGCTCAGTCCAGAGTGCTTGAGGAAGCTTTTATTCGCTACGGGACCCCTTACCGACTGGTAGCTGGTACCCGCTTCTACGAGCGGAGGGAGGTCAAGGATGTCATAGCTTATCTCCGGCTTATACAGAACCCCCGCGATAACATCAGTCTGATGAGGATAATTAACGTTCCCGGGCGAGGCATTGGGCAGCAGACTCTGGCCAAGCTTACAGCATGGGCGAAGTCTATGAGTATTTCGCAGTACGAAGCATTACAACTCTTGTCTAAGGCACAAGACACATCGCAGCCGCCAGTCTTCAACAATCGCACCAGACAGACGCTGACTGACTTCAGCAGCCTAATAGAAGAGCTTATCGCCCGCAGCAATGAGCTAAAGGTAATTGAACTGTTCGATTTAGCTGTCGAACGCTCAGGCTACAAGGCATACATATTGAGCGGGATAGATGAAGAGGAACGCTGGGAAAATGTCCTCGAGCTACGCACTTTAGCCCAGCAGTACCGCGACTTTAACCCTCAGGACGGCCTGACCAGCTTTCTCGAAGGCGTAACCCTGGTATCTGATGTTGACGAGCTGGACCAGACCGTGGATGCGGTAACCCTGATAACCCTGCATCAAGCCAAGGGACTTGAATTTCCGGTGGTATTTATTGTGGGCATGGAAGACGGCATCCTGCCCCACTTCAAGTCGATTGACGACCCGGCTCAATTGGAAGAAGAGAGGCGACTTTGCTACGTCGGCGTAACCAGAGCCAAGCAGCGGGTGTACCTCGTGCGCGCTTTTCGCCGCAGCCTGATGGGCAGCAGCATGGTAACCAGACCATCTCGATTCTTGAACGATATACCCCCACATTTAATACAGGGCGGCGGGTTATGGTCGGGAGAAGCAAGCCAGATAAGCCGGGCGGTATACTCCTGGAACCAGGCTCCGGCTCCCAGCACGGTTGGACCGCAACTGAAAACCGGTGACCATGTCCGTCACGCCCAGTTCGGCGAAGGGGTGGTGGTAAGCAGTCAGCCAGCCAGAGATGACACCGAGGTAGTGGTGGCTTTTTCGGGAGTCGGGGTAAAAAAGCTGCTGCTCAGCTTCGCCCATCTGGAAAAGATAGAGTAAAGACCTATTGACATTTTACACGGAAGCGTGTACTGTAAGGTAAGATGCCAATTAAAATCCTGGACCCACAGGTAGTATCCCGCATTGCCGCCGGCGAGGTGATTGAGCGGCCAGCCTCGGTAGTGAAGGAGCTTGTGGAGAATGCGCTCGATGCCGGCTCACACCAGATTACGGTCGAGGTGAGGGGCGGCGGGGTAAGCTTAATCAGGGTGATAGATGATGGCATCGGGATTCCGCCGGCCGAAGTAGAGCTCGCCTTTGAACGCCATGCGACCAGCAAGATAAGTAATTTTGACGACCTGGAATCCATTTCCAGCCTCGGTTTTCGCGGGGAAGCCCTGCCCAGCATAGCCGCTGTAGCCCAGATAGACATTGCCACCTGTGCTGCCGGCGAACAATCGGGTACCTACCTTAGCCTGAAGGACGGCAGCCCGGCCAGAAGGGAAAGCCGGGGTCGTACTCAGGGGAGCACCATTACCGTACAAAACCTGTTTCGAAAAATACCGGCACGACTAAAGTTTCTCAAGTCCCCAGTTACGGAGAATAGTCATATCGCTGATGTGGTAACCGCATATGCCTTCGCCTTCCCCGAAGTCCGATTTGCCCTGTTCACCGATGGTCGCGCTGCTCTGAGGACTCCAGGCAAAAGCCGTTTGATTGACAGCATAGTTGAGGTCTATGGCCTGGAGGTAGCCCGCAATATGATGGAGATTATCGAGGGGGGATGGGAGGTCGGGCTCACAACATCACCCCAGG
>Ga0315277_10008599_pt1 | contig 13101 bp, 10 predicted proteins | sample YL17G05_15_MG_FD_203695 | JGI IMG/M metagenome (GOLD analysis project Ga0315277, IMG submission 203695) | Sediment microbial communities from Yellowstone Lake, YNP, Wyoming, USA - YL17G05_15 | ecosystem: Environmental > Aquatic > Freshwater > Lake > Sediment | place: USA: Wyoming | collected...
GACAGATTTTGACAATTACATGAAAGGCAGAATAACCTATCCAATCGGTAAGATCAGCGGAGGCTCACATTCCATAACTCTTAAAGCCTGGGATAATTACAATAACTCCTCCGAGACATCTGTCATATTTATTGTCAGAACAGATAATGGTTTTATTATCAGCAATTTAATTAATTATCCAAACCCGTTTACAAATCGTACCAGCATAACCGCTGAACATAACCGTCCTGATGAGAACCTCCGGTTGAGGATTTATATCTACAGCATGAGCGGGAAGGTCATAAAGATTATCGAGACTTCAATTCCATCGACAGGTTATAAGCTGCCACCTGTTGAATGGGATGGGAATGATGATGGAGGAAAGAGAGTCGGCAGAGGCATTTATCCTTACTCAGTTACAATTTCAACTGAGAAAGGAGAGGTTGCAAGAGCTACCGGCAGGATGATCATTTTATGAAACCCACATGTTTTTCGGACACAAACACCCGAGAATGCAATTTTAAAACGTGCGGGTTCTCCCGCTAAAGAGGGACAGGCTATCAGTTCATTAAAAATTAAATTATATTCTGAGGATAATGAAACAATAATTGCGAAAGAAAATAGTTTTATATTTGCATAATCTACGAAAGAGGAATTTGGACATGAAAAACAAAGCTATTGGGATTATTTTTTTAACTCTGCTTTCATTCAGCGGTGCAAAGGTGTATGCACAGGCAAGCTCAGGTGAGCTTAATGCAATACAGACAGTTGTACCCTTCCTTACCATTGCTCCTGATTCCAGAGCAGGGGCTATGGGTGATGCCGGTGTCGCAACCTCTCCTGATGTTTACAGCATGCACTGGAATCCTGCAAAATTTGCCTTCATCGACGGTAAAGGAGGTGCAGGAATATCCTATTCCCCATGGCTGAGGACATTAGTTCCTGATATTAACATTGCCTATCTCTCTGGTTATGTCAGGATCGATTCAAAACAGGTCGTCAGCGGAAGTCTTCTCTACTCCTCCTTAGGAGATATCCCGTTCACAGACGATTTTGGCAATCTTCAAAGGAATTTCACACCCAATGAATGGGCATTTGATCTCGGATATTCCAGGTTATTTTCAAAATATTTTTCAGGAGGTATTGCTTTCAGATTTATCTACTCGAATCTTACAGGCGGAACCTATGCCGGTGGTACTGCAACCAAACCGGGTACATCATTTGCGGCCGATATTTCGGGTTATTACCATAGGGATATTAAAATTGCCGACAAGGATGCAGTTCTCGCATTTGGTTTGAACTTTTCAAACATTGGTTCCAAAATGAGCTATACCGATTCAAAGGAGCCTGATTTCATTCCGATAAATATGAGACTTGGATCATCAGGAACAATTAAGCTCGATAATTTTAACACGATTACCTTATCTGTTGATCTTAATAAACTGCTTGTTCCTACTCCTCCAAAATATGACCTCAACAGGCAGATTATCGCGGGGAAGGACCCCAATGTTTCCGTACCGGTTGCAATTTTCCAGTCATTTTTTGATGCTCCCGGTGGGTTAAAGGAAGAGCTTCATGAAATCACCTATTCGTTTGGTGCTGAATACTGGTATAACAATCAATTTGCCATCAGGGGTGGCTATTTTAATGAGAATGAAACAAAAGGCAACCGCAAATATTTTACTGCAGGTGCAGGATTCAGAATGAACATCTTCTCTCTTGATTTTTCTTACCTTATGCCACTTGCACAGAACCACCCACTTGCCCGCACACTGAGATTCTCTATGTCATTTGAATTCAGTTCTCTGAGGAACCTGTCCAAATCAATCTGATGAATATCAGGATAGGCCAGGGTATTGATTTTCACAGACTTGAAAAAGGTCTTAATCTATGGCTCGGGGGCGTTTTGATACCTTCGGAAAAAGGTTGTTTAGCCCATTCCGACGGAGATGTTCTCCTTCATGCAGTCTGTGATGCACTTCTTGGTGCAGCAGGAATGAGCGATATCGGCCATTATTTCCCTGATTCCAGTAACGAATTCAAAAATATAGACAGCAAGGTTTTACTCAAAAAGACATTTAATATTATACGTAAAGAAGGACATATAGTTGTAAATATCGATAGTACTATTTGTCTTGAAAAGCCTAAGATATCTTCTTATATCCCTGAGATGAAGAGAGTTATTTCTGCCATCCTTAACATAACTTCTGAGAGTATCTCGGTTAAAGCCACAACAACCGAGAAAATGGGATTCACCGGTCGTGAGGAAGGGATAATCGCTATAGCAGTTGTCCTCCTGAAAAAAATTTAGTCCCGCGTTCCCGCAGTCTGAATATCTTCAGACAAACAGACAAAGAGACAATCAGACAACCTCATCAATGATTTTGTCGTCAGCGATAAAAGGCAAAGTAACTTTCAGCCCCGGTGTTCTTTTCATTTCGCGGTTTATAGTAAAAATTGCCCCTTCATTCCTTGCCCAGCTCCGGCGTGCTATCCCATTGTTAACATCCCAGTGAAGCATCATTCTGAGCTTTTTCTCAGTATCAGCAGTACCATCAAGAACCATACCGAAACCACCGTTTATCACCTCACCCCAGCCAACTCCACCGCCGTTGTGAAGCGAGACCCAGGTGGCTCCCCGAAAACCGTCACCTATTACATTCTGAACAGCCATATCGGCTGTGAATTTAGAACCGTCATAAATATTTGATGTCTCCCTGAATGGAGAATCTGTACCGGAAACATCATGATGATCTCTTCCAATAACAACCGGCGCACTGATCTCTCCTGAAGCAATTGCATCATTGAATGCTTCTGCAATTGCAATCCTTCCTTCTGCATCTGCATACAGTATCCTTGCCTGCGAACCAACAACCAGCTTATTCTTCCCTGCTTCATTGATCCAGTGAATATTATCAGCCATCTGCTGTCTGATCTCTGCGGGTGAATGATCCATTATTTTCGTCAGGGTCTCAGATGCAAGCTTATCAGTTGCTTCAAGGTCGGCCGGATCGTTTGAACAACAGACCCATCTGAACGGACCAAATCCGTAATCGAAGCACATCGGCCCCATAATATCCTGAACATAAGAGGGATATCTGAATTCCCCATACTTGTTCATTATATCAGCACCGGCTCTTGATGCCTCTAAAAGAAAAGCATTCCCGTAATCGAAGAAATATGTTCCTTTCGCTGTATGTCTGTTAATGGCATCTACCTGACGGCAAAGTGATTTCTGAACATATTCCCTGAATTTTACCGGATCAGCGGATATCATTTTATTTGACTCTTCAAATGTAAGGCCGGCAGGGTAGTAACCTCCGGCCCATGGATTATGCAAAGAGGTCTGATCGGAACCCATATCAACCTTAATATCTTCATCTGCGAACTTTTCCCAGACATCAACAATATTTCCATGATAGCCAATTGAAACGACTTCACTCCTCTCATTTACCTGTCTTACCCTCTTTACAAGATGATCAGGATCTGAAATCACCTCATCAACCCAGCCCTGTGAATGTCGTATATTAATTGCTTTTGGATTAACCTCTGCAATAACTGAGATAACTCCTGATATCCTGGCAGCTTTTGGTTGAGCACCCGACATCCCACCCAGTCCGGATGAAACAAAAAGTTTCAGCCCATTATCATTTGAGTCTGTGCTGATCTTCCGTCCGGCATTAAGTATTGTTATTGTTGTTCCATGAACAATTCCCTGCGGTCCTATATACATATATGAACCTGCAGTCATCTGTCCGTATTGCGATACACCTAAAGCATTAAATTTTTCCCAGTGATCCTGTGATGAATAATTCGGTATTACCATCCCGTTTGTAACCACAAGACGGGGTGCATCTTCATGAGAAGGGAACAGACCAAGCGGATGACCTGAGTAGACAATAAGTGTCTGCTTATCAGTCATTTCAGAAAGATATTTCATTGTAAGGCGGTATTGGGCCCAGTTCTGAAATACCGCTCCATTACCACCATAAGTTATAAGTTCATCGGGATGCTGGGCGACAGAGTGATCAAGATTATTGCTTATCATAAGCATAATTGCTGCAGCCTTCCGTGACCTGTGAGGAAATTCATCAATATGCCTGGCTTTTATCACATAGCCGGGTCTGAACCTGTACATATAGATCCTTCCATATTCTTTTAGCTCGTCAGCAAACTCCCTCGCAAGCGTTAAATGGAATTTCTCCGGAAAATATCTGAGTGCATTTTTTAAAGCAAGTTTCTTCTCCTCGAGAGTGAGAATATCTTTCCGTTTGGGAGCATGATTTAGATTCTGGTCGTATGGCATAAGATCGGGAAGGTTTTCGGGAATACCTTCCGCTGCCTGTCTTTTGAATTCATCGGTGGTCATAAAACAGAAATATGATTTGTCAGACAAAGTTATGGAAAGGTAAATATTTAGTTCCTATTTAAAATAAAAAAAAGCTGAACCGGTCAGATCAGCTTGCAATTCTGAAAATATTTTCCTAAAGATGACTCTCCTGGATAATTTCATCATCAACAAGAATACGTCCGCAGTATTCACAGACGATAATCTTCTTCCGCGATTTGATATCAAGCTGCCGCTGAGGTGGTATCTGGTTAAAACATCCGCCACAGGCATCTCTCTGAATAGATACTACTGCCAGTCCGTTGCGTGCATTTGAACGGATCCTCTTGTAAGCTGTAAGTAACCTGTCTTCAATAACAGCCTGGATTTTATCTGATTTCTTGTAAAGCCCCTCTTCTTCTTTCTGGGTATCGGAAATGATCTCATCAAGCTCCGATTTTTTATTTTCAAGATCAGACTGACGATCGGCCAGTGTTGCTTCAGATTCGCCTATCAGCACTTTTTTTTCATCAATCTGAAAATTGAACTCTCTTATCTTTTTGTTGAATAGTTCTATTTCAAGATTCTGATATTCAATCTCTTTTGAAAGCGAATCAAATTCCCTGTTATTTCTTACATTCTTCTGCTGTTCTTCGTATTTTTTAATAAGTGCCTGTGATTCAAGTATTTCATTGTTTTTCTTTGCAACAGACTTGTCTAAGTTTGATACTTCGTCCCTGAGGTTGCCTAATCTGGTCTCAAGTCCTGCTATTTCATCCTCCAGGTCCTGAACCTCCAGGGGGAGCTCGCCTCTTAGTGTCTTAATCTTATCTATCTCTGAATCGACCAGTTGCAGACCATATAATGCCCTGAGTCTTTCCTCCACTGAAATTTCAGACTCGTGTGATTTAACTTTTTCCATTATTAAAGATAATTTATCGGATTTGTATTTACTTCTGAAAACCGGACTGCAAATTTAGGGAATTTTTTAATAATTAGATCGTATAATATTTCTGATGAAAATTTTTCACTTTCAAAATGTCCTATATCAACGAGCAGTATTCTGTTTTCAGCATTAAAGAAATCGTGATATTTGAAATCCGAAGTAACCAGTGCATCGGCACCTGAAGTTACTGATTCATTCAGCAGACTTATTCCTGCACCTCCGCACAGTGCTACAGTTCTTATTTTTCCTCCTGTAAGCTGTGAATACCTTATTCTCTTTGCGTTAAAAATCCCTGAGAGAAGCCTGAGAAAACTTTTCCCGCTGATCGCCTCCTGAAGTGTACCGATGCACCCTAGTCCCTCCCGGTAATATTCGTTTTCGAGAGCATAGATATCGAAGGCAACCTCTTCATAAGGGTGTGCACTAATCAGGGCCTTAATGACCTGATCCTTTAAATGAGATAAAAGGATTGTCTCAAACCTGATCTCCTTCTCAAGATGCATTCTGCCCTTTTCGCCAACAAAAGGGTTGGTTCCATCTTCACCCCGGAAGCTCCCGTAACCGGTGCTGCTGAAACTGCATTTGTCGTAATTGCCGATTATGCCTGCTCCGGCTTCGAAAACAGCTTCACTTACTTTATCTAAATGATTCTCCGGAATATATGTGACAAGCTTGAGCAGTTTATGTTTCAGCGGAGAGAGAACTCTGATATTCTGAAGATTCAGCTTCTCCGCCATTTTCCTGCTCACACCGGTTCTCAGGACATCGAGGTTTGTGTGAGATGAATAGACAGCTATATTGTTTTTAACTGCTTTAATTACAATCCTCTCGATAAAAGTTTTCCCGGTGATCTTTCTCAGAGGGCTGAATATCAGGGGATGATGGGTAATGATCAATCCATAACCACCCGAAACGGCTTCATCAACAACAGCTTCGGTAATATCAAGAGAGACGAGCGCAGAGGTGATCCTGGCTTCAGGGTCTCCAACCTGAAGACCGGAATTATCATAACTTTCCTGGAAAGATACCGGAACAGCTTTATCAAGATATGAACAAATATCTTTTACTTTCATCACTATCAGTTTTATCAGATACCGTCACGGAGATCGAGCAATATCTCCTTTATGTTCTGAAGAGATTGATTTATCTCGTACTTATAATCAGTCTCCTGCCATTTTTCTGAAAGTTGCTTTTTTGCACCGGCGAGAGTCATACCTTTTTCCTTTACCAGGTGATGAATGATCTTCAGGTTCTTGAGATCTTCAGGCATAAAAAGCCTGTTACCTTTTTTATTCTTCCTGGGCTTCAGAATATCAAATTCATTTTCCCAGAAACGGACAGTTGAAACCGGAACATTTAGCATCTCTGCTACTTCTCCAATGGAATAGAACAATTTTTCAACCTTTTTCTCTTTGTACGGCATAGCTTCTATTTATAAAAGATTTTACCATTATCAGATACTGCTATTACAGCATCAGGAAAATCGAGGATTATAAGCTCTCTGATTTTCTTAATAACACGATTCTGATTATCACTCCTGACAACTCCCTCCTGATCCTGATATACAGGTATTATATTGCCTGACAGGAACATACCGCTTTTATCAACATTAAGCCTGATAACCGGAGCGTATCCGTTGGGACCCGACAATTTGAACCTTCCGTAGGTACAAAAGTTCCCAAGGCTGTAACCTATAAAGCGGTTTTTATAGACCTCAATCGCCCTTGTTACATGAGGACCATGACCGAACACAACATCAGCTCCGCTATCAATCATCCTGAGCGCGAATTCATAAACATTACCTCTGTTCTCCCCGCAAAAAATCTCATCTGCTTTCGGAACTCTCTGAAAATCACTGCCCTCAGCGCCTCCGTGGAAGGAAACAATTACTATGTCACAAGTATCAGAAAGGTATCTGATAATTGATTCTGCTTTTACCGTATCATTGAGGTCAACCGACCCGGCGGTAGGAGAAAAGGCGCAGAATCCGTAAATAACTGAATCTTTTGTAAATATAGAATAAGGATTTTCAACAGGACCGGCATATTTTATCCCGACAGAATCGAGAAGCTCTTTTGTTCTTTTGGCTGCTGGCCATCCGAAATCTCCGAAATGATTATTTCCCAGGCTCACAATATCAAATCCGGCATCCGAAAGAGTACCGACATATTTCTCAGGCATCCTGAAAAGGTAACATATTGAAGTATCCCTGCATTTCTTAAATGGCTCTCCATCGTTGAGGAATGTTCCTTCAAGGTTGCCAAAAGTTATATCTGATGATCTTAACGTATCTATAAGACCTTCAATAAGCCGTTCCGGATTATTCTGAGGCGGCAGATAGCGTAACGACGGGTATGAGGTGCCAAGCATTATATCGCCTACCCCTGTAATAATTACTGAGTTTCGTGTAAGGAGAGTATCTGTATAATTATCAGATGTGAAAGCAGAAATGTTTCCCGGATAAGCAACTATTAAACAGCATATTACAATTACTGAAGCACTTACTGGTTTTAAAGTTCTCCTCATAATGATTTCTAAGAAAATCCTAATCGAAGGATTGTCCGCTTCTGGATGCTATCTCGATCATCCTTTCATATTCTTCGGGCGAAAGATCATTGAAATAGTAATTTGCCGGATCCACTTTTATTCCGTTAAGTTCTACCTCATAATGCAGGTGGGGTGCCAGGGACATTCCTGTACTTCCGACAAAGCCAATAACATCTCCTCTCCTGACCTTTTGACCTGGCCTCACATTAAACCGATCGAGGTGAGCATATATTGTCTTATATCCATATCCGTGATTAATAATAATATGATTCCCATAGCCCCTCTTTGAAGAAAGTACGCTTTCAACAGCTCCATCGCCTGTAACATAAACATCTATACCGGTTGGTGCAGTGAAATCCATACCATAATGGAACTTAATGATCTTATAGATCGGATGAACCCTTAGTCCCCAACCTGAGGCCGTTCTTGTAAGATCTTTATTCGAAATGGGCAGGATTGCAGGAATGCAGCTCAGCATCTCCTCTTTCTCTTTAGCAAATACGATCAGGTCATCAAATGATTTTGACTGTACATATATTCTTTTTCTGATCCTGTCGATTTTCTTTGCAGTTTCAACAACCAATTCAGAGTTATCATAGCCTTCCAGTTCCTTATAACGGTTCACCCCTCCCAAACCTCCGTTTCTCAATGAAGCAGGAATAGGTTCTGCCTCAAAAATAGTCCTGTAAAGATTGTCATCAGTCTGTTCAAGATCGCCGAGTATCTTTTCAACATTCTCCATATCAATATTCATCAGCTCATATTGAATAGTCATCTGTTCAATTTCACGTTTAAGGGCTTTTTCCTTTGGTGAATCGATGAACATGGCAAAAATCAGACCATATATAATAGCAATAATTACTGAACCAATAAAATAGGCAAGGAATCTAAGCAAAACAGCTCTGAATCCCAGCCTGATCTTATCGTAGCTGAGCGACTCTGGATTAAACCTGTATCTTGTACGTGACATACTGCGGCAAAGATAAATATTTCAGAGAATATACGAAACAAAGGCCGGGGTCAACATGCTGTTCAATACCTCAGTCTCATACAAGGATAATATTATTATCTAACGGAATTTTGATCTGGAGCTTAGGGTCTGTATCATCTCAATGTACTCTTCCGGAGAAAGGTCATCTGAGAAAAAATAGAGTGCATTCTGATGGTTCCCGTTCAGATTTATCTGGTAATGCAGGTGCGGACCTGAAGATGTTCCCGAATTTCCGCTCAGTCCGATAAGGTCACCTCTTTTGACATTCATTCCGACTGGCACATTAATCTTACTTAGGTGCCCGTAAATTGATTGATATCCGTATCCGTGATCAATAATGACGTGGTTACCGAAACCATTTGAGCTCCATCCTGCTGTTATCACTTTTCCAGCACCTGTGGCATATACCTCGGTACCATAAGGTGCATTGAAATCCTGTCCAAAATGCCAGCGTTCAGTTCCCAAAACGGGATGAACTTCCCTGAACTTTAATCCGTCCCCTCTTGTTATTACCACATCAACAGGGCAGATCATAGGAAGGTACTCCATCTCCCTCTTCCACTCCTTGATTCTATCGGTAACAGTAATAAAAGATTCATCCTGCACCTTCGACATATTTTTTAGCGACTCAAGCTTCTCATGCGAAGAAATGAGAAGTGCTGAATTTGCATAACTGCTGAATTCCCTGTATCTGTCAACACCTCCATAACCGGGGTTCCTGTAAGATGAAGGTATACTGTCCATGTCAAGTATGGGCCGGAATTTGATGTCGTCAGACTGTCTTAGGTAATTCACTGTTTTAAAAGCATTTGTAAACTTCCTGTCGAGAAGTGAATACTGAAGCTTCAGATTCTCAATATCCTGATTAAGCAGTTTTTCCTTAGGTGATCCAAAATAGTTCTCAAAAACAGTGATATACAAGACAGAAACCGCAATGGAGACAGCTAGCCACAGAAAAAACCTTATTATCTTATGTTTCCAGGGAAGCTTTACCTGCTTGTACTGCAGGTCAGTAACATCGAGGATATATCTTCTGTTGCGCATCAGGGATATAAATTCCCAATTTTTATTTTGATATCGGGCAAATCTAAAGTAAATAAATTAATTTTACAAGCCAAAACAGACTTATATTTTATTAATTCAATGATATTTACAATGAAGGCTAACGAACTAAGGCAGAAATTCTTCGATTTTTTCAGGTCAAAAAACCATGAGATTGTGGCATCGGCCAGTATGGTAATGAGAAATGACCCGACCCTTATGTTCACCAATGCCGGGATGAATCAGTTCAAGGATATTTTTCTCGGAAACCAGTTGCCGATAATCAGGAGAATTGCCAATTCACAGAAATGTCTGAGAGTTTCCGGAAAACATAATGATCTTGAGGAAGTTGGACATGATACTTTTCATCATACAATGTTTGAAATGCTGGGTAACTGGTCATTCGGGGACTATTTCAAAAAAGAAGCAATTGAATGGGGTTGGGAATTCCTCACAAAAGAACTAAATATACCGGAAGAGAGACTTTATGCTACTGTTTTTGAAGGGAGCAAAGAGGATAATGTTCCGGGAGATAATGAAGCTTACGGGTATTGGAAAAAATGTTTTTCCAATCCTGTTGACAGAATTCTTAAAGGATCTAAAAAAGATAACTTCTGGGAAATGGGGGAAACAGGTCCCTGCGGCCCATGTTCTGAGATACATGTTGATATAAGAGATGATGATGAGAGAAGAAATACTCCAGGCCATATGCTTGTGAACAAGGAACATCCGCAGGTTATTGAAATATGGAACCTGGTCTTTATTCAGTATAACCGCAAAGCAAACGGGGAGCTTGAACAGTTGCCTTTAAAGCATGTGGATACCGGGTTGGGTTTTGAGAGGCTCTGTATGGTTGTGCAAGGTAAGAAATCGAACTATGATACCGATATTTTCCAGTCTGTTATAAGTGAACTGTCGGCCATTACAGGCAAATCTTACGGGAAAAATGAATCGTGGGATATTGCCATGAGGGTCATTGCCGATCATCTCAGGGCAGTCTCTTTTTCAATAGCCGACGGGCAGCTTCCATCAAATAATAAAGCAGGTTATGTTATCAGGAGGATACTCAGGAGAGCAGTAAGATACGGATATAACAACCTGGGAATTGAAAAATCCTTTATGTACAGGCTTGTTCCGGCTCTTGTAAAGATCATGGGAGGACAGTACCCGGAGCTTAAATCGGGTGAGGATCATATTACGAAGGTCATTCTGGAGGAAGAAACATCATTTCTTAAAACTCTCGGAAAAGGACTCAGAATGATCGACCGGATTATAAATGATATTAAAAAATCAGGTAAGGATATTCTGCCGGGAGATGTGGCATTCGAACTGTACGACACATACGGGTTTCCTGTGGACCTGACGCAGCTTATTCTTAAAGAGCACAATATGAAGCTTGACATTAAAGGTTTTGAAAAAGCTATGGGTAGCCAGAAAGAAAGATCGAGAGATGACGCAAATATTGAAGCTGGTGACTGGCACATTATTAAAGAAACAGATAGAACTGAATTCACAGGTTATGAAAAAACTGAGGATGAGGTATTAATAACAAGGTACCGCAAAGTGAAGATCAAAGGGAAAGATAGTTTTCAGCTTATCTTCGATAAAACACCCTTTTATGCTGAATCCGGCGGACAGGTTGGGGATACCGGTTTTATAATCAACGGGAAAGAAAAAATTCAGATAACTGATACTATTAAGGAAAACAATCTTATAATCCATATTGCCAATAAGCTGCCCTCAGAACCAGGTATCATTTTTAAAGCTGTGGTTGATTATGATAAGCGTATGATGACAGCTAATAATCACACTGCTACTCATTTGATACACTTTGCATTACGCACTGTGCTCGGATCTCATGTTGAACAGAAAGGCTCACTTGTAACACCGGAAAGGCTGAGGTTTGATTTCAGCCATTTCAGCAGGATGACAAAGGAGGAGATCATGAAAGTTGAAGGGATTGCGAACAGAATGATAAGACAAAATCACAAGCTTGAGGCTTTTGAAGGTATCTCCCTTGAAAAAGCACAAAAAATGGGGGCAATGGCTTTATTTGGTGAGAAGTACGGTGAGACTGTAAGGGTTGTTGAATTCGGTAATTCAGTCGAGCTTTGCGGTGGTACACATGTCAGTCTGACGGGAAATATCGGTTTGATAAAGATTATTTCCGAAGGAGCCATTGCATCCGGCATAAGGAGAATTGAAGCTGTAACTGCCTCTAAAGCAGAAGAATACATAAACAGTAAATTATCAGCAGCAGAAGAGGTTGCTGCACTTCTGAAAAGTACCGGAAATATCAGGGAGAATGTTGAAAAGCTTATTTCGGAAAATTCCACCCTGAGAAAAACGATTGGAAAGCTTCAGACCCAGTCGGCTATGATAGTAAGAAAAAGACTTGAAGGAGGGGCAGTCAAAGTTGGTGATGTCCGGTTAATTACAGGGATTGTTGAGGCCGACTTTCCCGACCTGCTTAAAACTGTTGCTCACCAGATCCGAAACTCGGCTGATGATGTTGTTCTGGTAATTGGTTGTGAAATCAGCGGCAAGGCACATCTTCTTGTGATGGTAAGCGACAAGCTTGTCAGTGAAAGGAAGATCAATGCAGTAACCATTATAAAAAAGATATCAGCAGAGATCGGTGGTGGTGGTGGCGGACAACCGTTCCTGGCCACTTCAGGAGGTAAGAATCCGGCAGGTTTGCAAAGCGCTGTAAAAAAAGCTGAAGAATATCTCAGGGAGTTTTGATATCCTATAAATAAAACTCACTCCCCGGTCGAAAAATATTTTAAAACATTTTTTTTTGTAATTACCTCATTATATTGAGTTTATTGACATTTAGTATTATTTGGACATTGTTATAATATTAAATGTTCGAAAATATTTATTAGAATTGTGTTATAATCAATTCATAGTCGTCATGGAAATAAAGAGAACCTTTGACATTATTGAGTGGAATTTCGAGAAATACCCCAGAAAAGATATGTATGGTGGAAAAGTTGACCAGAACTGGATTACCTATTCCACCGAGGATGTATACAATCATGTGAACTGGGTTAGTTACGGCCTGCTTTCAATGGGCTATAAAAAAGGTGATAAGATTGCGACCATAACAGCAAATAAGCCTGAATGGAATTTTGTTGATATGGGTCTGGCCCAGGCAGGAATGATCCACGTTCCTGTATATCCGACAATCAGTACTGATGAGTATGCATTTATCCTGGAACATGCGGAAGTTAAAGCAGTCGTTCTTGGCAACAATACAATATTTGG
>Ga0315277_10008602_pt1 | contig 13097 bp, 10 predicted proteins | sample YL17G05_15_MG_FD_203695 | JGI IMG/M metagenome (GOLD analysis project Ga0315277, IMG submission 203695) | Sediment microbial communities from Yellowstone Lake, YNP, Wyoming, USA - YL17G05_15 | ecosystem: Environmental > Aquatic > Freshwater > Lake > Sediment | place: USA: Wyoming | collected...
CAGCGAAGCCTGGTGGCCGTCTCCAACTGGGGGCGATTCCTGTTTCGTCTGGGCCTGGGGTCGTTCGTTTTCCTGCCGTTTCTGCCCAAGGACCTCGCCGCCTATGTGCTGGTAGGGGTTTACAGCTTGCTGTTCATACCCGGCTCGGCGAGCAACGTCGCTTTTACCACCATTCTGGGCCAGGTAGCCCCTGCGGATCGGCGCCCACGGATGCTGAGCATGCGCCTGGCCATCAACGGCCTGTGTGCTGCAGGGGTTGGGCTTCTGGCCGGACAATGGTTGAGCGGCACTACTTACCCGTTCAACTACCAAATGCTGTTTCTCAGCGCCTTTCTGGCCGGCATGGCCAGCATCTTCGTTCTGGGGCAATTGAGGCTGCCACAGAATCCTGTTGAGAGTACCGCAAGAAAGAGCCCGGGCGCAAGGGCCACGGCGCACAGATCCGGTAGCTGGAGGGGGATGTGGTCACTCATGGCCGAGCGGCACGTTTTTCGCAACTACTGCCTGGCCGCGCTCCTGTTTCGCCTGTCCATGGCCATGCCGCAGGCGCTCTATACGATCTATCGCGTGCGGGTGATGGGCGCCTCAGATTGGTGGATCGGCGTGCTGCTCACCACCGAGCGCGTGCTCAGCGTCCTGGTCTATCTTGCGCTGGGGCGCTTGCTCTCCAGGAGCCGCGTCCGCCGCTGGTTATGGGTGACGTGTATCGGGGTAGCGCTCTATCCTTTGACCATGGGCCTGGCGCGAACGCCAGAGATGTTGCTCATCCCAGCCATCTGCGGCGGGATATTCGGTTCGGGGATGAACATCTTTATCACCAACACCCTGTTCCAGGTCTCCCCGGAAGACGGGCGTCCCCCCTTTGTGGCCGCCGATGCCACCCTGGCCAACATCACCAGCTTCGTGGGCCCCATTCTGGGCACCGCTCTGGCCAGCGCGATGGGCATCGCCCCAGCCCTGCTGGTCATTGCTGGGTTCCGTGTGCTGGGCGGGCTGTCGTTCTGGCGGCTGAAGGTGGGCATGGAAACTTAGCAAGTGATCAGGCATTCAGCCAGGATAGGATCCTGGCCGTTACCTTCTCAGCGGTATAACCGAGTTCCTCTGCCAGCACCTTGTAGGGCGCTGAATGGCCATAGGTGTCCTGGGTGATGAATAGCGCCTCGGGGCCGACGATATCCCCCCAGCCAAAGCGCGTGCCCGCTTCTAGCACCACCTTGCTGGCGGCTGATGGGATCAAGGCCCGGCGGAAAGCCTCGTCCTGCTGGAGGAAGAGCTCGCGACAGGGCATGGAGACGACCCGCACCGCATGGCCGGCCTTCTCTAGCGCAGCCTTGGCTGCCAGACCGAATTGCAGCTCCGAACCATTGCCCACCAGGACCACGTCGGGAGCAACACCAGGGGTCTCGGCCACGGTGTAGGCGCCACGGTCGAAGGCCGCGAAGGAGAAGGGCGCCTCACGGGCGATGGTGGGCACGCCCTGACGGGTCAGGATCAGCGCGGTGGGGCCATGCTGATGGCGCAGGGCATAGGCCCAGGCGGCGGCCGTCTCCGGGCCGTCGGCCGGGCGGATGACGGTCATTCCCGGGATCAATCGCAGCGAAGCGGTCTGCTCCACGGGCTCATGCGTGGGCCCATCCTCACCCACAAAGATACTGTCGTGGGTAAAGACATAGATCACCTGCACACCCATGATGTTGGCCAGGCGAATCGGGGGGCGCATATAGTCGGCAAAGACCAGGAAAGTGGCCCCGAAGGGGATAAAGCCGCCATAGAGGGCAATACCGTTGATGATCGAGCCCATAGCGTGCTCGCGAACCCCGAAGTGAAAGTTGCGCCCCACGAAAGAACCGCGGGCGATCTCGGCCGCGCCCTTGATCCAGGTGGAGGTGGAGGGGGCCAGGTCGGCTGAACCGCCCACCACATAGGGCACGATCTGGGCGATCTTCTGGATCACTTCGCCACCCAGGCGGCGGGTAGCATCGGGCTTGCCCGAAAGACTGGCGAGCAACTGCTCCTCAAGGTCTGCGGGCAGTTCCTTGCCCAGGGCCGCCTCACGCTGGGTGGCCAATGCGGGGTTGGCGCCGGCCCAGGCAGCGAGCTTGTCATGCCAGGCGTTGTAGATATCTCTGTTCTCGGCCATGCGGTCGGCAAAGAGTTGGCGCACCTCATCGGGCACATAGAAGGTCGGCTCCTGAGGCCAGCCCAGGTTGGCTTTGGTAGCGGACACTTCTTCCGGGCCCAGGGGCTCGCCGTGGCAGGAGGCGGTATCCACCTTGTTGGGGCTGCCCATGCCGATATGGGTGCAACAGATAATCAGGGTGGGATGCTCAGTATCCGCCTGGGCCTGCTCGATGGCCCGCGCGGCCTGCTCCTGGTCGTGGCCATCAATATAGAGCACCTGCCAGCCGTAGGCCTCGAAGCGCTTGCCACGATCCTCGGTGAAAGCCAGGCTGGTGGAGCCCTCGATGCTGATGCGGTTGTCATCGTAGAAGTAGATGATGTTGCCCAGGCCCAGGTGCCCGGCCAACGAGGCCGCCTCCGAGGAGACGCCCTCCATCAGGTCGCCATCGGAGACGATGCCATAGATGTAATGGTCCACGATCTTGAACTCGGCGGTGTTATAGCGCTCGGCGGCCATTCTGGCGGCGATGGCCATGCCCACGCCGTTGGCGAACCCCTGCCCCAGGGGACCGGTAGTCGTCTCCACGCCTGGCGTCAGCCCATATTCGGGGTGGCCGGGGGTCTTGCTGCCCCACTGGCGAAAGCGTTTCAGTTCCTCCAGCGGCAGATCGTAGCCAGTGAGATGGAGGAGGGCATAAAGCAGCATCGAGCCGTGGCCGGCGGAGAGGATAAAGCGATCACGATTAGGCCAGGCCGGGTCCTGCGGGTTGACCCGCAGGTAGCGGCTCCAGAGGACGAGGGCGTAATCGGCGGCGCCCATCGGCAGGCCGGGGTGGCCGGACTTGGCCTTCTCCACGCTGTCAACAGCCAGCATCTTGATGGTGTTGGTCGCCAAGCGCGACAGCTCGATAGGGATCGTCTTGGGCATCTTGGCTCCTATATGCGGTCGTGCGAATCCTGATGATCTCGGGGACCGAGGCTATTGTAAGCACAAGTGAAGTCAGGGCGAAATCCATAGGAACGATTCCGCTTCTAGATCTGCTCCCATTCCTCACGGTCAATCCCTGCTTGCCGCAAAATCCTGGCAAGAAGGTCTCGGCTGATATCGCCCTCATGGGGATTGGGGATGGCAAGCCTGAGTTGCCCTTTGATCATATACTGGTGCTTGCCACCCACGTAAGGGCCTTCGAAACCAAGCTTTCTCAGATAGCGGACCAAGTCGGATCGCTTGATGGTACCGAAGGGCGGCATCAGGCGGTTTCCCTTTCAACAGCCAGCGTGATGCCATCCACACCGGGTAGAGTGTGACCCAAACGCAAGCCTAGGACAATCCAACCCTCCAAGACCTCTTGCAGCTCCTCGCGACAGATCTCAAGTGTAGCAGCATTGGCGTATACTCCTCGGAATCCGGGAATCTCCCCGTAGAATGTGCCATCTGGCAAGATCTCATACCGGGCATGATGCATCGCTGCACCGATGTATTCGGTCAACATTATTGCCTCCACCAATCTCGCCGGAACACCCGTCTTGCACTAGTATTCCTGCAGGACCCGTGCCGGGTGCCCGCGTTTGCTGGTCCAGGTTTCGCTGTCAGTATAACTGCACTACGCCCTCACGTGTTGCTCATTATAGCAGCGTAACTCCTCTTCGCCAAGACCATTGTGCCGTCAAACGCAAGAGGTCCTCGTACTGTTCACCGAGGACCTCTTGGTGAGCTGCGAACGCCCTTGTTCGCGCCCTGTGACCACGCATGGCAACAACCTGCCATACAGGAAGGTATGTTCTGGGCTAAGGTCCGTTCCCTTTGCCGCGCCTGTCGCGGCTGTTCTCCAGATACTGGTTAAGCATCTCCAGGCTATAGCGCCGATGGCCGCCGGGGGTGCGAAAGGGAACGATTCCCCTCTCTCTTTCGATCTTGCTCAAAGTCAGCAGACTCACGCGCAGGTACCGAGCTGCCTCTTTAGCGGTCATCAGAGTCTTGCGTTCCATATTCACGGGTCAGTCCCCCCATCATCTGTGCCCTGGACAGGAGCCTATCGCCACACAATATCCATCAAAGCTGATAAAAGTATAGCACAAACAACATGCTTGAACATAAATATGGCGTAATTTATCGTCGAGAGACCAAGGGATTTGACACTCCTATTCTCTTGAGTTATGATGGCTATCTAGAGCAGGATGGTGAGCGATGCGGGAGCTATGGGCTCAAAGGCCAATTCTTTGGAGTCTCTGTATATACGCCGCGCTAGTCGCGGCGGTTTTTTGTATGGGTGCCCTCGGGCTTCGCGGCCTACGGGCATCGCGCGCCGCCGCGGTGCCCACCCCAACCTTCACCACTTCGCCCACGGCAACGCTCACGGCGACGGCGACTGCCAGCGCGACGCCCATGCCCACTTTCACCGCCCGTGCAACGCCGACCGACACCTATACGCCTTCGCCGACGCCAAGCCCCACGCGCACGGCCACCCCCACCCCTTCGCCCACGGCGACGCCCACGATCACGCCGACGCCCACGGCCACCCCTATCCCCACGCCCGATGGCGTGGCGCGCGTTCTGCGCGTGCCCATTCTGATGTATCACTATCTCTCTGTGCCTCCCGAGGGATCTGATGCAGTGCGTTACGATCTCTCGGTATCTCCGACCCAATTCGAGGAGCAACTGCGCTACCTCCGCGAGGCCGGCTATACCGGCATCTCGCTGTACGACCTGGCTCTGGCCCTGCAGACGGGCGCGCCCTTGCCCCAGAAGCCGATCATCATCACTTTCGATGACGGCTATCGCGACACCTATACCGGCGCTTTCCCACTCTTGCGCAAGTATGGCTTCAGGGCAACCGTCTTTCTGCTCACCGGCCTCATTGACCAAGGCCATCCCGGATACCTCACCTGGGAGGAGGTGGTCGAGATGGATGCCGCTGGGATGGAGATAGGGGCGCATGGCTATAGCCATATTGATCTGCGTGACCGCAGCGTGGATTACCTGGTGTGGCAAATCCTGGGAGCCAAGGAGGCCATCGAGGCACACACGCATAAGCCGGTGCACTTTTTCTGTTATCCATCGGGCCAATACGATGGACTGGTGATCAAGGTGCTCCAATCAGCGCAGTATTGGGGCGCGGTGAGTCTGATTCCAGGCGCCGAGCAATGCTCGGGCCAGATGTATGAGCTGCAGCGCATTCGCGTGCGTGGCTCGGACGCCGTGCAGGACCTGGCACAAAGGATCGAGCTTACCGTGAATGCCCCCCAGGAGAGCGCCCCGTGTATTACGACGCCTTGACGCTGGCTGCCGTGGCCGACGAACTCACGGACCATCTCGTGGGCGGGCGGGTGCAAAAGATCGTGCAGCCTTCCAGCCTCTCATTGGGCCTGGAGATCTATGCGGGGCGGCGCCATCCCTTGTTGCTCAGCGCCGAGGCCGAACGGCCGGGAGTGTTTCTATTGGAGGTCAAGCAGCGCCGAGGCACGGAGACCCCTTCGCCGCTGGGGCTATTGCTGCAAAAGTACGTCCGCGACAGCCGCCTGACGGCGGTGCAGCAACCGATCCTCGAGCGCGTCTTGCGGTTGACGTTCAGCGGCGAGGATGGGCCGGTGGACCTTATCTGTGAGATCATGGGGCGCTACAGCAACATCATCCTGGTTGGGCCGGATCATGTGATCCTCGATTCGATCAAGCGCGTGCCGCCCTCCATGAACCGCTACCGCACCACCCTGCCGAAGCACCCCTACGTGGCGCCACCACCCCAGGATAAGGAGAACCCGCTGGCCCTTTCCCTCACCAGTCTGTGTTTGGCACTGGCCAAACAGGCGGAGGGAGATCTTGCGCGGCAACTGGTCCAGGCGGTTTCGGGGATCAGCCCGATCCTGGCCCGTGAGATGGTCTACCGTGCCAGCGGAGAAGTCGAACTGTCGGGGGCCTTCGAACCAGCGATCTATGAGAAGTTGCTGAAGACGATGGACGAACTCTTGCGCCTGCCCCAGACCCATGCCTGGTCGCCGAGCGTGGCTTACGAGGAGGATGAAGAGGGCCGGTGGCCAGTCGCCTATGCACCCTATGAGCTGACCCACTACCCCGACCACGAAGGGGTGGAAGGCATCAGTGCGGCCATTCGCCGCGTTCTGCAGGCCGCGCGACCCCTCGATGCCTACAAGCAGGTGCGCCTTCGCCTGCACAGCCTGATCGAGGGACAGCTTGGGCGACAGCGGGCACGGCTCGCCTCACTGCAGCGCTCTCTGCTGGGGGCGACCAAGGCCGAGGATCTGCGCCGGCGGGCGCAGACGATCCTGGCGCTGGCCTGGACGATCCGGCCGGGGCAGCGAGAGTTGGTCGTGGATCCCACCCCATTGGGAGAGCCGGTGGCCGACAGCGCCCAAGAGCCATTGCGGATCCCCCTGGACCCGACGCTCTCTCCCTCAGAGAACGCTCAGAGGCTTTTCAAAGCTTACCGCAAGATGCAGGCGGCCGGGGAGGAAGTGCCGGCGCTGATCGCCCAGACCGAGTTGGAGATCGCCTATCTACAACAATTGAGCACCGAGGTGGACCTGGCGGAGAATCGCCCACAGCTTGACGAGGTGGAGCGAGAGTTGTACGAAGCCGGATACCTCCCGGCGAACGCCAAGCGCACCAGGATGCTGGGCAAGGGCGGGGGTGCGGTGGCTGCGGCCTTCAGCATACGTAGCCAGGAAGGCTACCTCATCCTGATGGGGCGCAACAGCCAACAAAACGACGACCTCACCTTTCACCGCAGTGGGCCCGATGATCTCTGGCTCCATGCCCACGGGGTGCCCGGTTCGCATGTGATCATCCGATGCGGCGGCGGGGCCGTGGCCGAAGAAACGCTGCACCTTGCGGCACGCCTGGCGGCCTATTACTCGGCAGCGCGGCACGAAGGGCGGGTGCAGGTGGATTGGACGGCGCGGCGCCATGTGCATCGCCTCAAGGGGGGCCGGGCGGGGATGGTCACCTATGGCCACGAACAAACCGTGGTGGTTGAGCCGGCGCTCGATGATCTGCCGGAAGAGTTCTAAAAGTCCTGCGATATCTGGAGGCACGCAATGGAAAAGAGGCGACTGGGGAACACCGATGTAGAAGTCTCGGTCATCGCCGAGGGCTGCTGGCCCATGGGCGGGTGGTATTGGGGAGGAGCGAATGACGAGGAATCGCTGCGTACTATCCACAGGGCCTGCGAGTTGGGGATCAACTTTTTCGATACCGCGCCCGCCTACGGTGCGGGTCATTCCGAAGAGGTGTTGGGCAAGGGGCTTGTGGGGCGACGGGGGGATGTGGTGATCTCCACCAAGATACCCCCTAACATGCTATCCCCCGAAAAGATGGACAAGTCGCTAGCGGAATCGCTTCGGCGCTTGCAGACCGATTATGTGGATGTCTGCTTTGTCCACTGGCCCAACCGCAACGAGCCAATCGCACGGACCATGGAGATCCTGGAATCGTACCGACGCGAGGGGCGCATCCGGGCCATTGGCGTATCGAACTTCACGGTGGATATGTTGGAACTAGCCTCCAAGCACGGCACGGTGGATGCCATGCAACCGCCCTACAACCTACTATGGCGGTTCATTGAGGAGGATGTAATGCCCTACTGTACAGAGCATGGCATCGGCATTACCACCTATAGCAGCCTGGCCCAGGGCATGCTGACTGGCACCTTACGGCTGAACACCACCTACCGCGATGGGGACCTGCGGCCAAGAAGCATCCTCTGGCAGAGCGAGAACTATGGCAAGTGCCTCTACACCGTGGAGAGGTTGCGCCCCATCGCCAAAGAATTGGGTGTATCCATCGCGCAACTGGCGCTGCGTTGGCTCATCTCACAACCCGGAGTCACCAGTGCTCTGGTGGGAGCACAGACTCCCGATGAGATCAGTGAGAATGCAGGAACTGTCGGCTGGCAACTGCCGGCCAGCACGCTCAGCATGGTGCAAGAGATCTCGGACGAACTCTATCTCTCGATGCCCTACTATTACGATATGTGGGGCAACTGGCGCACCTGGAATCGGAAAGGCCCACAGCGCGAAGCCTGAACCACCCTAACCCGGGAAGCTGATACAGCAGGCCGGCCCTTTTTGCCAACTCTGCCTCTCTACTTTGGTTATCGCGAGCAGAGTTGGCAAAAGCCAGCGACGTTCACGATCAGGCTCAGGTCGCCGTCGCGTGCCGCGTACAGGATGGGACCCATATACTCATCCACCATCTCGGCGGTGAGGGGCACGGGCATGTTCTCCAGCTTCATCTTGAGCTGAGGGTCCTTGGCGGCAGTGAGCGCACGGGCGATGTGTTCGTCGGTGAATCCCCGGACCTGGCGCAGGGTGGTGGGGAAGCCGACGCGTTTGCTGAGCTCCATCATCGCCTGCGCTACGGCCAGGCCCAGGGCACGCCCTTGGAGGGCATCGGTATCGGCATCGGTGAGGCCAGCGTCGCGGAAAATCTTGCCCACTGTGTGCAGCGGTTCCTGGACGGCCGGCGCGAAAAAGACGGTGTAATAGGGGTTCATGATGGCGCAGGCTCGCCCGTGGCTGAGGATGTCCACCAGGGAGAAACTGGTGAGATGGGCGCCATTGGTGCCGCCCAGCATGATCGCATAGCCTCCCAAGTCGGTAGCCAGGCCCAGGGCGGTGCGCGCCTCACGATCTTCCGGGTTCCTGACGGCACGATCGAGATACCTGACGACGAGACCGATCGTTTCGTGGGCTACTTCCACCATCTTGGGATAAAAGGGTTTGCCCACCGCACCATAAAGCACTTCCAGGGCATGGGCCACGCCGTCCAGCGCGCCATCGGCAGTGAAACCTGCGGGCATAGACATCGTGAGGTCATAATCAAAGACAGCTCGCGCCGGCACGATGGCCTCATCCACAATGAGCTTTTTCTGGCCGGTATGTACATCGGTGATGTTCGAGTACTTGGTCAGATGGGCGCCAGAACTGGCGGCAGTCTGGATGGCTACGACGGGAGTCAACGTCTTGCCGGTAGCTTTGAGTTTCTCAGTCACTTTGCCGGTGCCGAAGTAATCGTCAATACTGCCCCCCAGGGTACGCAAGACTTCGGCCGCCTTGGCCGCATCGAGAGTGCTGCCGCCGCCGAGGCAGACGATCACCTCTGGACCGAGCTCCACCAGCGCATCGGCGATGCGGAACACATCCTCGCGAGGGGCATTCGGGCCGGCCCCCTCGATTTCGCCCAGCATCGTGACGCCGTTAGCGAGCAGCGAATCCCTCACGCGCGCGATCAGCACCCCATTGCCGGGAAACACGGTGTATACCAGGACTGCGCGCCTGCCGAGGTGAGCAGCCAACGGGCCAACCTGTCCCAAAACGCCTGAACCAAAGATGTAACGATCCCCTTTGAACTCGCGGATCAAAGCCCTGGCTTGAGCGAAAGTATCTGACATTGTTCCCCCTGTTTTTGCCAACTCTGCCTCTCCACTTTGGTTATCGCGAGCAGAGTTGGCAAAATGTTCTGTAGCAGCGCCCTGGCACACAAACAGCCGCCAACCATTCGCCAAGACCCCATGGAGATTGGCCGATTTTGCCAACTCTGCCTCTCTACTCTGGTTATCGTGAGCAGAGTTGGCAAAAAGCTGGCGGCTGATCGCTGACGGCGACGGATTACGTCCGCAGATAGGAATCGGTGAAGATGGTTTTGTTCAGCAGCACCTGCACCGTTTTCCAGATGGCCACCTGCTCCGGATCGCTCATATCCACCTGAGAAGGCTCCAGCTCTTGCTGTGCAGCCGTGGCGTCATACAGAGCCAGCAGAAGACGGCCGACGGGGGTGCCATCGTCGCGCTGCTCGACGACGCGGATAACCTCCATCAGTCTGCGATCCAAGGGATCGGCGATGATGGCATCCAGTCCCACGGACATGAGCATCGCCAGGTAGGTGCGGTTCAGCAGGCTACGGCTCTCCGCCGGCACCTTGTTAGAGACATTGCTCAGGCCGCCAATGGTCAGCGGGGCAGGGTCCATCCCCTGCTTCACATAGCGCACCGCCTCGATGGCATGGGGACAGTATTCCTGACAACCAGCCACGGTAAGCACCAAGGGGTCGAGATAAAGGTTCTCCATAGGGATGCCCACCTCCATCGCCCGAGGCACGAGCTGCTCGAGGGCGATGGAGACACGCTCCTCAGCGGACATGGGAATGCCGCTCTTGCCCATCATCAGGGCGATCAGCTTGGCATTGTACTGAGCAGCCAGGGGCGGCACATTGGCCAGGCGCTCCGGCTCGGCGGAAGTGGAGTTGATCATCGCCTGTCGCTTGGCCAGCTTGAGCCCGGTCTCGATGGCCGCCAGGTTGGTCGTGTCGAAAGACAAGGAGAAATCAACCACTTCCTGCACGGTATTGACCATCCAGGTCATCACCTCGGGGCCAGTCTTTTTCTGGGGGCCGATGTTCAGGTCCAGGAATTGCGCCCCTTTCTCCACCTGGGCCAAGGCCAACTCCTGGATCGTTTTGGCGTCGCGGTTGGCGATGGCATCTTTGACTTTGGGCGAGATAATATGGATGCACTCTCCAACGATTAACATGTTTCTCCCTCCTTTGCGCTCTCGCTTAATTCGTTTCACCCAGAGCTTTGCGCAATAGCGTCTTCACCGCCGGGTAAATCGCCGAGGAATCGTCCAACTCGACCAACGGCCGCCCGACCAGGTCGCACTGGCTGACCGCCGGGTCATGAGGCAACGTGCCGAGCAGGGGCACCCCAAGGGCTGCGGCGCGTTGGATCAAGGTCTCTGAGAGCTCGCCGCGCACGTTGTTGATGACCAGGTAACTCACACCGATACGTGTGCCCAGTTCCTTCACCAGGTTCACAATGTGTTCCGCGGCGGACAAAGCACGATGGGTGGGATCGCTGATGATGAACAGGTAATCCACGTCGCGCGTCGTCTGCCGGCTGATGTGCTCCATGCCGGCCTCGTTATCAATGACCACCCATCCATACTCGTTCCCCAGGCGATCAATGCAGGTGCGAAGCATATTGTTGGCCGCGCAGTAACAGGTGGCCCCTTCCGGCCGGCCCATCGCCAATAGATCCACGCCCTGCCCCTCCACCAGGCATTCGTTCACCTTGTAGTCGAACCATTCCGGCTTGGAGATGCCCGTCTGGAAAGAGCCCGCCGAAACCTGTTGCTTGGTTTCCTCCCGAATCTGGCCCACCGTCTGGCCCAGGCTCATGCCCAGGGCCAGGTTCAGGTTGGAACTGGGGTCGGCGTCTATGGCCAGGATCGGTCTGCGCCCTGTCTCTAACAGGTACTTACAGGTCAAGGCGGCAAAGGTTGTCTTGCCGGTGCCTCCTTTGCCCACGACGGCCAACGTAGTGGTCATGTTTTGCCAACTCTGCTCGCGATAACCAAAGTAGAGGGGCAGAGTTGGCAAAATGGCCCCCTGTTCTGGCGCTGGACAAACGAGGAGCCGGCCACGACCTGGGCCACCGAGGGAAAGCTCTCCAGGTTGGTATGCGGCAGGAAGAGCGCCGACGTGAAGGCATCCATGAAGCTGTTGTCAGCGCTGAGCTCGAGATAAGTCATCTTGCGGGCGATCTCCGCCACCTGGGCACGATGGTCACGGCAGAATAGCGCAAGGGTCGCCCCCTGGACGGAGGTATTCCCCAGATAGCTGAATCGCTCCCAGGGCATATCGGGCAGGAGGCCGATCTGGATCGCTTTTTCGATATCAATGTACTGGCCGAAAGCACCACCGATCAGAATACGCTCAACATCGGCGATCTGCAAGCCAACGCTATTGGCCAGCACGGTAAAGCCGGCATAGATGGCGGCCTTGGCGCGGACCAGATTCTGGATATCCACCTCGGTGAGCACGATGTCGCCGCGCTGCCCCTCGCATTCGCACGCCCAGGCGACGACGTACTCGGGGCCATTGGGCCCCAGACGAATGCGCGGCGTGCTCAGGCCGCGGTTGATATGCCCACTCTTGTCAATGACCCCGGTGATGAACACCTCGCCCAGGAGCGAGATCATCCCCGAGCCGCAGATGCCGCGCGGCGCAGCATTGCCGATGGTGCGGTAAGTGGGCTCAGCCGTCTCACGGTTGATCCACACTTCCTCGATGGCTCCCAGCGTGGCGCGCATCCCCGAGGCCACACCAGCGCCCTCAAAGGCGGGGCCAGCCGAGCAGGCACAGGAGATGAGCCAATCGGCGTTGCCCAGCACGATCTCCCCGTTGGTGCCAACGTCTATAAACAGGGTCAGCGCCTCGCCCTCGGTCATCCTGGAGCGCAACACCCCAGCGGTGATGTCGCCGCCCACATAAGCCCCCACCCCCGGCAGGCAATCCACCGTCGCTTCGGGATGCATGTGCAGGCCCAGATCCCCGGCACAAACGGGGAGAGGATAGTTGATCGTGGGAATATAGGGCTCCAGCCGGATGTACTGCGGATCCAACCCCAGGAAGAGGTGGATCATGATGGTGTTGCCGGCCACGGTCATGAGGTAGAGTTCCTCGGGCCGCAACCCGTGGCGAGACAGAAGCTCGTCAATCAACGTATTGATCGTCTGGAGCACCAGCTCTTGCAGATGCTCCAGGCCACCCGCTTTTCGCGTGTAGATGATGCGCGAGATCACATCATCGCCGCAGGTGATCTGGCCATTAAAGGCAGAGGCGTGATCCACCAGCTTGCCGCTACGCAGATCCGCCAGATAGACGACTACACTGGTGGTGCCGATATCCACTGCCAGGCCCAGAGTGCGGGCCGTCGTATCTCCGGCACAGAGATCGAGCAACCGGGCTGTGCCTTCAGCAGACGCCCAGGTGCCGCGCTCTACCACCGCGGTTACAACCCAATCGTCCTGGCGCAAGGCGCCGGCCAGCTTTCTTATGCTCGCCAAGGAGGCGGTCACACCCCGCAGGCCAACCTGGCGGGCCAACTCGCGCTGGAGGCGCTCGAAATCGCTGGTGTTATCGGCCAGAGAGGGCGGCTCAATGCGCAAGGCGTACTTCTCGA
>Ga0315277_10008606_pt1 | contig 13094 bp, 9 predicted proteins | sample YL17G05_15_MG_FD_203695 | JGI IMG/M metagenome (GOLD analysis project Ga0315277, IMG submission 203695) | Sediment microbial communities from Yellowstone Lake, YNP, Wyoming, USA - YL17G05_15 | ecosystem: Environmental > Aquatic > Freshwater > Lake > Sediment | place: USA: Wyoming | collected...
CGAACATCAGGAGGGAGGGACCCCGCAGATTAAGCGGGGGGGAACCCGCGGGGGGTTCCAACCGTGAGCGTTGGGCGATCCTGGAGCCTCTGGAGGAAATTCGCGTCCCGATCAGGGAGTCCCCGGGAGCCCCGTTGCGGCCAGGGGCGTATGAATCTATAATATTGCGCATGAAAGAACGGCGGTTGCGAATATTCCTGGGCACCCTCATGCTGGTCATGATCCTGGCCGCAAACGTGGAGTCGGCGGCGGCGAAGACCGAGGAGCCGGCGGGAAACCCGAATCTGCTTTTGATCACGATCGACACCCTGAGGCCGGACCGGCTCGGCTGCTACGGCTCGAAATCCGTCAAGACGCCCGGGATCGACGCGGTCGCCGCCCGCGGCGTCTTGTTCGAGAACGCCTACGCCCACAATCCCATCACCCTGGCTTCGCACGCCAACATCCTCCTCGGAACGACACCCCTCTTTCACGGCGTGAGCGAGAACGCCAAGTCCAAGGTCGCCCCGGCCTTCCTGACCCTGGCCGAGCACCTCAAGGCCGCGGGATATGCCACGGGCGCCTTCATCGGGGCCTTCCCCCTCGACTCGAGGTTCGGCCTGGACCAGGGCTTCGACGTCTACGACGATACGGAGCTCACGCCGTCCGGCCTGCCGGGCGTCTACGCCGAGCGAAGCGCCGACAAGGTGTTGGCGCCCGCGACCGCCTGGATCATGGCCCGGACCGGGAAATGGTTCTGCTGGATCCACCTCTGGGATCCCCACGCTCCCTACTCGCCGCCCGAACCCTTTCTGACCCAATACGCCCAGGACCCCTACTCGGGCGAGGCGGCTTTCGTGGACGCGCAGCTGAGCAAGCTCTTCGCCGCCCTCCGGTCCAAGGGCTGGCAGGGACGCACCGTCGTCGCCATCACCGCCGACCACGGCGAGTCCCTCGGAGAGCACGGCGAGCTCACCCACAGCTATTTCGCTTATAACAGCACCCTTCATGTGCCGCTCCTCCTGGCCGGCCCGGGGGTCAAGGCGGGGCGGATCCGCGATAATGTGTGCCACGTCGACCTCTTCCCGACCATCTGCGAGATTCTCCAAGTCAAGCCGCCCGAACCGCTTCAGGGCCGTTCCCTCGTCCCCCGGATGAACGGGGCGCCGCTCCCCGAGAAGCCGATCTATATCGAATCGCTCGAACCTTTTTTCAACAAAGGCTGCGCCCCTGTCCGGGGATACATCGCCGGGACGACGAAATTCCTCGAGACCCCTATCCCCGAGCTCTATGACTTGGCCAAGGACCCGAAGGAAGCGAAGAACCTCGCTCCGCAGACCGATCTTGGCCCGATGCGCAAGACGCTGGCCGACCTGATGGCGGCGCTCACCTCTTCGATGAGGGCCGAAGCGTCTCGTACGCCCGACGCGCAAACGCTCGACCGACTCCGGAGCCTCGGCTATGTGGCCGCGGCCGTGACACAGCCCAAGGAAAATTACGGGCCCGCGGACGACGTCAAGAGCATCCTGCCCATCCAGCAGAAGCTCGAAAAGGCGATCCTTCTCTCGGACGAGGGGAAGACGCAGGAAAGCATCCGGGAAACGAACATCCTGATCGCGATGAAGAAGGATTTCGCGCCGGGATACATCTTTCTCTCCCAGCTCCTCATGTCCCAGAACAAGACGCGGGAGGCGATCTGGGTCCTGGACGGGTCGCTCAAGAACGTCCCGGGGAATTATGGCCTCTATGAAGCCTATGCCAGGGTCCTCATCCAGGCCGGCCAATGGGACAAGGCCCAGGAGATCCTGGAGAAGGCCTTGGGCATGATCGACTACGATCCCAATTCCTGGGAAAACCTGGGGATCGTCCTCATCCGCAAGGGCGAGCCGGAGAAGGCCCGGGAATATATCGAACGGGCGCTCTCCCTCGACCCGGATTTCGCCATGGCCTGGGTCAGCCTGGGCGCGATCGAAATGGCCGCTTACGAAAAGGACAAGCAGGCCGCGCACCTGACCGAGGCGATCGGGCATTTGAACAAGGCGGTCAAGCTGGAGCCGACGTTGGGGCTAGCCCTCCGCGGGCTCGGGACGGCGTACCAGGAGGCGGGAAAGCTCGACGAGGCCGTGGCCACTTGGGAAAAGGCGGTGATCGCCAATCCCAAGGACGACTACTCGACCCTGAGCCTGGGAAAGGCCTACCTGTCTAGGGGCGATAAGTACCGGGCCGGCAACTGTTTCCGCCGCTACATCCAAATCAAGGGCGAGGCGATTACAGAGGCAGAACTCGCCAACGTCAACGCCCTCCTCGAGAAGTGCAAATAATCGCATAATTCGTTCGAAATCAATTAGTTAAGAGGATTTCGAGAGCTTCCCGAATCCCCCTCTCCCATTGAAGCGGGGGGTCGTTTCTGCTAGTCTATTGGCCTTCGTGCCACGATGGTCTTAACCCGATTACGCAAGGTGGGCTTCATCGCCCCGTCCACGGCCCTGCCGAAATCTGAGAAGGGGTCTGTCAGCAAGACCGCCCGCATCCTGCGCGAATCCCTCGACCTCGCTCCCGAAGACATCGCCATCAGCGAATTCCTCTATTCGAGCGACGAGGAGATCGACCACGTCACGGCGCCGGCGAAGGCCCGGACCGAGGAATTCAAACGGGTCATCCGGGAGTGCGACCTCATCGTCTCCCTCGCCGGGGGGACGGGCGCCGAGGACCTGTCCTTCAAACTCGACAAGACCGATTACCGGCTCATCCGCAGCCGCCGCCCGATCTTCATCGGCTTCTCCGATTTCACCTTCCTCCTCAGCGAGATCTACCACCACGCGCGGGTCCCGGTCATCTACTTTCCCTCGCTCCGGCTCGGAAAGGGGAATTCCAAAAAGATCCTGGCCCTCCTGGCCGGCGAGGAGATCGTGGATCACGGACGGCGCTGGCTGACCCCTCCCCCGCCGAGGCGCATCTCCGGGATCCCGATCGGCGGGAACCTCTCGACGTTCGTCAATTTCCTCAACCGGAGCCACCCGCCGAAATTCAACTGGAAGCGCCACATCCTCTTCATCGAGGACGTCCACATCGACGTCGAGGACTTGCACCGCTTCCTGGCCGCCCTGCGCCGGCACCAGGTCGTGGACAAGATCCGAGGCATCGTCATCGGCTCGCTGGTCGGGAAGACGCCCAATCCGAGCACGCGGAAGAACCAGAAGGAAGCCCTGGATTTCGTCGTCCACTACCTTCGGGACGACCTGGTCAAGCGCCGGCGCGCCGGATCGCCGCTCCCCATCCTGGCCGTCACGAACTTCGGCCACGGGATCGAACGGAACCTCATGGCCGTCCCGATCGGCGGGCGGGTGACCATCTCCAAGAGCAAGAAGATCGTTTTCCAGCTTCCCTGAAAAGGGCTATTTCCTGAGCGTCCCCGTGTCGCCCACCTTCCATTGCCCATTTTCAAGGATATAGAGCAGGGTCCGCTGGACCTCCCGCTCGGACTCGGTCTTGTACTTGATGTCCACGATCGTCCAGTCATCGAGCCCCTTGAAGAACATGGCCAGGACGCTCTCGTTCGGGCGGGCGAACTGCTTCCCCCGGAACCTCCCGAGGACTTTGGAGTCCCGGCCGTAGTTCCGGATCTGGATGGGCAGCGCGCCCTGACGCTCGGCGTCGGCCTTGATGAACTCTTCGACCGCGCCCCGCGGGACATATGCCGCGTCGACGACGGTCCAGGGGACCTCCTCGGCCGGGCGGCCGCTCCCCATCGAGCGGATCAGGTAATAACCGCCCACGACGACGGCGAGGGAGAAGACGGACAGGAGAAGACTGCGGATGGTCCGGCGCATGGGATCAAACCTCCGTTTCCGGCAATGTCGGCTGGACCGGCCGCGGCGCGGACTGCTCGCGGACGATCTTCCGGGCCGCCTCCTGCTGGAGGAGCTTGAACCGGTCGCTCGGCTGGGTCCGCTTCCGCAACCGGCCCATCCAGCCGCCGGGCCCTTCGCCGTCGTCGGCCCGGCTGCCGAAGATCTCCTTCTCGCGCGGGCCGGGATCGGTCTGGGCGTATTCATCGAGCTGGGCCTTGGAGATGATCCCGAGAGCGCGGAGCGTCCGGAGCATGGCCAGCGTGCTCGTCCCGAAATAACGCTTCAGGTAAAGGGCCTGGTCGTATTGGACCCGCTGCGAACGGAACTCCTTTTCGATCATCTCCCGGACCTTGGACGGCGGCATGAGGAAGCGGGCCGCGAAGGCTTGGGCGAACGGCTCGCGGGGATGGTAGAGCGAGACGACCTCGTCGACGAAGACGTCGGGCCCCTCGATGACCGGGCCGTCGAGCCGGTCCTTGAGGTAATGGCAGTATTCGTGGGCCGCGCTGAAGGCCTGGCGGCCGGGCGATTGGGCGGAGTTGACAAGGGCGAAGGCGGCCCCTTTCTGCTCGAGATAGATGAAGACGCCGCTGACCTTCGAGTCCCCGGGCATGGGCATGCGCAGAATGCGGCAGCCGTTGGTCTCGAACAGGGAAAAGATGTCGCGGATGGGCTCGTCGCCGAGACCCAAGCGGCGCCGCTCCTCGTCGGCCAATCTCTCAGGGGGGATGTTCGCCGGATAGAGGGGAGCGAGGTCGAGACGGCGGCCGGTGATCGTCTCGAGGCGGAGATAGTCGTCGCAATAGCGGCGAAAACGCTGGAGCTCCTCGCGCGCCCGATCGTCCACGGCCTCGGCCCGGAAAAGAAGGGTGAAGGAGTCGCGGGCCGCGGCCGTCTCCGTGAAGAAGAAAGCGATGTCGCGGTTGAGGAACGTCCCGAGCTTCTGGAGGGTGGAGAAGCTCGGCGTCCGTTTGTCGGCCTCCAGGAGCGAGATGTACTCCGAGGACAATCCGATCGCCCGGGCAAAGGCCCCCTGGGACAGCCCGATGGCCTCGCGGGCCTTGCGGAGCTTGTGTCCGATGAATCGATCCATGGCGACGCACCCCCGAGCGCTCGTCCGGAGATTAACACCGGGTCAAGGCAATGTCAAGGACGCCTGACCGGCGGATGGGGTTCGAAACCGCCGATCCCGCGCGCGGCGTAGGCTTTCCAGAACGACACGTAAAGACCGGCGTGCTCGGTGAGATGCCGGATCTCCTTCTCGCTCAAGGCCCGAGCGACCTCGCCAATCGTGATCGTGGCGATATCGGCCCGCAGGACGCAGTTATACCAGACGCTCGACCCGCGGCCGAGGATGACGCGGCCGACGATCCGGGCGCCCTCGGCGATGAACGTCTCGGGATGGATCTCGGGTTTCATTTCGCTGAAGTTATACATCATAGCCTCTCACAAGAGTTTTCGTTAATTGCGGCGAAGGGATCACCCTGAGGCGCGCCTTATTATGCTCGCCGGGGGTGATCCCGAAGCCTCTAGATTCCGATGATGATAGCGTCCTTGGGATACTCGATGACGAAATCGAGAGTGATCTCCTTCTTTTCCTGCGGACCCAGGGTCAGCGACCAGGTCAGGATGCCCGTCTCCGCTTTGCGGGCCGCGGGCGGCTGAAGGACGACATCCTTGACCTCGATCTTCGAGTTCCGGCTCACCGGGAGCTGGTCGGCGACCTCGACCTCGACCGCCGTCCGGCGGAGGTTCTGGACCGTGATCCGGGTGACCAGATGCAGCCGGTCCGTCTTGCTCAGGAAGCCCGCCCCGATCTTTTCCCGCTTCACCTGCTCATAGAGGACCTTGACCTGTCGGTCTTCGCCGAAAAAGAGCTTGGCCTCGTCATCGGCGGGAACGTGACCGAGATTGGTCGAGCCGACGTAATCGTCCGCGATGAAGAGGTCCGCGTTCCCGGGAAGGAGCGGGTACGGCAGGGTGTTTTTCATCGTCCCCCGGAGGAAGGCGGTCTCCTTGAGCTTGGGCGTGGTCGTGTAATCGATCTTGATCTTGAGCTTCTGGGCGTCGATCGGGACCTTGTGCGGCGCTCCATCGCTCGGGACGTCGACCGGGCGCTTGATCTCGAAATTCAGGTGGAGGCCGGACTCCACGACCGCGGCCGTATCGAGCTCGGCCTCGCGCTCCGGCGGGGCGGCCGCTTCGGCCATCACGCCGCCGACCGGGCGCGCGGCCATATCCGCCCTTTTGGGCGCCGAGCGGACGACCGGAGGCGGGGGGGTGTAAATATCCAGGGTCCAGGGTTCCAGCTCGCCGGGTTTGCTGTCGAGGGCCGGGGACGAAGTGGACAGCGAGGCCTGGACGTTCTCCCAATTCTCACCGCTCCTCTGCTGGATGAGACCCGTAACGGAGATCTCGACCTCTCCCGTCTCGGGGAGGGCCCGGAACGTGTACAACGGCGCCCATCGGGCGTTCATGACCGTGTAGGTCAGGTCAAGGGTCAAGTCGCCGGGTTTGGAGGCTTCGAGGAGGACGCTCACCTTGCGCGATTCCCTGGGGCGCTGGGGCCGGATCGCGTCCAATTCTTGACGGAGCTTGTCCAGCCGGGCCTGGGCGGCGTCGAGGGCCGCCCGCAGGGAGATCCGGCGCTCCTTGAGGGCGCCGAGCTTCGTCCCCAGGAAGTCGAGGACTTTTTCCCAGCTCAGAGTGTCCGGCTTCCCCAGGGCCACCTGTTCGCCGGCCTTGGCAGCCGTCGAGGCTTCGATGGACAAGACGAATTTCTCCTGAGCGTCGAGGACCTCGGCGTCTCCCTTCAGCTTGGCCAAGACAAGGGTCTGGGCCTCGATCTCGGATTCGAGCTTCTTGACTTCGGGCAGAAGCGCGGCGTCCTGGAACTCGGCCGCGGCCTCGAGACCCAGGATCTTGACCACGGCCGTCCCCCGGCCCGCGACGCGGAGGCTGTTGGCGAGGAGGCTCACCGGAAGGCCGGAGAACACCACGGACTGCGCTCCGAGGACCGGCCGGACCTGGGACCGCCGGACGATCGTCGCCCGGTCGGGAAAGATCGTCACCGATTCGATCCGGCTCGCCGCTTGAATGGAGAGCTGCGGGACCTCGCCGGACAGCCGCGGCGGAATCTCCTTGGGGGCCTGGGAAAAGACCCCGCCGAAAGACGACGCAAACAGGACGGCGAACGAAGCGAGAATTCGGATTGGACGCATCATCCCTCCTTGCCGGGGAAAGAGCCAGCGAAGGAATCGAACCTCCGACCTATTGATTACGAACAGGTCGGGGCTCTTTCGCAGGACTCCCCTAGTTTACTGAAAACAAAGGGGAAGGAAAAGTCCTGGGATTCTCGGACGGCTCGGTGTTACAAGGGTACAAAGAAATTCCTCTACTCCGGCGCCAAAGGTCCTTAGCGACGTCCTGGCCGTACAAAAGTAGCGAGAGACGGCGAGGATACGATATTCCCGGGCGGGATCGGCTCATGAAGCCGATGATATCGTAGCTGAGAATTATAGAAAAACCTCAACCCTTACCCCGATTCCCGATCCGGCGCCGCATCGGGCCGCGATCCTCAAGGACCGGTGGAAAGTCGTTCAATAATTATCGCGGCGATTTGGGACCAACCGTCCGCCAGATCGGCGGGGATCTTATGGCCGCGCTGAGCCTTCAGCTTGTTCAGAAACGCCTCCATCTGGTTGACCGCCGCTCCGATATTCCCATTCTCATAAGAATGTTTCGCGTTCGTGAGGATGCTCACAAGCTCGTTCTTGATGCCGTCTTCGACATCGCTTCCCATGATTTGAGCGATCAGGTAGTCGATGAGGGGAACGATTCCCTGCGCGGCGGAGGCTTCCAAGCTGAACTCGCTCAGGACGGTGTTCGGATTCCACATATGAGGATCCGTCTGAGTCTGGATGACAAAATAGTAAGAAGCGGGGGCCGGTGTTAAACCCGTGAGATCAAAACTCGAGGCCAATTTATCTCCGGTCATTCCCGCGTATATGTACGGCCCTCCGCTATTCGTCCCATAGAAAATCCGATATCCACCGAGATGATCATAATATTGATAATAGATAGGGGCATGCGGGATGGGCGTCCATGTCAGCCTGATCGAGGTCGGCGAAAGCGACGAGGCTTGGACATTCATCGGAGCGATGGTCTGACAGAGATCCCAAGCGGGAAAATATGGTGACTGCTTGGAAGTCAGAAAAGCGCGAAGGGTTTCATCGGTCGTATACAGCGCGTTATATCCAAGTCTTAACATGATCATATGGATGAGTTGGCCCAATTCGATCGGGATAGGGCCGGAGAGCATATCGCCGTCAAGGAAGAGGTATTCCAGTAATGTGAGTTGACCCAATTCGGATGGAATCGGGCCCGTCAGGTGGTTTTCTCCTAAACCCAGATGCGTGAGGTCGGGAAGATCGGCGATTTCAAGAGGAATGGAACCTACGAACTGATTATAGTCTAAATAGAGCCAACGAAGTTTTATCAGGTTGCCTAGCCATGAGGGGATCGTCCCACTGAGTTGATTGCCATTTAGCTGTAAAATTTGAAGTCCGGTCAGGCTGGCCAGGGCCGAGGGAATCGGACCGCTGAGTTGGTTGTTCCACAGGCTAAGCTTGACTAAATTCGACAGCTGACCGATCTCCTCCGGGATTTCCCCGGACAACTCATTGTCGGAGAGGTCCATTACCCTTAAAGCGACGAGATTGCCGAGCTCGCGAGGAATTTCACCGCTGAGGTGGTTAATGTAGACGTCCAGCATTTCAAGCTTGCTTAGGCTCCCGATCCCAGGAGGAATCGCCCCGGAAAGCTCATTAAGACGTAAAATGAGATCCTTGAGTTTTCCCAGGGAACTAATTTCCGCGGGAATACTGCCGCTGAGCTTGTTGGTCTGTAGGTTCAAGAAAACAAGGGCTCCGAGATCTCCCAATCGCGAGGGGATGGGACCGGTGAGCTGATTGCATCCCAAGTTAAGCATTTCGAGTTTAGCGAGGTTCCCGAGTTCACCCGGGATGGGACCGCCGATTTTGTTGTAAAACAGGCTAAGAGAACTTATCTCTGACAGGTCTCCGATTTGGGGAGTGATGACGCCGGTTAAATTGTTGTCGGAAAGACCTAACGTTTGAACGTGGGAGCTCGAGCTATCGCACTTCACCCCATACCAGGTGTTCTCCGTTCCGGGCATGGCAAAACCGTCGGCGTCGAGAGGCGGCGTCTTCCATCCGGCGTTATTCGTCCAATGATCGCCGTTCGTGCTGTTGTAGAGAGCAATGAGGGCGGCTCTCTCGAGGGGAGGGATGGAGCCCCAGGCTTGAACATACGCAAAGCCCAAACCCGCGATCAAGAGAAGAAGGCTGAGGACTTTTTTCATCGCATCCTCCTCTTCATTTCACCCGAATTCCCACGGCTTGAGGCCGGCGTTCGTCCCGGCCGGAGCCGTTATTGAAATAAATTGCGTCCCTGAGCCGGTCATGAATGAGCCGGCATGGCGAAGAAACCGATGGCCCAAAGAGCTGGATCTCGGACTGCGCCGCCGTGATGGGCTTTGTGTCCGTGGACATGGAGGGCAGCCTCAAACTTCCGCCGAAAAGATTAAGCTCCGCCCGGCCCCGATCCTCGTCGAGAGTCAACGTCGCATCCAGCCAGTTTCCAGGGACGCGGATTCTCGTCCGCATGGAATCGCTCTCGGTGACGGTGATGGCGGCCAATCCTGCGTGTCCCTTACCGGCGGAAGACGAAGACCCCGGGAGGATGATCACTCCGGAAACCAGGTCTATCATAAAGAGCGGTTCGCCGAGATTCTCATTTCCTCCTTGAAGCTCATAAACTCCGCCCGACGGCCCTATCTTGAGCTCGACAATCAGATCGCCGAAATAAAGAAGGCAGGGTTTCCAGCCTTGGAATTCTTTATACGTCTCTATCGACATCCGGATTTCGGGTAGGCCCTGAAAAAGAAATGTTCGAGAACCGGCCGTTGAATATTCTTGAGCTAACGCCGGAGCAATCGCGATCAGCAACGCCGGAATAAAACCCGACCATTTTTTCATAGTTCCCCTCCTTGTTTTCTCAAGAGAATCTTGCATTTCCCCTTTTCCCAAATTCCCCTCGAAACAAGAAAAATGAGAAATCGATTTTTTCTAAATAATTTACCCCCCCTTAGAAAAGAGTTCTGAAAAACCCTACTCAATAAATAGGCCTCGATCCGCGAATTGTCAAGTAAAAAAGGGGGGAATTCGTGTTTCTATGACTTTATGACGGCCAGCGCTGCTCCGCGCTCAGATGGCTCCAAATTCAATTGGCAAAACCTCGAATAAGTCAGCTTCTATGGGCAGAGTGCGATTGCCTATTAATAAATCATCCACGACAGTAGTGTCCCAACGTTGAAAACAAAAACTTCTCCATTACGCACATAATGAATAAGATAAAGGGCAATTCAACCGTAATCGATTTGAACGCGATTCTGTATAATCGGCGCTCTTTCGCACTCCAAGGAGCGACCGATGAACACAGAACCATCCGTCTTCGCCCAGGTCATGGCCTTTCTACCGATGCACGAATTTCGAAAATGCGTACGGCGTTATCGAGGAGACTACAAGGTCCAAAGATTTTCTTGCCTCGATCAATTCCTCTGTCTGGCCTTTGCCCAACTGACCTACAGGGAAAGTCTCCGCGACATCGTGGCCTGTTTGCGAACGATGAAAAATCGGCTCTATCACATGGGCATTCGCAGCCTTGTCTCCCGCAACAACTTGGCCCACGCCAACGAGATGCGCGACTGGAGGATCTATGCCGACTTCGCTCACATCCTCATCGCCGAGGCGCGGACCCTCTATCGCGACGAGGACATCGGGCTGGATCTTCAAAATACGGTCTACGCCTTCGATTCGACCACGATCGATCTGTGCCTGTCGCTTTTCCCTTGGGCTTTTTTTCGAAAAAGGAAAGGGGCCATCAAACTCCATACTCTCCTCGACTTGAGAGGCGCCATCCCGACCTTTATCCATATCACAGAAGGAAAAACGCACGATGTTCGAATCCTCGACGTTCTCCCGCTCGAGCCGGGTTCTTTCTCCATCCTGGACCGAGGATATTTGGACTACTCCCGGCTCTATACTTTTCATCAAGGCCGGACGTTCTTCGTTACCCGAGCCAAATCGAATCTTCAATCGCGAAGACTCCGCTCGCGAGCCGTCGATAAAACCATGGACTTGACCTCGGACCAGACGATCGTCCTGACCGGTCTCAAATCCAAGACCGAGTATCCCGAGCCGCTTCGCCGAGTACGGTTCTACGATCGAGAAAACGATCGTCACTTGATCTTCCTGACGAATAACTTTCTTTTGCCCGCTTTGACAATCACCAAACTCTACAAACTCCGCTGGCAAGTGGAACTGTTTTTTCGCTGGATCAAACAAAACCTGCGGATTAGTTTTGTTCAACTTATAATGGGACACGCGTGCATCCACGAATTGAACAAAGCGAAGCCGTATCTTCGATAGGCGCTGATACTATTCCTACCTGGGGGGATAATCGTTAGGCAACGGCTTCCCCAAGAAGCCTCCTCCCAAGTCCTCAAACAGGAGACTTAGAAGCCGTGTCACCCTTAGCTTTTCCGTAGGCCGTGCTCTTGTGGTCAGCAGGAAGGAACTTCTCCGGGTTTATCCAGAACAGGCCGATGGTTAGGCTACCGATGCCGACGTCCCTCAGCTCCAGGCATCGGTCAAATAACTTCGCGTCCAAATTCGTGATGTCGCCGTCTGCCGCTTGTGCTGCGATTTGCCACAGAAGCCCAACATGATCTTTCTTGATATCCTTCGAATACGGGAAATACGGTGACTGCATATTGGAGAGGTTGGGTATCCCATCAAAATCGTCTGGCACCGATGCTTTCAGATCCCAATGAGCCTTAAGAAAATTCCAATTTTCCTGCCGATTCTTGCGGGTCAGCCCCCGATTAAATGATGCTAGGAAGGTGAACGGATCAATTTCCGCAAGCTCGATGCTCTGGCCGTCCGCGTTTTTGTCTTGGAGGCTGATCACCTTGAGGCCCCGCTGTTTCATTTCTCTCAAGGTGGTTAAAAGTTGGCCCTGGCTATGTTCCAATATTCGGTGACTCGCCTCTCGGTGTATGGGAATCCAGCTAAACATTTGTATTTTGCCTTTCAAACAACGCTAAGATTCGGTTCCGCCCTTCACGAAGCGATGATATTCTTGGCTTCGGATTGGTGTCAAGAATAGTATCCATTTTACTGGCCCCACGTGATCCCGATTAGAATCATTTGCGACCGTCTCCCACCGCGTCCGGAGAGTCATTTTTCCCCGATCAAGGCTCCCCCCCTATCCCCCTACAGGTAAAGCTGCCCGACGCATCCGAGAAATTTAGGACGGTTCTCTGCCTGCGCCGCGGCCATTATTCCTTTCTTGACACCCATGCTCGGCCGGGAATAACATCCTTTGGTAGAAGAGGGTTCCATTTGATCAGCCAGACGATTTCTCACTATCGGATTGTCGAGAAGCTCGGCGCGGGCGGAATGGGAGAAGTTTATCGGGCGGAGGACCTGCGCCTCCACCGCCAGGTAGCCGTAAAAGTGCTGCCTGACCTCTTCGCCGGCGATCCGGAACGGCTGGCACGATTCGAGCGCGAGGCGAAGCTGCTGGCGGCGCTCAGCCATCCGAATATCGCCGGGATCTACGGCCTGGAAGAGGCGGACGGCAAGCGCTTCCTGGCGATGGAGTTGGTCGAGGGCGAAACGCTGGCCCAGCGCATTAAAAAAGGCCCGCTTCTGGTGGACGAAGCTTTGGAAGTCTGCCGCCAGATCGCGGAGGGACTCGAAGCCGCGCACGAGAAGAGCATCGTCCACCGCGACCTCAAGCCATCGAATATCAAGCTCACACCCGAGGGGAAGGTCAAGATCCTGGATTTCGGGCTGGCGAGGGCATTTCTCGACAAGTCTCCGGTCGAAGTCATCGCCGACTCTCCCACGATCACGGCTGAGATGACGCAGCCGGGCGTCATCCTCGGGACAGCGGCTTACATGAGCCCGGAACAAGCGAAGGGAAAGCAGGTCGATAAGCGAGCGGATATCTGGGCCTTCGGATGTATTCTTTTCGAATGCCTGACAGGAAAGGCCGCCTTCCCCGGAGAAACGATCACCGAAGTCCTCGCCTCGGTGCTCAAAGGCGAACCGGATTGGGACGCGCTGCCGAAAGACGTGCCCGGGAATGTGAGCGCCGTCCTGCGCCACTGTCTCC
>Ga0315277_10008607_pt1 | contig 13091 bp, 9 predicted proteins | sample YL17G05_15_MG_FD_203695 | JGI IMG/M metagenome (GOLD analysis project Ga0315277, IMG submission 203695) | Sediment microbial communities from Yellowstone Lake, YNP, Wyoming, USA - YL17G05_15 | ecosystem: Environmental > Aquatic > Freshwater > Lake > Sediment | place: USA: Wyoming | collected...
GTGCAAAGATGCCCTTGGTCAGGATCACCTCCGGGTTTTCCCCGCGCTCCAGCAGGAACTTGAGGCTGGGCTTGCGCTCCTTGACCGTGTAGGGGTGCAGGTTGATCACGATGGGGTGGGCGCCAAACTCTTCCGCCATGCGCGCCAGCGAGAGCGCGCGGATCGGGCCGGGGTACTCGGAGATTTCGATCAGCGCCGTCTTGCCCTCGAAGCAGCGCCGCAGCGTGTCCACTTCCTGGCTCACCGCCGCCGTCTCCCGCTGGATCAACTCGCGCGCCCTGTCTTCCAGCCCCAGCGGCACCGCCACGCCCATGATCCATTCCTCGGTGGCTCGCAGGCCGTAGGGCTGGCCGGTGCGGGCGTAGGGAATGCCGAACCGCTCCTCCATCAGGTCGCCCAGTTTCTGGCCCCAGTCGTAGCACCAGGAAGCGTTCAGTTCCGCACAAGGCGCCCGCCGGATCTCTTCCACCGTGCACCCGCCGCACAGGATGCCGTTGATCTTGACGCCGATGCCGGTCACCAGCCGCTCGATCTCGTTGAGGTCCTGGTCCCACTCGGTGTAGGTGGGGCCTTGCCGCGCGCCGATGACGTTGATCGTCCCCTTCATCACCTCCCCGCGCGGCTCCATCAGGTCCATGAGCACCTTGAAGGCGTCTTCGTAGCCGCTGCGAAAGTCCCCCCCAAAGCCCTCGCTGCGGATGGCCAGCACCCGCGCCCCGGATGTACCCCCATCCGCCAACTCCTGGGCCGCCACCTGGGCCACCATCTCCACGTCGTCGCCCGTGATCCCGGAGCAGCAGCAGGAGAGGATCACGATCAGTTCGGGATGGTAGCGGCGCTCGGCCTCCCTGACCGCTTCCAGCAACTTGCCCTCGCCGCCGTACACCACGTCCGCCTCGTTCTGGGCGGTGCAGGTGGTGGGTTCCAGGGGCACGCCGCGATAATCGCAACTGGTCATCTTGTAGGAACTGGCGACCGAATAGGTGCACCCCTTCGGGCCGTGAATCACCGGCACCATGTGGCGGATGCCGTTGAGCACCTGGAAGGCGGTCCAGAACTTGCACGGGGGCGCGTGCGAAGCCTGCAATTTCGGCACCATCTCTCCCCCCTCCACCTTTTCCAGCAATCCCTGCAATGTACCATGATAGGCGATGCGACTTTCATCCATCAGAAAACTCCTCTTGTTGCGTGCTGCGTGGTGCGTGGTGCGTGCTGCGTGACGGAACACGAAACACGAAACACGAAACACGGAATACGCTTCACGCCCGAAATACAATTTGCACAAAGTGTAGAGAGTAGTATACTCACAGGGGAATCATATCACGGGGTCTATTTGCTGTCAACGTTGAGGCGGGTGAGCCATGCACGATGCACTGACCGGCTTTCTGCGCTCATCTCACACCTGCCTGCTCCTCGTACATCCAGAGGTGCGCAGGCTGGAGGACGTGGCGGATGAACTGTCATCCGGCTACGGCTGGCCGCGCCTGCCGGTGGGCCGGGCGCTCAGCGCCGTGCTGCTGGCGGGGCCACCCGGACGCCGGTCTCCCGAGGCCCGCCGCTGGACCAAGGCCCGCCTGGGCGAGCTGGCCCCCGGCCCCGTACTGTGCACCGGCATAGACCTGCTGTTCGAGCCAGTGCTTGAGTTGGATCCGCTGAGGTTGCTGTGCGATGCCGGGCGGCTGACCCGCCTGGTGGTGGCCTGGCCGGGCGACTACCAGGACGGCATATTGTCCTACGCCGTGCCCGCCCACGGCCATTACCGCACCTGGCGCAGGCCGGACGTGGCCATTGCGGTTGTGACCAGTAGATGATGTGGGAGGAGTCGCCATGCGTTACCGTGACCTGGTCCAGTTCGACCCGATCGAGACCGTCATCCAACTGCGCGACGCAGACCGCGAGGAGGCCGCCCGCCGCCTGGTCCAGACCTACGTCATCTCCGACCGCATGGCCGATCAACTGGCCAACGTCGTCATCCCCCAACTGCAGTTCCTCTCCCCGCGCGACAACAAGGGCGTGCTCATCGTCGGCAACTATGGCACGGGCAAGTCGCACCTGCTGGCGGTCGTTTCCGCCGTGGCCGAATACGCCAATCTCGCGTCCGCCCTCGACCAGCCTCAGGTGCAGGAGGCCGCCCAGGCCATCGCGGGCCGTTTCCACGTCGTGCGCACCGAGATCGGCGGCGTGACCGGCAGCCTGCGCGACATCCTGCTGAGAGAACTCGAGTTTGCCCTGGAAGGCTGGGGCACCCCCTTCACCTTCCCGCCCGCCGACCAGGTGACCAACAACAAGGACGCCATCGTCGCCGCGGTGGCTGCCTTTCAGGAGCGCTATCCCGACCAGGGCCTCTTGCTGGTGGTGGACGAACTGCTGGACTATTTGCGCACGCGCGAGGAGCGCCAACTGATCCTCGACTTAGGGTTCCTGCGCGAACTGGGCGAGGTGGCGGCGCTGACCCCCTTCCGCTTCCTGGGTGGCCTGCAGGAGACGCTTTTTGACAGCCCGCGCTTCGCCTTCGTGGCCGAGCAATTGCGCCGGGTGCGTGACCGCTTCGAGCAGGTGCGCATTGCCCGCGAGGACATCGCCTACGTCGTCTCCCATCGCCTCCTGCGCAAGAGCGACGAGCAGGTCGCCCGCGTCACGGAGCACCTGCGCCAGTTTACCCATCTCTACGGCCCCCTGGCCGAGCGGCTGGACGAATTTGCCCACCTCTTCCCCATCCATCCGGCCTACGTAGAGACCTTCGAGCGCGTCTACGTCGTTGAGAAGCGGGAGGTGCTCAGGACCTTCAGCCTTGCCATGCAGGCCATGCTGGACCAGGAGGTGCCTGCCGACCGCCCCGGCTTGCTCTCCTACGATCACTACTGGGACGTGCTACGCGGGAACCCCAGCATGCGTGGCCTCCCAGGCGTGGGCGAGGTCGTCGAGAAGAGCAATGTGCTGGAGGGGCGCATCCAGAACGCCTATACCCGCCCGCACCTCTTGCCGGTCGCTCTGCGCATCGTCCACGCCCTCAGCGTCCACCGCCTCACGACGAGCGACGTCTATGTGCCGCTGGGGGCGACGCCCGAAGAACTGCGCGACGACCTGTGCCTGTACGTGAAACTGCCCGAGCCCTCGGCCGGATTCCTGCTCGACCAGGTCCACGTGGCGCTGCGTGAAATCATGCGCACCGTCAGTGGCCAGTACATCTCCTACAACGAAGCGAACGGCCAATACTACCTGGACGTCAAGAAGGACATTGACTTTGACGCCAAGATCCGCGAGCGTGGCGACTTTCTGGACGAGGCTGGTCTAAACTCCTACTTCTTCGACGCGCTGCGCCAGGCGCTCAACCTGAGCGACACGACCTATGTCATCAACTACCGCATCTGGTTCTACGAGTTGCCGTGGCTCGAGCGCAAGGTGATGCGCCCTGGCTACGTCTTCTTCGGCACGCCCGACGAGCGCTCCACGGCCCAGCCGCCGCGCGATTTCTACGTCTACGTGCTGCCCCCCTTTCTGAACCGCCGCTGGCACGACGAGGAGCGGCCCGACGAGGTCATCTTGCAGTTGACCGGGCTGGACCAGCCCTTCGCCGACCTGATGCGCCAATACGCGGGCGCCCGCGCCATGGCCCACGAGGCGGCCAGCCACCGCGAAGTCTACGCCGCCAAGGCCGAAGAGTACCTGCGGCGGCTGCTGGGCTGGTTGCGCGAGCGGCTGGCCGATCACCTGCAGGTGACCTACCAGGGCGTGACCGACCCCGTGGAAGCCGTGTTGGCCCGCACTCGCTCGACCGCCAGCCAGACGATCGAGGAACTGGTGCGGCTGGTCGCCGCCCACCTGTTGGCGCCCGAGTTCGAGGAGCACTATCCCGACTATCCCACCTTCCGCCGCCTGGCCCAGCCGGTCAGCGAGGCGGCCCGGCCCGTCAGCGCCATGGAGGCAGTGCGCTTCCTGGCCGGGCGGGGGCGCACCAACCTGGGTGTGGGCGTGCTCGAAGGGCTGGAACTGCTCGACGACCAGGGCACCGTCCGCCCCTACCAATCCCGCTACGCCCGCGGCTACCTGGACCTGCTGCAAAAGAAGCCCGAGGGCCAGGTGGTCAACCGGGGTGAATTGATCGAGCGGGTCGCCGGAGGTATCCAGCCCATCGAAAAGGACATCCCCTTCCGGCTGGAGCCGGAGTGGGCGGCCGTCGTGCTGCTGGCGCTGGTCTACAACGGCGACGTCGTGCTCCACCTGGGCGGAAAGACCGAACTGGACGCCAGCACCATCGAGCAGGCGGCCACGCTGGCCATAGCGGACCTGACCGACTTTCGTTTCTACAAGCGGCCGCGCACACTGCCGCTCAACCTGTGGACGACCATCCTGGAGGGGCTGGGACTATCGCCGGGACTGGTGCGCGACGAGAACACGCGCGAGCGGGCGGTGCAGGAACTCCAGCGCGTCGTGGGGGAGGAACTGGAACGCACGGCCACGCTCCAGGGCCACCTGCAGCAGGGGCTGCAGTTGTGGAATACACTGCTCTTCACCGACCGTTTCAGGCTCGAGGTGGAGGCGGGGACGGTGGTCGGCACCGACCTGCCCGCCGTCAGCCTCTCGCCGGCGGAACTCTTGCCCTCCCTGCGCGGGTACAAGCAATTCCTGGAGGAACTGAGCCGCTTCAACACGGTGGGCAAACTGCGCAACCTGCGCCTGGCGGCCGGCCAGGTGACGGATGCGTTCGGCGACCGGCAGGTCGTCCAGCGCGCGGAGCAATTGCTGGAACTGGTGGGCCGCTTGCAGCCGCTGACCGCCTATCTGGCCGAGGCGCAGGCCAACCTGCCCCCCGACCATCCCTGGTCGGAGCGGGCGGCGGCGGCCCGCCAGGCGCTCCTGGACGATGTGCGCCGCTTTGGCCGGGGCGAGCACCGGCGTGAACAGCCGGCAGAGCACCGGCGTGAACAGCCGGCAGAGCACCGGCGTGAACAGCCGGCAGAGCACCGGCGTGAACAGCCGGCAGAGCACCGGCGTGAACAGCCGGTGCTAGGTGCACCTTTCACTGCGCCTCTGCGCGAACTGGAGGCGCTCAAGGCGGACTATGTGTCCGCCTACGCCGAACTGCATCGCCAACTGGTGCTGGGGCCCCAGGCCGACGACCGCCGCCAGCGGCTCTATGACGACCCGCGCCTGGCGGCGCTCAACGCGCTGGCCGAGGTCGAGCTGCTCCCCCGCGCGGAGTTGGAGGCCTGGAAGGACGCCATCGCCGGCATCCAGCCCTGCCGCGAATTCCACGAGGGGGCGCTGGCCGACACGCCGACCTGCCCCTTCTGCCACCTGCGACCGGCCCAACACCGCTACGTCGGGGGGGCGGAGCAATTGCTGACCCAGTTGGACGTGCGGCTGGACGGCCTCCTGGCCCGCTGGCGGCAGGCCCTGCGCGCCAACCTGACCAGCGAGACCGCCCGCCACAGCCTGCAGGCCATGGCGCCGGCCGAGCGCCGCCCCGTCGAGCAGTTCCTCGATCAGCGCGACGATGACCCCCGCGTGCCCGAGGGCTTCGTGGAGGCGGCCACCCGGGCGCTGCGCGGCATCGAGGCGGTCACCTTGCCGGTGGACGAGTTGCTGGAGGCGCTCAGGGAGGGGGGCCTGCCCTGCGCCGTTGAAGAGTTGCAGCGCCGCTTCGCCGACTTCCTCAGCCGCCACATGCGCGGCCACGACGCACGCAATACCCGGTTGACGCTGGACCGGTAGAGCGCGAGTAGGTGGTGGCCTGTTGTAGTAACGACTTCAGTCGTTTCCGAAGCGCAAGGAGCGACTCAAGTCGCCACTACGGACATGTGCAGATCGGCTTGACAGTGTCCGACATCTGTTGTATGATGTGCTATGTGATGTGTCTGGTGATGTATGACTCAAACTGGAGAGAACCATGGCACGCTACGCCCTGAACCTGCCCACCCAATTGAAACAAGAGGCGGAAAAATGGGCCGCCCAGCAGAGCATCTCGCTCAACCAGTTCATCCTGTGGTCGGTGGCCGAGAAAGTGGGCGCCCTTAGCCAGAACCTGGACGACCCGGCCTTTCCGCACGTCACATACCGGCGCGGCGCCGCCGGTGAGCCGGTGCCGGTCCTGCGCGGCACCGGCATTCGCGTCCAGGCGCTGGTGGTTGCCGTCCGGCAATGGGGGCTGACACCCGCGCAGGTCGCCGCCGAGTACGGCCTGACCGAAGCGCAGGTGGACGATGCACTGGCCTTTTGTGCGGCCCATCGTACGGAAATTGACGCGGCGATCTCTGCTGAGCAGACCGTAGAAGCCGCTCATGCCTGAACCACGCCTCCATCTGGATGCCGACGCGTCCATCAAGGCCTTGCACGCTGCACTGGTCGCACGCGGCCACGACGTCACGCGTACGCCCAATGAGTGGATGCCACCGGACGCCACCGGCGAGGCGCAACTGCTGGGAGCGACGGCCCAGGGGCGCTGCATCGTCACCTTCAACGTGCGCGATTTCGCGGTTCTGGCGCGGCGCTATCCCCGCCACGGCGGGATCGTCCTCGCCGTCCAGACTCGGTGGACACTGTCCGGCCTGATCGCCGCGCTCGACCGCTTGCTTTCGGAGACGCAGGCAGACGCCTGGGTTGGCCAGGTGCGCTGGCTGAACGATTGGGGGGTGTAAAATCATCATGGCTGTGCTTTCTCCTGACACCTCACCTGAGGTCGAAAGAATACAGATCGAGCGGCTGCGGCAGATGCCCCCCTGGCGCAAAATGGTGTTGATGGCGGGGATGGGCCAGACGGTGCGCACGCTGGCCCTGGCCGGGTTGCGCCAGCGCCATCCCGACGATACCCCCACCCAGCGCCAGCGCCGCCTGGCCGACCTGCTGCTTGGCCCAGAACTGGCCGCCCGCGTTTACGGTCCCTTACCGGAGGAGTGATGCAGGCAGAACCGATTGCCACAAGCGCCGAGGACATTGCCCTTTCCGAGCTGGAGTGGTATCGCTTGGGCGGCGGGGTCTCCGACCGCCAGTGGCGCGGTGTGTTAGGTGTGCTCAAGATGCAGAGGGACCGCCTCGACCGTGGCTACATGCAGCGCATGGCTGCTGAACTGGGCGTGATAGACCTGTTGGAGCGGGCCTCTAGGGGAAGGCCACTTGATGATGCTGGTCGAGAGTCGAATGCCCTGCTGTAAAGGGTGTGTCAGTAGTATTGAGGTGCAATATGGGTCGGATTGAGCTGCGGGGAGCTTATCTTAGAGAGAAGGACCTGAGGCGGGCTGACCTAGGTGGGGCCAATCTGAGTGAGGTTGACCTGCGTGGAGCCAACCTAAGTCAGGCTGACCTGCATGAGGCTAACTTAAGTGAAGCTGACCTGCGTGGAGCCAACCTAAGTCAGGCTGACCTGCATGGGGCTAACTTAAGTGAGGCTGATTTGAGAGAGGCTGACTTAAGTAATGCCAGGCTACAGATGTCTCGCCTGCATTGGGTCAAGCTCGACAATACCACAAAGATTGACAGTAAGTGGCGGTTGGTTTGGGAGATTGTCAGTCAAGGAGCAGCCAAGCGTAACCTGAGCGGGGTTGACCTGAGTGAGGCTAATCTAAGCGGGGCTGACTTGAGTGGGGCTAATCTGCGCAGAGCTGACCTGAGCAAGGCCGATTTGCGTGGGGCCAATTTGTGCAGGGCTGATCTAAGTGGAGCCGACTTGAATTGGACCAGCTTGGGGATGGCTCACTTAGGAGGAGCCAGGTGGAGGGCCCAAGACTATCTGCTCCTGGTTGAGGATGACCCTGATATCTCTAACATGTTAAGAATCTACTTCACGTCACAAGGTTACGAGGTAGCAGTGGCCGGCCGCGGTGAGGATGCAGTGCAGATATGTTGGCATTGGCCTCCAAACCTTATCATCTTGGACATCATGTTGCCGGACATGGATGGCTACGACGTCTGCCGAGAAGTGCGGGGCAGACTCCGCACTAGCACGATTCCGATCATCTTCCTCACGCAAAAAGATGAGCGCTCTGACAAGATTCATGGTTTGGAGCTGGGAGCCGACGACTACATAACCAAGCCGTTTGATCTAGAGGAACTAAAGCTGCGAGTGCGGAACGTATCTAGTCGATCTAGAATAATGGGGCTGATAAGCCCAGAAACAAGATTGCCAAGCTCACGAATAATCGAGGACCAACTAACCAAGATCCTCTTCGACGAGGGTTGGGCGGTTCTTTACATTGGCATCAATGGCTTTGAGTCATACCGTAAAGTGTATGGTCTTGTTGTCAGTGAAGGAGTGTTACGTTTTGCCGCTATGGTTCTGAGAGAAGCAGTGGATAGCGGGGGGACACGCGACGACTTCATTGGCCACATTGGTGGCGATGACTTTCTCATCATCACCGGCAAGAGTCTGGTCGCGCCCATTGTAGATGAACTCAAACAACGCTTCACCGCGGATATCGGGACACATTATGACTGGGCAACGCGGCAGCGGGGGTCTTTCCTATGTGACACGGCGGACAACGAAGCCGGGTGCGACATCATGTCACTTTCCATTGATGTGGTGACAGATGATGAAGGACCATTCAGTGACATCCATGAGATTGGCAGGGCCGCCAGGGCAATCACATGGTAGGGCTTCTTGACGCCTCGCTTCCTATAAATAGCCCAAAATACCGTTGGGATGCAATTGTCCTGGCAGGGCCGCCGCTGAGGCCAGACGTATGCAAAGGTTTCGTATTCCCGGACTTGTAGTTGATAGTCCTCGTGCTTAGAGGGAGCAAAATGAGCTTAGACAATCGTCAATCAACGCTCAGCATGTTGGGTAAACCGGGGGAGGCCGCGCTTCGGTTCAGAGAGTTGTTGTTGCAGGAGGGTTGGGCTGTGCTAGGCATTGGCCTGAATGACCTTCAGCCGCTGGTTGAGCGCTATGGGGACGCCTGGCGGGGCCGAGTCCTGGAACTCGTGGCTGAACTTATGCTTTCGAGCAGAGAAACCTGTGGTAGCCCCGATGACTTGGTGGCTCGCCTGACGGGGGAAACGTTCCTGGTCATCACCCGGGCGTCAAGCGCTGTTCTGTGGGCGGGCGAATTGCGCAGGGCATTTAGAGATGGTGTTATGTCTGTCTTTCCGCCGGATCACCTTCGCGATGGGATGGTTTGTCTATCTTCCAGCCACCGATTACCGATACCCTCCCTGGCTATCGGTATCGTGACTGACCGGGATGGACCATTCTTGAACCCGCGCGATCTGCTCAACAAAGTGGCCAAAGCTCGTAACCAGAACGAGCGCCAAGCTCTCTTGTTCGATCTGGACTCGCTGACAGTCACAATTAGCCGTCTGCAGGAAGAGATTCAGGTGGCAGAACACGCCCCAATGCTTCTCCTGCTGATTGAGTGTTTTGCTACAATGACGACCGGACCAATTCACGACCTGCGCAATGGGTTGAACATCCTCTACGAAGAGACGCGGAATATGTCCGAAGCGCTGCCAGATGTGGCACAAGGGGAAACTCTGGTTGCAGCTACGCGTTACTGTGGCTTCTTATTGGAGACCTGCTCTGAGATCCGTCTCAGAGGTGTGGGTGCTCCAAGCAAGATGGACCTGTCTGAACTCTTAACAGAGAGCAGACCTCTTTGGACTCGAAAACTGGACCCGGACATTGCCATTGATGCGCCGCTTGAGCCTGTGGAGATCTATGCAGATCAGTCTCAGATTGCACAAGCGCTCTTCAATCTGTTGAGTTGGCTGGTCGGTCGAGAAGGGTATGAAAAGGTCTCCGTAGTATGCCGGCATAATGCAGATCGGGGAGAAATCATTGTCACTGGTGGTTTTGACATAACAATGGACAAAGAAGGCCTGATCAAGCAATCCTTGGCTGAGCTTCAGACTAGACGGCGGCCTTCTCTCTACGTGTTTCAGAAACTGGTTGCCCGCTATGATGGCAGCGTTCAATTCCAGCCGGGCCGCATCACACTGGGTTTTCCCAAATACCAGTGGCAGGATGTCAGGTCGGGCGATGTGCTAGTAGAGCAGATCCAGGGTTTGCGGTCGCGGGTTGAGGATCTGGAGTCCTGCCTGGGTAGGATTCTACTAAATAAGGATCAGTTGGCTGCAGACTTTTCTCTGAAGGACGCCGTCAGCCTGGGAGGCCAGATCATAGCCGATCTCGTAAGTGAATTTGGCTGGATCCATCAAGAGGCAGAGAAGCAATGTCAGAGTGCAGAGGAGAGCCAGGTGGCGTTGTGGGAGTCCCTGGCGGCAGGCGGTCATTTCTGTCAATTATTGGCGGCCAACTTGCTCGCTCTGGGAGGAGAGCGTGTCACCTCGCATCACGCTACCAGTGTCGTAGGCGTGCTGGAGTCCGTACGGCGGATGCTGCGTTCCAGGATTGAGGGCATTGCCGAATTCAAGTGGAATGTCGAAGCCGATCTTCCGCCAGTGAGAGCCACGGAGACAGCCCTGGCCCAGGTGTTGCTGAATCTGGCATTGAACTCACTGGAGGAACTGGCCCGTGTCCGCCCGCCTGTTTCGCGCCTGGGCTTTGCCGCCCGGCAGATGCGGGGTGTGGTACAGATTGATGTCTCAGACACGGGTGGAGGCTTGCCAACCGAGGTTGTAGAGCAACTCTTCCAAGGAGCCATCAGCACCCGCCAGCATGTTGAAGGAGGCATCGGACTGCGCGTGGTCAAGTCAATCTTGGATGAATTGGGCGGTGAGATCGAGTTCAGCAGCACACCAGGTAAGGGTACAACAGCAAGCGTCAGATTGCCGATCTGGGAAGGTGGCTAGTGAAACCGCCAGTTCTCCTGTTGGACGACGATCGCCGGTGGTTGCAGATCTGCCTTGCGCGGCTGCCACAAACCGATTATACGTTGGAGCCTACTGCTGCCTTGTCGGATGCATTGGAACGGCTGACAACGATACGCCATCCAGTTGTTATCTGTGATCTGCGCCTGATCGGTATTGGAGAACGGGGTGGGTTTGAGTTGCTGGTCAGAGCCAAGACCATTAGCGAGTTTACCAAGGTCATCATCGTCACCGCTTACGGCGGCGCAGCAACTGATATCGCGCGAGAGGCGATGGAAAAGGGAGCCATCACCTATCTGACGAAACCCCTCGACTTTGCAGAACTGGACAGATGTATCACCATGGCAATTCAGAGCTGGCGGCAGGAAGTGGAGGAGATGAAGAACCTGGGGTTCCTGGCAGATGGCCCCGAACTGGCATTTCTCCAAACTGCGGAGATGCCTGCGCATGACCGTGCTGTCCCCGTCAGGGAACAGCCCCAGGTGCCTGATGCAAGTCTCACTAGGGGGCCGTCGAACCGAAGAACCCGGGCCGCATTGCGCCAGATACTCGCCGAACGTTTCGACGAGGAAGGCCTAAGAACTCTCTGCTTCGACCTGGACGTTGATTACGACGACCTGCCAGCCCACGGAAAAGCTGGTAAGGCGCGGGAATTGATCAAACATCTTGAGCGGCACGGTCGGGTCCTTGAACTTGTGGAAGCCGGCAGAGGACTTCGTCTGGACATCCCATGGGATGATGTATTCGGGGGATCGAAAGGCCAGGAGGAGGACGCATGACCCTCCAACCCCCACTCATCCCAGATCAACCATCGCCTGACCAGGCCGCCCGCGCCGCCGAGCGCGCCGCCTACCTCGACCGTCTGCGCGACCACCTGCGCGATCCCTCCTTCCGCGCCATCGAGGGCTTCCCCATCGGCGACGACCAGGCCATCCTGGCCCTCTCCGACCCGCCCTACTACACCGCCTGCCCCAACCCCTTCCTGCCCGAGACTTTGGCCCGCTGGCAGGCCGAACGCACCCAACTCCGCGCCCTCCTCGCCCTCCCCGACGACACCACCACCAACAGCAACCTCCAATCTCCAACCTCCAATCTCCAATCTCCAACCTCCAACCTCCAACTTCCAACTTCCAACTTCCAACTTCCAACCTCCAACCTCCAACCTCCAACCTATCACCGCGAGCCCTTCGCCTCCGACGTTTCCGAAGGCAAGAACGACCCCATCTACAACGCCCACTCCTACCACACCAAGGTGCCCCACAAGGCCATCATGCGCTACATCCTGCACTACACCGACCCTGGCGACGTCGTCTTCGACGGCTTCTGCGGCACCGGCATGACCGGCGTGGCCGCCCAACTGTGCGCCGACCGCAAGGCGGTGCAGGAATTGGGCTACCTCGTAGACGACGACGGCAACGTCTACGACCTCCAGCCTCCAACCTCCAACTTCCAACTTCCAACTTCCAACTTCCAACCTCCAACCTCCAATCTCCAATCTCCAAACTCCAAACTCGGCCCACGCAAAGCCGTCCTGGTAGACCTCTCCCCCGCCGCCACCTTCATCGCCTACAACTACAACACCCCCGTGGACGTAATCGCCTTCGAGCGCGAGGCGCAGCGCATCCTGCGCGAAGTCGAAGATGAGTGCGGCTGGATGTACGAGACCAATCACCCCTCTCCCTCCCAGGGAGAGGGGCCGGGGGTGAGGGTAAAAGGCCGCATCAACTACACCGTCTGGTCTGACGTCTTCGTCTGCCCGCAGTGCGGCACGGAGATGGCCTTCTGGGACGTGGCGGTGGACAGAGAAGCAAGTGCCGTGCGCGAAACCTTCCCCTGCCCCGGCTGCGGCGTCAAGCATACCAAGCGCGGTCTGGAGCGCGCCTGGGAAACGGTGTACGACCGCGCGCTGAACCGCCCGCTCCGCCGCGCCAGGCAGGTGCCCGTGCTCATCAACTACTCCGTGGGCAAGAAGCGCTACGAGAAAGTCCCCGACGTGGATGACCTGACGCTGGTCCGGCGCATCGAAGACAGCGATATCCCCTACTGGTTTCCCACCGACCGGATGCCCGCAGGCGACGAGTCGCGCCGCAACGACGACGTTGGCCTCACCCACGTGCACCACTTCTACACCCGGCGCAACCTGTGGGCTTTTGCTGCCCTGTGGGAAAGGGTCAAGGACAACGCTCTAAAATGTGCTCTTATGGGCGGATACAGGGTGGGCTTGAGGATGTCCACATTTCTGGCTCCGCAGTGGTTTAACAAAAGCACTGGTCCTATGAAACCATTGACGGCGGGCACTCTGTATGTGCCCTCCCTGAGCGGTGAACAGA
>Ga0315277_10008608_pt1 | contig 13091 bp, 11 predicted proteins | sample YL17G05_15_MG_FD_203695 | JGI IMG/M metagenome (GOLD analysis project Ga0315277, IMG submission 203695) | Sediment microbial communities from Yellowstone Lake, YNP, Wyoming, USA - YL17G05_15 | ecosystem: Environmental > Aquatic > Freshwater > Lake > Sediment | place: USA: Wyoming | collected...
CCGTTGTCATCACCGACGACACCATTGATGAACCAAACGAAACCGTGGTGGTGACGCTGACGGGTGCAATGGGCGCAGCGCTTGGTGCGACCAAAGTCCACACGCTCACGATCCAGGACAACGATCCCACGCCAACAGTCTCTTTTTCGGCGGCAAGCGTGTCGGTTTCAGAAAGCGCCGGGACGGTGAATCTCACGCTCTTGCTTTCGGCGGCATCGGCCTCGACCGTGACGGTGAACTACAGCGTCGGCGGGACCGCAACAGCCGGTGTTGACTACGCGGCATTGCCGGGAAGCATAACGATCGCTCCCGGCCGAACAGCGCGCTACCTTCCTGTGACGATCATAGACGATCAAGAAGATGAACCGAACGAAACCGTGATCGTGACGCTGACCAGCGCCACGAGCGCAACAGTCGGCGCGACCCGCGCCGCCACGCTCACCATCCGCGGCAACGACCTGCCCACCGCGATCCTTCGCTGGCCGCTGTATCGCTGAGCGAAGGCAAAAGGAAAAAGTCAAAAAGCAAAAGTGAAAGGCACATAAAAACCCATGACAGGTCGCCAACCTGTCCTACTCAATTTTGGGGGAACGAAAGCCCAGAATCACGGCCAAGATGCCTGTTCTACCGGGAATGTCGCGGGCCGTCGGGTTTCCCGCCTCCAACCTCTCGCTTCTAACCTTCCGCCTCTCACCTCTCGGCTCTGACCTCTCGCTTCTCAATCCACCCAGGTGGCGCGAGGTCGGTTGTCCTCGTCGTCTTCCTTGGGTGCTGGGGTGTGGGGGTGAGACGGAGCGGAAGCGGCGGGCTTCTCTTGCTTGGCCGCTTCGTGCGGCGGTGCTTCGGCCTCGGCCGTCGCCACCTTATAGGCGAGACCGACGTGGTGGAGTTTTTCGTTGATCTCGGCGACGGCCAAGTGCTTGCGCCGTTGCGGCGGCGGCATCCGTTCGAATTGCAGCTTGATGTTCTTGATCAGCCGTTCGGGCTGGAACGGTTTGGTCAGATAGAGCTGCGCTCCCAGACTATAGCCGTATTTCAGATCGCGGGCGCTCGACTTGGCCGAAAGAAAGCAAACCGGTGTCTTCGCCGTCACGGGATTGCGCTTGAGGTATTCCATCACCTGGTAGCCCGAAATCTTCGGCAGCATAATGTCGAGAATGATGAGGTCAGGCTCAAACAAGTCAACCGCGTGGCCGACGTCGTTTGCCTTATCCACGCAGAGCACATCATAGTCCTGGGCCAGCTTGAGGCGAATGAGATCCAACACGTCCGGGTCATCATCCACGACCAAGATACGCCATCGTTCTTCCATCGCGACACCTCGCTTGCGAATCAGACCGAGCATGGCGAAGAACCGCCTGACGGCCATACCGGTCCGTTCGATCATGCGGTGAATGAATCCTCCATCTCTGGAAAGATCCATGACAGCCACAACCGTCCCCCGATCCTGTCCCCCGGTCCGTGTGGGTCTGTCCGTTGCCCTCGTTCAGATCAGTCCCGACCGATTGCGCAACAGGCTTCCTTGCCTGCTTCTTCTCTATCGCATTCGCGGTGTCCGAATCAAGAAACAAAAAGGGGCGCGGCCGTTTTTCTCCATAGCGCCTTGGCTGTCTGCCTGGGTCTTTCAGTCAGATTGAAGGGCTGCCTTAAGGAGAGAGTGCGGAGAACGCCGAGTGCAAGAAGCGGTTTCTGCTCTTGCTTCCGGAGCGATCTCTGCGACTTTTGCGATCCCTGTGAGCCACTTCCGGCGGACGTGGCGGTCTTCGGTCGCAAGGAACACATCCGCGCGCCAGAGTACCTTTCCGTTCCCCCTCGCTGAGTTGCAAAGACACGCCATCACAAATCTGCGATGGCGTGGTCCTAGACGAGATCGTTTTTCGAACAATCCCTTAACGCCGACGTTCGAAAGTGGACGAAACGGCTGCTCAGCGTCGAGCGCGTTTACAGGCACGTGGAGAAATATAGCGCCGGTCCGCCGCGCCATCGTCGCACTCGCGACTCTCTCTCACATGCCACAAATGTCTCAGCGGCGCCATTTGTGAAGAATGACGTCGGGATGTGGCGATGGCAGTATTTTTCCCGTTATATCTAATACGATCAGTCGAGACTGACGGTCGGATGAGGGAAGAGGAACACCCGTGAAACAGATTTTTCGTCCGTCAGGCGAGACGTAGGGCATTCCCGAAACCGCTCCTCGAAATAAAGGGCGGTTGCCTGTCCCGTCTGCATTCACGATAAACAGGCCCGGCGATGCGTTGTAAAGGATCATTGAGTTGCTTAACCACACGGGTTCACGGCACCATGCGATATCCGGGGGACTGATGCGACGGCTTTCTGCGCCGTTGGTGGGAACCACATAGATTTCCCCGCCGCCTTTTTGGCCGTACATCCCCGAGTATGCCAGATATTTGCCGTCAGGGGACCAGCTCGGCGGTCCCTCGTGGTACAGTCGCCAGTCCTCAAGCGCAAGCTGGCGAATCTCGCTCGTGGCGATGTTGATGATGGAAAGAGCAAATCCTTTTGTTCCCGGCTCCCACTTGTGCATCTCGATGTCAGCGCTTGAATGATAAAAGGCCACCTCTCGGCCGTCGGGAGAGAACTTTGGGAAGATATTATTCCTTTCATTGGAAACCAATATCCGCAGATGGCCGCTTGCCACATCAAGCAGAAGAATCCTGGTGGCGCCCCTTTGGATTTCAGGCGCGAGTGTGATGAACACCAGAAAGCGCCCATCGGGGGAGGCATCCAAATGTTGCGCAGCGTATTTCAGGAAAGTGCTTTCCGTCTCGTCGCTAAGCAATCGCGCTAATGTGGACGTCGCTAGATCGAAGCGATAGAGGTGGTTCTGCGCAGTGCGCCAATCCGGGCCCTTCTTTCCATAGAGCAAAACTTCTTGCCGTGCTATGCAATATTCGTCGCTTCCCGCTCTCCATGGCAAGGAGGGGGTACCTTCGGCCTGAAGGTGCAATCCTTGAAGTAGCAGCCAACCTACGACAGCCGCGCAGGAAAACCTACTAATCCAGGCATTCATGGTCGTTCTCCTTTGAAACCAGGACGTTTTGCCCAATTCATCGGTCTTATAGCATTGGTAAATCACGAGTTCCACTGCATCACCGACAGATTCTCGCTGTCTCCCCCTCCCTGCCCCGTCCAGAAAGCGATAAATCCAAGTATCTCAATGCCGAAAGACCTACTCATGTCCCGAATCTTTCATGCAACTTTTGACACTACCAACCAGGATTACGGCATGAGATACGGGTAATGGCGGATTTCACAGACACCCCTTGTCCCGTCTTCCCTTCTCAAAGCAAGGTATTGCTCCAGTGTCGCGGTACCCCATCGCGAGGGGTTTTTCCCACCATTGTACTCCCAGACAGAAGTACCGGATAAGCACGTGCTGCAGTGCCAACAACTTGGCCCGGTAAGAATAAAAACATCCCGACGCAGCAGATTTGACGTTTGCAAGGGAATAGTGGGATCCGCATCGGGATCGCGATCTGCTTGAAATATTATCGTGTACGTCATTGCCGGATTGTTCTGCCAGGGTGGGCTGAGATTTTCGTCTGTACCGTTATACGCATGGGTCGCCGCGCCCTTACAGGCGTTCAGCGGGTTGATTTTCTCGGTGTTGCGTCCCAGTCCGTTCAAGTCTAATCGGTTGCTGACGTCGCGTTCGAGATCATCCTCGAAGATCACAATGTTCACGCTGTCGGAGGTTGGTGGATCGTCAGCGTATTCGGGAGCAGTGTTGTCATCAATGCGAAGATGGATCGTGTCGGGGGTCGCGGCGGCAACATTGGGGCAGTAATAGTAGATCCAATACCGATCGTTCCAGCCCAACGGCCCTCCCACCGTCCCCGTCCACAGATAGGCGCCCTCGTGCAACTGCGGGTTCGCCAAGTCGTTCACGGGGCCATCGTTCCAGTCCAACGGGTCCACCCCATTCTCGAACTTGTCGAAGTCATATACATCATAGGCCGAAACAGCAAACAGATCGCCCCCGACGAACTGGTCCGTCCAGCGATACGTCGCCGTCTTTGTGAACGTCGTGCACACCACACTGGCGCTTGTCCCCACGCACGTCTTGTCAATGATGCCGTGAATTGGCGGGCCGACGGCATACGGGTCATAGACGCGCAGGCCCGTCGCCGCCGGATACCGCTCCGCCCCATCGCCCAGAAAGTACCCCGAACTCGCTATCCAATGGTAATCTATCCAGTCCCAGTCGAACCCGTCCGCCCAGTTCAACGGCGCCATTTGTGAAGAACAACGTCGGAATGGGGACCGGGTAGTGGTTTGCCGGTGACGTCCAAGACGATCAACTTGACTTGCCCCAAGTCAGCCTTTTCAAGAGAAGCAGCGGCAAAACAGATTCTCTTACCATCCGGTGAGATGTCGGGTGTGGTTTCAACTGCCCCGCGATAGAGAAGACGATTGTCTGTGCCGTCGGATCGCACGGCGTACAGCCCCCACCCTTCCGGACCAGAAGCGCTGTAGAGAACTACATCCTTGTTCAACCAAACAGGCCGGCAACAAGATTTCGATGCCTCTGGGCTTATCCGACGGCTCTCACCCCCCTCGGCAGGAACGATGTAGATTTCTCCCCCGCTTTTCTTGCCATACGCCCCGGCGTAAGCGAGGTACTTACCTTCTGGCGACCAGCTCGGCGGGCCGTCGCGCATCAATCGCCAATCCTCGGACGCAAGCTGCCGCATCTCACCTGTCGCAATGTTCACAACAGAGAGCGCAAAACCCTTGGTGTGGAAAAGGTCCCAATTGTTCCTTTCCATGTCGGGATGACTATGGTAGAAGGCCACCTCGCCGCCATCGGGCGAGAACTTTGGGAAGATGTTGTTTCGTTCATTCCAGACCAATACCTTAACATCTCCTGTGCCCGTGCTAACCAACAGAATCCTCGTGGCTCCTCTTCGGAGATTACCTGCCGCAGCGCTTAATGTCAACAGTCGCCCGTCCGACGAGATATCCAATTGCCGCGCGCCATCTTTTAGCAGGTTTCGCTCCGTGTCATTATCAAGCATTCGTGAAACTGTGGATGTCGCGAGGTCGAATCGGTAGAGATGAGGGGGCGCTCCGCGCACCTTTACTTCTCTCAAACCATAAAAGTAAGCTTCGCCGCGCGCTATGCAGTAGCTCTCACATCCCGGCCCCCACGGCCATGAGACATTCTCCCCTTGTGCCCCCGACCTTTCATGAATCAACAGAAAGACAAGGATGGGAACGGACAGAAAACGAAACTTTCGACGGTTCATCGCACCCTCCTGAACCACACCAGCTAGGGCCCGCAAAATGGATAGCGCCGAATTTCCCACACAACCCTCTCGTCGTCGGCCGTTCTCAGGGCGATAAAGGCCTCCAATGCGGCCGTTCCCCACTGATGTGGGTTTATCGGACCATTGCACTCCCACACTGCCGTAGTGCCTGACATACAAGTATTTGTGTGATGGCAGTAGCCTGTCAGAACGAGAACATCTCGCCTCTGCAGATTGCTCGTTTGCAACGGGACGTCCTCTTCACCATCCGGAGCAGCCTTGTCCGCTTTGAAGATGACCGTGTACGTTGTGGCTGGATGTCCCTCCCATGGCGGGCTTTGCCATCGGTCGGTACCGTCATAGGCATGGGTTGCCCCGCCCCAACAAGCGTAGATGGCTCCGCCGGAAACATGCGTGTTTAAGGCGACTTGGTTCGCAACGTCGCGTTCGAGATCATCCTCGAAGATCACAATATTCACGCTGTCGGAGGTTGGTGGATCGTCAGCGTATTCGGGAGAAGTGTTGTCGTCAATGCGAAGATGGATCGTGTCGGGAATCGCGGCGGCAACATTGGGGCAGTAATAGTAGATCCAATATCGGTCGTCCCAGCCGAACGGCCCTCCCACCGTCCCCGTCCACAGATAGGCGCCCTCGTGCAACTGTGGGTTCGCCAAGTCGTTCACGGGGTCATCGTTCCAGTTCAGCGGGTCCGCCCCATTCTCGAACTTGTCGAAGTCATACACGTCGTAGGCCGAAACACGAAACAGATCGCCCCCGACGAACTGGTCCGTCCAGCGATACGTCGCCGTCTTTGTGAACGTGGTGCACACCACACTGGCGCTTGTCCCCACGCACGTCTTGTCAATGATGCCGTGAATTGGCGGGCCGACGGCATACGGGTCATAGACGCGCAGGCCCGTCGCCGCCGACCTCACCTCGTCGCCGACGTTACACGAGCCGGTGTCGTCGGCCTTTCCCGTCAGAGTGTAACTCTTGACCTGCTCCGCCGGAGGCCGCGGCGGATTAAACCAGTAGTGGCGATCCGACGCTGGGTCCACATAGCCGCACGCGGGTTGACACCGCCACGTGATGACCACCGAGATGCCGCTGTAAATCAGGTAATAGTCCAGGGGGGGGTCCTCGTTGGAGACGCAAACATCGCTATCGTATCCGCCCGACAACAGAAACACCCACTTGCGGCCCTGGCTCCAGCGATACGTCAGATTCAGACCGCCCACATCGGTATATGCGCCGCCTTCCCAGAGATATATAGAATCGGGACAGCCCCCGAATTCTCCTGTTTCGATTTCGGGCGTTGCGTTTGCGTCCCCATCTAATCAGTTGCCCATACTGCCACCCCATTGCTGCCAGGGCTGTCCGTTGTAGGTCCACGTGCCTAACAGGTAAGAACCGCCGAACCGCAAGATGTCGCCGTTGCTGACAGTGCCGTTGGTCGGATCATACGACGTAACGCTCCCGCCCACCGGCCAGTTGTCATTGCCGCTGAAATCGTCGTCATAATCGGGACCGATCGAAGTAATGCAATAGCAGTCATAAGACTCCGTGGTCATGACGGCGCTGGCCACCTCGTAGCTGGGCGCATACCAGTCGCCGGTTCTCAGCTTGCTCCAAAACGGGTCCGTAGGAATGGAGGTAATGTAGGCCACAGGCGTCGTAACTTGCATGTATCCATACTGGCCGGGGTCTGCCGGGTCGTTGTCCTGGTCGCGCGGATAGCAGTTCCAATCCACGCGGTAAGCCTCCCAGGCCACCCCGAGGCTGCGCATATCCGATTTGCATCGGCTGACTTTCGCGCGCACCTGCGCCTCGAGAAAATTGGGTACTGCTATGGCAGCCAGGATAGCGATGATCGCGACGACAATCAGCAGTTCGATCAAGGTGAATGCTGTGCGATGGCGCCCAACCATGGAGAGACTCCTCTTGTGGAATAGTGGTGCAACGAGTCGCCGATTCTTTTCTGACGTCAAGTGCGCCTATCACCTTCTTTCCCGTCAAGCGAGCCGGCGTCCTCTTGGTGCGTTCTGAACTCCTCGAAATTGCAAATCGGGGACGATTTCACGGAAAGCGCGCACATTTAACTTTGGTATCTGCGAATCCGTGGAATCCGCTAAACCCGCGTTAGTTTCTATCCTCGCAAACTCTGGCGATCACAAGAAAAAAGGTGACCGTTCCCAAATTATTACTGCGGAAAACGGGTTAGGTAGCGTTCATCACGTCTCCCGTGACAGGATTCTTTTCACGCGTCCTTTTGAAGGCTGGTTGCTGGCGCATGCGCCTCCAGGTTTTCCTCAGTTGGGCGGCAAGGCTTGGGCGTGGTGAGTGATTAGGTCGCGAATCAGGCGCTCGTAGAAGCTGCCCGAATAGGCGTAGAAGTTCATATCGCGCGTTTCGTAGCCTCGCCGGCCGTAGTACGTGTCGGGCGTTACGTAGCCCGTGTATTCGCCGTTCATCGCCGCGATGATGAGGGTCAGCCCCTTTTCTTTGGCGAAGGCCTTTAGCTCGATGGCAATCTCGCAGCTGAGCTCGCACGGGCAGAAAACCATCAGGACATCGTCGAGTCGCAAACTGCGCAAGTGGGCATGCGACGGAACGACATGCGACACGAAGATCGGCGACAGCCGCCAGCGACCGCGCTCGCCCAGGAGATACTGGCGCGGCGGCATTGTCATGGCGAAACTCAGCGGGGCGAGGACTACCTCGGCCTTGGCGGGCGGCAAATCCGCTTGGGCGGCAATGACCTTTTCTGCGAGAGCCTCGCCAATGCGGTCTGAATTACGAGGCCCGCTGCTTCCGAGACATCCGGCCATGTAGAGGGCCTCGACGCCAAGCGCCTTCTCGACTGCCCGCCGCAATCGGCCCGGGTAATCCGCCGAGACCAGGAAACCCTTCTCGCCGTCAGGGTCTATCGTTGTGGGATGGGCGCTGTAGGAGAGGAGCAAAAACTTGCGGCCGCGGGATGTCGCAAACACAAGCATGTCGAGGTCGTCATCTACGGGGCCATCGCGGGTTGTTCGATTTCGGACGTGATCGGGCATGTCGAGGCGGCGCAAGGTGAAGGACGCCGGCTCCTGGTTTGCGAGGGAGGCTGCGACGGCCTGGGCCGTGCGGCTTGTTATCAGGTCGAAGACATCGCGCCGGAAGTTGCCGGCGAACATCTTCTCGACGAAGTTCTGACTCCAGCCGCCCGGCCCGCTATGGGTGTGGCTTGCCGTGAAAAAAATGTCGTCGCGTTCCAGCGGCACTTTTCCTTCCAACCGCTTCCACACAGCGGTCGAAAGCGGTTGGGTGAACAGCAGGATGTCGGCGGTGACGAGAACGACTTGGTTGTGGCCGTTGTTGAGCGAAAGCGCCTCGACTTCGAGGTCGTCCAATACGCCGGTGGAGGGCTTGCCTTTGCGCGCGCCGTAGCCGGCAAGCGGAGAGCCGATGGGCGGTGTCAGCAGAGCATGTCCGTAGCCGACGCGAAAAGCGGCGGACCGAGGCCTGTCCAGCCCCTTCGCCGCGCGCTCCAGTTCCGCAAGCGATTGGCGGAAGAAGGGCGCGCTGTCAAGATCGCGGCGGCCAACCGCAGGCCATGGCCCTATGACAACAACGAACGCCACCGCCAGCACAAGCAGAGTGATAGCGGTCCGTTTCGCCCACCGCCGCAAGCGACGCTTTGGCCTATGTTCTAAATCGGGGATAGTCACCTTATTTCTCTTCTGCCTTCGGTTTCCGGCCGCTTTTGCCGGACCGCAGCAAGCAATGGCTGTCCCGTGATGGGACACCGTCCGTCTGCCAATGACCACATAATCTGCAATGCCTCGCTTGTCGTCATCTCAATTGCGTAACCCCCGTGTAGTCTAACGGCTGGGTTCAGCGGCGGGCGAAGCCCGTCCGCTGCAACCGGTCATTAGGCGCACCGCCTTACCTCTCCTGGCTGCGCCAGCGCTTGACGATCTCATCCACATCCAAGTCCACAGGCCCGTCCTTCCACTTCGCGTAGAAGTCGACATCATCGCTGTTAGGGGGCGGGCTCGGCCGATCGAACTGAACTCGAGTTGGTAGGGGAACCGCCTCCCCGAGCACTAAAGCCTCACCTCGACCCAAGCCCGCCAAAACGCTGACCAAGTCACCCTCGCTCTCGGGCACTAGGCTCCGGACGTAGCCCTGGTCGTCGGGGTTGGTGATCCTCAAACAGATGAACGTTCCACATTGGGCAAGCACCGTCTCAGATACTTCGTGGGGCCGCTGACTGACGACCACAAGTCCGACGCCGTACTTCCGGCCCTCCTTGGCGATCCGCTCCATTGACTTCCGCGAGCCAGCGAATTGGCTCTCGGCAGCGCGGGGTATGTACACGTGCGCTTCTTCGCAGATAAGCAGGATCGGAAAATCTCGGTACTTCGGATTCCAGTAGTTGAACTCGAATGCCAAGCGCCCGATCTGCGCCGCGACTGTAGGCCGCACATCGAACGGCACTGAACTGAGGTCGATGACTGTCACCGCGGCCTTCTTGGTGCCAAGCCCTACGAAGTCTCGGAGCAGGCCTGACAGCGAGGCCGATGTGTTGCGGCTCGTGGGTTTGAGCAAGAAGTCGTACCGCACGTCGTTGAGCTTGCTCTCGATACGCATGAGGAAGCAATTGAAGTCGCCGAACATGGGTCCCTGCGTCTGCTTGGGGCCGACCCGCTCCACGTTCTTTGCGCGCACCTTGGTTAAGATGTCGTCAAGAGAGAAGTAAATCGGCGTGTCTACGGTGACTCTTGCCAAGCCAAGTGCAGGAGTGGCGGTGGTGTTCTCGCGCTGCCGTGCCTCCAGCAAACAGTCACGAAAGAACGCTGTTTGGTTTGTAGCCTCCCTTTCGCTGTGCTCGATGAGAAGGTCGCAGAGTTCCGCGTAGGTCATCAGCCAGTAAGGAATCTCCAGTTCGCGCGCATCGACGTGCCGGACAATGGCATCGGCAAACGCGTAGGATTGCGTCCCGTCGGGCCGCTTCCAGCAATACTCGCCGGCAATGTCAATGATGATGATATGTGCCCTGGGCATCACTGCTACAGTCTTCTGCACAAGGGAAGCCACTGTCCATGACTTTCCCGACCCGGTCTGCCCCAAGATAGCAGAGTGGCGCCCGAACAGGTTTGTGGGATCCAGGCAGACCTTGAGCCTGGGGTGCGATGCGAGTGCGCCTACGGCAAGGCCTTTGGACTGGAAGCGGTCAAACATCTTGGCGACTTCGGTCGAACCCATCGCGTGGACTTCCGCGCCTGTGGTGGGGTACCGCGCAACGCCGCGCTCAAATTGGCCGTCTGCGTGAATCGAGCCGACGGGTGTGAGTCGAGCGATTCGCTTGGCGAAGGGCAACCTCGCAGCGTCATCGCCGGGGGTCTCGATGGTCGGCGCAGCGAGCGCTTCCTGTTCGATCATGCGGGTAACGATAGCGATGAGGTGAACATCGTTCTGCTTGACCGCGACATACGAACCAAGCTGCCCGACCAACAGGTCCTCATCGCCGATAGTAACGGTAGGCGCATGCCCCTGTTCGTCCTCGACCAAGGTCGCCATGAGGAGGTTTCCTTGGACATCGACGACATGGCCGATCACGGTGTTGGGAGTACCAGGCATTGATTAGACCTCCTTGCAGAGTCGTTCAAAGCGCCAAAGGTCGGTATGGCCAGGTCCGACCGTACCCTTTAGCGAGCACCGCGTTTCCGTCACTACAACTGCGTTCGCCTTCACGCTCCAGCGGTTCCATGCAGGGTCGGATAGCTCCTTCGTGAAGATAAGCAAAGTGAAATCCGTTCGCGCCATTGCGGCCTCAATAACAGCGTTCACATGCTCGTCAGTGAAGCCATACCCGAAGCAAGCCAACCGGTTTACCGGATTCACGTTATGGCCCAAGCACCCGCGAAAGGTGGACCACAGTGCGGCATATGGCGGGAGCATTGTATCAGTCGCCTTCCTACGCTGTGGGGGCACCATTAACCGCTTCGTGCCGGTAGGCAGACGCGACCCGTACGCGCAACGCCGAACTCCCCGTAGGGGGCACTCGTACCACCCAAGGGAGCCGTGAAGCTTGAACAGATGAATCGGTTTAACTGTCTCGTCGAACTGGCGCCCCTTGTGGGTACCGCGAATCCGACCAACTCGCTCCTCGAACACGGCTGAATCGAAAAAAGCGTGCTCTACGCCGAGGAATCCGTCCGTCACTCGGACCTTGGCGGCCTCTGCCGCGCGTTCAACAAGAGGGTCGTAGTTCAGGTTAAATATCTTCACGCATGGGTCCCCGCGGTGGGACAATCGATGCACAAACTCAATATGCACGTCAAGGCTCGGGGTTTTAGGGAGGAATAAGTCGGCGATTGCAGCTGTGACCAGATGCCGATACGGCGTGTCCATTGCTCCACCATCGTCGAGTAGGTCGAGGGCTTGCTCAATTCCCACCGCCTCGCTGTCGAGTTTGGCCTGCATCTCGTTCCGCTTCTGTACGTCCGTGATCCGGTCCTTTATGAGATCCCAAAGCTCGAAGGCGAGCGGATATCCAGCATTGTCCAAGTATGAGGAACCGGCCCCTAGAAGGTAGCCAACCCGCTGAGCCTTCAGTTGCTCCGCGACCTTCGCCTCAAGACTGCTGGTGAAATCAGATTCTGGCATCATTTACTTGTGCGGCTAACGTTCGGCATCAGCGGCGGCGCGTACTGCCGTCCGCTGCATGCCGTTGTTAGACGCACCCCCCTCTTCCGACAGCGCTCCACTACGGCGTGTTACGAATGACTTTTTCCGTCGGCTGGCTCCTCGTTTCGGTGAAGCGCCGCACGGCAGCGGCCAGGTCGAGCTGGCCGGAATCAAACTCGACCTTGATGCATTCGTACTCTCGCGCATTTCGATCATGCACCTCCTGCCGCTGCTGAAACCGGAATGTGTAAGCCAACAGCGGCAGGGCTACGTTCAGCATCGAGAGAACAGCGAGCGAGAAGAGCACCCAGGGTGGTGGAGAGGACTGCCTTCCTCCCGTCCATTGAAACCACGCGAGCGCCAGGATGAAAAGCCGGGAGAGCCATGTGGCCCAGTTGATGCCCCACCCCCACTTCCTGTGAAGCTTCTCCCACTTCCACTCCCATGCGGTCTCTGCCGCGAGCACCTTCAGGAAGCGGTCGGTTTTCTCCGTGTCGGTAACGTTGACGTCCATCGCCTGCCCGCTACTTCTCCTTGGTGCGTCTAACTACTGTTTATATGGTTTCCAGATAAAGCCACTTTCGGGTCCTGCTTCCAGATAACACGCCATCACCACTTGCGCTTAAGCCGTGTTTAGTCAACGCCGACGAAGCCGATCAGGCAATTTCGGCTTGCCGGTTTTGACTGTCGCAGATCTCTGCGAGCGCCGCGAGAGCGACTGGCGTAAAATTGCCGTCATACGGTCTGCCACCTCGAAGTCCCCGTGCACTTCTCAGCCGGGATGAGTGCGTCGTCCTGGCTATGATAGTCCTTGCACTTTCCGCGACGACCCGTCTGTCGGGAATGACCAGATAATATGCCCAGCCAACGGCAACCGGTCAAGGGAAATTGCTTTCGCAGGACATTCGCCGATTGGGGATGGATGTGCGTTTATTTTGGAGTGCGGCACGCTCTGCTGCCGCTGTTTTGGTCGAGCGTTTCGCCGCGAAAGAGGCTTTTGTGAAAAATCCGAGCGGCAGCAAGCGTGCCGCACACATTCTGATTCCGGGTAGTACCGGTTATGGACAATCGCATATCAATCACAATGCATCCGTCGTGCCGGCAAGCACTGTTCCCCGTTTTCTATTCCGCGTTTGCCGTTTACGC
>Ga0315277_10008609_pt1 | contig 13091 bp, 24 predicted proteins | sample YL17G05_15_MG_FD_203695 | JGI IMG/M metagenome (GOLD analysis project Ga0315277, IMG submission 203695) | Sediment microbial communities from Yellowstone Lake, YNP, Wyoming, USA - YL17G05_15 | ecosystem: Environmental > Aquatic > Freshwater > Lake > Sediment | place: USA: Wyoming | collected...
CTTCACCCCTATGCCGTCATCGTAAGGCCGCTGGTGACAGAGAAGAGCACCCTCCTCGCTGGCTTCAACAAGTACGCCTTCGAGGTGATGCCCCACGCCAACAAGGTGCAGATCAAAGGTGCGGTGGAGGTGGCCTTTAACGTGCGCGTGCGGGACGTGAACACCTGCAACGTCCACGGCAAGGTCCGGCGCTTCGGGCGCTCGCGCAGTGTGGGCCGCTCCTGGAAGAAGGCCATCGTTACCCTGGAGGAGGGCTACAAGATCGAGCTCTTCGAGGGCATTTAGGGCTCGGACAGGCAAAGAGATTATGGCACTGAAGCAGTACAAGCCCACCTCGCCCGGCCGTCGCGGGATGTCCGGCTTTACCTTCGAAGAGGTGACGCGCAGGAAGCCGGAGAAGTCCCTGCTGACGCCCCTGACGCGTCGAGGGGGCCGCAACAACCAGGGCCGGATAACCGTCCGGCACCAGGGAGGCGGCGCCAAGCGTCAGCTACGGCTCATTGACTTCAAGCGAGACAAGTGGGGCGTGCCGGGCAAGGTGGTCAGCATCGAGTACGACCCCAACCGCTCGGCCCGCATCGCCCTCATCCACTACCGGGACGGGGACAAGCGCTACATCCTGGCTCCGCTGGGCCTCCAGGTCGGAGATACCGTGGAGTCGGGGCCGGATGCCGAGGTCAAGCCGGGCAACGCCCTGCCCCTACGGAACATACCCACCGGCACCACCATCCACAACATCGAGCTCACCGTGGGCAGGGGCGGCCAGTTGGTGCGGGGGGCCGGCACCGCTGCCCAGCTCATGGCCAAGGAGGAGCGCTACAGCCTGGTGCGCCTCCCCTCGGGTGAGATGCGCCGCCTCCCGTCCGACTGCATGGCGACTATAGGCCAGTTGGGTAACGTCGAGAACAACATCATCAAGCTGGGCAAGGCAGGCCGCTCGCGGAACATGGGGCGCCGGCCTCAGGTCCGTGGCGCCGCCATGAATCCGCGCGACCACCCCCACGGTGGCGGTGAGGGCAAGGCGCCCGTGGGGATGCCGGGGCCCAAGACGCCCTGGGGGAAGCCGGCTATGGGGTACCGCACCCGCGGCAAGAAGCCCAGCGATAAGCACATCGTGCGCCGTCGATACGGCTAGCAGGTAAGAGGACATGTCGCGCTCGACCAAGAAAGGGCCCTTCGTGGAGCCCAAGCTGATGAAGAAGGTGGACATAGTGCAGCGCTCCGGCCAACGGACCGTCATCCGCACCTGGTCGCGGGCCTCCACCATCATGCCGCAAATGGTAGGGCTTACCATCGGCGTTCACGATGGCCGGCGTCACGTGCCCATCTTTGTCACTGAGAACATGGTCGGCCATAAGCTAGGGGAGTTCGCCGCCACGCGCCACTTCCGGGGGCACTCCGGCCGCTCCGAGAAGACCACCCAGGTAAGGCGGCGGTAGCGGTCATGGAGATTAAGGCCACCGCCAAGCATACCGGCGTATCAGCCCGCAAGGTGCGGCTGATACTGGAGCACCTGCCCGGCAAGCGGGTGGAGGAGGCGCTTAGCGTGCTCCGGTTCATGCCGACGCCCAACGCCCGCCTGGTGGCCAAGGTGGTGAAATCGGCGGCGGCCAACGCCGAGAACAACTTCCAGATGTCGACGGCGGACCTGCGCATCAAAGCCGCCTACGCCGGCGAGGCCCGCCGCCTGAGGAGGTTCCGCCCGCGGCCGCGGGGTCGCGCCGGCGCCGTCCGGCGCCCTTCGAGCCACATCACCATCGTGGTGGAAGAGGAGGAAGCATAGCGTGGGTCACAAGGTCCACCCAACGGGGTTCCGCCTGGGCATCATCTACGGCTGGCAGAGCAAATGGTACGCCGATCGCCACTACACGAATCTCCTGCACGAGGATCTGGCGATTCGGCGCACCATCACGAAAGGCCTGGCGGACGCCGGCATCTCGAGGGTGGAGATCGACCGCGATGCAAACCACGTGGTGGTGACGGTGCACACGGCCAAGCCCGGCATCGTCATTGGCCGGGGCGGACAGAAGGTGGATGAGCTAAGGCTAACATTGGAGCGCCTGTCGGGCCGTCGGGTGCGGGTCAACATCATCGAGATCCGCCAGCCGGAGCTAGACGCTCAACTGGTAGCCCGCAGCGTCGCCGACCAGTTGCAGCGGCGGGTCTCCTTCCGCCGCGCCCTCAAGCAGAGCGTGGCCCGGACCATGCAGCGGGGCGCCAAAGGAGTCAAGATCACGGTGGGCGGGCGCCTGGGCGGGTCCGAGATGTCGCGCCGGGAGACAGACATGGAGGGCCGCGTGCCTCTGCATACTCTCCGCGCCGACATCGACTACGGGATGGCGGAGGCCCACACCACCTTCGGCCGCATCGGCGTCAAGGCCTGGATCTACAAGGGTGACATCCTGCCGGAGCCCAAGGCGCCGCCGCAGCCAGAGGAAGCCGAAGTCGAGGAGCCGGTGCCTGTGGGCGCGGCGTCATCGGAGCCGCCCGAGGGCCCAGGAGCCGAAGCTGAAGGCGCTCCTCCGGCGGAGCAAGAGGCCCCCGCCACTAGCCAATCGGCGGAGCAATAGCTGTGCTTCAACCAAAGCGGGTCAAGTGGCGCAAGTCACACCGCGGACACCGCCGGGGGCAGGCCAACGCCGGCAACCAGGTGTCCTTCGGGGAGTTTGGCCTCCAGGCCGTGGGACGAGCCTGGGTCGACAGCCGCCAGATCGAGGCAGCGCGGCGCGCCATCACCCACCACGTGCGACGTGGCGGCAAGGTCTGGATCCGCATCTTCCCGGACAAGCCGGTGAGCAGCAAGCCAGCGGAAACGCGCATGGGCAGCGGCAAAGGCAACCCGGACCACTGGGTGGCCGTGGTCAAGCCCGGTCGCATGCTCTTCGAGATCGCCGGGGTGCGGGAGGACGTAGCCCGCGAGGCGATGCGCCTGGCCTCCCACAAGCTGCCCCTGGACACCCGCTTCATCGCCAGGGAACATGAGGGGCTCTAGGAGATGGCACCCAAGAGCAAAAGGCCGGACAAGCTACTACAGGACCTCCGGGCCAAGTCCGACGAGGACCTGGCCAAGGAGCTCGGGGAAGCCTATCGTCAGCGGTTCACGGTGCGCCTCCACCTATCGACCCGCCAGCTCACCAACGTCAGCGAGGCGCGCAAGGTGCGGCGGCGCATCGCCCGCGTCAAGACCATACAGCGCGAAAGAGAACTGGAGGCGGCCTTCGCCGCCGCCGAGGAGCAGGGGTCGTGACGGGAGAGACTCGTCGCAAAGAACGCATCGGCGTCGTTGTCTCCAACAAGATGCAGAAGACGGTGGTAGTGGCCGTCGAGACCTTCAAGCGTCACCGCATCTACAAGAAGATCCTGCGGCAGACACGGCGCTTCAAGGTCCACGACGAGAAGAACGTCTGCGGCCTCGGTGACCTCGTGCGCATTGTCGAGACGAGGCCGCTCTCGCGGGAGAAGCGCTGGCGCGTCGCCGAAGTGCTGGTTCGCGGCGAGGTGGCCGAGGTGAAGCCGCGGGAGATCGGCGCCGAGCTGATCGAGGAGCTTCAGGCGAAGATGCCGCCTCCGCCGCCCGTTCCTGAGGCGGTCGTCGAGGAGGCAGAGGCTGTCGAGGAGCCCGAAGCCCCGGCTGAGGAGCCAGAGGCTGTCGTGGAGCCCGAAGCCCCGGCTGAGGAGCCAGAGGCTGTCGTGGAGCCCGAAGCCCCGCCTCAGATGGCAGAGGCTGTCGTGGAGCCGGAAGCGCTGGCTGAGACGCCCGAGGCCGTCGTGGAGCCGGAGACCCCGGCTGAGACGCCGGAGGCCGTCGCGGAGCCGGAGACCCCAGCTGAGACGCCGGAGGCCGTCGTGGAGCAAGAAGCGCCGGTTGAGGAGGCGGAGGGCGAGGAGGAGCGGCCCCAGGGCGTCGCCGAGGCCGAAGAACCGTCTGAGGCGACGCAGGAAGCGCCGGAGGCCGAGGAAGAGCGGTGATCCAAAAGTTCTCTCGCCTGAAGGTGGCTGACAACTCGGGGGCGCGCGAGGTCATGTGCATCCAGGTTCTGGGGGGCACGCGGCGCCGCTACGCCCGGGTGGGCGATGTCATCGTCGCCACCGTCAAGCAGGCGCAGCCGGGTGCCGCCGTCAAGAAGGGCGACGTGGTACGGGCGGTGGTGGTGCGGACGGCCAAGACCTACGGGCGCCGGGACGGCTCTTACATCCGCTTCGACGAGAACGCGGCCGTGCTCCTCTCCGACAAGCAGAACCCCCGCGGCAGCCGCATCTTCGGGCCTGTCGCCCGCGAGCTGCGGGAGCGCCAGTTCATGAAGATCGTCTCCCTGGCGCCGGAGGTGGTCTAAGGTGGCCAAGATCAAGCGGGACGACCTGGTGCTGGTCATCGCTGGCAAGGACCGAGGGAAGCAAGGGCAGGTGCGACAGGTATTCCCCCGCGAGAACCGGCTGGTAGTACAGGGGGTGAACATGATCAAGCGGCACATGCGCCCCCGGGCTATGGGCACCCAGGCCGGCATCATCGAGAAGGAGGCCTCTATCCACGTCTCCAACGTTATGCTCATCTGCAAGAGCTGTGGGAAGCCGGCAAGGGTGACCGTTCGTGTGCGGCCGGACGGCGTCAAGACCCGCGTCTGTCGCATCTGCGGCGAGGACATCGATTAGGAGGGCCAGGTGACACCAAGGCTGAAGGAGATGTACCGACAGGAGGTGCTGCCGGCCCTGATAAAGGAGTTCGGCTACCGAAACGTCATGGAGGTGCCCCGCCTGGAGAAGGTCGTGGTCAACATCGGCCTGGGCGAGGCCCTCCAGAACCCCAAGGCCCTGGACTCGGCGGCCAGCGACATCGCCGCCATCACCGGCCAGAAGCCTGTCATCACCCGGGCCAAGCGCTCTATCGCCAACTTCAAGGTGCGGCAGGGCAACCCCATCGGGCTGATGGTGACAGTACGTGGGGACCGCATGTGGGAGCTTGTGGATCGCATGGTGAACGCCACCCTACCGCGAATCCGCGACTTCCACGGCGTCTCCAACAAGGGCTTCGACGGCCGTGGCAACTACAGCCTGGGCGTCCGGGAACAACTCATCTTCCCGGAGATCGAGTACGACAAGATAGACCGCATCCGTGGGCTACAGATAACGCTGGTCACCACCGCCCGTAACGACGAGGAGGGTAAGCGGCTGCTGCAGCTCATGGGGATGCCGTTTAGTCACAACTAGGGGGCGCGAGGAAGGTGGCAAAGGTATCAAAGATCGTCAAGGCGCGGCGGTCCGCCAAGTACCAGACCCGCCAGAGGAACCGTTGTCGCCTCTGCGGCCGCCCCCGCGCCTACATCCGTATGTTCGGCATGTGCCGGATATGCTTCCGTCGCCTGGCCCTGGAGGGCCAGTTGCCGGGAGTGAAGAAGTCTAGCTGGTAGGCAGGCCTGCCTGCCGGCAGGCAGGAGTTGGCTGCTCTACAGGCCGCGGGCGGCCGCCATGCCGCCCCCGCCAGAGGAGGGAGCCAGCGATGAATATGACGGATCCTATCGCCGACATGCTGACCCGCATGCGCAATGCGGTGGCGGCCAAGCATGACTACGTCAACGTCCCGGCCTCCAAGCTTAAGGTGGCCATCGCCCACGTGCTCAAAGAGGAGGGGTTCATCCGTGACTTTGAGATTTTGGAGGAAGAACCGCGCAAGACCCTGCGCATTTACCTCATCTATGTGGGGAAGAAAGAGCCCCTTCTTACGGGCATCCGGCGCGTGAGCAAGCCCGGGCTGCGGGTCTACGTGCAGAAGCGGGAGATCCCGCGGGTCTACGGCGGCCTCGGCATCGCCATCCTGTCCACGCCGCAGGGGGTGATGACGGGGCAGCAGGCCTGGCGCCAGCAGGTCGGCGGCGAACTGCTCTGCTATGTCTGGTAGGTAGAGTAAGGGAGATGTCTCGCGTAGGTCGACTGCCGATAGCCATCTCGCCTGACGTGAAGGTGGAGATACAGGGGAACCGCGTTACGGTAAGGGGGCCCCGCGGTGAGCTGTCGCGCGAGCTTCACCCAGATATGCGCCTTCATCTGGAGGACGGCGAGCTGCGGGTGATGCGCCCCAGCGACGCTCCTCGCCACCGTTCCCTCCACGGGCTCACGCGCACGCTGCTGGCCAACATGGTGGTCGGCGTCCAGAAGGGATTCACCAAGACGCTGGAGATGCAGGGAGTGGGCTACCGGGCGCAGCAGCAGGGCGACCGGCTGGTCCTCTCTGTCGGCCTGTCCCACACAGTGGAGATCTCGCCCCCGGAAGGCATCACCCTGGAAGTGGAAGGGACGAACCGCATCCACGTGCGCGGCATCGACAAAGAGAAAGTAGGGCAGGTGGCGGCGGAGATCCGCCGCGTACGCCCGCCCGAACCGTACAAGGGCAAGGGTATCCGCTACTCCGGCGAGCGGGTGCGCCGCAAGGCTGGCAAGGCGGGCAAGGCCGTCAGGTGACGTCAACATCATGAGAAACGACAAAACCGCCTGGGCGGCACGCCGTCGGCGCCATGCCCGGGTCAGAAAACGAGTGCAAGGCACGGCGGCCCGTCCCCGGCTCTGTGTCTTCCGCAGCCTGTCCCACATCTACGCTCAAGTCATCGACGACGAGAGCGGCCGGACGCTCGTCGCCGCCTCGGATCTGGAGAAAGAGGCGCGGGCCAGCGCCGACGGCACCCGCAAGACGGGCCGGGCTGCACTGGTGGGCCGCCTGGTGGGCCAGCGGGCTGTCAACAAGGGCATCAAGGAGATCGTCTTCGACCGGGGTGGATACAAGTACCACGGTCGAGTGAAGGCCCTGGGCGAGGCCGCCCGTGAGGCCGGGCTGAAGTTCTGAGGACGCAAAGCATGGCAACGATGCCGTCGGACGATGTCGACACTCGCAAGTTGGAGCTGACGGAGAAGGTTGTGTACATCAACCGGGTCTCCAAGGTGGTCAAGGGCGGCCGCCGCTTCAGCTTCAGCGCCGTGGTGGTGGTAGGAGACGGTCAGGGACAAGTGGGAGCTGGCCTGGGCAAGGCCAATGAGGTGCCGGAGGCCATCCGCAAGGGAGCAGCCATAGCTCGCAAGAACCTGGCCCGGGTGCCCATGGTGGGGACCACCATCCCCCACCCGGTGCTGGCTCGCTACAGCGCGGCCAAGGTCTTAATGAAGCCGGCCTCCCCGGGGACAGGTGTCATCGCTGGGGGCGGGGTACGGGCCGTCATGGAGGCTGCCGGCATCAAGGACATCCTCACCAAGTCCCTGGGCAGTGCTAACCCCATCAACGTGGTCAAGGCAACCATGCAAGGCCTTCAGCAGATGCGCGACCCACAGGCAGAGCTGGCGCGCCGCCGGGCGGCGGCTAAGGCCGCGGAGACATCCCGTGGGTCGGCTTAAGATCACCTGGAAGAAGAGCGCCATTGGCCACCAGATGGACCAGAAGCGAACCATCAGAGCCCTGGGACTGCGGCGCCTCGGCCAGACTGTCGAGCATAGCGATTCGCGCACGGTGCGTGGTATGATCACCAAAGTAAGGCACCTGGTGGCCATCGAGGAGGTCAAGGAGTAGCCAATGCTACAGAATGACCTGCGGCCGCCGGGGGGCGCCAAGCACAAGCGCAAGCGCGTGGGCCGTGGCAACGCCAGCGGTCACGGCACCTATTCCGGCCGGGGCCTCAAGGGCCAGAAGGCTCGCAGTGGCCCCGGGCTGCGCGTCGGCTTCGAGGGAGGGCAGCTCCCCCTTATCCAGCGCATGTCGCGTAAGCGCGGGTTCACCAACATCTTCCGTGTCGACTATGCGGAGGTGAACCTGAGGAGCTTGGCCAGCCGCTTTCCAGCCGGCAGCGAGGTCACGCCGGAAACGCTGGTGCGGGCAGGCGTCATCAAAAATCTGAAGAAGCCAGTCAAGGTCCTGGGCCAGGGAGACCTGGAGGGGGCCTTGACTGTGCATGCGCACAAGTTCTCGGCGGCGGCACGCGAGAAGATCGAGGCGGCTGGGGGCAAGGCAGAGGTGATAGAGGCATGATCGCGTCCCGGGCCCAGCAGGCGCAGCGGCCGCGACTGCTCCAGGCGCTAATAGATGCCTTCCAGCAGCCGGACCTGAGGCGGAAGTTGCTCTTCACTTTCGCCATGCTCGTCGTCTTCCGCTTCGTGGCCCACGTGCCCATCCCGGGCATCAACCCGGACCTTTTGAAAAGGGCCTTCGAGAACAATGCCATCCTGGGCTTCCTGAACCTGTTTAGCGGCGGCGCCCTACGCAACCTCAGCGTGGCGGCCCTGGGTGTGTACCCGTACATCACGGCCTCGATCATCCTACAGGTCATGATCCCCATCGTGCCCACGCTCCAGGCGCTGTCCAAGGAAGGGGAGCAGGGACGCAACAAGATCCAGATGTACACCCACTGGCTGACTGTGCCCCTGGCCGTCGTTCAGGGCTACAGCCAGCTCATCGTCCTGGAGCAGTCGGGTGCTATTGCGGGCGTGGGCCTGACCGGCAGCGAGGCCCTGCCCACCCTGGCCGCCGTCATCTCCATGACTGCTGGCACCATGTTCCTGGTCTGGCTGGGCGAGCTCATCACCGAGAACGGCATTGGCAACGGCGTTTCCATCATTATCTTCAGTGGCATCGTGGCCTCGCTACCCAGCATGCTGCCCAGCATCGCCAGTTCCTCGGCTGGCCTGGCAGGCATTGGCCTCATGGTGCTGCTGATCGTTGGCCTGCTGGCGGCCATCGTCTTCGTGCAGGAGGCGCAGCGACGAGTGCCTGTGCAGTACGCGCGCAGCCTGTTCCGGGGCGGGCGCATGTACCGGCAATCGGGGGCCACCCACATCCCGCTGCGGGTCAACTCGGCGGGAATGATCCCGCTGATCTTTGCCTACTCGCTGGTGATCTTCCCGGCTGGCGCTGCTCAGGCTTTCCAGGGTTCGAGCACGCCTTGGGTGGCCAATACGGCCGACTTCATCGTGAAGGTCTTCACCCCCAGGGGAGGGCCCTACTACCTAATGGTCTTCCTGCTGGTGGTGATATTCACCTTCTTCTACACGCTGGTCATCTTCCAGCAGCAGAACCTGGCGGAGAACCTTCAGAAGCAGGGGGGCTTTATACCGGGGATCCGGCCTGGGCGGCCCACCCAGGAGTACATCATGCGGGTGCTGGTGCGGATCACCTGGGCCGGCGGTATCTTCCTGGGATTGGTGGCCGTAGTGCCCTTCTTCGTCACCCGCTTCACGAATGTACAGTCGCTAACCATCAGCAGCGCGGGGCTCATCATCGTGGTAGGCGTAGTGCTGGATACTATGCGACAGCTAGAGGCCCAGCTTCTCATGCGAGACTACGGAGGTTTCATCCGCTGATGAGGGTAGCCAGATGTTTCTGATCCTGCTGGGCCCCCCGGGGGCCGGAAAAGGTACGCAGGCGGCCCTCCTGGCCGAGGCGCAGGGCCTTGCCCACATCGCCACGGGCGACATGTTCCGGGAGGCGATGCGCTCCGGCAGCGAGGTGGGGCAGCAGGCTAAAGCCTATTACGACCGGGGCGAGCTGGTGCCCGACGAGCTCACCATCCGCATGCTCCTGGAGCGGCTGGCGCAGCCCGACTGCGCCGGCGGCTGCATGCTGGACGGCTTTCCCCGCAACCTGGAGCAGGCCAAGGCCCTGGACAGCGCCCTGGCCGAGCGGGGTCAGGCCGTGGACCGGGTGGCCTACATCCGGGTCGGTGAGGAGGAGCTGATGGAGCGCCTGGGCGGCCGCTGGACCTGCCGCCGCTGTGGCGCCGTCTATCACCAGCGGAACAGCCCACCTGCCACCGCCGGTCGCTGCGACCAGTGCGGCGGCGAACTGTATCAGCGTAGCGACGACCAGCCGGAGACGGTGCGCCGGCGCCTGACTGTCTACTTCCGGGACACGGCCCCTCTGGTAGAGTACTACCGCCAGCGCGGCAAGCTGCTGGAGGTGGACGGCGAGCAGGGCATCGAGGTTGTGAGCCGGGCCCTGCTGGATGCGCTGGAGCCGTCGACGTCGGCCCGCTGACAAGGGTGTGAGCTAGAAGGGCGCTCATGCCCATCATCATCAAGTCGGACGACGAGATCGCCATCATCCGCGAGGCAGGGCGCGTCGTCGCGCAGGTGTTGGAGATACTGAAAGAGGAGATTGGTCCCGGGCTTGTCGCCAAGGAGCTGGACGCCATCGTCCGGCGGGAGTTCGCGGCGCGGGGGGTAACGCCCACCTTCCTGGGCTACCACGGCTACCCGGCCACCGTCTGCGTGTCGGTGAACGACCAGGTAGTGCACGGCATACCCGGGGAGAGGGTCCTCCAGGAAGGAGACATTGTAAGCATGGACCTGGGGGCCACTCACCGGGGCTTCGTGGGTGACGCTGCCATCACCGTCGGAGTGGGCCGTATCAGCCCCAAGGCGGAGCGTCTTGTCCGGGTGACGGAGGAGGCCCTCTGGAAGGGGATCGCGGCGGCCCGAGCTGGCGCCCCCCTGGGTGCCATCTCCTTCGCCATCCAGCGCCACGCCGAGAGCGCGGGCTTCTCGGTAGTCCGTGAGTACGTGGGCCACGGCGTCGGACGGGAGATGCACGAGGAGCCCCAGGTGCCCAACTACGGCCCGCCGGACCGGGGTCCCGTCCTCCGCAAGGGGATGGTGTTGGCCCTCGAGCCCATGGTGAACGTCGGCGACTGGCGCACCAGGCGCGACAGCGACAACTGGACCGTCAGCACCCTGGACGGGAGCCTGTCGGCCCATTTTGAGCACACCATCGCCATCACCGATGGCGAGGCGCAGGTTCTGACCCTGCCCTAAGGCAGGGAACGGACGGAGAGAATGGCGAAGAAGGAGGCCATAGAGGTCGAGGGGCTGGTGAAGGAGCCCTTGCCCAACGCCATGTTTCGGGTTGAGCTGCCCAACGGCCACCAGGTACTGGCACACATCTCGGGCAAGATAAGGCTCCACTTCATCAAGATCCTGCCCGGAGACCGAGTGCTGGTGGAGCTTTCGCCCTACGACCTCAGCCGGGGCCGCATCACCTACCGGTTCAAGTAGGCAGGCCAGGATAGAGAGTTCGATGAAGGTACGGGCATCGATAAAGCCGCGCTGCGAGAAATGCAAGCTCGTTCGACGCCGGGGGGTGCTCCGGATCATCTGTGAGAACCCCAAGCACAAGCAGCGTCAGGGCTAGGTCTGGGCACCCCGCGCCGCGCGCAGGGGAGGAGGTGACATGGCACGTATTGCCGGTGTAGACATTCCCAGGGACAAACGGGTGGACATCGCCCTCCGCTACATCTACGGCATCGGCCCTAGCCTGGCCAGGCGGATCGTGGCCGCCGCCAACGTGTCTCCGGAGACCCGGGTGCGGGACCTGACGGACGATGAGGTGACCAGCATCCGGGAGACTATCGACCGTGGGCACACGGTGGAAGGTGACCTGCGTCGCGAGGTGAGGCAGAACATCCAGCGCCTCATTGAGATCAACTGCTACCGCGGCATGCGTCACCGTCGCGGGCTGCCGGTGCACGGCCAGCGCACCCGCACTAATGCCCGCACCAAGCGCGGCGCCCGCCGCACGGTAGCCGGCAAGCGCCGCTCCGTGTCCAAGAAGTAACCTGGCTACAGAGACCTGAGGAACGCTATGGCAGAGAAAGAGAAGAAGAAGAGTCGATCGCGACGGCGGGAACGGAAGTCCGTGCCCCGGGGTCGGGCTTACATACAGTCCACCTTCAACAACACCCTTATCACCATGACGGACCCTAACGGAAACGTGGTGGCCTGGAGTAGCGCCGGCTCCGCCGGCTTCAAGGGCTCGCGCAAGAGCACCCCCTACGCCGCCCAGATGGCGGCGGAGGCGGCGGCTCGCCGGGCCATGGAGCACGGCATGCGGCAGGTGGACATCTTCATCCGGGGGCCGGGCAGCGGCCGAGAGGCCGCCATCCGCTCGCTACAGTCGGCGGGGATCTCTATCCTTAGCATTCGCGACGTGACGCCCATCCCGCACAACGGTTGTCGGCCGCCCAAGCGGCGCCGCGTGTAGACGGGGCCTTTATCGGGGGTCTTTGAATGGCTCGATATACCGGACCGACCTGTAGGCTTTGCCGCCGCTACGGCGAGAAGCTCATGCTGAAGGGGGAGCGCTGCTTCAGCCCGAAGTGCGCCTTCGAGAAGCGCCCCACTCCCCCAGGCGACCGCACCCCGCGGCGGCGCCGGGTCTCCGACCGCGCCCTTCAGCTTCGCGAGAAGCAGAAGGCGCGCTACACCTACGGCATCATGGAGCGCCAGTTCGGTCGCTACTATCGGGAGGCCGTGCGCCGACCGGGCGTCACCGGAGAAAACCTCCTGCGCCTACTGGAGATGCGCCTGGATAACGTGATCTACCGTCTGGGCTTCGCCGATTCCAGGTCCCAGGCCCGGCAGGTGGTACGCCACGGCCACATCCTTCTCAACGGCCGCAAGACCAACGTGCCCTCCTGCCAGGTCAAGGCCGGCGACGTTATCGGCTGGCGAGCATCCAGCAAGGAAAAGGAGCCCTTCAAGATAGCCCAGGAGATGGTCAAGAGCGCGCGCGTCCCTGGATGGCTGAACCTAGACACGGAAGCCATGGTGGGGCGTGTGCTTAGTCCGCCCGGTCCGGGCGATGCCGAAGCGAAGTTCGATGCCAGCGTCATTGTCGAATTCTACTCACGATAGACAACCACTTTGGGGCGGCGCCGGGTTGTCGGCCGCCGGCCGAGGGGGCCTCGAAGCCGGATGGGCGACCGTTGAGGTAGGCGCCGGACCTGGGGAGGCGTTTCCCTTGACAGAGCTGGTGACACCCCACATCGAAGTCGAAGAGGAAGGCGAAGGCTACGCACGCCTGGTGGCGGAGCCCCTGGAAGCAGGCTTCGGCATCACGCTTGGCAACGCCCTCCGCCGCGTGCTCCTCAGCTCCTTGCCGGGTGCGGCCGTAACCTCCGTCCGCATCGAAGAGGTGGAACACGAGTTCTCCACCATCCCCCACATGAAGGAGGACACCACCGAGTTCCTCCTCAACGTCAAGGAGATCCGGCTGCGTGCCCTCTCTGACCGGCCGGCCAAGCTCTACCTGGAGGCCCGCGGCGAGGGCAAGGTCCTCGCCCGCGATA
>Ga0315277_10008611_pt1 | contig 13090 bp, 12 predicted proteins | sample YL17G05_15_MG_FD_203695 | JGI IMG/M metagenome (GOLD analysis project Ga0315277, IMG submission 203695) | Sediment microbial communities from Yellowstone Lake, YNP, Wyoming, USA - YL17G05_15 | ecosystem: Environmental > Aquatic > Freshwater > Lake > Sediment | place: USA: Wyoming | collected...
AAAGACGTGCAGAAACTGGCTATCGTTTCCCGCGAGTCGACACAGCTCATCAATGAGGGCGTCCTGTTCCAGTCACATCCAGTGCAGTTCTTCTACACCAAGCTCGGCGACCTGAAAGTGGATATGCTGGCTGACGCTTCGAAGGACGCCAAGTCGCGTGCTGAGAAGATAGTCACGGCCACAGGCGGCACGCTCGGCTACGTGAGATCCGCCAAGATGGGCGTGTTCCAGATCACCCGGCTCAACTCGAACGAGGTATCGGACTACGGCATCAATGACACGTCGTCGCTTGAGAAAGAGATAACTGCGGTGGTAAACGTGGAGTTCACGATCAAATGATCCTGGACGGACCGGACGAGCGCCCGGTATGCCGGCACGATACGTTCCCCTCATCCCGCGATGGGGGGAACGTGCCTTCTTGGTAAGACTACGGGCGGCGCAGGGCAAATGCCCGCTCTAGCCCTCCCGGGCTGCGGCATCCTCCGCCACGTACTGCGCCAACCGAGAGGTCACCAGGCTTATGGCGGTCTCGTTCAGGCCACCCTCAGGCACGATGATGTCCGCGTACCGCTTGGACGGTTCCACGAAGGCATCGTGCATGGGCTTGACCGTTTCGAGGTACTGCCGGCGGACAGACTCAAGTGTCCGTCCACGCTCTTCTATGTCACGGGTGATCCGCCTCAGCACTCTCACATCGGGGTCCGTATCCACAAACACCTTGATGTCGAACATGCTTCGCAATCTCTCGTCTGCCAGCACCAGGATCCCCTCGACCACGATTACGGGCCTTGGCCGCACTTGCACCATGCTCGCCCGCCTGAGGTGCTGCGAGAAATCGTATACCGGCACATCCACCGCTTTCCCGGTTTTCAGTGTTTTGAGGTGAAAGACCAGGAGCGAGTTCTCAAACGCGTCCGGGTGGTCGTAGTTGAGGCTTGCCCTCTCGCTGAACGGCAGGTCAGAGCGATCCAGGTAATACGAGTCCTGGGAGATGAGGGACACGTTGGGCGCTCCAAGCCCGTTCACGATGGCCTGCGCGACGGTTGTCTTCCCCGAACCTGTTCCGCCGGCTATGCCTATGATGAGCATGCGCCTGCCTCCTTTCTCAGGACCCAGATAGCGGCACTGCACCGCCCTCGAGCCCGGCCAGTGGGTTATTCTCCACGGCTGCCCGCGACACATTCCGTCCTCGCAGGAGGCTTCATGCCGGCTGCCGAAGAGCGCTTTAGCTGGGGCCAAGGAGCCCCCCACTGGGGGGCAGCACAGGCGTGACAGAGGGAGAACAATGCTCGCGCGAAGGCGGTTGACTCAGGTCGCGTTTCTCGGTTTTCTCGCCATCCAGGTACTGGCATGGTATGTTATGCGAGTTCATCTCCTCGGCAAGCTTTCTCCACTGGCATTCCTCAGCACTTTCCAGACAGGAGTCATCACTCCGGCAACTCTATTCTGGCTGGGCGTTTTCATCTCCGCTGCGGTGTTTGGACCGAGGTATTGCAGCCATATCTGTGCCTGGGGATCATTCCAGGATTTCCTTGCGCCCTGGGCAGCACAGCTCAGGCCATCTATCGCAAGACCCGCGCGCCTGCTGTACGGCATTCGTTACAGCCTCCTGGCCGCTATCGCCTGCATAACGCTGGCCCGATTTGTCGAGAGCCGGCCTTCTTACCTGTACCTGAGGCTCGCAACGCCGCCCCCTCTTGAGGGGCTTGTGAGCCCCCTCACTCTCACGGTGGTCGTGCTTACCATCATCATGGTAAGAGCTCTCGGGACCCGCGCATGGTGCAGGTACGCATGTCCATGGGGCGCGGCCATAGGGCTTTTCGGCCTTCTCTCCGGGTACAGGATTCGCCTTCTTGCCGCCTGCACTGGCTGCGGAGTGTGCACCGGAGCTTGCCCAAAAGGAGTGGAAGTGGCGCGTCACATCGAGAGGCGAGAGAGGGTTTCAAGTCCTGATTGTACCGGTTGCCAGCAGTGCGCCGAGGCCTGCCCTCAAATGGTTCTCGGGTACGGACGGGAAAAGAAAGGAGAAGTCCCGGGTGCCCACCCGGGACTCACAGGGGTATGACCGTCAAGTCTTTGCCTAAGGAATTGTCCCCTTCAACGTGGTCATGAAATGGATGGCGGCCGGCCCGAGCAGCACCAGGAAAAGCGTCGGGAAGATGAAGAACACCAGAGGGATCAGCATCTTGATCGGTGCCTTCATCGCCCTCTCTTCTGCCTGCTGGCGCCTCTTGGTCCTCATCGCGTCGGATTGGGTCCTGAGCACGGTCGCGATACTGACGCCCAGCTCGTCCGCCTGGACTATAGCCGCCACGAATGTCTGCATCTCCGGGAGGCCTGTGCGCTTTGCCAGGTTACGCAGCGCCTCAGCCCTGCCCTTTCCCAGCCTAACCTCCACCAGGTAGCCCTTGAACTCCCCCGATATTGGCTCCTTGAACTTCTCGGCGACCTTCTGTATGGCGCCATCAAAGCCGAGGCCCGCCTCCACGGACACGCACAACAAGTCCATGACCTCCGCCAGGTATCGCTTCATCGCGAGCTTCCGTTCCTCACCCTTCCGCGAGAGCCAGAAATCCGGGAGGTTGAACGCCACGAGAGTTGACACGATGCCCAGCAACATGGACATGGGCCGTTTTTCGGTGGGCTGGACGGGGAGGAGGACCGACGTAAAGAACAATAGCGTCAGCGCCGAGGTCAGCAGTTTCAGCCCGAGGAATCGCTCGACGCTCACGGGACGGCCTGCTTCCTGCAGTCTCGTCCTGAGCCGGGCGATCAGTGTCCCTGGCATCATGCGCTGAGTCACCATCGCCAGAGTATCTATGAAGGGTGTGATGACTCGCTCGGAAAAGGGCCGCGCCAGCTCCTCAGCCTCGACCTCTTCCGCAGTCTTCTGCTTTCTCACCTGTGAGGCGCGCTTGCTTATCTCGGTCACCGGCCGGCCTGAGAAAAACAGGAACGCCATCATACTCCCTGCGGCGAAGACCACCATGAACAAACCGGTCTTGTCCATCACGGCCTACACCTCGACATCCACGATTCGCCGTATCAGCATAATGCCCACAACCTGCATCACAAGGCCCACGCCGATTATGGACAGGCCCAAAGGGTGCGTGAACAGGACCGAGACATACTCGCGGTTCAGCGAGAACAACATGACGGCAAGGATGAACGGCAGTGCTCCGACGATCCACCCGGATATACGGCCCTGTGCCGTGAGGGTCCGGATCTCGCCCTTTATCTTGATCCTGTCTCGTATGGTTGCGTTGATGGAATCAAGCACCTCACCGAGATTACCGCCGACCTGCCGCTGTATCAGGATTGCCGTCACGACAAGATCCAGGTCCGGGCTGGGCATGCGCTGCGCAAGGTTCCTGAGCGAGTCCTCGAGCGATATGTTGAGTTTCGACTCCTTCATTATTTGGCCGAATTCCTTGGAGAGTGGAGACGGCATTTCCCGCGAGACCACGTTTATCGCCTGGTGGACCGAATAGCCCGATCTCAGCGCGTTGGACAGCATTGTAAGGCACGGCGACAGCTGGGTATCGAAAGCATGAACGCGCTGGTTGATCTTGAAATTCACTATGAAGAACGGCAACCACACCCCGATCAGAAGTGCCACGAGCCTGATCTGAGGCCCCATCCGGAATGCTGTTACCAGGCCCACGAGCCCAACTGCCGACCCCGCGCACGCCAGGAGGAATTCCGACGTCTGTAGCTTGATGTCGGCTTTCCTCAGCCGGGCGGCGATGTCAGAGGTGGTCCGCCGGGTCAGGAGCTGCTTGTCAATCTTCGAGAAAAACCTCTGCCTTGCGTGCCCAGAGGGCACAGCATCGACGATGGATTCCGTCACGAGAGGCTCGCGAGTGGACCGCATCCGCACCTGCCGCCGGAGCTGGTCCTTTACCTGCTCCTGAGGCGAGATCTTACCCCCGAGAACGGACACCACAGCGTAATACACCAGAACGAATACCGCACCGAAAAGCAGTTCCTTCATGGTCTCGTCCTCACTCAAAGATGTGAAGTGGGAGGTCTATCCCGTAGGACTGGAACCGCTCAAAGCACTTCGGCCTTATTCCCGAGCCCCGGAACCGGCCAAGTATCTTGCCCTCTGGGTCAATGCCTGTCTGCTCATACACGAAAATGTCCTGCAGCAGGATGATATCGCCCTCCATGCCCTGGATTTCTGTGATGTGCGTCACCCGTCTTGAACCATCCTTGAACCGGGACTGGTGAACGATCACGTCAAGAGCCGACGCGATCTGTTCTCTGATCGCGCGCATGGGCAACTCGATACCCGCCATCAACACCATCGTCTCGAGTCTTGCGAGCATATCCCTCGGGCTGTTTGCGTGCCCTGTGGTCAGGCTGCCGTCGTGACCGGTGTTCATCGCCTGGAGCATGTCTAGAGCCTCTCCCGAACGCACCTCACCGACCACGATACGGTCCGGTCTCATACGCAGTGCGTTCCTGACGAGTTGCCGTATCGTGATCTCACCGCGCCCCTCAAGGTTCGATGGCCGGGCCTCAAGCGGCACCACATGTTCCTGGCCAAGCTGGAGCTCGGCAGCGTCCTCGATTGTCACTATCCGTTCGTCGTTGGGCACGAATGACGACAGCACATTGAGCGTGGTGGTCTTGCCACTGCCAGTGCCGCCCGACACAATGATGTTCGTCCGGGACCTGACAGCAGCCTCGAGAAACATCGCCATGTTACGCGAGAGAGTCCCGAACTTGACCAGGTCTCCGATCGTCAGTGGCGTGCGCGAGAACTTGCGTATGGTCAGACAGGGGCCACGCAGCGCCAGTGGGTGGATGATCGCGTTGACACGGGAACCATCCGGCAGCCTGGCGTCCACCATCGGGCTGGATTCATCGATCCTCCTGCCGAGCGGCGCGCAGATCTTCTCTATGACCTGCATGATGTGGTTATCGTCCCGGAACTGGACATCTGTCATGTGAAGCTTGCCGGCGCGCTCTATGTAGACCTGGTTTGGCTTGTTGACCATGACCTCAGTTATGGTAGGGTCGTCGAGCAGAGGCTGTATCGGTCCGTAGCCGACTATCTCTGCCATGAGAGATTCGGTCACCTGATCCCGCTCGAGGGGAGAGACTCCCTCCTCCTGCGAGAGAAGCTCCGTGACCTTCTGACGGATTTTCTCTCTCTGGGAATCGTCGATTGAGACAGACCTGGCTGTAGACGTGAGATCAACTTCGCTCAGCAGCTTATCCTGCAGCCTGGACACGAGCGAACGATTGGGCGCCGCGGCAGCCTGGTGCTTGGGGGCCCGGGGCGCCGGAGTAGGCACCATATCTACGAAGCCATCCTGGTCAGGGATCGGCACGACGTTTGATGGGAATGCCGCCGCGGTCACTTCGGGCCTGGGCATGACTGGTGCGGTCGCTTCCTTGACTTGACGGCTTTTCATTTCTTCTATGCTCTTGAGACGGCTGTATAGTGTCGCCACTGGATAGTCCTCCTCGTTACTTGCGTGCCGTGAGCCAGTCAAGGACGCCCCGTCTCCGGTAGCCTCTGGCGGGCTTGTTCTTTGCCGGTTCGCTGGTCACTTGCCAGATCAGTCCGTTGGCCATAGTGTTTACGGCCTCGGCCACAGGCGTCTTCGGCCTCTCCATGACCAGGGGACGGCCGCAGTTGGCCGACCAGGTCACGTTCCGCCCGTCGCTCGGGAGTTCCCACTTTACCTGGTATTGGAGTCCTTTCGATATGTCCTCGGTGGTGAGACCCGCGCCCCCGTCTGCCCTGTTGAGGGCGACGACAACCTTCTCCTGAGGGTACTTGAACGCCTCAAGCAGGATATCCAGGCACTTGCCGGTGTTCTGCAGAGTCGGTATGTCGGGAGCCGTCACCACAACTATCACGTCCGACATGTCCAGGGCGCTGATGTTCGTCTCCCGGAAGTTCGAGGCTGTGTCCACGAAAACGTAGTCGTAGGTGCTCTTCAGACACGCCAGAATCTCGCTGACGTAGCTGCGCCCCTTTACCCTGCGGCCCTCGCCCTCGACCTCCGCGGCGAGGTCCGGCGTGGGTGGGGCGACCAGCACTCGGAGTTCCAGGCTCGGCTGGGCCTGTATGAGAACCTTGGTGACGGTCTCGGGTTCTACCGGTCCCTCCGTCCTGCAGAGGTCCACGATGGAAGCTGAAGGCTTGAGGCCGAAGAGGGCCGACAAGGATCCGAACTCCAGGTCCAAGTCGATAAGGACACAGCTCTTCTTCGACTGTATCTGGGCGCTGGTCGCGACGTTCGCCGCGATGAAGCTCTTGCCGACGCCGCCTTTTGTCCCAAAGATTGTGATGATCTTGCCGGACGGCTTGGCTTCAAGGGGCTCGAGCCCGTTGGGCAGAGTACCTGAATCACGTATCTGGTCCAGGGACGCGACTATCTCTTCGGCCTTAAGTGGCTCAAAGAGGAAATCCCTGGCGCCCGACTGCATGGCCCTCCTCAGAGTATCCTTGTCTTGTGGACTGCCGAAAAGCACCACTGCCACATTGTGGAGCGCCTGGGCCTCCTTGACTAGGTCCCACACATCAGGCGACTGCAAATCGGTGCCTGCGATCAGCACGTGCGGTGCGAGCCTCTTGCATTCGTCCAGTGCCGTCCCTACGTTGCTGGTGATGCCCACCACAGTGAACCGTCCCGTGGTCACGATCGTGGGGATCAGATTCTCGACCCTGGACGGGTCGCGCGTTGCGATCAGGACACGTATTCGTTCCAAGGATCTACCCCCGGCATCTGGCTCGGCATCCCACCGGCGCCACGGTTTCGTTGCTTGCGTTATTTCGGCGGCTTTGGCACGCCGAAGAGCGACTGGAAATCTGCTTCGATGTGGCCTACGTAGTCAGTGGAATCTTTCGGCCTCAGCAGGAGCCGCAGGCGGCCTCTTTCCTCCGCCCAGACCAGCGTGGCTGCCTGCTGTGGCGTGACAGCGAGGGTGAGAGAGGTGTAGCCCTTGACGTCTCGCTGCTGCAGGCCCTTTGATTCGGTGTCGCGGACGACTGCGAGTATCGGAAGGCGCTCAAGCACCATCATCGTCTTGTCCTGGTTTGATATGTTGAACGTTCCCAGCACGTCGACACTGTCGCCGGGCTCCGGGAACGCCGCGTTCCCTATGATCTCATTGACTGACATCGTCACCGCGCGCATGCCCTGGGGCACGTAGTACGAGAGCCCGACGGCCTTCTCTTTCTGGACGACTCGTGCCGCCATCAGCGGTTCGCCTTCCGCCAGGGCGACCGTTGTCACCCTTCCGACGGCGTCTTCGATCTTCGTGAGGGTATTCGGCGGCGCGTAGGCACGGGGCACACCCTTTACGCCGAGCATGTCAGAGGTGAGGATCGTTTTCGCTGGGACCGGCCTGGAGGCGACAACCAGCGGGATCATGTCGCTTGGGGAAAGGCGTTTCTCCTCATTCCGGATATACCAGGCTACGAGTCCGGTGGCGATTGCGCCGATGAGTACCGGTATGACGATTGCCCTCAAGAAGCGAGATCTCTCCATGCGTCTTCTCCTATCTCAGCAGCTTTATCGTAGAAGTGCCGTAGTCCGGAACTCCTCCGTCCCAGGCAGCATCGCCCGGAACGACCCTGCGAAAGAAGCGGCCGACAATCTCGTCCGAAGACAGGTTATAGTCCTCGAGGAAGAAACTGGCAAAACCCTCCACCCTCACCACTTTTCGTCCATTTATCTCGAACGAATCCACGATGGGGATAAGGACAACTCGCGAAGATGACGGGACGAAGTTCTCAAAGGTCGAATACGGGTCGAGACCGAGGCGGTACTGGATGCCTTGGGCTGTCGGGCCATCCATGTTTCCTGGTTCCGTGTCGATCATGTCTGCAACCGATACCCAGCCCTCGTAGCCATACTCCACATTCTGGCGATAGGTCTTGGCACCGGGCAGGCCGAGCGCAAGCGCATGAAAGTTGCCGCTGGTCGGCGGCGTCGTGCTGTCAGGCGCGAGTTTTATCACATAGGGCTGGCCCACCTCAAAGACTGCGTCCTCGATCCCGAATGGCTGGGCTCCCTTCACCTTGCTCGTGACCCCGATGCCGGCGGTCGATGTGGCGCTTATGTTCACGGTGCCTGCGGAGATCAGTCCCGCGAAGTTAAGCTGCAGCGTCTTGTTGACGGTGACCTTGATCCTATCGTTGTTGCTCAGGATCTGGACAGCGACGTGATCGGGGTCCGCGCCATTTATAACGGCGTATTCAATGGCCGTGGCTTCGGCCTCAGAGATGTTTCCAGGAAGCGATGTTACTCCCGCCAGGGCTGCGGCATCCGAGATGTTGGTCAACATGAGCTTGGTCGTGTACATCCTGCCAGCATCGAGCGTTATCGCGCCGATACCGATGACCACCGTCATGAAAACAACAAAGACGGGCAACACATATCCATCCTGCGCGGACAGTTGCCGCCGCATGGGAACCCCTCCTTTACTCGACACGCATGCTGAGTCTCACTGAAAGCGGTATGGATGTGCCGGAGATATTTGAGATGATCGGAACCACAATGGGGAAGGCGTAATCCAGCTGGACAGTCACCACCGCCCCCGTGACTCGTTCTGCCTGCGCAGGCGTTATGGTCACAACGATGGACGCGGTGTCGAGGCCGGACGCGCAGTTCCTCACCGTCGCATCGATCTCGCCGTCGGCACCTCCGAGGGAACCTATGCGCACCCCTTCACGCGCGGCGTGGCCCAGCGCCAGGTATGCCTGGTAGGCCCGCCCGAACTCGGTGATCCCGAACAACAACAGGCAGACCATGGGCAAGAGCAGGGCGAGTTCAACAAGGGCTTGACCGTCCTGCCTTCGCAACGTATGCCTGATGGCGTAGAGCACCATGCGATCCCCGCCTTTGTCCGGTGCCACGAAAGTGCCTGATTTTTGTTGCCGCTCGGCGCAATGCGCTGGGCCTGACCGTCAGGACCCCTTTGCGGGGACCTTCGGCTGCGACCGGAGGTGGCGATGGGCGAGGGATGCTTCCCCCAACCTTTCGGCAACCCGGCCGTCATAACGGCGCCAAGACCCGTCACAGACCCGTGGCTTTGCGTCCCCGTCTTTCGGCGGGTTTGCCTTTATCGATTTGGAGGCGAAGCTCGGCACGGAGAATCTGGATGTGCCCTGAGAAGAATAGAACGCTTCGCCTGCTGGAAATGATGAAGGAGATTGTGGTGTCTCCAAGTTCTTTATCGGCAGGCCACGCTCGAAATGTAAGCGACCCACACCCTAAGGCGGCCGGGTGGAGAAGGGCGAATTTCCCTGCGTGCGGTGGGTAGTCCCTGAGTGGGTAACAGTTTGCTGGGATAATGTATAATTGGTGGGACAGGTGATCTTGAGGGTGGGAGGTGTCGCGTTTGGCGTCAAGCCCTGCTATGCGTGCGATTCCACCGGTAAACGCAATCCTTTCACATCCCGCCCTGCAACACGTCCAGGATGTTCCCCGGGAAGCTATCCTCGCCGCCTGCAGGTATGTGCTGGAGAACCTGAGAGCGAGACTTGAAATCGGGGAGGGCATTGTCCCGGACCCGGAGGCCATAGCCCTGGAGTGTGCCGCCCTGGCACGCCGCATGTCGCGCGCTACGCCCCTTCGAGTCATCAATGCCACAGGTGTGGTCATTCACACCAACCTGGGCCGCGCTCCCTTGCCCAAGCAGGCGATTTATGCGATGGATCAGGCATCCGAGTACTGTGATCTCGAGCTGGACCTGTCCTCCGGCGAGCGCGGGTCCAGGCAATCGCATGTGAGGGACCTGCTGGCGCGAGTCACCGGGGCAGAGGATGCGATGGTCTGCAACAACAATGCAGGAGCGGTGCTGCTTGTGCTCTCTGCGCTTGCGGACAAGCGCGAGGTGATAGTGTCGAGGGGCGAACTTGTCGAGATCGGTGGCTCGTTCAGAGTGCCTGAGATAATGGAGCAAAGCGGCGCCCACCTGGTTGAAGTCGGCACCACGAACCGCACGCGGCTGTCGGACTATGAGAAGGCGTTCACGGACAGGACGGCGATGATTCTCAAGGTCCACCAGAGCAACTACCGTATTGTGGGATTCACGGAGTCAGTGAGCGCCGAGAGCCTCCAATCGCTCGCGCGCTCGAGGAACGTTCCCCTGCTGTACGACTGCGGCAGCGGTCTCATCACCGACCTTGAGCCTTATGGCCTGGGAGACGAGCCACTGGTGCCGAGAATTGTGGCTTTGGGCTGCGATATTGTGTGCTTCAGCGGAGACAAGCTGCTCGGCGGGCCGCAGGCCGGGATCATCGTGGGGAAGTCGAAGCACGTATCTGAGGTGAAGCGACACCCTCTGGCCAGAGCTCTGAGGCCGGACAAGACCGTCCTGGCTGCCCTTTCTGCGACTCTGCGCATCTATGCGTTCAGCAGGCCGCTGGAAGAGATACCCGTCCTCAGGATGCTGACCAGACCGGCAGCAGAACTCGAGACCATGGCCCAGGCACTTGCCGCTGCCCTGAGAGAAGATTTGCCTGCGGGTACCTTCACAGTGATAGCCGGCGAGTCGTGCCCAGGCGGCGGCTCGTATCCCGGCGTCTGGCTCAAGTCGTACCTTGTCTCCGCAGAGGTGCCGGGCTACAGTGCATCCACGCTTGCTGCCATGCTGCGGCAGGCGTCGCCGCCGGTCATCGCCCGCCTTCATGAGTCGAGACTCGTGATGGATGTGAGGACGCTCGACGAAGGCGAGTTCGAGGGCATAGCCCAATCCTTCCGCTCGCTGAAAATCCCCTGCTAGTAAGCAAAATCCCTTGCTGCTCATTGCCTGGCCCATCCAGTTATGTTAGACTGGAACCAACTCTTAACACCAACCGCTAAGACTGAGGTGCTGATCTTGGAACCTGCATTCAGTGAAGACCAGCTGGTGATCCGGGACCTTGCCAGGCGGATCGCCGACGAGAAGATAAGGCCCAGTGCGGCCGAACTTGACGAGAAAGAGGAGTTTCCATCCGAGATACTTGAGGTCCTGAGGCAATCCGACCTGTTCGCCGTCCCGATACCAGAGCAGTACGGTGGGCTCGGCATGGGCCTGACGGAGACATGCATAGTGATTGAGGAGCTCGCCCGCGCTTGCGCGGGCGTGGCCGTGACCTATGCGGCCGGCTTCCTCGGCTCCGTAGCACTTGTCATGTTCGGCTCGGAGGAGCAGCGGTCGGCGTACCTGCCCCGCATGGCGCACGGCGAACTCTGCGCGTTCGCGCTCACCGAGGCCGGCGCTGGGAGCGATGCTGCGGGTATCGCGACCCAGGCAACAAGGGACGGGGACTACTACATACTCAACGGGACAAAGCAGTGGATAACGAACGGTGGAGAGGCCGCCCTCTACACAGTGGTGGCGTTGACGGACAGGTCACGCGGCGCAAGGGGTGCGAGCACCTTCCTGGTGGAAGATGGGACACCGGGTTTCACGTTCGGCAAGAAGGAAAAGAAGATGGGAATAAGGGCATCCGCGACACGCGAACTCGTACTCCAGGATTGCCGGATCCCGAAGCAAAACCTGCTCGGCCGGGAAGGCCACGGCTACTTGATCGCGCTGAAGACGCTCGATAGGGCAAGGCCAGGTGTTGCCGCGCAGGCGGTCGGAATCTGTGAAAACGCCGTTGACCTTGCGGTCGAATACGCAAGAACCAGACGGCAGTTCGGCCAGCCCATATCCTCTTTCCAGGCCATCCAGCACATGCTCGCCGACATGGCGACCCAGACCGAAGCCGCGAAGTCCCTGCTCTACCAGACCACACGCTACATAGATTCCGGCGCCCAGGAGTACTCCAAGGAAGCAGCCATGTGCAAGCTGTTCGCGTCGGATGTCGCCATGAAAGTCACGACGGATGCTGTGCAGGTGTTCGGCGGCTACGGGTATATGCGCGACTACCCCGTCGAGAAACTGATGCGAGACGCAAAGATCACACAGATATATGAGGGAACCAACCAGATACAGAGAAATGTCATCGGCAGCGCGCTAATAAAGGAAAGCGCCAAGAAGGGGAAACGGGGGTAAAAACACCATTGCCGTATAACGTCGTCGTCTGTGTCAAGCAGGTTCCCGACACCACCGATGTGAGGATCGACCCAGAGACGAAGACGCTCGTCCGCGAGGGAGTGCCTTCGATCGTGAACCCGTTTGACACCTATGCGCTTGAGGAAGGAATCAGGATACGCGAAAAGGCTGGCGGAAAGGTGACAGTGCTGAGCATGGGGCCTCCCCAGGCTGTTGAGGCGTTGAAGGAGTGCCTGGCAGTCGGTGCAGATGAAGCGGTGCTGCTTTCCGACAGGGCGTTTGCTGGGAGCGACACGCTCGCAACTGCTTACGCGCTGTCGCTGGCCATCAAGAAGATCGGCGCCAGCGTTGTGCTCTGTGGCAAGCAGGCCTGGGACGGCGACACGGCACAGGTTGGCCCGGGCGTGGCTGAAGAGCTCGACATACCGCATGCCACTTACGTGAGGAAGATCACGCTCGATGGGGAGACCGCGGTCGTTGAGCGGCTCATCGAAGGTGGTTACGAGAAAGTCGAGCTGGCGCTCCCGGCTCTGTTCACGGTTGTGAAGGAGATAAACGAGCCGAGGCTCCCGTCGCTACGGGGCAAGCTCCGTGCCAAGAGCGCGAAAATACCTGTCTGGGACCCCAAAGACATTGATGCGGATACGGCCCGTCTCGGGCTTTTGGGGTCGCCGACGGAAGTGGTTCGTGTGTTCTCTCCTGAGGTACGGAGCAAAGGTGAGGTGCGGCAGTTGCCGGCCCGCGAAGCGGCTGTGTACCTACTGTCGAAACTTGAGGGGGCGATCAGGTGAAACCCACGGGCCTGATCATCGATGCCGAAGGCTGCACCATGTGCGGGTCATGTGTTTCTGCGTGCCCTTTCGGAGCTCTTTCGGCCGGTGAGCGGGGACTCGTGGTCGACGAGCGGTGCAACCTCTGCAGTGCATGCCTCGATGCATGCCCGGTGGGCGCCCTCTCGGTCGAGCGCGCCGCTCCCGCTGCCGGGGAAGATGCTCCCGCCGCACCGCATGGCGAGATATGGGTTTTCGCCGAGCACCGGCGCGGCAAGCCCGCCGGGGTGGCCTTTGAGCTGCTG
>Ga0315277_10008612_pt1 | contig 13089 bp, 18 predicted proteins | sample YL17G05_15_MG_FD_203695 | JGI IMG/M metagenome (GOLD analysis project Ga0315277, IMG submission 203695) | Sediment microbial communities from Yellowstone Lake, YNP, Wyoming, USA - YL17G05_15 | ecosystem: Environmental > Aquatic > Freshwater > Lake > Sediment | place: USA: Wyoming | collected...
GGCGGCCGGTAGAACAAGCAGGCGGTCTCGCCCCACACCCAACCCAGACTCGTCGTCTGGCCCTGGTTGGCCGTGTTCTTCACCGCCGACCCAACCAGAATCTCGTCGAGTCCCAGGTAGGCGGCGATTTGCGCCGGCGTGATCAGCGCCGAGGCCACGTTGCCCGCGCCCGTGATCAATGCCTTCACCTTCGCGTTCATCGTCACCGCGCTCCATACCGGCGCCGAGAAGGCCATCACGTTCGGCGGCACCCCGATCCGGAGTCCCACCTCCAGGATCTGGGCTTTGATGATCGTCAGCGGATCCTTGGTGTCGTCGTCCCAGTGCGAACTCGTCTGGGCCTCCAACGACACTCCGGTCAATCCCGCCGCCAGCGCTGCCACCAGGTTCACTTCCTGGTTCAGCAGCACTTGCTGGGTAAGCACCTCGGTGGTGTCCACCAGCAGGTCCAACTGCGGATCGGCGTTCACCTGGTCCTCGCGCGGAACGAAGTCCTTCAGCGCGTGCCCCTCGCAATAGAAGGGACTGCTCGACAGCGTCCACCGCGAGAGATGCGCCTCGGACCCCGCCGACCGCCGGTCGTCCAACACGTTGAAAAGTTCTTTCCCATGGACGAAGTACTTGTCGCTCTGCTTCGCCACGGGAACCACCGGAAACACGCGGTCCCCAATGAACGTGCCGTTCCGGTATGCGACGCTGAGATTCGTCAGCGCCTGGTCGATTTTCACTGCACCCTCAGCCATTTCCTTTATCTCCTCAAGCCCCCTGCTTGTCGCGCCCGGCGGTGACCGCTGTCCGCTCAGCGGCAACCTGGCAAAACCGCCACCGGCGCCCGCCGGCGCGCGTTCGCCAGGATCGCGCGCCGGTCTCCATGCGGATGAATCGCGCTAACTGACTGCCGTCTTCGCCACGAACGGCTGAATCTCCAACTCGAAGATGTCCCCGTCCGCGGCCGCGGCCGTCCGCGCCACGCCGATGACGTAGTTGATCTTCGCCGTCCCCGGCGCCAGCACCACGTCCGCCTGTGCCGAGTTCATTTTCCCCACGTTGTCGGCGATGCGCACATAGTCGCCCACCGCGATCGTGCCCGTGGCCGCCACGGCGAACGTCCGGCCGCTCTCCTGCACCCGCACGCTCCGGTTTTGCGTGGCCTGGTCTTCTTGCGTCACGCCGACGAATTTGCCCTCGTTCTCCGCGCTCGGTTTCTTGACGGCGCCCGCCACCGTCCCCTGGACCACCGCGCGGAACTTGGACACTCCCGCGGCGTCCTCGATCTTGTAGGATCTGAATTCTCCCGTCATTTCCTTGTCCTCTCCTCTGGATTCTCTTCCCGCGGCCGCCGCGGAAACTTCCTACCGCATCAGTTCGATGCGCCTCTTAGCCAGGTCCGGTTTTTCGCTTAGCACAGCCTTGAACGCCTGGCCGTACCCGATCTTGTCCGCCGCCATCTTCTCCCGGGCGAGCCGGTCGATCTGCCCGTCCACCTTCGCCAGGTCGCCGCCCTCGGTCCCGCCTGCGATCCCGCGCTCGGTTAGATCGATCTGCGGTTTCAGCGTCTTCACCAACTCGCGGAAAGCCGCCAGATCCGACAGCGCCAACTTCTCGTACTGCGGCCGCTGGACCGGAAGGATCTTGGTCTCTTTGACCGCCGCGTCCAGTTCGCTCTGCACCGTCATCGCCCGGAATACCTCCGGACCGATGGGACGGTCGCCCTCGCTCAACGCCGCGAAATCGAACCGCCCATCGGCGGCCCGCTTGATCTCCGAGAGCACCACCGGCTTCACTTCCGCCGCCAGGCCCTCGACCACAAACACCGTCTCGGTGCCATCCTCGAGGACCGCGCGCGCCGTTCCGGCTGCCCGGTCCGCCAGGATCAGTTTCTTAACTGCCATCTGCTCTCTCCTTTCGGCGGAGATCTCCTCCACCCAACCCGCGGTTTCACTCAGTGCTACCGCCAACTCTTCCAGCACCGGCGAACCTGTCAGTGCCATCGACGTGATCGTCGCGCCCTGCAACTCCCCGGTCTTCTTGTCCCGAACGGTCCAATCAATCACCGGCGAGGCGTACTTGTACTCCTTCGCCGCGATCATGGCCCGCGCCTTGTCGGTCCACTCCACAAGACCCCACAAAATCCCGTGCGAATCCGGCTCCGGCTCGATGTCTTTGATCCACCCGGCCGCCGGCACCGGCTGCCCGCTCCCCGCCGCGTAGATCGTCGCGTGGTCATAGTCGAAAACCAGATCCGCAACCCGTTTGCGGAAATTCGCCACCACCGCAGCCAGATCCGCTCTCGTGATGGCGAAATGCAGCTTGCCCTTCCACCACTTGCCCAGCTTCGCCAGCGGAGTTCGCGCCCAGCCTTTTTCTGGCGCTTCCGCTAGCGCCAATATCAGCCACGGCCCTTCGCTCGCCGCCACCGACGCCGGCGCCTCCGCGTCGAGCTTCTTATACTCCGCGCGGATCCGCGCCTTCACCCCGGCCACCGCCTCCGCCGGCAGATCCACCTTCTGCCCTCGGAACCCGCCCGGCGACAACGCCGCCGCCGCCCGGCCGAGTTGCTCCACGGTGATCTTCTTTTCGAGGTCTTCCCAGATCCGCAGTTTCCAAGTCTCGGCCTTCTCCGGGTCGCCCACGTACGCGTAGGCCGCCGCCGGAAACTCAACGCCGCCCTCGGTCTTCGTCATTGCCTCACCTCGTCGGAAAACACAAACACATGCACACACCGGCATTTGTCTCCGCCGTCGCAATCCGGATTCGGGACATCCGGGATCTCGTCGGGAGTCGCCCCGCTGGCGTCATCCGCCGCGGCGCAATTCCCACAACAGTTGATGTCGAGCAGCGCCGAGTAAATGACCTGGCCGATCTCGTCCCGATAGGCTTCGTACCCCGCCGCCCGGCCATCCGCGAAGGCTTCGTTGGCGCCCTTCGCCGCGGCCCCGTCGATCCACTTGTCGCTCTGCTCGTCGAGATCGGTTTCGATCTTGCGGATGATCTCGCCCTTCGACAGATCGCCCGGACGCCGCATCCAGTCGAGGGCCACATTCACGGCCCGTTGTGTCAGGGTATTGATAACCTCGCTGACCACCGCGTCGGCGTAGACGCCCAGAGGCTCGCGCACCTTTCGGAGTTTCCGCACGAGGTCCGCGCCCCGGATGGTAGCCGCATCGCCGGCGGCGCCGCCCGCCGCCTGGCGGTCTTTCTCGGCCTGGACCTCGCCGTGGCCGAAATCGTACACGCCACGAAGGATCTCTTCGACCTGGTCGATGACCTTCTGGTCCGGGGGAACGCTGACCCGGTGCATTTCCCGGATCGGGGCGTTCACCACCTTGTTGACGATCTCGGCCTGGATCGCCGGCCGAGCGCGCCGGATGGCCGCGGCCACCTCGTCGCGCCCGCGATCAAGTTCGGAGACGATCTCGGCCAGCGCCAGGCACTTCTCCGGACCGCGCGGCTGCCGAAGCAGCCGCGGTCCGGATTCGGCCAGGCGGGCGGAGGATTTTCGACCTGCCGCACCAGGTTCTCCGCCCCCTGACCCCTCGGTGGGGTTATTTCGTTGCGGTTGCGGCCGCGGCGACTTCCCCGCCTCCGGCAGGCCCATCTGCTTGCGCAGATACGCCTCCAGCTCGTCGTCGGCCTGCACCAGGCCCGCTCCCGCCAGATCCTTCAGCGCTGCGTATGTCTCCTGGAATTTCAGCGCCAGGATCTTCTGGGCGACCAATTGCGGGCCGCGCGTTTGGACGCCGAAATTGTAATCGACCAGACGCCTGATCGTCGTCAGCGTCATGACGCGCCCGATAACATCGGCCGTGGCCTGGAGCGACAGATAGAAGAAATCTCCCATCGTCTGCCCGAGGGCGCGGTTACCCGATTCCGATTGGCCAAGATCGATGAACTGCGCCAGTCCGGTCTTGGAAATCGCTATGTTGTGGTGGGCGATGGAATCTTTAGGATCGCGCAGTGAACCCTTGACCCCTTCCAGGCCGAATTCCCAGCCGGGCGGAAGCACGATCCCGGTTCGCTCGTGGGCCGTCAGCCGCTGTACCCACTCATGAGCGGTCCGGATATCCTCGGCCTTGGGGTCCTGGCCCATCTTGATCCAGGGCACGCCCATGCCATTCCGCTCGCAGGAGATCGCGTCGATCTTGTAAATGCCGCTCTTGATGTACCAGTGCTGATACATCGGCCGCAGCACGCTGCGGCCGGCGAAGTTCGACCCCTCCTGCTGGAAGGTGAACAAGGCCAGTTTGTCCATGGGCACCGTCGCGGTGACGTAAGTGTCGGCTTTCGCCCCGTATTGCTCGATGCCCGCCAGACCCTCGTTTTCGTCCACAATCCAGCGTTGGAACGTCACCGGCAGCCGCGCCGCCAACTTGCGCAGTCGGACCCGGTTCCCATCCACGTACCAGACGTCTTCATGCGCCGAGCAGCCGAAGTCGAGCATCAGGAGGGCGTTCTCGATCGCGGCCTTGAAGTTCACACCCTCGAACAGGCATTCGCGCACGAAGTCCGCGGCCTCTATTTCGATCGGACTGGCGTCCTCCGGCTCTACGACGGCCCACTCCGCCGCGCGGATCGGAAGTTTCATCGCCGCCAGCGTAGCCGCAACCTGGCCATCCGAACGGCGCATTTTTTCGTATGTGGAGAAGGCGGCCAGGCCCTCCAGCGTGGGGTTGTATTCACCGAGATCGCGCAGGTAGCCGCCGAAGATCGGTGTGCCGGTCGTTCCGATTTCACCGAGCGCCGGCGCCCGTGCAGTCGGCGCCGACTGTTTCTCGGCGAACCCCAGCCATTGGAGGAACTTCACAATGCCTCCTTCACCTGGATGGTCAGAAACCGTTCCTTGGTCTTTCCACCAACGGTCCAGATTCGATTCGCAACCATATACTCCACCGAAGGTCGCCCGCCCGAGATCCAGACCACCGTCTCCGTCAGCGAAAAGTTAGATTCACCCGCGGTCAATCCGCTAGGCACGGTCCATTCGCTGGAGACGATCGTGTCTCCATCGAGCCAGGCCGACCAATCGAAGCCATAATCGAGGACCTCGGCCGGAGTTTTGGTGTAAAAATTCACGCCTCCACCCTCCCCGGATCCCTCGGTACCGGGCTCCGTCGTTGCTCCGGATCAACGGTTCCGACCCGGGAGTCTCTACCCACGCCGCCACTGCGCTCCGGCGGCGCCGGATTGAAAACGGACTGCGCATAGGTGGCCGTTCCGCCTGCCACCGCACCGCCCGAGGACATCCAACACTTGGTCCTGGAGATGCCTGCCGTCCCGGCGCTTTGTCCGCCGCCCGTTCCGAGATACACGTACACCTGGCCGCCGGCTGCGATGTGCTCGGTGATCGCCGCCCCGCCGCTCTGAGCCCCACCGCTCGACAAAATTACGTTGGTCTTGCAGACGGCCGCAGTACCGCCGGATTGCCCGCCGCCCGACGCCGAAAACGCTTTCGTCAGAGACCATGCCGCCGCACCACCGGATTGCCCTCCGCCGGCCGATGAGAACACCCTGGTCTTCGAGACAACCGCGCCCCCGCCGGACTGTGCACCCCCGGAACCGGTGTAGGCATGGACCGATGACCCGGCCTCGTACTCGGTAACCCCTGCGCCGCCCGATTGAGCGCCGCCGGATGGATTCCAGGATTTCGTCCTTGCGAGCGATGCCGCCCCCCCCGATTGGGCGCCGCCGGATGGCGTGTATGTGTAACTGGCGCAGAAAAGAGTGATGGCGATGCCGGCCGCCAATGCTCCGCCGGACGCGAGAAAGTCTTTGATTTTCGCCAACAGGGCCGTGCCGCCGGACTGGGCGCCGCCGGAGGAGGTATAGGAATAGAGTCCCTGCTCGAAGAAACTACCAGCGATCACCGAAGACGCATCCGTGGCCGTTTTACGGACGAGGTTCCTCAACGCCAGTCGCCAACCCGGTTGTCGTCTCCAAATGTTCGCCATCATCCGTTCGCCACCTCGACATTGAGTTCTGGCAGCCCGGTGGCTGTGCTGTCCGCCGCGATCTGGACGTACAGGGCGCTGTCCGCGCAAATCTGCGGCAAGCCGGTCCTGAGGAGGTCATGAACGTCTCCGGCTCCGGCACTCGGGACCCTACCCATCCAGAGCGGACGCAAAACCGAGATGTTAAACGTGCCGGCCGACGCTACCGAGCAGGTCACGCTTTCGATCTTTTGCACGCCGGTATCCCCGGCCTGCAAGGGAAGTTGCACGCACCTGCCCAGTATTGGAGCCAGACCGAAGGCCACGCCCCCGGTGGATCTCCCCGCGGTCCCGTCCTGATTGGTGTATGTGACCGTGACTGTCGGATTCCCCGTGAACGCGGTGACGGCCTCGAACCAGATCTCCAATCCCTTGTAGTCTGCATCGGGAAGGCGACTCGAGTAACTCGGTTGGCTCGACAACGTCGTGTTCGCGTTGTAGGCGTAGGCTCCTGCCACAAACAGGCGGTCGTAGAGATAGAAACGGCAGGGCACGGAACTGCCGAACTCGACGCGGGAGATGTAGCCGGCCGACCCGCCGAAGGCGTTGAGGACCGGATACCCGGCGACGGCGTCCGTGGGTACGAGTCCATTGGCGGTGTTGCCAACATTCAACGTGCCGGCTCCGGGATTTCCGGCAATGTCGAAGACCGTGAAGGGTATGGCGGCCACGCTTGTTCTGGAGGTCGGCTTGGCCCAGGTCACCCTTTGCTTGGCCGCCGCGATGTACTGATCCAACGTGGTGATCATGTCTCAGTCCTGCGTGAACTTGGGCGTCACCTTGATCTGGTCGCCGTTATTCTGGATGTTGTACGGCCCGTCCGTGAACCTCTCGGCCCACTGGAGCTTACTGTCCGCATCCCGTGTGACGAAGTATCCGTACACGTTGCCAACCGAACCCGTGAACGTCCAGATCTGTTGCGCGTAAGTTCCCTCGGTCGGCGCCCCAGGCGTCACCGTCCAGCCGGAGACGGCCAGAACTTTGCTCGCATAGCCGCCATCCGTGACTTCCGTGTAGCCGGCCTCGGTGTCAGTTTCCCCTGGCGTCTTGTCGTTGCTGTATAGCCGGAGTGTGTGGGCTTCCGCGTTCAGAAACTGCTCCAGCATCCGCTGTTCACCTTGATTAACCAAAACCAGACTCATCTCGCCTCCCGTGGCAGCGTCAAAACACCGCCTCCGTCAGATTTCCGACTACCGTCTGCTCGCCGAGGCCGCCTTCGCTCGCCGGGACGTAGTGCTTGTCGCTGGCCGCGGCGTTCGCCAGGGCCAGGGCCCAGAATTCGTCCGCGTGCCCCTGGTCCGTGCGATTGGCATCGAACCGGATCACTCCAGTCGATCCCACGAAGCGCTTGACCGCGCAGATCGCCCGGCGCAGTTTCGCGGTTTCCGGGAGCAGTAACGTCCGTTCCTCCAGCCGCTTCTTGACTTCGCTGGCCATCCGCTCTTTGATCGGCGCCGTGAACTGCACCTGCTCGACCCAGGGGTATTCCGTGTGCAGGGTCTCGGCCAGCATCGCGCCGATCCCCGTCGCGTCGATCGACATCCGTCCCACCACGGCGGCCACCGAACGCGCCACCTTCAATTGCTCGGCGAACGGCTGCCGTTCCAACGTGATGAGGCCGCGCACGATCAGCCGTTCTTCCAGCCGCGCCAGTACCGCGATTACCGTCAGATCCTTGCGCCGGCCGATATCCATTCCCGCGTAGAGTTCGTCCCCGGCCGTGCCCGTGAGATCCAGGCTGGCCTCGCTCGATTCGCACGCCAGCACCATCTCCAGCGGGATGAACTCTCCGGCGCCGGACATCGGGATGCAACAGTATTCCTGGAGAAAGACCTCTTCGTCCCCGAGCGCTTCCCGCAACTGCTCGATGTCGACCTTCAGTCCGTCCTCGCGGGCGCCGTAGATATCCGTCCAGTGCCCGGTCCACGGCCCGGCCGTCACCGGTTGCGCTTCCGGCCGCGTCCCTTCGTGCAATCCCAGCGTCTTTGCCAGCTCATAAAACTTGTTGTCGGTCCCTTGAAAACTCGACAGCACATCGATGTCGAACCCTCGCGTCGCGCGCCCGAACATGGCCGCCCAGATCTTGCGCGAGTCTTGGTGCAGTGAGAATTCGTCGAGCACTACGTCTCCCGAGAAGCCGCGCGTGGTGTCCGGATTCGCCGGCAACGCAATGATCCGAGAACCGTTCGGAAACGTTGCCGTGTGCTGCACAACACTCGAATCGCCGCAGAATCCGGCCTCGACCACTGCCGCCCCGCGTGCGTGCAATTTCACCTTCTCCATCAGTTCCTTACTTTGGCGGTCGCTGGCGCTCAGCAGAATCGACAACCCTGGCTTCTCCACCCGCTTCAGAAAATGTTTCAGCGCGACCGTGAAGGACTTCCCAACCTGCACCGAAGCCGCCCAGAAACGGAAACGATTCTGGTCCTCGATATACCGCTTCTGGTACGCCAGCAATGGGATGGCGACGCTCATTTGTTCAGCCCGTAGACCTCCCGGATCCGGTCGATGTCTTCCGGCATCAGTTTCTCGCCGCGCTCGGTTTTCGCCTTCAGGTCGTCGGCGGCCGCGATCGCGCGTTGTTCGCGCTCCTGCATGGTCCGGAATCTCTGCCGGTCCAGCTCGAGCCGCTGTTTTTGCACGTCCAATTTCTCCCGCTTGAGCCGCAATTCCTCGGCCAGCAGGTTTTGGGCCTGGACCTTCATCGGGTCCTGTTTCGCCCAGGCATCCGGATCGGAAAGCAACTGGTCGACCGCCAGCGCCTGCAAGATAGCGGACCCCTCCGGCTGGTCCTTCATCGCGTCCACCAGGTGGTGAACATACTCCCGAGCGGACTGGACCCGGGCCTGCTCGGCGCGCCATTCCGCCCCGCGCCGGGCGATGGTGCGTTCGGGCACGTTGAGCCCGATGTCGGCCAGCCGAGCGGCGATCGCCTTGACGGTGAGCTTCTGAAGAAACCCGGCGGCCATGACCCGGTGCGCCTCCGGCGGAAGCTGATCGGTCGATTTGTGGATGGCGCGCGGCATATCAGAACGTGACCTGCGGATCCTCTGGGATTCTCCCGTCGAGCAGTTGCAACCCCTTGGGCAGGAGTTTGGCAAACATCACGTCGCCCGGCTTCCGGGACCCTGGAGCCGTGCGATCGCGGCGGAAATTGGGCAGGTCCCGCGCCCGCCAAAGTTTCAGGTATCCCCCGTCCTCCAGGTAGTGCAAATGGAAAACCATGCCCTCGTAGGAGAGCGGAATGTTGAGGCGATCGAGCATACGGATCAGCATCTGTATGCTGGTCATCTCCTCCTGGTAGTTCTCCTTGAGCACTCGGACCAGAGTGCCGCGCTCCTGTGTATGGCGAGCGTTTTCGATGTCTTCCATCAATTGCCACCTCCTCCGGGGAACCGGCAGGGCGCGGAGGGGCATTTCGCGGCGATCTCCCGGACCCACCCCTTCACCTCGTCCAGCGTCCTGGCCATCACCCGCATCGCCACCAGCACTTCCTGCTGGTCGTTCTGGGATTCTTTCACCGCGTCCGCCAGCGACTGCATCGCCTGGGCTTGGGCCATCTGCGCCCCCAGGAACTTCGCCGCCCAACGGTCGGTCAGGCGCCACAGCGCCAGGACGAGCAACCCGGCCGTCCCCAGGTTCTCGATCGTCTTCGCCACGAATGGGTATTCGTTCATGCCGCCGGTCTCTCCTCGTCTCGCCGGTTCATGGCCCTGACGCCGCTGAAGACTTTCCAGAAATCGCGGCGGGTGCGGATTTGGTCGCGCCCGCGAAGCTGCCGGCGGATGAAATTCCGCTGCGTTTCCTCGCCCCAGTCGCGGCGCGCGAACGCGCGCGCCAAAGTCTCCAGATCGTCCGGCGAGACCATCTCCGTTTCGTTCGTCCGTGCGTATCCGCGCTTCGGGAGCGGCTTGGTGCGGATCCCGTGGCCGGTCCAGGCCCGGTAGATCGCTTCGAGCTGCTCTTCGGTCAAATCGGCCATCGAGGAAACGCCGAACCGGTGCCGGCACAGGTCGTGCAGGCCGTCATGGTCGATCTTGCGGCGCCCCGCCTCGGCGTGCACAGCCCGGAACAACCGCGCGCGCTTCCCGGCTGCCGGATTCATCGCTCGCTCCTCGCAAACATACGGCTGTCCTCGCGCATCAGGAGGTGCTGCCGGCACAGGCCGGCTCGGACCACCGGCATCACACATGCCCCATCCCCCGCGCAACTCACCCTTTCAGGCGCCACTCGTGATCCTTCCCGATTGCGACCTGGCCCAGGTTGCACAGGTAGTTCAGCATGCCAGAGGTCTTCACCTTGGTGTAGTCCGGGACGCCGTGTCTCCGAACCCACTCGGCCACTTCCCCCACGATCTTCGGACCGTCCTTCAGTGCCTGTAGCACCAGTTCCTTCATCTGTCCCTGGCGCTTTCGCCCCGGTTCTTCGTCCGTCTTCGGTTCACGCGCGACTTTGTGCGCGCCGTTCGTCGGAGGGCGTACCCGTCCGGCCGACAACAATCTTGGCGCGGCCGCCGGCTGCGCCGGCGCCTCCGCCGACAAACTCCGTCCGATCGCGGCGAGTAACCCGCCGATATCGGGCGCGTCCAATTCAAACTGCAAATAGTGCACTCTAGTCATAGGCCCCCTTCATTTCGTCCAGGATGCGAGCGGCGCGTACCTCGTAGATGGCTAGGTCGATCTCCGGCTGCCGATGCCGGCACCCGGTCGACCGGCCGCATACGAAGCACGGCCGCGCTTTCCATATCGTTTCCAGCAGACCCTTGATTCGCCGCGTGCGGCGCACGGCCAGTCGGCGCTCTCGCGCCAGCTTTTCGCGCAGCCGCACATAGCGCCCCTCCAGAGTCAGCCGCACTCACTCCTCCCAAGCCAGCCGTAACTGGCCGAAAAATTCCCGGCACCTCGACTTCGGCATGCACGCGCGCATCACGCGCAGCATGGTGAAGATCTGCGACCGGTAGGCCCCGATCGCCCGTTCGACATCTTCCTCGTCCGCGATCCGGTAATACCCGGCGGGAAATTCGCGGCGGGCCCCGATCGGGACGTGATGTATCAGGCGCAGTTGCTCCACAACCTTCTTGATTCGCCGCGCGTTCAGTCCCGGAATGCCGGATAGCCTATAGATCTCCGATATCCGAATCGGATTCTTCCACCCGGCGTGCCGCCAGATCAGACCCGCGATCGCAACCTCGACCGGAGACGGAGACACCTTGGACCGGAAGAATGGATCGTCGTCGAACAGCGACAATGTCACGTTGCGACCGGTAGTGTTTGCGCGCACCGTTTCAGTCTCCGTTTCATCTCGTCAAACGCCTCGTCCAGATGCTCTAGTGTTTGCGCGCACCGTTTCAGTCTCCGTTTCATCTCGTCAAACGCCTCATCCAGATCCTCGACGCAGTTCATGCAGATCAGTCTGTTTCCGATCCGCATCGTCTGATCGGAGTCCATTTCGTGATCGCAGAAATAGCAAGTGACCCGGTCCACTATCAGGTCGCCTCCGTCGTAGGCGTGCGGTCCGGGTCCGCGTAGAAATCCTCGTCCTGCTGGATCTTCAGGCCGCACGCCTTCAGTTCGTCCGCGGGCAGGTTGGCTTTTTTGATCGCGGCCTTGTCGAGTTCAGGGTCGGGTTTGCGGATGAACTTTCCGCCGAACTTCTCCCTCACCTTGGCCAGGACGCTCTCCCAAGTCCAGGATCGGTTCACCAATTTCAGCGCTGGATTCCCCAACCGCCGCCCAATCACCCCGTGCGTGAGCTGCACGGATTTCTTCCCGTCTTTCTCCACCTCCTCCAGGTGCGCCATGTAGTAATTCTGGAGTTGCAACTCGAGATCCGCGCGATAACCCACCTCCACCGCGATCCCCGGCGCGTACTCCTCGGTGATCGCGGCGATCTTCTTATCCCGCATTCCCTCCAGGTGTTCCTGTTGGATCACCGCCAATTTCAGGCAGCGCATGGCCTCCTGGCACTCGTCGATCGAGTCCAGCACGCCTTTCGGGTTCCTCGGCCGTGCCATCACGCCACCTCCACGGCCATGCCCCACAAGTGGGCGGCCACGCCGGCGATCGTCTTCTCGCTGATCCGCTTGCCCGAGTGCTTCAACCGCAACAGGTCGATTGACCGCATCAGCCGGCGCATCGATCTGTCGATGGCCAGCCACCAGAAATCGAATGCCTCTTTGTCGACCTCGGTCAGGCCTTCCTGTTTCACGATCGCGGCCATCTCCTCTTTTGCGATTCCGGATAACGGCGCCCAAATCCCGACACGCGATTGCAGCGCGCCCAGGTCGGCAGTCCGGCTGCGCTCCATCCTCTCCCTCAGGATCGGAGCCGCCAGGATAACCACCCCCACGCCCGATTCGTTGCTCCGGTCCCAAATCTGCCGGATCACCTGGAATACCCGCGGCCGGACCGTCTCGCACTGGTCGAAGATCAACAGCACGGGATTCTTGCGGAGTTGCTCGCACACAGTCCGAAATACCCGGCCCGCCTGCCCACTGCCGGTCTTCCCCTTCAAACCGATCATCTGCGCGAGCTGGTGGACAAAGTCGACTTTGTTCGCCGACGAGAACTCGTCAAACTCGAAAATCAGGCTGTCGACCTCGCGGCCGCGCTTGCGCCGCCAGGCGCGCACGGCTTCGGTCTTCCCGGCCCCAAAATCGGCCGTGACGATGCCGATGGTGCAGTTCTCGGCGCAGTAGTCGAGCACCTCCGCGACCTTGCGGACGGTCTGTATCTCGTAAAACTGCCGACTCTTCGGCACGCGCCGTACTCGGTCGGCCGGCGATTCCGACACGACGATCGCATCGGCCCGGCCTTTCGGCACCAGAATCTCACCGACTTTGGCATAAGCCAGAACCTGTCCTAACTCATCCAAGATTTGGCGGCCGCCGGCAGTTTGTCCGCTCAGAAAATTTCTCCCGGTGCATTCGCTCAGACTTGTGAAGCTCACGAGGTCGACTGGACCCAAGTCCGGACGACTGGCCATGAACTGGCGCAGGTCCGCCCGGAGCCGGTCCGCCTCCTCGGCTATTGCCGCAGATCGAATCATACTAGTGCCCCCTGTAAACTCGTTTCGGCTTCCTCTCTGGAAGCCGCGATGCCCAGCC
>Ga0315277_10008613_pt1 | contig 13088 bp, 15 predicted proteins | sample YL17G05_15_MG_FD_203695 | JGI IMG/M metagenome (GOLD analysis project Ga0315277, IMG submission 203695) | Sediment microbial communities from Yellowstone Lake, YNP, Wyoming, USA - YL17G05_15 | ecosystem: Environmental > Aquatic > Freshwater > Lake > Sediment | place: USA: Wyoming | collected...
AGCCCAAACGCAAGCCGCTGGTCGTGGTCTACACCGGCCACGGCAAGGGGAAGACCACCGCTGCCCTGGGCATCCTCTTCCGGGCCTGGGGACGGGGCATGAAGGTGGCCATGCTCTCCTTCATCAAGACCAAGACCAGCAACTACGGCGAGGAGCGGGCTGGAAAGCGCCTGGGGATAGAGGTCATCCCCCTGGGCGGGGGCTACACCTGGCTTTCTCAGGACATCGAGAAGGACAAGGCCCTGGCCCGCGAGCTATGGGCGATGGCCCAGGAGAAGATAAGCTCCGGCCAGTACGACATCATCATCCTGGACGAGTTCACCTACCCGCTTAAGTACGGCTGGCTGCCCATAGACGAGGTGGTGGAGGTGCTCCGCCGCCGGCCCGACAGCCTGCACGTGGTCATCACGGGCCGCGACGCCCCCCAGGAGCTCATCGACTTCGCCGACCTGGTGACTGAGATGCGGGAGGTGAAGCATCCCCTCCAGCAGGGCATAAAGGCCCAGCCCGGCCTCGATTTCTAAACATGTCGCGTCTGTCCGCCTCTTCTTCGCCTCCAGCCGCCCTGGCAGCCGCCATCGCCGCCATTGAGCCGCTGGACGAAGGGGCAATGGCCCAGGCCAGGGCCCGCCAGGAGCAACTGACGAAACCCCACGGCAGCCTGGGCCGTCTGGAGGAGCTGGCCGTCTGGGCGGCGGGCGTCACCGGCCAGCCCACACCTGTGCTGCGCCGCAAGATCATCGTCACCGCGGCCGCCGACCACGGCATCGCCCGGCGTGGGGTCAGCGCCTACCCACCGCAGGTGACGGCCCAGATGGTCCGCAACTTCCTGTCTGGTGGCGCCGCCGTGAGCGTCCTGGCGCGGTGCGTGGGCGCCCGGGTCTTGGTGGTCGATGCCGGAGTAGTGGTTGACCTGGCACCAGCCCGCGGCCTGCTTGCGCGCCGGGCGGGGCCGGGTACCTCCGACTTCTCCCTCGGCCCTGCCATGGGCCGGGAGCAGGCCCTGTTCTGCCTGGCCTCAGGCGTGAGGGTGGCCGCCGCCCAGGCCCGACGCGGCTCCGGTGCCCTGGCCACAGGCGACATGGGCATCGGCAATACGACGGCAGGCGCCGCCGTCATCGCCGCCCTCACGGGCGTACCGCCCTCCGCTGTGACCGGCCGGGGGACCGGCATCGACGACACAACGCGCTGTCGCAAGGTGCGTCTCGTCGAGCAGGCTCTGGAGATCAATGCTCCGGACCCTGCGGATGCCGTGGACGTGCTAGCGAAGGTAGGAGGGTTCGAGCTGGGGTTCCTGGCTGGCGCGATCCTGGGCGCGGCGTCCCGGCGCTGGCCCGTAGTGCTCGATGGCCTGGCGTCGGGGGCGAGCGCCCTGCTGGCCTGCCGCCTGGCCCCCCGGGTGCGCGACTACCTGATGGCATCCCACCTTTCGACCGAGCCCGGCCACCGGGTAGCCCTGGAGCACCTGGGCTTGACGCCCTTTCTGGACCTGAAGATGCGCCTGGGTGAGGGCACGGGGGCCGCCCTGGGACTCTTCCTGCTGGAGGCGGCCTGCCGCCTACAACTGGAGATGGCCACCTTTGCCTCGGCCGGCGTCAGTCGGCGGCAGACACGTCGGTCGTCGTGACCTGCCTTGAGACTGATAACGGCCATCCGCTTCCTCACCATCATCCCTATGCCGTGGGGCCGCCCCGAGTCGCCAGAGGCGGTGGGGCGCTCGCAGGCCTACTTCCCGCTTGTCGGCCTTGGCCTGGGCCTGGCGCTGGTGGGGCTCGACCAGGGACTGGGGCGGGTGCTGGCTGATGGCCCTCGGGCCTGGCTCCTCGTGCTTGCCCTGGCAGCAGTCAGCGGTGGCATGCACCTAGACGGCCTGGCCGATAGTGCCGACGGGCTTCTCGGCGCTCAGGGCCGGACCCCAGAGAGGCGCTTGGCCATCATGCGCGACGGACGGGTGGGCGCCTATGGGGTGGTGGCCCTCATCGCCGTCCTGTCTCTAAAGTGGTCAGCAGTGGTTTCCCTCCCGGACGACGTGCGGGCCGAGGCGCTGCTCCTGGCTCCCTGTCTAGGGCGGGCCACGGTTGTTGTCGGCACCACAGCCTTCCCCTATGCGCGCCGCGCTGGCCTGGGGCTGGCTCTGCACCAGGCGACCCGCGGGTCAACCCTGGCGGTGGCTGGTGCCATCGCCCTGGGAGCGGCCGGCGCGCTACTGGGCTGGGGCGGTCTCGTGACAGCGATAATAGTGACTGCGACCGCTCTGGCCGTCGGTGCCTGGGCGACGCGCCGTCTCACAGGACTCACCGGAGACGTCTACGGCGCGCTGGTGGAGATCACGGAGGCGATGACTCTCCTCCTGGTGGCTGCGGGCGGTGGCCGTGGATGGTTGCAGGCCCTCCTTCTCGGTTAGGGGAATAAAGCCAGTGCCCAAGGAGCTGACCCTCATCACCGGCGGCGTACGCAGCGGCAAGAGCGCTTTCGCCGCGCGACTCGCCGAGCGCAGCGGTGGTCGCGTGCTCTTCCTGGCTACTATGGCCCCGGACGACGACGAGGACCGCCGGCGCCTCAGGCGGCACCAGGAGGACCGGCCGACGCACTGGCAGACTGTGGAAGAGTCCCTGGCCGTGCCCGAGGCGCTCATTAGGTGGGGGCGCGATTTCGACACCGTCATCTTGGACTGCCTGACCCTCTGGGTGGCCAGGCTCATGGAAGCCGCTGGCCCGCCGGCGACAGCATGCGGTACTCTCTTGCCGTCGGAGCTAGATCGTGTCGAAAAGGAGGTAGCAGAGCGAGTGGGGGACCTGCTAGCAGCCTACCGCGAGCAGTCCTCCTCCCTCATTGTTGTGACCAACGAGGCCGGGGCAGGGCTGGTGCCCGCTTATCCCCTGGGGCGCCTCTTCCGGGACCTCCTGGGCCTGGCAAACCAGCGCCTGGCCGCCCATGCCGATACCGTCTACTACCTGTTGGCCGGCCTCCCTCTGACGGTGAAGGGACCCGGCGGTATGATGAGGCCAGAGGCCCCATGATGGAGACCGTGGCCCATGGTCCGCCTGGGCGCCGTCACCACCGACCTGCCTCTGGTCGCCGATCCACCCCGGCGCGCTGGCATCGACCAGTTCTGCACCCTTTGCTTGCCCCGGCGGGCGTGCGCGTTCTACTATCGGCTGTCAGCGCCTGAGGACGGCGCCGCTCGCTGGTTCTGAGGTTCGCCTGTCGATGATTCCTGTTGGCGACCGGCTGTCCACGCGCACCATCCCTTACGTCAATGTGGGCATCATCGTCGTCAACTTCCTGATCTTCTTCTACGAGCTAACCCTCAACACGCATGCCCCCCTCCGGGGCCTCTCCGAGCTCGACCGCTGGTTGTACGACTGGGGAGCCGTGCCGGCCTGCATCAGCGATTCGCTGGGCTTGAAACCCAACGTGGACCCCCGCGCCCTGACCGTCTACTGCGGGGGCAACCGCGCTCTTTTCACCGTGTTTGCGTCCATGTTCATGCATGCCGGCTGGCTGCACATCCTGGGCAACATGCTCTTCCTGTGGGTCTTCGGCGACAACGTGGAGGACGCCCTGGGACACGTGCGCTACCTGGTCTTCTACCTTATCGTCGGGCTGGTGGCGACGGCGGCCCAGGTAGCCTTGAACATGAATGATCTGGTTCCGGGGGTGGGGGCCAGCGGCGCCATCGCCGGCGTGATGGGAGCCTACCTGGTGATGTTCCCGCAGGCTCGCATCGCCGTCTTCATCCCCTTGTTCTTCTTCCTGGGCGCCACCTACGTGCCCGCCATCGCCCTCATCGGCATCTGGTTCCTGATACAGCTCTTCTCAGGGGCGGCGTCCATCGGCTACGCCACGGGCGGCAGCGGCGGCGTCGCCTGGTGGGCGCACATCGGTGGCTTCCTGGCCGGCCTGCTGCTCGTCAATCTCTTCCTCGTGGGGCGACGGCCCCGCCGCCGCTACTACTGGCGCGGCCGCTCCTGGGAGAAGTGAGCCGCGGCTCTCGGGGTCGCCCACCGGCGGCTTCACCCCTTCCTACGAAGGCTACCGGCGCGACGCCTTCTATCGCTTCAACCAGAGCCTCCAGCAGCTTTTCGACTCGTCGGCTCGACCAGAGACTACCTCCGCCGTTAGAGCGCAGCCTGTAGAGGTAAAACCCTGCATGACATCGGCAAGTGACGGCCGCCAGAGCACTTTGTGGTATACTGCATTCAGGAGCAGAGCCGTGGCAACTCGACGAGTACTGAGGACTGAACCTCCGGAGATAAAGCCCAAGTCTGGCAAGTACCTGGTGCGAAGACTCAAAGCCGATATCACTAGGTACGAGAAGCGTTATGAGATGACCTCTGACGCAGTGTGCCAGGCAGTGAAGCGCGGCCATCAGCGCGAGACCCGCGAGATCTCCAGATGGATGCAGAGCTACGCGGTGGTCAACAGGATCACCAACCGGACCGGCACGACTGGAACTCGTACGAAAACTACGTCGAGATCCACGAGGCGAGGCTAGAGTCCCACCCCTTCATTGACCACAATCGCCTCAACACGATCGCCTTCGAATTCTATGAGTTCGAAGGCGATCTCTTTATGGTGATGGACGGAGAGATCTACTGCCAGAAGAACGTCATCCTAGAGGTCACAAAGTACTTCGACACTCGCCGCACGCGCAGCGGCCGCCTTTGGGTTCGCTGCTTCTCTTATAGGTACAATGCCAGCATCGCAGGCAAGCACAACTTGCTGCGCTACGACAACGGCCACGATCTCGACGAGTATCACCGTCACAGATACGACGTTGACTCGGGAGAACTCGTCGCGTTCGACATATTGACCCGTAATGAATTCCCCGTGCTTTGTGAGATACTGGACGAGCTGGCCGAGATGCTGCCTGACCCATAGACCAGGCGGCCGTTGCAACGCCAGAGGGCCGGCCCATGGGTCGGCCCCCTTTGTCTTGCCTTAAACCCCTCCCTTCGCCGGTTGGGGCGCACTCAGGCTTGCGCCTCGATCAGTCTAGGTCCGGCGGCGGAGGCCACAATCGACAGCCGCAGGAGCGGTCTCTTCAGCGGAGCCGGTAGTCGATGCGGCCGCGGAGCCCCTGTTCCACTGCCGCCGCTATCTCTTCCACGAAGGCGCTGGCCATGCGCTGGAAGAGGATGGTGCGCAGCCCGCGCCGCGGGCGCACGTAGGCCAGGCGTCGCGGCACCTTCCCCAGCTCCATCGCTATCTCAATCGCCGTCTCCAGGTCGCCCAGCTCGTCGACCAGGGAGGCCTCCTTAGCTTGAGAGGCGCTGAAGACCTCGCCGGTTGCCAGGCCCCGCGCCCTCTCCGGGTCGAGGTTCCGGGCCCTGGCAACCGTGGAGACGAAGTGCTCGTAGAACTCGTCCAGGAGCGCCTGTTCCTTCTGCTTCTCCTCCTCAGTGGGCTCCCGGAAGGGGTACCACATGTCCTTCAGGCGCCCGCTCTTCGTAATGGAGACGCCGATGCCGTAACGACGCATGAACTCATAGAAGAGGGGACGGATGCTGACGACGCCGATGGACCCGACGAGGGCGCTCGGGATGGCCACGATCTTGGTGGCGGCGCAGCTCAGCAGATAGGCGCCCGAGGCGCCCATACCTCGAATGAAGGCCACTACGGGCTTGCGGGCGCTGACCCGGGCTAGGGCCCGGTGCAGGTAGTCGGAGGCCGAGGCCGAGCCCCCCGGCGAGTCGATGTCTATTACCACGGCCCGCACGCGGTCGTTCTCTTCCAGGGAGCGGAAGATACGCACGAACTCGGCCGTGCGCACGGCGGAGCCCAGGGCCCCGAAGACCTCCACCACGGCGATTCGTTCTGGGTTCAACCAGCGGGAAACCACGAGTCTACCTCAACTGCGTCGGCCAGCGCCCATGTTCAGCGCCAGCCCATAGCTTCTTCGATGGCGGCCAGGTCGGCGGGCAGGTGATGGAGCTCCGGCGGCGTGGCCATGGCGGTGTCCGGATCCTTGAGGCCGCTGCCGGTGATGATGCAGACGACGGTCCGCCCCCGCAGGTCCAGCCCGCCGGCCGCCATCTTCAGGAGGCCGGCCACGGCCGCCCCCGACGCTGGTTCGCCGAAAACACCCTCCTCCCGGGCCAGCCGGCGATAGGCGTCCAGTATCTGGTCATCGCTCACGGCATCGATGACGCCGCCGGACTCGTCGCGGGCGGCCTCGGCCCCCTTCCAGCTAGCCGGGTTGCCTATGCGGATGGCCGAGGCCACGGTCTGTGGGTCCTCCACCGGCCTGCCGAGGACGATGGGAGCAGCGCCGGCAGCCTGGAACCCCATCATGCGTGGGCGCTGCCCCGACTTTCGCAGCCGGTGATACTCCACAAACCCCTTCCAGTAGGCAGTGATGTTGCCAGCGTTGCCCACCGGGATGAAGAGGTAGTCTGGCGCCTCGCCCAGTACATCCACGATCTCAAAGGCGGCGGTCTTCTGCCCTTCGATGCGGAAGGGGTTGACTGAGTTCACCAGGGCGATAGCGTGCTTCTCGGTGATGGCACGGGCCAGCCCCAGGGCCTGATCGAAGCTGCCATCGATGGCGATGATACGGGCGCCGTGGGCCACCGCCTGCGCTAGCTTCCCCAGGGCGATACGCCCATGAGGGACCACCACGTAGGCGGCCAGGCCGCAGTGAGCGGCATAGGCGGCCGCCGAGGCGCTGGTATTGCCGGTAGAGGCGCACATGACGGCCCGCATGCCTGCCTCCAGCGCCTTGGCCACCGCCACTACCATGCCCCGGTCCTTGAAGGAGCCGGTGGGGTTGCAGGATTCCAGCTTGAAGTAGAGGGCCTCGCAGCCGACCTCGGCCTCCAGATGGCGCGAGCGCACCAGGGGCGTATCGCCTTCGCCCAGGTTCAGGAGCGGCGTTGCGTCCGTTACCGGCAGGTGCTGGCGGTAGCGCCGGAGGACGCCCGGTTTGGGGCTATCAAGGGCGGGTTCACTCCTCCGTGAGGCCGACAGCATGCTGCTTTAGCTCCTTGATTTCGCGCTCCAGCTCTTCGATCTGGCGTCGCTTCAGCCGCTCCTGGCCGCTGCTGAGCTTGAGGAGATGCTCGACGAATTGCTGGCGGTGGCGTAGGATCTCCTCACGCAAGGCCTCCAGCCGGCCCAGGTAGCCCTGGGTACGCCCATCCAGGACGCCGAGGAGTTGCTCCTGGTGAGCCAGAAGGCCTCGCAGCTCGTTGACGTTTTCCTCCACCTGCGCCAGGCGGTCCTCCAGGCGCTGCCGCTCCACCTTCAGCAGCTCCATCCTCTCCGAGAGCTCGGCAAGGGCCCGGAGGTCCCGCCTCTCCGACTCCACCTCTGCCTCCACGCGGCGTGCCGCCTCCAGGGCGACGCGGGCTCTCTCTGCCTGAAGGTCATCCTCACGCTCGAGGCCCTGGATAGCAGCGTCGATGCGTGAGATCTCTTGGTCGATGCGGTTCGTGGCCTCTAGGTTGCGGGATGCGCGGCCCTCCAGGGCCTCCAGGCGCTGGTCCATGCTTTCCGCACGTGCGCTGGCCAGGGCGATTCCCTCCTGGTAGCGACGGGCGGCGTCTTCGACACCGCTCTGGCGATCCAGCCATGCCTCCACCTGGCGCTCCAGTTCCTCCAGTCGACGGCGCAGGTCCGTAACCTCCACACGCCCGCGCTCCGCCTCGGTCAGCCGCTGGCGGATGGTCTCTTCCAACTGGCTGCGGGCCTGCACCTGCTGGTCCTGGAGACGGGCCAGCACTTCCTTGAGCTGGCGCATCTCCTCCTGAAGGGGGACAATAGCGCCCGCCTGGCTGGCCAGGTCGGCGATGGTCGCCTCCTGCTGGCGCATCTTGTCAGAGACGTCCAGAGCCATGGCCTGAGTCTGGTCTGTCTGGTGCTGGACCTTACCAAGCTGGGCTTTCAGCAGGTGGAACTGGTCCTGTAGCCACGCCAGGGTGCTGATGCTCTGGGAGGGGTCTTCCCTAGGTCGAGCCACCACCGACCTCCTTTACCCTTCCACGCGCAGGAAGTTGCCGATCTCCACCACCACCGGCAGACGCTCAACCTCCTGGAGGGCCTGCTGCACAGCCTCCTCTTGGGCCTCGTGCGTCATGATGACGATCTCCGCCGTCTGTGCCTGCGGGTCGGCCTCCTTCTGGATGACGGACGCGATGCTGATCTGATGGACGCCCAGGACGTGGGCGATCCTGGCCAGCACGCCGGGACTATCCACGACCATCATCCGCACGTAGTAGCGGGTGCGCAGCTCGCTCATGGGCCGCATAGTGGCGGCCTGTTGCGGGGGCGGCGACGGTCTCCCAGGGGAGCCACTGACGATGCTCCGGGCAGCGTCTAGGACATCGGCCACGACAGCGCTGGAGGTCGGCAGTGAGCCGGCGCCCTGCCCCTGGAAGAGCACCCGACCCACCAGGTCGCCCTCTACCTGGACGGCGTTGAGGACGCCGTCGACTTTGGCCAGGAGCTCGTCCTCATGCAAGAGAGCGGGGTGAACGCGGACCTGTAGCTGGGAATCGTGCTTGCGGGCCAGGGCCAGCAGCTTGATGGCATAGCCCAGCTCGTGGGCATAGCGAAAGTCGCGGGCGCTGAGACGAGTGATGCCCTCCCGGTAGATATCCTCAGGATGGACATCGGTGTGAAAGGCCAGGCTGGCCAGGATGGCTAGCTTGTAAGCGGCATCCATCCCCTCGATATCATTGGCAGGGTTCGCCTCGGCGTAGCCCAGCTCCTGGGCGCGGCGCAGGGCCGGCTCGAAGTCGCTCCCCTCCCGGCTCATGCTGGTGAGAATGTAGTTGGTGGTGCCGTTGATGATGGCGCTAATGGCGGTGATCTCGTTGGCCAGGAGGTCGCGCTTCAAGGGGGCGATGATGGGGATGCCACCACCCACACTGGCCTCGTAGAGGATGTCAACGCCGCGCTGGTGGGCCAGGGCGCGCAGCTCTGCCCCGTGCTTGGCGATGACCTCCTTGTTGGCGGTGACCACGTGCTTGCCGGCCTCCAGGGCCTGCCGCTGGTACTCATAGGCAGGGTGCTCACCCCCCAGCACCTCGATGACGACATCAATGCCGGCGTTGTCGACGATGTCGCGCACGTCCTGCGTGAACAGGGCGCGATCGACCCGCACCGGCCTCTCCCTATCCGGCTCCCGCTCCAGGATGCGCACCAGGCGTAGGGGACATCCCACCTGGCGTCCGTAGGCCTCGCCACGCTCTAGGAGAGCGCGGGCCACGCCGCTGCCTATGACCCCCAGGCCCATGAGCCCCACGCCTACCTCGGAACGACTTCCGGCCACGCTATTGCCCCCTTTGGACTTCGCTCTGCAACACTTCCAGGATGCTGTTGCGCTGATCGTCGTTCAGCGAGGTGGCCACCCCCACGCGGTCCCGAAGCTGGCTGAGCCATTCGTGTTGCGCCTGGCTAGCCAGAAGGGACTGCTGGCTATCCGTCGTTTCCCGCTGGTCCTGCCTCTCCAGCACCTGGACGATGAAGAGGGCGCTCTGGCCAGTGATGATGTCGCTGATCTGGCCCACCTCCAGCGAGAAGAGGGCCTCGTCCAGGGCCGACTCCAGGACGCCGCGGGGAGTCCAGTCCTGCTCGCCGCCCTTCTGGCGGGATGCCTCGTGCTGGGAAAGCTCGCTGGCCACCGTCGCGAAGTCCTCCCCATTCCGAAGCCGGTCCAAAGCCGCCTGAGCTTCATCCTCCGTGCTGAGGACGATCACGCGAAAGCGGACCTGGTCTGCTGTCTTGGGAGCTTGCTCCTGAAACATGAGTTGGATAGCGTTCTGCGCTATGCCGGCGGCGATGACGTCCCGGTAGCCCTCCGTGGTGAGGCCGCTGGAGCGGACCGCTTCCCGGTAGTAGGCGGCGAAGGCGTTGCGGTCGGCATTGGCGGGCACGTTTTCCTGGCTCCGGATCTCAGCGTCGATGGCTTCCTCGCTGAGATCAACTCCCTTCTCGGGCGCCCCCTGTCGCATCAGCTCCTCCGTTTCGATCTCGTTTAGGAGGAGCGTCGTGGCCTGGGAAGGGTTCGCTTCGTAGATGGTGTTGCCTTCGCGGATGTCGTAGCGGAGGCGTCGCTCGAAGTAGTCGAGGCTGAAGGAGCGGTCCCCCACTTTAAGGACGGTCTCTCCCTCCGGGCGGATTTGAGTCTGATAGTAGCCAAAGATGGCGATGACTACCACGGCGGCGACAACCGCAGCGCCCAGAGCTATCACTAGGAGCTGGCTACGCCGTTCCTCGTCCCACCGGGTCGTCGGCTTGCGGGAACCGGGGCGGATGACAGGGGGGACACGTCTTCTCTTCGGCAAGACTCGCTCCGCCGAGCTCTCGGTCCGGGCAACAAGCCTGCCCCAGGCCGAGGCCGGGACATGGTGAAGGGGCGGGAATCGAGATCATTTTCCCCACCCCCTGTCGAACGATCAACCGCGGGGCGCGAAGGCTCCCGTGAGTCGGATGTGCTCCGCAGTGTAGGGCAGGAGAGCCAGGTGACGGGCCCTCTTCAGGGCAATGGTAAGCCGGCGCTGGTGCTTGGCGCAGGTGCCCGTCTTGCGGCGAGGCTCGATCTTGCCCCGGTCCGACAGGTAACGACGGAGCTTCGCGACGTCCTTATAGTCGATCTCGCGGACGTGGTCGACGCAGAAGGCGCAGACCTTGCGCCTGGGGATATAGCGGCCGTGTCTCTTCTTTTCGGGCCTGGCAGCAGCCATGGGGGCTGGCTGTCCGGCGGGCGGGCCCGCCTCGGCCGAAAGAGCAATGCCCCCGCCGGCAGGAGGAGACTCGCCGGTCGGGGCCGGCTCCTCCTCAAGGGCTGCTTCTGCCTTGGCCTCGGCGGCCGCTTCCGCCCTCTTCTCGGCGGCAGCCGTGGCCTTCTTCTTGGCTGCGCTCCGGGGCTTCTCCTCGGCTATGCCTGCCGGTGCGGCAGGCGGGCTCTCGGCCGCCTCGGGCCTCTCAGTCTCCTGGTTCATGCAAACACTTCTCCTCGGGTAGGTGACCTACTCGAAGGGCAGGTCATCGGGGTCCACGGGGTCCACGGGGTCCACGTGGTCCGCGCCCTCGGCTGTCGGGACGCTCTCCTCCGGCACGGGCGCTGCCTGCACCCGATCCAGGAAGAGGACGGTGTTGGCTACCACCTCGGTGCGGAAGCGCCTCTGGCCATCCGCACCCTCCCAACTGCGGGTTTGCAGGCGTCCCTCCACGTAGGCGCGGCGCCCCTTCTGGAGGAACTGGCTGCAGGTCTCGGCCAGCTTACTCCAGGTGACGACGCTGAACCACTCGGTCTCTTCCTTCCGCTCGCCGTCCGGGGTAGTATAGTTGCGGCTACAGGCGAGGCGGAACGTGGTCACTGCGTTACCATTGGCCGTATAGCGCATCTCCGGGTCGGTGCCTACATTGCCGATGAGCATCACCTTGTTGAGGCCCGCCATCTCCTCAAACTCCTTCCGCCGAGCGCCGCGGCCGGTCAGCCCTAGTCGCCCACGCGTACCAACAGGTGACGCAGCACCTCTTCCGAAATGCGCAATCCCGCTTCCACATCGGATGTGCGGTTAGGGTCCAGCCTGACCTGGGTGACTAGGTAATTCCCCTCCAGGTGTCTGTTGATGGGGTAGGCCAGCTTCCTGCGGCCCCAGCGATCAATGTCCTTTACCTCACCGCCACGGTCTACAATCAACTGGCTTAACCTGTCGATTGCGGCAGGAATGTCTTCTTCCGCCAATTCTGGGCTTAGGATGACTACTAGCTCGTAGTCGCGCAATCAACCACCCCTCAGTGTTCGCCCTCCTAACGGGCGAAAGAAAACATGCCCGGCTCTCTACCCCGGTACCGAGGGCCGGGCGCACTCTCGCTTCTCGGCGCGGCCCATTATAGAGGGAGCCTCCAGTCAAGTCAATCTAGTGTTGTGGGGGGACCAAGACATCTCATACACTCGGTCCCTTCCGGGTATGCTGCCTACGTGAACCAGGTGTTCGCCCTCCTGGACATCCGTCGCGATCACCTTCACCTGCCTGCCGGCCGGCGGGCAGGAGGCGGCCTGCAGCCTGGCCGGGGAAGCCTCAGTCTTTCGTCTCTAAGTGCGAATGAGCCGAGCGCACTCTGTGAGCCAGGGACGTGGAGCTCGTTCGCGTGCGCTCCCTGGGGTATAGCGACCCGGCTGCCTGGCGGTACGCGTCTGGGCGGCGGAGGATGGACCAGGAGCCGCGAGATCGGCCCAACCCGTTGACAGCGCGTGGTTCACCCCAGTGAGTCGCTCCATGCCGGTCGCGGCGCTCATCCTCGTGCCCGGAACACAAACTCACAGGCATCGTCGCCCTGGCAGCGCGCCTTCGGCGCCTCGTACTCAATGCCCTGAACGGCCCCCTCAGCGATGCCGCCGTGGCTGGCCGCGCAGATGCCACGAGAATCGACGTTGGCTTCCTGGCCCAGCGCTCGGGCAGCGTCCAGTAGCGTGCAGGTGCCGCTGCAGCGGAGCCGAACAAGATGGGGTTTCCAGTCCAGGATCTGGGGGTCCCAGTCGGGGCTGTTGTTGGCGGCGGCGTACAGGTAGGCCAGGGCGGCGTCACGAGCATCGCGCTGCCCGGGCGGGCGGATGCCGCCCTGCTCCGTCAGCCACGCCTCCGCTTCCTGTCCGGTGGCGTAGCCGCCGAGCCGACTGAGCAGCCGCGCCTTCTCGTTGACTGCGTCCCATCCCAGCTCCGGGGCGAAGCCCGCCATGAAACCGATCACCGAGCGGGTGACGGCCTGCGACTGACGGACCCAGCGCTCGGCCAGCGGAAGGCGCAGGGTCTCCAGCAGTGCCCTTCCGTCCTGCGGCTCTTCCCCGAGGGCGCTCACCTCCTCAGTACCCTCCAATCCCTAGGTCGGCCCCCACCTGAGGCCGGGCGACGATGATCCGTCCTTCGCCCCTGACCTGGAAGGGGCCCGCCGACCAGGGGATCAGCAACCGGTCGCCGCGACGGCAGACGGTGGTCTCGAACTGCTCCCCGTCGAGCCTCAGCTCCCCCCTCTCGCCAATGGCGATAGCGAAAGAGCGTTCCTCGACGGTGAGCGGTTCCGCGCCCTTCCCGACGGTCTCGTCGATGCGGAACTCCGGTGTGGACAGCAGCGTG
>Ga0315277_10008614_pt1 | contig 13088 bp, 11 predicted proteins | sample YL17G05_15_MG_FD_203695 | JGI IMG/M metagenome (GOLD analysis project Ga0315277, IMG submission 203695) | Sediment microbial communities from Yellowstone Lake, YNP, Wyoming, USA - YL17G05_15 | ecosystem: Environmental > Aquatic > Freshwater > Lake > Sediment | place: USA: Wyoming | collected...
CCCTCATGTCGCTGGGAGAGAATGTAGGCCTCCGCTGACTCCCGCTGGGCGTCGAGGGAGTTGAAGTCGCTGTCGAGGCCTTCGTCGGTGCTCTTCCTGGTGTAGACGGCGCACCGGACGCAAGGTGCGGGCGCGCGCGGAGTAGTTTGCTGGCGCCTCATCGGCTCGCCTCCGCGCGCTTGGTGCGCAGGCCGAAGAACGCGGGCCCATTCCAGTGGGTACCGGTGATGAGCTCGGTGATGGCCGTCAGGGAGCGGTAGCGACGGCCGCGATATTCGAAGCCACCGGAGACCGCCGTGACCTCATGGAGTTCGCCATTCCATTCTCGAATCAGGCGGGTCCCCGCGACCGGCCGCCCTCGCCTGGCCGGGACTGGCGGCCGGCCTCGGCGCAGGGCGCCGATCTCGTCATAGCCGGCGCGGTCGAGGAGCTCGTTCATCTTGGCCCGGGTCGCTTGACTGAGTCCCCCTTGGGCCAGCTCCTGGACGCGATAAGCGATGCGTCGGATGAGGAAGCTGCGGTTGTAGTGGGGAGGGTCGCTGCCCATCAGGCTGCGCCAGCGCTCCTGAAGCGCGGGCATAGGCAAGTGCTGCAGTTCGGCGATCTGCGTGAGTGTAGCGTTGCTCATGTGCCTCTCTCCATCGGACGTCGGATGTGACACATGACATCGCTCTGTTTGGCAAAAACATCAAGTCTTTTCTTCTCGGCTTTCCCCTTCGGCGGGCGGAGGGTCGGCTACGGCCCCAGCATCGTGGCCAGCGCGGCCGCCAATTCTTGGCGCATCGCTTCCATCTCCTCGGGACGCAGGGACGCCTGTTCCCGCTGCATCGCGTGCACCAATTGGCTGGCCGACAACACCAGGTCCGCGTCCATCCGCGTCGCCTGCTGCAGTCCGGCGAGCATGGCATCACGCTCTGCGCGTGGCCTCGAAGTAGGCAGCCCGGCATAAGCGGTACGGAAGGCGGCATCGAGCCGGGTGCGCACCTCGACGATCAAGTCCAGGTTGAGTTGCGCGGGAGTATCCTTGCCCCTGGGCCGGCGCCAGCCGCGCTCGCGGATCACTGCGATATCCCGGCAGATGGTACGCGAGGTGACGCCAAAGAGCGCGGCGACTTCCTCGACCCGCACGCGGCGCAGGCCCCAGAGGTACCACACCGCTTGCTGGCGGAGGGTGAGTTCGGGCTGTGACACCAGATTATCCTTTCCCTGCCCCAGTGTATCGGGGGCGTCCTGCAGCAGCCGCACTAGCTGCAGGCGAGCCGCACCCAGAGACAGAGGCGCGCCGGGCGGAGGCGCCGTCGCCCGCCGTACAGAAGAGGGTCTTGACTTTGCGCCCGCGCGGTAATGAAATTGCTTAGTGCGATAGGTGAGCTGATGGCAATCCCGACAACGAAATTGGGCCGCACCCGGTGGCAGGTAGAGCGCGGTCGCGCGCCCCTGCGGAGAAGGAGCATGCCCCCGGCCTGCTCCCGCGTAGGTCGCACCCATCCCGTGCTGGCATCGCCGACTTGGGCAGATGAACCGGCGGCGCGCCCCTCCGAAATGGCCCGGCATCTCGTGGACGCCTATCCAGTAACGCATCACCCGCCGGGGGTGGCTGGGACTGCCCACGTGGTGGGCCGCCGCCAGCCGCGCCGCCTCGATCCCGGGGACGAAGAAGCAAGCAAGCAAAGGCGTGTTGGAGGGCGACTCAATCGGCGCCAAGGATATGAAGTGGACCTCACCCGGGTGGGCGAAGACCCCGGCCCGTTTCAGGTCAGAGATGCGCAGACACTGGGCGTCGGTGACGAGGAGGCGTTCCGGGAGGCGGGCCATGTTTCTCCAGAGCGGACATATGTCCGAAATGAATTGGCCGCCAAGGCTGGCTTTTCCTGCTCCGCACAGGAAGAGAAACGGTGCCATAGGTCTGTTGTGGCGCTCTTAGCGCCTTCCAAGATGATGTCATATATCGTCTGTCGCCGTCGTAACCTACGTCTGGGGGACGCCGAAAAGAAGGGCAAAAGGCACCCAAACGGGGGCAGACCCACGAGCACAGCGCGTTTATTCACGTCGAGAAATGCGCACATGACATTGCCTCCAGCGCCCGAATGACCGGCTCCGGTCATTCTCTGTTTGGGGCTAGAAGGCCGAGAAAGCAGAGAGAAAGAGGGCCCGAAATGGGATGTGAGGCGGCAAACGCACCCGCGCCTACGTCCTGCTCGTCCACAGCCTTAGAAAAGCGGAAACGGCCCAATCCCCCCTCTGGACGCGCCCTTGGCGCAATGACGGATTGCTGCGGAGGAACAAAATCGCGGGGAAGAGACACCGCCCTGGGCGGTGTTGGTGGAGGGCCTGAGAGTTGAACCCTGGTCCGACGGAGGGGGCGATAGGCTTCGGCGAGGTCCATAGCCACCGCCGGCGGGTGGGCGGTATCTACGGTGGCACTCGACCGGGCTAGATCGGCTTGTCGTAGCCCAGGCTGACCCGGTAGTCGCGGCTCGTGTCCCCGCCCGGGTCTCCGCCCCAGGAGTAGCCCACCTTGAGGTGCAGCTTGTTCTCCTCGCTCACCTTGCGGGCGAAGAGGACGCTGACGGTGGTGCGGTCTCGGTCCGCCCCCAGCCACTGCTCAGAGTCGCGGGAGACACTGGCCTCGAGCTGGTCCTGGTCGCTGAGGCGGCCCCAGATGGCGAAGCCGAGCTTGCGCCGGTGGGAGTCTGGGTCAGAGGCGCTGTCCTCAGCCGCCAGCCACAGCCGCCCGGTCAGTCCCCTGGGGAGGGGAGAGCCGAGCATGAGCGCGCGCCGCTGCAAGTCCATCGGGCGGCCCTTCTGGTCACCCTCCGCACCTTCCGGGAACCGCTGCACGTCGAGCTGCAGGTACTGCCGGCCGAACAACGCCAAGCCGTGCGAGAACGCCACCGTGTCCTTGCTGTCGTCCTCTCCCCCGCGCCGCTGTCTCACGAGGAAACGAGAGCCGGCGAGAGGGGCCCCCAGGCCCGCGGGCGATTGCTGGGCGGCGAGGAACTCGCCGGCGTCCGAGAACTCGTGCGCGGTGCGCAGCCCGGTCGCCCACTCCGGCAGCTTGCCGCGAGGTATCTCCACTCCATACCCGGTGATGGTGGTTGCCTGCGGGCCTTCCTCCACCAGGTGGCACTCGGTCCGCAGCCGCATGCCGCCCAGGGTCTGCTCCAGCGCGATGTCCCGCGCCGGGCTGTCTCCGCCGGTAGCTGGGCTGCCGAGGCTAAGGCCCAGGAGGAGGCGGGTGCGGGGGCTGAGTTCGGCCGTCAGCGCGAGGGCGGAGCGCGGGTCGGTGGTTGGCGACTCGTTGGTCCCGGTCACTTTCTGCTGGGAGTCGGCCACCAGCTTCCAGCGCGGCCCAAAAGCACGATCAAGGTGGAGGCCCGTGGTCCGCGACCAGGATCCGCTGGCCGCCTCGGCTCGGCTTTCATCGAACTTGAGGCTCAGGTTGGTCGCGCCCGCGCCGGACCCGAGGTTTCCGGCCAGCGAGAACCCGGTGTTGGTGGTCTGGCCGGAGTCGCCGGCATGGGTGACGGCCTGCTGCAGTCCGAGCTTGCCTTTGCTGCCACCACCACCGAGCGATGTGTTGAGCTGAAAGGAGGTTTCGTCGCGGCGCGGCGCGCCATCCGGGGCGACGGTATTCAGCGCGGCCACGAGCCGTCCCTCCCCGGGCAACTGGAAGGTGGCTGACAGGCGGCTGGTATCCTGCTGGTGTCCCTGCTGATCGGTCTTACTGGTGTAGTCCGCGGCCAGGCCGAGCCGGCCGGTTGGCCGCAGGCCGACGTGGGCCTGGCGCGTGGTCTCGGAGCCCCCTCCCCCACCGCTGCCGGTGGCGACGGTGGTGAGGGCGAGGCGGAGATCGTGGCTGCCCCCGCCTCCGAACTTCGAGGCAAACTCCAGCGCCGTGGTTTGACGCTGCTGGTCGGGCTTTCCCAACCCCCGATCCCATCGCTCCTCGTGATCGGTCAGGCTCGCCTTGAAGGAGCTGGCCTTGCCGAAAGCGAGCGCGAGCGTGTGCGCGGTATCGGTAATGGTGGCGCCGTTTCTCTCGTCTCCGGGCTTGTCGTTGCGGAGGGTCTTGCGCTCGGTCGATAGGGAAGCGCCGGAGGCAAGCTGCCAGGCCGCGGTGAGGTTGAGCGCTTGGGTGCCAAGCGCCTGCCGCAGCGCCTCCGTCTCCTCCGGGCTCAACTCGCCGGAGCTGGAGGGCGAGAACCGCGCTCCCACGTCCGCGAACCCGCCGGACAACTGCAGCCGAGGATTGGCATAGGAAACCCTGTAGGAGCTGCCCTGGCTGCTGTGGTCGCGGCTGAGGGGCGGCAGGAGAGTGGAGGCGTCTGCCTCCTCCTGCCGGTCCAGGGCCGGCAGGGCGCTCAGCGCCCTGCCCGGAGCCGGCCTCCAGGCCTGAAACGCTGACCCACGGCCAGAGGAGCCGAGGCCTGAGAAGGATAGTGTGCCGCGCCTGCCAAGGGTAAGCTGAAGGCTGGTATTGAGGCTGGCAGGCACTTTCTGGCTATCCCCGGAGGCCGCGGCCGGGTCACCGGAGCGCCCGCCAAGCAGGTTGTCGAGGACCGGCTGCTTTAGCAGCGAGCTATCGCTCAGCGGCCAGGAGGGCGTCGTGTTGGCCAGGCAACAGACTATCAGAGCCGCCCACAGGGCGGCTCTGCAACAGACTGCCAGTATTCCCCTATCGCGTTCGAGTCGGCGCATGTCACGCCTGTACGCGGTCCGCCGGTTCACACCACCGGGGTGCGGATGCTAAAGCTATCGGCGCGATTATCCCCACTTCCTGAGCTACGGCCGGGTTCCTCTCGCGGTTCGCCGGCCGTCGTTCCACCGGTGGTCGCCTCGCTGCCGGCGGTCGAGCTTCCGGAGGGTGGGGTGGCGAGGGCCGTCTCCCAGGCAAGGGTGGAGAACCGGTCGCTGGCGGCGGCCATGCCGCGACGTCCGCCCGAGTCAGCGCCTGCGGCGCCGGCGATGGCCCTCAGGGTCAACACCGCCGGAGGGGTGGCCGAGGCGGTGGTGACGGAGGCGGGACGGCTCTCCGAGCTGAGCCCGTTTCTGCCCGGCTCGGCGGAGGGTCCGTGTGCGAATGTGACCACGGAATCCCGGCGGTAGCGGGCCGGCGGCCCGGCGGTGTCGCCTGGCCCTCCGGCTGGCTCAGGCCGGTGTAGGTTCGCACCGCGTGCTGTGGAGTCGGAGGTCTCATGCGATGTGGACGCTGCCGCGGTGGAGACAGGTTCGGTCTGCTCTTCCCCCGGCGCGGCCGAGGTCGGTTGCACCGGCTCGGAGATACCGGAGTTGGAGGGATGTCGCACCGCCACTTCGGTGGGCCGCGAGCCGGGTCTCACCAGGACCACCAGCAAAGCCGCGGCCGCCACCGCCGCCACCGCCAGGGCGGGACGCAGCCTCGCCCGCCACGGAGAGCTGGCGCCTACTGGCACAGGTAACATGCGCCGGACGGCCCACACCGTCTCCCTGATGGCCGCAGGCGGAGCGAGCGCGCGCAGAGACCGTACCACGCCGACCACCTTGGTCAGCAGCACCAGCTCCGCGCGACAGCGCAGGCAGGTGTGGACATGCCGCTGCACCGCTCCCACCATCACCGGGGAAAGCTCGCCGTCCACATATCCGTGGAGGAGCGGCCCGGCCTCCCGGCAAGCGAGCGCAGGCGCCGGCTCCGCACCCATCTCGGCGGCGACGCGCGCCCTCAGGTGAGAGGGAGGGGCGACCGGCGTAACCGTTTCCACTGCCTGAACTACCTGGCGCAGCTCGGCCAGCGCCTGGCGGCAGCGGTCGCAGGCGGCCAGGTGGCGGTCCGTCCGCGCCGCCTCCGCCGGCGACTGCTCGCCGTCGAGGTATTCAGTCAGCTCGATTCCCGACAGATGACCCGGACTCATGCTAATCCTCTTGGAAGACACCACTACTTACGCGCTTCCACACTTCCTGACACTTGGGGGAACCGAAGGTCGCGCGAAGAGCACGCAGATCACCCCCGCAGGCACTCTTGGCCCTCACGCGGCCGGGAGGTCGCGTCGGAACGAAGGGGGGATCAGAGATCCTCCAGGCCGGCCAGCGGGTCCCCGCCCTCTGGCTCTGACCGGGTGGGCGAGTCATCCTCCCTGCTGGCGGCCATCACCTCTTCGGTGACATACAGGAGGGCGCGGGCACGCAGGGCGAGCGCGACGCAGTCGCTGGGTCGGCCGTCAACGGTCATGTGCTGCCCGTCCACCGCCAGATGGAGCTTGGCGTAGTAGGTGCCGTTCCAGAGGTCGTCTATCACGACCTTCTCCAGCTTGCCGCCGAGCCGGGTGAGCATGACGTCAATGAGGTCGTGGGCGGCGGGAATGCGGGCCCGCTCTCCCTCCGCCCCGGGCCCCTCCGGGTCCTGAATGCGCCGCGCAGGCTTCCCCCGCATCGCCGACCAGATGGACACCGCCTCACACGGTCCGATCTCCATCACCAGGGGGCTGCCCCAGTCGTCGCAGAGGATGAGCAGGTACTTGGAATCCGAGCGCCGTCCGACTCGCCAGACTCTCATCCGGATCTCCGACACCGCTCACCCCTCCGGGGTGGTGGGCTGGGAATCCGGGCCCCGCCTGAGATCGGGATGCCACCAGAGGAGAGTAAACGTTTCCTCACCTCCCGCACCCGCCTCTTGGGCGGCGGCGGTGTCCCGATCGGTCTCGGCGAGCATCGCCACCTGGCCCTCCTCGCCCACGCCGCGAAGATGGCAGCGCGCCTTGACCAAGTTGATGCGGGTGTCGAAGGCGAAGGTTTCGGCAGCGAGGGCGCTGGCGACCCGGGCCATGTTCCGGCGCGCCTCGACGGGTGACCACAGGCGGGGCATGGTGAAGCGCACGGAAGCGGAGGAGGCGACAGGGTCAATCTCCACCGAGGTCACCTGGCAGGTGACGTCAACCGAGCTGGCGCGCGCCTGCAGGTGGGTGAGCAGCCCGCTCTCCAGCGAAGGGAGCGCCTCTGCCATCTCGTCATCCACTCGCGCCTTCGCTTTCTGGCCGCCGCCCGCGGCGTCATGTGCCGCGCCCGGGTCCCCAGAGGTGGGGATGAAAGCTCCCGAGGCGGCGCTTGGGGTGAGGGCCTGCGTGGGCGAGGGCGCCTGGTGGCTCAGCAGAGCGGTGGAAACGGCGATGGCGAATACCACCGCCAGGGCGAGCGCGATGGTGGCGGTCATAGAGCAGGGGTGAGCAGGCGCACTGGGGCCTTCCGGAGACAGCTTCCTGCGCAAAGAGGAGGCCAGCCCGCCTTTCTTCTCCTGCTGCCGCCGGGGGAACACCCTATCAATGAGGGCCTCCAGCTTCCGGCGGTCGGAAACGCTGGCGGGGTTGCGGTCGAGGGCCATGCGATACCATTCGATGGCATCTCGGAGCTGGCCCTGATCCCGGTAGATGTCCCCCATCACGGAGTAGGCGTCGGGGTTGTCGGGATCGCGCCGGAGCACCTCGCTGCACTCCACCTCGGCGAGATGCCAGTGGCGGTGCAGGCGGTGAACATCGGCTCTCATTAGGGCGAGGTAGTTCTCGTTTGCGGCCGGGCTGCCGGGCTTGGCGGCGGCTGAGGCGCTGGGCACCGGCCGGCCGCAGTGATGGCAGAAGGCATCAGGCCCCCGCACCTCACGGCCGCAGTTTGGGCAGGCCAACGCAGTCTTATCCATTGGCGGTGGACCGCCCGCCTCAGACGGGCCGTCTCCTCGCCAGACGCGCGAGCAAACGACCCGCGACGCGGGCTCTACAAGGGTTCTACCCACTTGAGGCCGAGGTAAACCCGGAGTTGGCGGGAGAAGGGGCGGATACCGGCGCGGAGTCCCCTCAGCTCCACCTATCCCGCCGCACGATCTCCCCCAGGGTCTTCCGGGCGCGGGGTTCGGGCTGCTCGTCGGGGTAGCCGACGGGGGTGAGGGCGACCACCCGGAGGGACGCCGGCACGCCGAGCGCCCGCTTGGCCTGCGCCTCGTCGAACCAGCCGATCCAGCACGTGCCCAGCCCCTGATCGGCCGCGGCCAGCACCAGGTGCTCCATGGCAATGCCGATATCCACGAGATAGTACTCCTGGTCTTCCTTCACCCCGCTCTGCTTGGGGTCCGCGCAGGCGACGATGATCACCGGCGCGTCTGCGATCCAGGGCTGATTGCCCGCCTGGCCCAGCTCGTGTCTGACTCTGGCGTCGCTCACCACTACGAAGGCCCAACACTGGCTATTCGCCCAGGAGGGAGCGAGCCGCGCCGCCTCCAAGATGTGGTCGAGCCTGGCCTGAGGAACCGGGTCGGGGCGATACCTGCGCACGCTCCGCCTTCGGCGCACGACCTCCATGAACTCCACCGCAATCACCCCCTTGGGTGCGGCCTGCCGTACTGAGATTCTAGAACCATATCGCCTGGTGTCAAGACGCCGCGCCGTCGGCCGCGTGCGCCGCAGTCTCCCTGGGCCTTCAGGCGGGCTTGGACCACCGACCCTGCACTATGCCAGCGATTGCCCGCTGCCGTTGACACCCTGGGAGAGGGGCGTAGAATGTGGGCCGCCAGGGAGGAGGGGGGCAGGCGTGGATCGTGACGATCAGCGACGCAGGAGAACGTAGGAGGCAGCGGAGCTGCCCTTCAGGGTCCCGGAGGGGCGCTCCGCGGTAGCGGGTGCTAGGCAGAGGAGACAAGGTCCCGTGCGCCTCTGGCGCACGAACTGCTCCTGGTCACCGCTCTGCGGTGACCCACATGGAAGCGCGCCTCGTCGCCCGCGCCAGAGGCGGAGACCGGGAGGCCTTCGACGGCCTGGTGGGAATCTACGCGCCCCAGGTGTACAATCTCTCCCTTCGCATCACCGGGTCCCCTGAGGAAGCGGAGGATTGCGTGCAGGAGACTTTCCTCCGCGCCTTCGCCGCCATCCGCTCCTTCAGAGGCCAGGCCGCCTTCTTCACCTGGCTCTACCGCGTCGCCCTGAACGTCGCCAGAGATGCCGCCAGGCGGCGTATCCGCAGTCCCCTCTCCGCCTCCGAACTGGTCCCCAGAGACGACCAGAACGGCTTGCCCGACCCGACGGAAACCGCGGTGGCGGATAGCCGGTTCGCCCTTCCGGAGGAGGTGATGTTCGCCGAGCGCCGCCGCCAGATCGTGCTCCAGGCGGTCGCCGCGCTGCCTCCCCACCACCGAGAGGTGATCGTGCTCTACGATTTGCAGGGCCTCTCCTACGAGCAGATCGCGCGCATCACCGGCGCCCGCGTGGGCACCGTCAAGTCCAGGCTGAATCGGGCGCGCCTGGCCCTCAAGGAGTGCCTGGCGCCCCACTTGGAACTTCTCAGAGGCTGAGCCAGTCAAACTTGCAGGAGTCGTGTGAGTGGAATGAGCAGTCTGCCGAAAGAGTGCATGAAGCTGCGAGAGCGGCTGCCCGAACTTGCCGAAGGAGTGCTGGGCGGACGGGGGCGCGCGCGCCTGGAGAGACACGTCGCCTCCTGCGCCCGGTGCGCGTCTGAGCTGGCCGGGCTGCGCGTCGTCGTCTCTTCCCTGCGCTCCCTATCCCCCGAGCCGATGCCGGCACGCATCTTGGATTCGGTGCGCCAGGAAGTGGCGCGCGCGGCGCCCCCGAGGGTGCAGCCGGTGCGGGATTGGGTGCGGCTCACCGTCGCCTCCGCCGCCGGCGGAGTGGTGCTGGCGATCGCCCTCGCCTTCTGCTTCACCAAGGCTGGACCCCAGGGCGCGCTTGCCCCCGCGCGCGGCCAACAGAGTGTTCCCAGCCAAGCCCTTGCAACTGCTCGGGCGCCTCTCGAGATGGCCCAGATAGAGACTCCCCCGGCCGGTCCCTCCGAAGTCTCCGGCCTCGCCAAGCCGTACCCCGGGCCCCGACCCAAGCGGGCAGAGCAGCACGCTGGCGGCTCCGGCCCCCGGCATTCGCCCGCCCATGGCGCAGTCGGGAAGGCGGGAGAGGCAGAGGCCCCGCCGGTGCTGCCGGCGACCATGTCTGACGAAGTACCCTCAGGCGAAGGCGGAGCAGGCGCACGCGGCCCCCATCCCTACCAGTCCTGGCTGGGCGAAAGGGGCGCCAAGCCGCGCGGTGACGCGGCGAAACGCGCACCGCCTGGCGACGCCGCGCATTCCGAGGAGGCGGTCAGCTTCACCAGCCCTGCTGCCGCCGGTGCCGAGGCGAAGTCCGCAAGCCTCGGTAGGCTGTCGCTTGGCGCGCTTCCGGCTGCGCCCGTCCGCGCAGGGCTGGCCCTGGCTGAGGACACCCACCTGCTCAGCATCGTTCTCTCCCCGGCCGCGGAGCCGCTGGACGACGTCCAGTTGGCGATACAGAAGAGTGACGGCAATCGGGTGATGCTGTGGAAGGGACGGCTCCGTGAGGCCACCTCGGTGTCCCTTCCTGCAAGCTCTCTGGACGGCGTCCCCGCCGCTCTTCCTGTTACCATTGAGACCAAGCAGGGCCTCCGGCGCTATGTGCTCTTCCTCCCCGTGCTCGCCAGGATCGGCGAGACCGCTCCCTCCGTGCCCGCCGCCCACTATCAGGGCGAGCCCCTGGGCGCGGCCTTCGCCCGGCTAAGCGAACTCAGCGGCCTCGTCCTCCTGGTGGAAGGGCCTCTGGACCGCCCCATCGACGGCGAACTGCCCGGTGGCGACCCCGATGCCGTGCTCGCCCGGCTGGCGGCGCAAGCCGGCTTCGCGGTGGAGTCACAGGGCGACGTCCTGCGCACTCTCACGCGCGCCCAGGGCAACTGACCCGACCCACTGCGCCACCACCCCGCGAGCACGGAGCTGCGCGGAGCAGGACCCCCCGAGTCTCGCGCCTAAGTCTACTCGCATGTTCCTCCTGCGCTCTGTCCGGCCCGGCCGCGACGGTGTCTCCGTGACGGCGCGCCTGCCCCTGGTGCTGCTCTGCGTGCTCGCGCTGGGCGGCGGCCTCCTCTCTCCACTGCGCGCAAGCCGGACCTCCGAGCCGCGCCAGCTCGACGCATTGCAGGATACTGTCGAATGGGATCACCTGGTGCGGCTGTGGCAGAGGCTCCTGGATTACTCCCAACAGCATCTCGCCAGATCCGATCAGATCCGCGCCTTGCCGAACGACCTGGAGATCGCGGAGGCGGACCTGGAGAGCCTGACCCGCTCGCAGCCGGGGCGGCCCGCACTCCTCTCCAAGGAGATCGCCGACGAGCTGGCCGCCATCTACCGCGGCCGCTGTCAATATCTCCAGGACCACCTTCTCCAGCCACCCGGCAGCGCCATCCGCATAAGCGCGCTGGAGGCCGCCGCCGACGCCGCCCAGTGGGTGGTGGGGATGCAGCTCTCGGTGCTGCGGCAAGCCCAGCAAGGCCCCTTGGTGCCCGAGCAGCCTCCCGACCCCAAGCTGGCGGAGGCGGCGAGGGCCAACCTGGAGTACGAGTTCACCTTTCTGCACCACCACCGCGACTTCCAGGCCGGCGTGATCCGCCGGCGCGCCGAGCTGGCCAAGCGAGAGCAAGACGGCAAGGCCGTGGACTGGCCAGCCTTCGAGGTCGAGTGCGAACGGAAGCGCAGCGCGCTTCTCCGCGCCTACCGCCAGAGAAAGCTCCCCGCGGTGCGCGTGGTGCGCGCTACCATGCCCTATCTCGCGGCCCTCACCCAGGCGGACGCCTCGCCGGCCGCCGCGACCCCGGGGATGTGACCTGCCGTGTTTGGCTGGAATGTGGACCTGGGCTTGGATCTGGGCACCTGCAACCTCCGCGTCTACCAGCGGACGGTGGGGATCGTGCTCGCCGAGCCCTCTGCCATCGCCCTCTCCCCCTCCGGTGAGGAGGTGATCGCCGCCGGCACCGAGGCCAAGCTGATGTCCGACCAGGGAGCGATCGAAGCCCGCGTGGTGTTCCCCATGCGCGCCGGTGTGATCGCCGACCACCACGCCGCCGCCCAACTCATCAGGGCGATGATCCGGCGCGCGCTCGGACGACGATACCTGTTGCTGCCGCGCGTCGTCGTCGCCGTCGCCACCGGAGCAACGCCAGTGGAGCGGGAGGCCCTCCGCCATGCCGTCCACAGCGCCGGCGCCAGACGGCTCGCCCTGGTGGACCAGACTCTCGCCGGCGCCATCGGCTCGGGGCTGGTTCCCACCGACCGCGCCGCGCGCCTGGTGGTGAGCATGGGAGGCGGCATCACCCAGTGCGGCCTGGTGGTCCAGGGAAGGCTGGTGTGGGGCCGGAGCCTGCGCTTTGGTGGACACGACCTCGACGAGGCCATCCGCAAGATGATCCGGAACCGTTATGGCGTGAGCCTCTCCGCCGCCACCGCAGAGCAGATGAAGCTCCAGGTCGGCGGCCTCACCCCCCACAGCGCCCGCGGCCGCGTTACCATGGCCGGCGCAGAAGTCTATGGCGAGATCTTCCGCAACCTGGAAGTTACCCTCGACGGCATCCCCGAGGTGCTCGCCCGCACCCTCGCCCCGGTGATCAACGAGATTCACTGGTATATCGCCGAGGCCTCCACCGAGCAGCGCGCCGACATCCGCTCCAACGGCGTGCTCCTCATGGGCGGCACCTCCCTCCTCCATGGCCTCCCTCAGATGATGCGAGACCGCCTCGGCGTCCCCGTGGTCCGCGCCCGCGAGCCCGCTCACGCCGTCGCCCTCGGCCTCGGCGCCATCCTCCAGGACACCGGCAAGCTGAGCCCGGACGGCCAGCGCTTCGGGAGCGCGGTGTAGACGCCCCATCGGCCTCTGCCACCCCCCGATCTAGCTGCCTCGCTCCCGCGCTTGGGGGATCCTCTGCATGCTACCTCCTGCCTTTGACGCTCGCCCGCTTTTCGTCTACACTTCACCCCAACGCACCCTCACGCCAGGAACGCTCATGGGCCGCAGCCTAACCCACAAGCTCATCGCCGATCACCTCGTCGCCGGGGAAATGCGCCCCGGCGAGGAGATCGCCGTTGGCATTGACCAGACCCTCACCCAGGACGTGACCGGGACCATGGCCTTCCTCCAGTTCGAGGCCCTGGAGGTGCCGCGGGTTCGCACCAAGCTCTCCGTCAGCTATGTGGACCACAACATGCTCCAGACCGGCTTCGAGAGCGCCGACGATCACCGCTACCTCCAGACCGCCGCCGCTCTCGAAGCCGGTCTGGAGCATGT
>Ga0315277_10008616_pt1 | contig 13087 bp, 14 predicted proteins | sample YL17G05_15_MG_FD_203695 | JGI IMG/M metagenome (GOLD analysis project Ga0315277, IMG submission 203695) | Sediment microbial communities from Yellowstone Lake, YNP, Wyoming, USA - YL17G05_15 | ecosystem: Environmental > Aquatic > Freshwater > Lake > Sediment | place: USA: Wyoming | collected...
TAATCTTGTTTCTGCTTGATAAAGAAGGATGGTTTTGTTAAAAGAGGGTATCCATTTAGATTTAGGATAACCTAAAACATTAGGATAGTTTGGAGGATGAGGAGGGAACCATTTGATCCATGCGGTTATTTTATCGGACGGGAGCGGGACCCGGTTCTGGCCTTTGAGCCGGGAGACATTTCCTAAGCAGATGCTCAATATGGTAGGGGAGAATTCACTTCTCCAATAGACGGTCAAGAGATTGGATGGGTTTCATCCACCAGTAAACCCCGTTAGAAATTCCAGCGGGGCATTAAACCCCGCCAGAATTATTCTAAAATCTAACCCTGCTGCAGCCGCCGGCCCAGAGGGCCTCTGGCCCGGAGGGAGCAACGGGGCATTATTTCTAACGGGGTAAATATATGGATTGTTACTGTTAAAGGTCTGTAAAAGATATGAAGTTTTTAAATAACAGGGAATTCAGACGGAAAAAGGACCTTCTCTGGCTCCTTACGAAGAAGGAGATAACCCTAAAATATAAAAGGACTTTCCTGGGTATATTTTGGTCCTTATTAAACCCCATTCTCTTCGCAATAGTCCTGTTTATTGCCTTTAAGATATTTATGAGGATTCAGATGGAGAATTATACTTTCTTTCTCCTTGCTGCCCTCTTTCCATGGAACTGGTTTTCTGCATCGATCATCATCTCCACCGGCACCCTCATTGGAAATGTGAGCCTCATAAAAAAGGTAATTTTCCCCAGACACTTTCTTATTATAGCAACAGTACTCGCCCAGTTAATCAATCTTGTTTTTGCGATGCCAATAATAGTGGCATTTTCATATTATTATGGAGAAGGGCCCGGGATAAACTGGCTTTTAATAGTCCCTATTCTGATCGCCATTCAGTTTACCGTCACGATTGGAATATGCCTAATGGTTTCCGTAATAAATGCCTATTTCAGAGACATGGAATATATTATAGGCATCATCATTACTATGTTATTCTGGATGACCCCTATTATCTATCCTTTGGATGTTATTCCGGAAGCCTATCGAATTTATCTCATCCTCAATCCCCTCACTTACCTCATCACAGCCTGGAGGGATATATTTATGTCCAATTCCATTAACTGGTCAAATATAATTGTCTCTTTTGGAATATCTCTGGTCTTTTTTCTTTCGGGCATATTTATTTTCCAGAGACTCGGAAGGAGTCTGGATGAGGTGATATGAGTTACATTATTGAAGTTGAGGATTTATGGAAAAGATTCCCCATGAGGAGAGACAGGCCTGGGTTCAAAGAATTTTTTGTCAATTTACCCAAATTTATCAACAGGGACTCGAATTCTTATTTCTGGGCATTAAAGGGCATAAGTATTAAGGTTGAAAAAGGTGAGTGTGTTGGTATAATAGGCAAAAATGGGGCAGGGAAAAGTACGCTTCTCTCTTTGATCCTTGGTAACGTTTACCCGACAAGAGGAAGGGTAAGCGTTTCAGAGAAGATCACACCCCTTCTTGAGCTCGGAGCAGGGTTTCATCCAGATATGACAGGAAGAGAGAATATCCTGATAAATGGTGTGCTTCTTGGTCTTACGAAGAACGAGGTTATGGAGAGAATGGAGGATATTATCGCTTTCTCCGATATAAGCGATTTTATCAATTTACCTGTAAGAACATACTCCACTGGCATGTACCTCAGGCTCGCTTTCTCGGTTGCGATTCATATGGATCCGAAACTACTCCTCATAGACGAGATTCTCTCCGTGGGTGATGAGGCTTTTCAGAAAAAATCCAGGGATGCTTTACTTAATTTAATAAATGGAGGAGTTACAACGATCTTCGCTTCACACCAGATGTCAGCCATTAAGGAGATATGTCACAGGGCGATCTGGCTCGATGGTGGTGAGATAAGAGCGGAAGGGGAACCTGAAAGGGTAGTGGAAGAATATTTGAGGTATCCGGGGTAGCATTATATAAAACTCAATAGCAAAAAGGAGAGCTTGAGTCCCCGATGAAATTATGTTAAATTTTATAGTTATAGAATTTAATCTTACTTTCTTACTTTCAAATATTTAATTCAATTAAATCTTTTACTTAAGGATGTCAGGATGTGGAAAGGCTAAACCGGTCTCAGCAAGGATTTACCCTCATAGAGATACTGATCGTGGTGGCGATCATTGGACTCATCGCTGCCCTCATTGGCCCTAACTTAATGGGTCGATTGGAGAAATCGAAAGAAGAGATAGTCAAGGCACAGGTAGAGATGCTATCTTCAGCCGTTCAGGCCTTCATGATTGATATGCAGAGGTATCCGAATAGCCTCGAAGAACTGATCAACGCTACTGATTCAAAATGGAGAGGTCCATATCTCTCGAAGCGGACCATCCCAAAAGATCCCTGGGGGAGGGATTATCAATTCAAGTGCCCTGGTGATCACGGGCCATTTGACCTCTACTCTCTTGGGCCCGAGGGGAAATTCGGTGAAAAATCGATCACGAACTGGTAACCATGTCTTTAGAACAGATTCTAAAAGATCAATTTGGTGTTAAAGATGAGGAACTCAGGAAGGCCCATGAGCTACAGAAGGAACTCGGCGGGGATATCGGCCAGATCCTTATCCAGATTGGGTCCATAACAGAAAATCAACTCATTGAAGCATTATCCAAACAGTTCGATATCCCTCTCTTTAACGGTGAGCGGGTGGAGGATGAAGGGTTAATCGCCTACCTAAGCGATAAGCTCAATTACGACTTCGTTATCAAGAATAATTTCCTTCCCTTAAAAATAGACCACGACAATAAGATATTACATGCCGTCACAAATGACCCCTTGAATTATTCCGTGTTTGACTATGTGGTAAAAGCCCTGAGATATAGCATCCATCTATCCCTTGCCCCAGAGCAGACCCTAAAAGAACTATCGAGGGGTTACTTTTATGAGCAGGGGAAAGACTTTGTTTCCCTCTCCGTTGAAGAAGATACTGAAAAACTGAAGGAGATGGCCTTTGAGGCGCCGGTGATCAAGTACCTGAATGGTCTTTTGAGTAAAGCCGTTGAATTGAGGGCCTCAGACATTCATATCGAGTCTTCAGAGAAAAGATATAGGGTAAGATTCAGGGTCGATGGAATCCTTCATGATATGGATGTGCTTGAGGAGACATTTTATTTGGCTACAGTATCGAGGGTCAAACTTCTCTCAGGACTTGACATAGCCGAAAAGAGGCTTCCACAGGACGGAAAGTTTAGCACAAAGATTGCCTCTGTCTTTCTCGATATACGAGTCTCCGCCATCCCCACCGTAAAAGGGGAAGGAGTGGTGATGAGGCTCTTGTATCGGGAGAGGCTCACTTTTGATATCAAAAACCTCGGGATCGAGAGCGACTACGAAGAGTTGGTTGTAAAACTTATTTCCAACCCTAATGGAATACTCCTGGTGACAGGCCCAACAGGCTCAGGCAAGACCACCACCCTTTATTCTGTGCTCACACGCCTGAACAGTCATGAGAGGAAGATTATTACAATAGAAGACCCCGTAGAGTATCAACTCGAGGGAATCAATCAGATTCAGGTCAAGAGTGAGATTGGATTGACTTTTGCGAACGCCCTTCGGTCTATTCTGAGGCATGACCCGGATGTGATCATGGTTGGCGAGATAAGGGATAGGGAGACCGCTGAAATATCGATCCAATCTGCGCTAACAGGCCATCTCGTCCTTTCCACTCTCCATACCAATGATGCTTCAAGCAGTCTCTTCAGGCTTGTCGATATGGGGATAGAGGATTACCTCATCAACGCCGCAATCATAGGCCTGGTTGCTCAGCGCATTATTAGAAGAAACTGCACCTTTTGTAGTCATCATGATAGACTATCGGAGGATGTTTTAAAAGAATATCACATCGATGAGATAGGTGAGAGGTTTAGTCGTTTGCTCGAAGGAGGCCCAAACTTTATGAGAGGAGGTGGATGCCCCAAGTGCGTTGGAACAGGCTACAGGGGAAGGATTGCCGTCTTCGAGCTGTTTGAGTATACGGATGAGCTCAAAGAAGCATTCCTTAAGAAGCGGTCCTTGGAATCTTTGAGGGGAGTAGTGCGAAATAACAAGGGTTTTCGAACCCTCAGAGAAGATGGAATGCTCAAGGTTGCAAAGGGACTAACCACTGTGGAAGAGGTCCTGCGGGTATGCTGAACGAGCTTCAATATAGTTGTATCGACTCTTCTGGACAGGAGATCAAGGGCGTCATCTCTGCATCTGACAGAATGGACGCTATCTCTAAACTGAAGGAACGAGGGCTTACGGTTGTAGAGCTCGTGGAAAAGAAGACCAAAGAGAGGAAGAGCTTTTCCTTTAGAAAGGGGTTTGGTGATCAGGATTTGTATAACATCTCCAGGGAGCTGAGTATCCTCCTCAGGTCAGGGATACGCATAGATAAGGCTTTTGAACTTTTAATGAATCCTTCCATGAAACGGGAACTCAAGGATATACTCTCTCTTGTGCTGGTAGATATCAAGGCTGGAAAGGAGGTGGCCCAGGCATTTGGTAACACAGGTCGCTTCACCCATCTTTTTGTCACAATGATACGTGTCGGTGAAGCAGTGGGAAACCTTCAATCGGCCTTCGAAAACATCGCCCAGTACTACAAGTTCCAAATACAATATAAGGGGGAGATAAGGAATGCCCTGACCTATCCTATATTCCTCATCTTTGCAAGCATCATGACCCTTGTTTTCATATTCAGTTTCATCGTCCCAAGATTTTTCAGTATCTTCGGTACCAATACCCAAGCCCTTCCCCTGCCAGCCAAGGTCCTTTATACCATGAGTGGGTTGTTGAGCTTTACTAATCTTTGCATTTTGATCGGCCTTATTATAGCAGTTGTCATTTTGAAGAAGTTTTATCCTTCAAAGGTGAGACTTCCTAACATTTATCTCTACCTTTTAAACTTCCCTCTGATCGGCAGGCTCATATTGAATCTGGAGCTCTCGAGGTTTTCCTACTCAATGTACTCCATGCTTCAGAGCGGGATTGAATTTATAAAGGCACTGAAGCTCTCTGCCGCTCTCATCCAGAACCGTCGCCTTAGAACCCCAATAGAGTCTCTTGTTGAACAGATAAAAGGCGGCAAGAAGATTGCTGATGTCTTTTCGCAGGTACACTTTTTGCCGGACATTGTCCCCAATATGCTGAGAGTGGGCGAAGGAAGCGGGAATCTCAAAGAGATATTTTTTGAGCTCTATCAGGTATTTGACGAAAGGTTTAAGAACAGCACAAAGAGGGCGCTTATCTTGATTGAGCCTACCATCATCGTCATCATGGGGCTTATCGTAGGATTCATCGTCATCTCATTGATCCTTACCGTAATGAGTGTGGGAAGCATAAAATTATAAGGATCATTGATGTCTCTGGTTTAATTTATGTCGATTGGAGTGTATCATGGATAGAAAGGCACAGATTATTATTAAAAGTTGTAACAGAAGAGATTTAGAACTCGACCATGTAAAAAATTTCCTTAGGGGAAACGGATATGTTATTGAGGAAGTAGAGGCCCGTCAGTTCATCAATCTTCCGAGAGACAAAATAAATAGCGATGCAGATCTAATTATATTTAGCACATGTGCTTTTTCAAGCGTGACTGAAGAATGCTCAATACAAAACTTAGAGCTGGTTAAACAAAATAAGAAGTCTTCGGCTGAGCTAATTGTTTGCGGTTGTTTACCGGGAATCAATCCCGATCGATTATCATCAGTGTTTAACGGTGCCACTTTAGGACCCCGTTCATATGAAAGGCTTAACGACATAATAAACCCGGAAAAGAAATATCAGGAATTCTCACACCAGAATAGAACCATAACATATGGCGAAGATACTTTTGCTATTCAGATACACGAAGGTTGTCCCGGTAATTGCAGCTATTGTGCGATAAAGTTAAGTATAGGAAAACTTAAAAGCAAACCTGTTGATGAAGTTGTTAATGAGTTTCAGAAGGGGATAACGCAGGGGTATAAAAAATTTATATTTCTGGGTGATTGCTCAGGTGGATATGGTTTGGATCATAAAAAAACGCTGGGTGATTTACTGAAAAGAATACTGGAATTTAATAATGACTTTTCATTGGCTTTAACAGACATTGCCCCTTTTTATCTTCCATTATGTTTTAATGAACTTAAGATACTATGTGCTAGAAAGAAAATACCTTCTCTATATATTGCTACACAATCTGCTAATTCAAGAATACTAAATTTAATGAGAAGAAGTTTTGATATGGCTCGAGCGAAGGAGGTGCTTATTGAGCTAAGAAACCTTAATCCTTCTCTCGAGTTGATTACATCCATCATCGTTGGATTCCCTTCAGAGACAAGGGACGAACTTAATGATACAATTGAATTCTGCAAACAAGTTGGTTTTAATAAATTGTATTGCCACGGTTATTCGGCAAGACCTGATGTTGATTCAACAAAACTTCCCGGGCAGCTTTCGGCGGAGGAGATAAAGGAACGTTGTCTTTATGTCAAATCTAAGTTAGGCAATATGGTGACTCTTATTACTCTTCCTGGTTTTGGTATCATGTAACTCCTTTTGGAGTGAATAAAAAAGTTAAAAATAAACATATTATTCAAGGGGTGCATATAAATTTAATGAATACGTCAAATAATAAACATTTTAATATAACAAAGACGAAAGAAAAAGGGTTCACACTGATAGAGATCCTCATCGTGGTATCGATCATAGGCCTTATGCTCTCTGTAAGCCTGCCGATCTCATATGATATGTACAGAAGCTACAAGGCTTCCCTAAAGGCTGAGAAGGTGATGGTCTTCATTTCTAGTCTCAAAAGGGAATCGTTCCTCTACAGCGAAGCGAAGGTGTTATCTTCGAAGGATGGCGTGATGATAGTCAATGGTAAAGAAGAAACTTTTGATGATACTTCTATACAAATCGATCAACCCATCGAATTCTATAGAAATGGGATGTCCTCCGGCGGCACTCTGAAGATATATGTAGGAGATCAGGCCTATACCTTAAATGTGCAGACCCCGTTAGGAGACATTATTTTAGAAAGAAAAGGCACCTAAAAATCTACGCCGATCAGAAAACGTGGAATGGTCAGCATCTGCTTGCTGCTTTTTTCAACATCCCCCTTTGGCAAAGGGGGATTGAGGGGGATTTCCAATCCTCAAATCCCCCCTCACCCCCCTTTTCCCTCCGGGTCAGAGACCGCTCTGGGTCGGAGACTAAAGAGGGGAAGAGGAGGCTATGAAAAAATGTTTGATGCCCGATACCGACAATTTTTTGTCGATGATGGTTCACTAAGCGCCTAACCTTGAATCAATTTAAAAGAATTTAGTGAGTGAGTATGGGAGATAATCAAAAACAAGGCTTCATCGTTCTCGATATTCTGATAGCTGCATTGATCCTGACATCGAGTATCGCAGTCACCATGTATCTCTTCAGGATGGGTTTTGACTATCTTGAGAGGGCCAACCAATCCAATTTGTTATCCTCGAAACTCACGCAGGCAACCGGCCTTATAAGAACCTTAGATATGCAAAAGAGCCCCGGGGAAGAGGATATCGGGGAGGGTGTTATTCTGAAATGGGAGGTGCAGTTATTGGGTCGCTCAACACCGGTGAAAGAGGGGACTGAATCTCCCATGCTATCCTTCCATGAGCTTTTCCTCTACCGGGTGAATTTCAGCCTCCAATATAAAGAAAATACCAGGGAGTATCAGGTAAATGTGTTCAGGTATAAGTCATTGTCTTCACCGGAAGAAATACTGTTTTAGGGGTTATACCCTCATCGAAGTGCTCGTGGCCATGGCGATTTTCAGTTCTATGATGATGCTTGCTGGGATGGCGCTCAATCAGAGCCTCAAACAGTATCACGGCCTGGCTGAGAAAGGCATAGGATTTTGGGATTATGCAAAGAAGATCTGGATAGATAAAAGCTTCAACTCCATAACCGATTACTATGTCCACACAAAGAGCGATGGATGGTTTCCTTACTTCAGGGGTAACCAGGAAGGGATTTCTTATGTCTCCCTTGCCCCTCTTGCCGGCGATCTTCCGGTAGTTGTCTGGATTAGAAACGAGGCAGGAGAAAGCGGGATGCGTTCCCTGGTATATTATGAACTCCCGATTTACACAAAGTCCTATGATGAGATAGACAGGGATTATATATTTGCTGATTATAAGAAGGGCAAATCATTAAAACTATTGGAAGAGGTGGAGGGTATCGAATTCAGTTTTTATGGTTATGATTTCAATGAGAGAAGATTTAAATGGTATTCCCAATTTGATGGCAACAGGATGAAGTTGGTTCCAGCGTCGATTGGAATCTCTTATGCGTATGGGGGCCAAAAGGGCAGGCTTGTCTTTGGGATAAATGTAAATTCCTTGATAAAGATGAATTACAATGAATTTTACCTCGAACGATAATGGCTCAGCGACCCTGCTGACCATGCTCATGGCCGCAGTGATCATCACCGTTGGTCTTGGATTTAACTGGCTGGTCAAGGAGCATCTCAAGGCTTCTGAGGGTTTAAAGAATAAGGCCGAGGCAATATTGAAGGCAAGGTCAGCATTTGATACCATCCTCTACCTTGTCCTCAATGGCCAGGTATTACAGAGGGAGATCGTGCCGGCTGCCGGCAGTGAGATTTCTGAACTAAAGAGGCTTCCTCTGGATGGAGAAAGGGTTCTATTATTCGATGATATTTATGTTCAGGCTCAGGATAGTAACGGCATGCTATCTCTCGTAAACCTCAATACGGCTGCCATGGAGAGAATGATAAAGAAAGTAGGGGGCATGGACAGTGCCTCGGGCATCATTGAAAGTTATCTGGACTGGATCGATACTGATAACCTTACTCGGGTTAACGGGGCAGAGGACTTTTATTACAAAGGCCAGGGGCTACCTTATGTCCCAAGAAACTATGCCATTCAATATAAAGACGAGATCCAATGGATTAAAGGGATGGACAAGGAATTATATGGTAAAATAGAGCCCTATCTGACCATCCTTCCTTCTACTGCTTTTAATCCAAACACGGCAAGTGATGAGGTCTTAATGGCCTACCTCTATATCAACGAAGATTTTCTAAAGGTACTGAAGGAATATATGTCAAAAATGCCCGTTAGATCAGATATGGAGCTGTTTGCCTTAACCGGACGGAGAATAGTCAGTGATATGGAAGGAGTAAACTTTGCCCCATCCCCCTTTATTGATATAACAGTGAGCGTTGGCAAACCGAGGAATATCTATACGATCAAAGCAGGTTTGGATACACGCCAGAACATGCGCTCTCCATATGGCGTATTATACTGGCGAGAGGAGTAGTCCGAGTATGTCGATGTTGGTAGCTTACTGGCACAAGGACGGTCTTGAGATATATCGGTATGTGGATGAGAAGCCGGTAAAGTACACTTCGGGCAGCCTTGATAAAATCAAGCCGGTCAAGGGAATGTTTGGCAAGAAAGTACTTATCGTTAGCAGAGAGCTTCTTCTTCATACAAGAAAGAGATATCCTCCAGCTCCAAAAGAAAAGCTGACAAAGGCTGTTGGTTTAGAGATAGGGGATATCTTTCCAATCTTGAAACCCGCCTTTCATTGCAGAGTGTATGAGTCTTCCAACACATATACTACTCTCGATATATGGGCATGGGATAGCGAACAGTATGCCCAAGTTAAAAAAATCTTTCCTTTCAACTACATCGTCCCGGAGGATCTCGCCTATTCCTCCGATGTTCCCGAGGTGAAGGTATTTCAATATAGAGGTATGACCCATTTTCTTGCCCACTCTGGTGATCAGTTTCTAAGCGGTGCCTCATACCCTGATGGTACGGTTGATGAGAAAGAAATGGAAAGGTTCCTATCCGGAATTGGCCGACGCCAGGAGGATATCAAAAGGATAAAGGTATTTGGGGCTCTGCCTTTTCAGCTTAAAGAAGTCAGAGGATTAGAGATATCGAGGGTAATGCAGGGAGATCACCCACTCTGTATGGATTATTTATCCACTCTCTCCCTCAATGAGTTTAAGGTAAAGGGAAACCATCGTCTTTCATTAAAGGCAGACCTTCTATGCAGGGTTGCAATCTATCTTATCCTTGGTTACGGACTCATGCTCTACCTCACCGGGAAAAATTATGACCAGGTCGCAAGTGAGATAAGGCAGAGAATAAATGCAATAGACGCAAAGAGGTCGCCCATCAGTGTTGGACAGAAGATAGAAGATTATTCTGAAATCATCAAGGAGATCAATGAAAAGCTCTCCACAAGACACGCGCCGCTTAAGGTGATGGATTTACTCGCCCAGAGCCTTCCTGTTGGGACGTTTATTACCAGAATGGTATTGAACGATAACAGACTGGAGGTTTCCGTATCCTCAAAAGACCCTCTTTCCGTCGTCAAGGCGCTTGGAGGCGCTGAAGGAATAAAGACAGTCCGACTAAAGGGAGCGCCATTAAAGGACGCCACTACCGGTTCGTATAACTTTAGTGTTACCATAGATTTTTCGAAGTAATCCTCTCATCCCCCCCCTTTAGCCGCCGGCCCAAGAGGGCCTCTGGCCCGGAGGGTAAAGGGAGGTCAGGAGGGATTTAAAGAGTTATTTTCGAGGTAAATTGACTTGGCAGAGAATCTAAAACCAAAAAACATAGATATAAAGAAGATTGGGATCTATCTCATTATCATCCTTGCCCTCATCAGATTTTTGATATATCCTCTTCATGCTTCTCTTCAGAAAAAGAGGATTCTCCTCGGCGAATGGTATGAAAGTTACCGGCTCAAGTCTCAAGTCCAGGAAAGACAGAAAAGGGATCAGGGGGAGAAGGCCTTTTTCGGTAAGGACGCCCTCCTTCCTTACCTTTACGATAAGGGAATCCTCTATTCAAATATACAATCTGAAATCATTGAGCAGATCATAAACATTGCTGGGAAAAAGGGCTTGACCGTACTCAACTTCGAGATGTTGGAACCTGGAGTCGGAAAAGGTGTAAGCGAGGTGCCCATCCTGGTCAGACTGAAAGGGCCACCAGGTCCATTTATAGAAACATTAGAGACCATAGAGAAGGGTGAAAAGGCGCTGAGCGTCAGGTCAATGGAAATCACCAAAAGTGGCGAGGACCAGGTCTTTTCCTTGACCCTATCTGCTTTCAGGTTGGAAAAATGATCTGTAGGACAGGCGTCTCGCCTGTCGAGGATAAGGGATGATTAAAAAATACCTTTTGGATATTCTTTGTATTATAGTAGTGGTAATTATCGCTCTTTTAGCCACCCAGAAACCAGCGGTTGACCTGAAGCTGCGTCCTTCGAGTCCTTCAGGTGATAAAAAGCAAGCTCAGGATACAAAAAAGGAAGAAACGAGGAAGGTGGAGAAAGAGATTGTGAGAAACGTTTTTACCTCAAAAGTCCTCAAAGACAGGAATATATTCTCTGCGGATGGGAAGTATCCCATAGCCAGAGCAGGTGGTGCGGATATGAAAGGACCCATTCCTGAGAATCCCTATACGTTAATCGGCGTTCTCCATGGTGAAGAAAAGAAGGCAGTCTTCAGGGATTATACGGGTTCAATAATCACTTTGACCGTTGGGAAGAAGTTGATTGATGACTCCATCATCACACACATTGATAAACTCTCCGTGATGGTGGAGAAGGGAAAAGAAAAGAGGGAGCTAAAATTATTCGATCTTGAAAACCCTGCACGGAGAGCCCCCCCCAAACGTGAGATTGCTCCAAGGCGTGAGATTGCTCCAAGGCCTGAGATTGCTCCAAGGCCTGGGATATCTCAAAAGTCTGAGACTCCTCCAAGACCTGAGCGGAGATCACGTGAGAGACCTGAAAGGGCGCGTCCCCGAGAGCAAGATGAAAAAGATTAGTGTAAGATGGAAATGGTCCGAGTAGGACAGCTGTCTCGGTTGTCTTTAAGGTTGAAATGAGAATCCTATTTTTAATTTTTTTAGTCTTTCTATTTTCCATCCCAGCTCCGGAGGCTGCAGATCTTTATAGCTTTATGGATGGAGAGGGAGGCATTTACTACACTAATGTTCCTGGGAATGGCCGAATGAAGGTCCATCCACCCATTAAAAAGACCGTTTCAAAGCCATCTTTCCCATCTTCCTCGGCAATGGAGGCATATGAGTCTATCATCGCTTCTGCCGGCCAGCGATTTACCATTGACCCGGACCTTGTCAGGGCTGTTATCAAGGCCGAGTCTAATTTCAACCCCCGGGCTGTTTCACCCAAGGGCGCACTGGGGCTGATGCAATTGATGCCCTTTACAGCAAAGGAGATGTCTGTTGCTAACCCCTTTGACCCAGAGGAAAATATTCACGGTGGGGTAAGGTACCTCAGCGAACTTCTGCAACTTTTAAATAGAAATTTACCTTTAGCCTTAGCTGCCTATAATGCTGGACCAGAGAGGGTCATTGGTCGGAATGAAATTCCATCTATAGAAGAGACAAGGAATTATGTCCAGAGAGTGATGACGTACTATAAAGATTTTAAGAGAAGATCTAAAATATAAATCATTACGATCTTGAGGAGAGAACTGCATGGGTTGGAGAAGGAAGCGTCTCCGATAAAAGATAAACTCCATATTTTGGTATTTTTGCATTTGAATTTCATTTGACATTTGAAATTAGATATTTAAAATTGATTTAAATTTTGGTGAATTCGTAAAAAGTCCGATTTGGCCCATTATCGTCATTCCTGTGAGACTTGTCCTCGAAGGCATCAATCGGGGAACGGGAATCCAGTGGGTTCAAATAGTTCTGGACTCCGGCTTTCGCTGGAGTGACGGGTTTTTGAGTTTTTACGAGACCATCAAGTTTGGATTTTGAAATTCGGACCTTTTAAAAGGATTTATATGAAGATTAGGAAAATATGTATTGTTTATTGTCTATTTCTAACAGTACTTCTCCTCAATTTCGGTTGTGCCACCACAGAGAAGATACAGAAGGGCCCCCCTCTTTTGGAGAAACCTGAGGAGAAGGTGGTACAGAGGCCAGCCCCAAAAGTTGAGGAACTATCGGTCGTCAAAGCCAAGGAGAGCCCTCCTTCTTCTGAGATTCCCAAAGCCCCTTCCTTTGAGAAGACCGTCTCCGAAAAGAAGC
>Ga0315277_10008617_pt1 | contig 13087 bp, 10 predicted proteins | sample YL17G05_15_MG_FD_203695 | JGI IMG/M metagenome (GOLD analysis project Ga0315277, IMG submission 203695) | Sediment microbial communities from Yellowstone Lake, YNP, Wyoming, USA - YL17G05_15 | ecosystem: Environmental > Aquatic > Freshwater > Lake > Sediment | place: USA: Wyoming | collected...
GTGATCGACCTTTCCTCGCCGGAGAACCCGAAGATCCTGGGGAAGCTGAAGATCCCCGGCTACTCCGATTACCTGCACCCGTACGACAAGAACCACATCATCGGTGTCGGTAAGGAGACGGCAACCGACGATTGGGGCGGGGTCTCCACCCGGGGGGTCAAGCTCGCGCTCTTTGACGTGACCGATGTCGAACACCCTACGCAGGTCGATAAGGTCGAGATCGGCGAGGCCGGCACCGATTCGGCCACACTCTACGACCACAAGGCATTCCTCTTTGACAAGGGCAAGAACCTGCTTGTCATCCCGATCCGGCAGGTATCGAACGTCCCGGTCACCTCATCACCTGGCATGTATTACGAACAGCAGCGGATCTGGTACGGGGCGTACGTGTTCGGCGTGACACCGGAGAGCGGGTTCGTGCTGAGGGGCACAGTCGAGCACGGGTCGAGCCAGAGCGGGTATTACTGGTACGGCAGTTCGGCAAACGAGGTGAAGCGGTCGCTCTATATCGGCAACGACCTCTACACGATCTCAACGAGCAAGATCGTGGTGTCGGACCTTGACAAGGTCAGCACCGCGATCAAGACCATCGACCTGCAGGGAGGGCCCGACTATCCGGACGTGCCGGTCCCGATGATGGTCTGAACATTTTTTCCTTTTTTTGTTTTTTTTATTGAGCGAAGGGATCCCCGGCCCCGTGCGGGGGAGGGCAATCAGAAAAAGTCCCGGCATTCGCCATCATGGGTGACAATAAATGATGTCCCGCACCCGCCCGGCCCGTTGCAGATGTAGAAGTACCCGTCGCTTCCCAGATGCTCGGGGCAGGAAAGAGATTCCGTTGTGCCGCAGATGGGGCAGCAGTGCGGCGGCGTGTGGGTCATCTTCTGTCACCGTATTATCAGGTTTTGGGTTGAAAAAAAGATAAATAATTCGATAGTACACCAGCGGCCCGCATGGTGATACCGGGCATGATCTCCTGTCCGATCTGCCGGGCAGGACAAATCGGGTTTATACCGGGTGTGCGTCCACTGCGGCCGGCAGCAGCCGTTTTACCAGAAACTCCGGCACCTGCTTTTCCGTCTGTATGGTAAGGTCGAAGTACGCACGGTTGTTTCTGGCTCCGGTGTACTTCATCAGGATCTGGAAATTGGTCTCGATGATCGGAAAACCAAGGGTCGTGACCCGTGCCCGCCGCTCAGCAAACCGGCGTTCTTCACCAATGACCAGTTTTTCACGGTTCCCGTCAACATCTGCCACCATTTCGTCCTAGTACGAGAGGGCAACAAACCGCGTCGTGCCGATATTCACCGGTTCACCTTCCGGAAACGAGACGGCATAGGCGGTCGTGTACGGGTATGTCACGTCCTGCCGTGGGCTGATGGTGGCAACGGAAAGGGTGAGGATCGCTGCAATGATGATGATGACAAGAAGCACAACAAAGCTGATCAGGATCCTTATGCCACGGCCCCGTCTGCCACCGGTTCCTTTCTTTGCACCCGTATCCGGGATCTCCCGCTCGCTGCTCAAGGTACGGTACTGAGTGGATGGCGTTATTTAAATGTGGCGCATGCCCAAAAATCCATTATCCCCCGTACCCCAACATTATAGGATTCTGATGCGGATACCGATACAGTCAGTCACGCCCGCGACGGGCACCGCGGAGGTCGTCGGGTGGGTGCACGAGGTTCGCGACCTCGGGGGTCTTGCTTTCTTTCTGATCCGTGACAGGACCGGCATCCTGCAGGTCACGATTGTAAAAAAGAGTGCAAATGAGGCAGTGCTGGCTGCCGCACGGGCAGTCTCCCGGGAGTCGGTCGTTCGGGTGGCCGGCAGAGTCAAGGCAATCGACAAGGCGCCCGGGGGCAGGGAGCTCATCCCTGATACATTTGAGATTATCAATACAAGCGAGAGCCCGCTGCCGCTGGATGTGGTCGAGAAAGTACCTGCCGAACTCGACACCCGCCTCGATGCGAGGTTTCTCGATGCCCGCCGGCCCCGGGTCACGGCCGTCTTCCAGATCCGAAGCGCCATCATGCAGGCAATCCATTCGTTCCTGTTCGAGAGCGGATTCATCCACATCACCACCCCCAAGATCGTCGCCGCTGCAACCGAGGGCGGGACGGAACTCTTCCCGATCGCATATTTCGACAAGGAGGCATTCCTCAACCAGAGCCCGCAGCTCTACAAGCAGATGATGATGGCGGCGGGGTTCGAGAAGGTCTTTGAGATCGGGCCGATCTTCCGTGCGGAGGAGCACAACACCACCAAGCACCTGAACGAGGCGACATCGATCGATATCGAGGTCTCGTTCGCCAACCACCACGACGTCATGCGGATCCTTGAAGACCTGATCGTACACACCTACTCCCATGTGAAGACCCGTTGCACCGATCAGCTTGCAAACCTCGAATGTGCTGATTTTGAGGTCCCGAAGGCCCCGTTCATCCGGCTCCCGTATGCCGAGGCGATTGCGATCGCGCAGAAGAAGACCGATGAGCCGGTCAGGTACGGGGATGACATCAGTCCCGCTGCAGAGAGGGCGATTGGAGCGGAAATGGGGGGCCACTACTTCATTGTGGACTGGCCCACCGAGATCCGCCCGTATTACGCGATGCCGTACGAGGACGACCCGTCCATCTGCAAAGCGTTCGACCTGATGCACCAGAGGATGGAGCTCGCGAGCGGTGCCGAGCGCGTGTTCCGGCACGACCTCCTCGTGCAGCAGATCAGAAAGAAGGGACTGAACCCGGAGAGCTTCGAGTTCTACCTCCGCCCATTCCGCTACGGCATGCCACCCCATGCAGGCTGGGGGCTGGGGGCGGAGCGGCTCGTGATGACCATGCTGAACCTTTCCAACGTGCGGGAAGCCGTGCTCTTCCCGCGTGACATGCACCGGCTTGTGCCATGAAGGACTATTTCATCGACAAAGTGCTCGCGACCACGGTCGTGGGGAGCTATCCCGTAGTACGGGGGGGCGGGCTCCTCAGCCTTCTCGACCCGCTGCGCCCTTCGGTCGAGATCGCGGTTGCCGACCAAATCGCAGCGGGTATTGACATCATCTCTGACGGGCAGGTGCGGGGGGACATGATCGGGGCGTTCTCGGGTAAACTCCCTGGAATCAAAGGACAGGACGTGATCGGCAAGGTGCAGCCGGCATCGGCACCCATCACGGTGAAAGATACGATGTATGCCCTGAAAAAAGCCAACCGGGTGAAGGGCATTATCACCGGGCCGACCACGCTCGCCCACGGGCTCCATATCAGCACCCCGATGTATAGGAACAGGGAGGAACTCGCGCTGGACCTTGCCGCTGCTCTGATCGTGGAGGCAACGAGCCTCGAAGCGGCGGGAGTGACCCTGCTCCAGATCGACGAGCCGATCTTCTCGACGGGTATCGCAGACCTTGCCGTGGGAAAGCAGGCGATCGAGATGATCACCACATCCCTGCACATCCCGACCTGCATGCACGTCTGCGGGGATCTCTCCGGCGTCATCGACCAGATTCTGCGGATCCCGGTCCATGTGCTGGACTTCGAGTTTTCAAAAAATCCCGCCAACCTGGCTCTCTTCTCCTCACGCGACATTGCCGGCAGGATGATCGGGTTTGGGTGCGTGGACTCCACAACAGATGCAGTGGAAAGTGTCGCCGACATAAAAAAACGGATCGAAAAGGGTGTGGAGGTATTCGGTGCCCGGACCCTGCTGCTTGACCCTGACTGCGGCATGCGGATGCGCACGCGGGAAGCCGCGTTTGCAAAACTTAAAAATATGGCAGAAGCAGCAAAGGAAGTCCGTCTTTCTTTATAAAAATTTAAAAAACCTCTGGATAAATGCAAAATACCCTATAGAGACACTCCAAGGGGCTCCGGCTCACGCCTCCGCCCCTGCCGTTGAGGCGTGTACCCCAAAAGGTGATATCCTTGGGTACTGTTCGTGCGAAATTGCTGGAAATATAAGGATCCAGCATATTCTCATTCTCGTCTATCCACAGATATCACTAAGGGGGTTGCCACAGTGGCGGGGGTTAGCTCGAAGATATCCAAAAGGATATCTTCTCTCGTCTGCCCTTCCCTGTGAAAACGGCAAACATACCCGAGAGTGGGAAAAAACTATTTTAGATCGGTTGTTACGCACTATCAACGCAATATTACTTCTTGCGCTCGATTCAAGAGTGATGTTTTACATTCAGCAAAATAAAAAAAAGAAAAAATATTATACGACCCGCGAGGTGGTCGAGGCCTCGATTCCCCGGTCGGTGATGATGAAGGGCAGCATGCGCGTGGGCGCCGCGGCATCCTTGATCTTCTGCACGGCAAGGAACCGCTCGATATCGTTCTGGCTTGTCCTGGTCGTGAACTCAATCACGAGGTCTGAGGCCCGCATCAGCCTCGTCATCTCCATCGGCGTGTGGATACCGGTGTATACAATGAACATGAGGTTTGACCCGCGTTTGCGGACTTCATCACGGGCCTGCCGCAGGAAATGCAGGGCGGCATCAATCCCGTACTTGATGATGACGGGGGACATTGAATCGATGATGATCTTCCCGCCGGCCATCTGGGGTAGATACATCTCGGGGTGAAGTTCGGTCACTTCAATCATCCCGACCTCGGGTTCCCCTTCATTGATAAGATAGGTGCCTTCCTCCCCCTCCACTTTCCAGAACTGCTGTGCTGCGATATCAATACCGGACAGCGGCGTCCCGTAGACCATGATGATCGAACCGCGCGGGAACCCCCCGTCAAGCAGGAGGTTGAGTCCGACAATACCGGTAGACCGTTTCTTCACTTTCCCGTTGATCGGGATATCTGCGATCTGAGTCTTGGAGTCCATGACAGAATTGTACCTTCTAGTAGTTTTTTTGGGTTCTTTAAAAGGCTTTTGTGGATTTTTGCCGGTTTGTCGCAGAATATCTCCAGAACAGCATGCGGGTCCCTCGTGGTAAAAACCGGGGGTTTATCGACCCATTCTCCCGTGAGGGGAAAGCAAGGAAAAAAATTACTGGTATTCGGGTGGCTGCACCTGTTTGGGGAGCCCGCCTTTGAAGTGCTGCTGGATCTTCTGGTAATACTCCCGCAGGTTGTTGTTCATCGTAGGATGGACTTTCTTCTCTGCTTCTTCAAAGTGTTGCAGGGTAATCAGGGTCATATTCTCTCGGAGGGCCAGCATACCGGCTTCCCGGCAGAGCGCCTCGAGATCCGATCCCACGAATCCTTCGGTCATATCCGCAAGTGCCGTCACAAATGCATCCCGGACCGGGTCGGCAAGAACAAGGGATCTTTCATGCATCAGCTCGATAAGCCTGCGCCGGCGCGCCCCCAATGTAAGCCCTTTTCCCTTCTCTGCCTTTTGTGCAATCGACTTGAGAAGTTCCCCATCAGTGACCTGACGATCCTTACCCCAGCTCTCGACCAGCGATCCGATAGCGTCTTCATCGTACCCTGACGTGCCCCTCACGATCTCTTCCAGTGCTGAGTCCTTAAGTGGCATGAACCGGCTGTGGATGGCTATGATCCTCCTGCGGTCATCCTTTGTCGGTTCTCCAATATAGACAAGCCGGTCGAACCTGCCGGCACGCAAGAGCGCCGGGTCCACAAGATCAGGTTTATTAGTCGCACCCATGATGACTACATCTTTCAGCTCAACAAGTCCATCCATCTCGGTTAAGATCTGATTAAGAACGTTGTCGAGAACTTGAGAGTTACTAGAACTACCACGAATTGGAGCGATCGAATCAATCTCATCAAAGAAGATGATTGAGGGAGCCACTTGCCGTGCTTTCTTGAATCTATCCCGAACTGCACGTTCGCTTTCACCGAGCCATTTGGACAAGAGCTCAGGACCTCTGATTGGGATGAAATTCGCTCCGCTCTCGGAGGCAACCGCCTTTGCTATCAAAGTCTTCCCGGTTCCCGGCGGACCGTAGAGCAGGACGCCCCGTGGGGGTTCAATTCCCATATCTTCGATCTTCTGCCGGTTTGAGAGTGGCATCTCGACTGCTTCGCGTACTTCCGTCTTTGCCGATTCCAGCCCGCCTACGTTTTCCCATTTCACGTGCGAGACCTCGAGCATCACCTCGCGCATGGCGCTGGGTCCCACATCCCGCTGGGCGCTCCGGAAATCAGCCGCGAGCACCTTGAGCGTGTCGAGCACCTCCTGCGGGATCTCCTTTGCTTCAAGGTCCAGCGTTGGCAGGTACCTTCGCAAGGCCCGGATCGCTCCCTCGCGGGCGAGTGCGGCAATGTCGGCACCCACAAACCCGTGGGTCTGCTGGGCGAGTATATCCAGACTTACATCTTCGGCAAGCGGCATGCCGCGGGTGTGGATTTTCAGGATCTCGATACGGTCCGGCTCCGCGGGGACCCCGATCTCGATCTCCCGGTCGAACCGCCCGGGCCTACGCAGGGCGGGATCGATCGCATCCACGCGGTTCGTTGCGCCGATCACGACCACCTGCCCACGCTCCTCGAGCCCATCCATCATGGTGAGGAGCTGGGCGACCACGCGCCGCTCCACCTCGCCCGTGACCTCTTCGCGCCGGGGGGCGATCGAGTCCAGCTCGTCGATGAAGATGATGGACGGTGCGTTCTCCCGCGCCTCCTCGAACCGGTCGCGCAGGTTTTGCTCGCTCTCCCCGTAATACTTGGAGATCACCTCAGGCCCGGCGATATGGATGAAATGCGCCCCGCTCTCGCTTGCCACCGCTTTCGCGATTAGGGTCTTTCCCGTTCCGGGGGGACCGAACAGGAGTACCCCCTTGGGGGGTTCGATGCCCAGTTTTTGGAAGAGCTCCGGGTGGCGGAGCGGGAGCTCGATGGTCTCGCGGAGGCGCTGGAGCTCGTCTTTTAAGCCCCCGATGTCCTCGTACGATACCCGTTTGACCCCTTCGAAACCCGCGGCGGGCTTGTCCGAGAACTCAACGGTCGTGTTCTTGGTGATGATCACCGCTTCCTCCGGTTCGATCCCGATGACCTTGAACGCGACAATCTGCGGCTGTACAAAAGGGAGCCCCAGCATGATCGGCACTGAATCGTTCAGGGTCACCGGGAAGTCAATGAGGCCGTTCAGCACATGGGGGTTGTTGGCGATCGGGATCTTCTTGGGGAGGTCCTCGGGGGGGGCAAGGACCACCCGGTGTGCCTCGATCTCGTCGGAGATTGTGGAGACCTTCACATTGTCCCCGATGCTCACACCGGCGTTCATCCGCGTGAAGTTATCGATCCGGATCTTCCGCTGGTTCCAGTCTTCCACAAGCGCACGCCAGACCTTTGCCACCGTGCGGCGCTTCCCCTCGATCACGACCAGATCACCGGGTGATATTTTCAAAAGGAGCATCGTTTCGGGATCGAGCCGCGCCTTCCCTCCCCCCTGATCGCCGGGATATGCGGAATCCACCCTCAGTTGCACTTCAGCCATCACCTTAAAGGTCATATACGGAGGGATTTATAGGTACTGTAACGGTATGCAGGTACTTCTCTTCGATCCCTTCCATGGCGCAGCGGGCGATATGATCACGGGTGCGCTGCTCGGGTGCGGCGCCGACCGGGAACTGGTAGCCCGGGCGATGCGATCGGTGGTGGCAGAGCCGGTGATCAGTACGGTCACGCGCTGCGGGATCCATGCGATCAAGGTGGAGACCCGCGCATCCCCTTCCCGCCGGACGCTCGAAGAAGTCCTCGCACGCTGTGCAGAGGCAGACGCCTCGCGGGAGGCAAAGGTGATGGCAGCACGTGTTTTTAACCGGATCGGAAGGGCAGAGGAACGGGTGCATGGCACCCGCACGCACTTCCACGATGTCGGGGCGGATGACGCGGTTGCCGATGTGGTCGGGGCGTGCACTGCCCTCCATTCACTGGGGGTCGGCGGGGTTGTGGTGCTCCCCGTTACCCTCGGGTGGGGGACCGTACAGGGTACCCATGGGAACTACCCGGTCCCGGCGCCGGCAACGGTGCACATTCTCGAGGACACAAATATTGCCATCCGCCTTGGTGATGAGGAGGGGGAACTCTGCACGCCCACCGGGGCTGCATTGCTCGCCGAATTCGTCTCGCTTGGAAACGACGACCTTGGTGCGTATACGATCCGTGCTGTCGGGTATGGCGCCGGGACCCGTGATCCTAAAAAAACCCCCAATGTGTTGCGGGCGATGGTGGTCGAGACCGGTGAGGGTGCGATGCCGCAGCAGGACTGTGTTGATGTTCTCGAGACAAACGTGGATGACGTGAGCGGCGAGGTGATCGCCAGTGCGATGGAACGGCTCATGGATGCTGGGGCACGGGATGCGAGCGCAACACCCACCCTCATGAAGAAGGGACGTGCCGGTCACCTCGTGCAGGTAATCTGCACGCCGGACACCACCACCGCACTTGCCATGCTCATGGCACGCGAGCTCGGGACACTGGGAATACGCTGTACTCCCGCGGTCCACCGGTTCATCGCGGAGCGGACCGTTGAGCAGGTCGAGATCATCCTCAACGGGCAGCGGCGCCTGCTCCCGTTCAAGTGCGGCCGGATGGGGGGGAGGGTCTATACCCTCAAAGCGGAGTTCGAACCTGCACGGCAGTGTGCGGCAGAACTGGACCTCCCGGTGCGGGACGTGCTGCAGGCAGTCACCGAGGCGGGATGGGCGCTTGTCAGGCAGCGGGAAGGGGAAGCGGATGAAAAGTGACCATACCAGCACGGGCAATGCATCACTCGACACGCTCCTTGGCGGCGGGATCGAGAGAAGGACGATCACCCAGTTCGTGGGTGAACCGGCAAGCGGCAAGACCACGCTCTGCCTGATTGCCGCGGTTGAGTTCCTCCGGAACGATCATACGGTCGTCTGGATTGATACGGAGGGCTTCTCCGTTGAGCGGTTCCGGCAGATCGCCGGCGATGGGGCAGAGAGCCTTGCCAACCGCCTCATCCTCTATGAACCGGTGGATTTCGTGCAGCAGGGCTCGATGATCCTTGAAGCGGACAAGGTGCTCAAGGCACACAAGGCCTCACTTGTCGTGCTGGACTCGGCAACCGCACTCTACCGCACGGAGCTGGACCGGGGTAGGGATGCGATGCAGGCGCTCACCCGCCAGATGCTGATACTGCTCGGCTATGCCAAGCGGTACAATATCCCGGTGCTCATCACCAACCAGGTGTACGTGAACACGGGCACCAACACCTATGCCGGGCTTGGGGGCACCGCGCTTGCACACCTTTCAAAGGCGATCGTGCGGCTGAAAAAGAGGGTGGGCATGGGCGAGCGGACCGCGTGCCTTGCAAAACACCGTTCCCTGCAGGAAGGCGGATCGTTTGATTTTTCTATGGCCGAGCACGGCATACAGAGCCTGCCCTGACGGGAAAATGCGACTTCAGGTAACATCTTAACTATTATATCTTGCCTTCATCAATATTTTTCACAGGATGGCTCTCAAACGGGAGGTCACCGCGAAAATCAAGGAACTGCTGCGGCAGAACCCGCGAGGACTGAACATCACCGAGATCGTGCGGAGGATCGATATCAACCGGAATACCGCCGGGCGGTACCTCGAGAACCTGATGGTCGCCGGGCAGGTGGAGATGCACCATTTCGGGATGGCAAAGATCTACCGGCTCGCCCAGCGCGTCCCTCTCTCTGCCATGCTCTCGATCTCATCGGAGCTGATCATGCTACTGGACAGCAGTATGCGGATCGTGTATGCAAACGAACCAATGGCCCGGTTCCTCGGGACAACGCAGGAGGACCTGTACGGCAAAAATATCGAGTATACGCCCTTCCTGACGGTCTTTGATCCCGCCTTCGACCTGTTAAAAAAACAGATCAGGACGGGCCTTGCGGGAAGCGAGTGGTCCGGCGAACTGCCGCTCCCGAAAAAGGGGGCGATATTCTTCTCCCGTATTGCCCCCGCAGTCTTCGAGGAAGGCCAGCGCGGCGTCTCGGTTCTCCTCGAGGATATCACGGATCGGAAATCGGCAGAACGCAGGATACAGGAGAGCGAGCGGCAGTTCCGGCAGCTGGCGGAGCAGTCCCTGGACATGATTCACCGTCAAACACCCGACGATATCTGTATCTATATCTCTCCTGCCTGCAAAACCATCCTCGGATATGACCCGAAGGAACTCATCGGACGACCCGTATCATGGGTTCTCCATCCCGATGATGTGCCGGTTGTTCCGGTATACAAACACACGCTCAGCCAAAAAAACCGTACCGCCAAGATCTCCTATTGGGTCAGGCACAGAGACGGGCATTATGTCTGGCTCGAGTCATTGCTGCGGGCAGTATTTGACAAAAAGAGCCAAAAGCTCGTTGAGATCTATGGTGTGACGCGGGACATCACGGAACAGAAGCAGGCAGAGGAGGCACTGCGCGAGAGCGAGGACCGGTACCGCAAGCTCGTAGAGATCTCCCCGGACGCGTTCATTCTCCACCAGGAAGGAAAGATTGTGTACATGAACCCTGCCGCTTATGACCTCATCGGAGCTGCGCAATCTGGCGATCTGATCGGCAAAAATATCCTTGATCTCGTCCACCCCGATTTCAGGGACACGGTCAGCGAAAACATCGAAAGAGACCTTGTGGGGGAGAAGACCCCGCCGATGGAACTGCAGATGCTCCGGACCGATGGTACAATGGTGAACGTTGAGGGCAGGGGAGTACGGACATTTGCCGGGGGGAGACCAGCAGTCCAAGTTACATTACGGGACATTACCGAGAGCAAAAAGGCAGAGCAGGCACTCAGGGAGAGTGAGGCAACGGCACGGGCACTCATCAATGCACCGACTGATTCGATCCTGCTGCTTGATGCACAGGGCAAAATCCTGGAACTGAATGAAACCGCTGCCCTGCGGATCGGGAAACGGAAAGATGAGCTGATCGGCGCCCTTGCTGACACGGTCCTTCCGGAAGATATTGCACAGGTACGGCGATCGATCATCTCTCAGGTGCTGGAGAGAGAATCAGTCGTCCGGTTCGAGGATGAACGCAATGGAATCTGGTTTGACACGGTCGCGTACCCGATCACCGGTGAGGACGGCAGGGTGACACGGATCGCGATCATTGCCCGTGACATCACGGACCGGAAGCGGGTTGAGGCGGCGCTCCGTGGGAGCGAGGCGCAGTACCGCTCCCTTGCCGAGGCATCACAGGACCTCATCTTTGTGGTTGACCGCGATGACATCGTCACCTATGTCAACAGTTATGCAGCCGTGATGCTCGGGCAGGAGCCGAGTGCCGTCACCGGGAAGATGCGTGCATCGCTCTTTCCCCATGACATAGCAAAAAGGCAGGCGGAGGGGTTGCGCAGGGTCTTTGCGTCACGCCAGCCCGTACGGAGCATCGGGCCGATGCAGGTCAGGGAGGAGGTTCGCTGGTTCGACCACTTCCTCGTGCCAATCCTAGACACCGACGGCAGGGTCACCTCGGTACTCGGGGTCTCGCGGGACATCACCGAACTGAAACGGGCAGAAGAAGAAGGACCGTGGACCCTTTCATAAACGAAAAAAGCCCGGTTTGCTATCCAACCGATAGCAACCAAGGGTTCACCGTCGCAAAAAAACGACAGGGGGAAACGGGATCTAAAACGTGATGACGCCGGAAAATACCGTGACTGCCGGCCCTTCCACCTTTGTTTCCGTTCCAAGGGTGATGACAAGCGGCCCCCCCGGGGTCTCCACATGCACGGCCGGACCTACGAGTCCCAGTTTATGCGCCACCGCAGCAGCAGCGGCCGCACCCGTCCCGCACGAGAGCGTCTCTTCCTCTACGCCCCGTTCAAACGTGCGGATCGTAATGCTGTCATCACCGGTCTTCCGGACGAAATTGACGTTTGCTCCTTTGGGAAACGATGCATGGTGCCGGATCGCAGGAGCGGCCGCGGCAACATCGATACTGTCAAGAGCATCTGAAAGGATCACCGCATGCGGGACACCGGTATTGACTGCATAGACGAGAAAAACCCCGATCGTTTCCTTGTATTCCCCTTCGCCGGTTGCAGGGATGTCTTTGCGGTCAAACTTCGGGGAGGGCATCGTGGTTGTGGCAAAGAATTCGTCCTCCCGGTACCCCATCACAACAGGGATTTCACCGGCCGGTGTCTCGACCGTGCATGATTCTTTCAGATACTTCTGGTCGAATGCATATTTTGCAAGGCAGCGGATGCCGTTCCCGCACATCTCCGCCTCGCTCTCGTCCGGCTGGAACAGGCGCATTTTTACGCTGTTTTTCTGCGATTTTGACAGAAACAGGACCCCGTCGGCGCCGATGCCGAACCGGCGGTCGCAGTACAGTGCGGCAAACTGCCCCTTCATTTCATCGGGAATGACGCTTTTTTCAAATTCATCGACCAGGATAAAGTCGTTGCCGTTTCCGTGCAGTTTGGTAAACCATAGTTCCATGATATTCTTCCCCCTTCAGGGAGTGCCCCCCGTCTTTTGTGCACGTTCACGCTCATCGTGATCGTGTCCATGTCTCCGTCCGGTGTACTCTGCCCGTGGCAACATGCCTGCCCGGGTCCCGGGGGTCTCCTGTGTGCAGGCCGTTCGTGCTGCCTGCCGGTGTACTGTACCGCTCCTCTTCATGAAATAATATAATGCACTGACCTTTTGCATGCACTCACTCCTCATGCCGGGTATTGATCTCGAACGCTTTATGGAATTCCCCGATCCCCCAGCCAAGGTATTCTTTTATGATCACGTATGCCATCTGCGGAGGGATGGCCCCCGCTTCGGTCACGATTATGTCAATGTATTCTGCCGGCGTGACATCGAATGCAGGGTTCCGTACGGTCACATGCGGGAGCGTGCGTGCGATCTCCTCGGGCAGCACTTCCTGCGGCGGGCGTTCCTCGATCTCGATCAGCTCCCCCATGATCGTCCGGGGGGCGAACTTGTAGGTCTCTGCCGCGACAAGGACGTTCACGCGTGCTTCCGACGCGGAGTGGGCGACCTGTGAGGTGCCGATCTTGTTGACCACGGCGCCGTTCACGGTAACGGCATCGGCACCGACAAGAACAAGGTCGATCACGTTGATGAACGAACGCACCGCAGAGTCCACGATGAAACTGGTTTTTATCCCGGCCTTGTTGAGCGTCCGGATCGTGACGAGCCC
>Ga0315277_10008619_pt1 | contig 13086 bp, 10 predicted proteins | sample YL17G05_15_MG_FD_203695 | JGI IMG/M metagenome (GOLD analysis project Ga0315277, IMG submission 203695) | Sediment microbial communities from Yellowstone Lake, YNP, Wyoming, USA - YL17G05_15 | ecosystem: Environmental > Aquatic > Freshwater > Lake > Sediment | place: USA: Wyoming | collected...
ACATTGTCAGGAAAAAATGGCAAAACTTGGCCTTAAATCTGAAGAAGAATTGCAAAAATCGTTCACGGCGGAGATTATTGATTACCTGGCAAGCCTGGGCAAGAAGACCATGCTCTGGAACGAGCATACCGACGAAACTCTTGCCAAGCGAAAAGAAAACGTGATATGCCAATATTGGACTGGCTCGCTAGAGCGAGTGAATGGCTTTCTAGAAAATGGAGGAAGATTACTAATGAGCATTTCGAGTTTCTTGTACGTGGACTACGCGTACCATTCCTTGCCGCTGAAGATGGTATACCATTACGATCCGCTGGGGTCCGAGACAGTAAAAGCCATCAGCAAGAAGGCCGCAGAAAAAGCCAGCGCTGGCGGCATCATTGGCGTGGAAGCGACCATGTGGGGTGAGGTGTTTCAGAGCAAGGTGCAAGTCGAGTACTGCACCTTTCCACGCATGTTCGCCGTGGCGGACATCTGCTGGACTCCCCAGGACAATAAAAATTATTCGCGATTTATGGAACGCGTGGAAGGTGCTCTGAAAATCTGGGACGTGCTAGGAATAAGCCACGCCACCCTCGAAGAGGCGGATCCAAGCGAAAAGGCCATTGAATTGGCCAAGAAAAACCCGAAATTTGGCTGGCACGCTTATTTCTAAACATAATGACCTGATAGTACCATAGATAGTCAATCTAAACAGTTATGGAAACCGGATTAACATGAGAATCAAAAAAATGCTCCCGAACCCGTTCATCCTCATCGATGGAACGAAAATTACCTCAATCGAGCAATGGGAACGATGGAGAAAGGAAATAAAAGAACTCGTCTTGGAATTGGAATATGGTACCATGCCGGGGGTTCCGGAAGATGCACGGTCGGAGATCGTCGAAACTCAAGAGACGGAAGGATACCTCTCTATGCAAAAACTGAAATATATTTTCATCCCGATTAGAAGCCGCCCGGAAATCTCATTCGGGTTGGAAGTCACCATCCGATTTCCCGATCCAAAGACCGTGGAACGAGTAAAGCAAAAGATTCCCACATTCGGGGTAGGTGGATTACCTTGCGTCATCTATGTTGGAATGAACCCTTGTATCGAGCTTCTCGAAAATGGATACATCATCATCAATTATCAAAATGACCAGCTAGAACCCATAGAGGAGGGAAATCCAATCATCGGTCCTGCCCGAACCGCGTATCAATTGGTAGAGCCAGACAATTATACTTGGGGATCGATCTCCGTGTGGGCCTGGGGAGCCATCAGGATGGTGGATTACGCGCTGTCGATTTCAAGCGTTAATAAAGATCAAATCATCATCACCGGGCACTCCCGCAATGGTAAAACGGCGTTGCTTGCCGGCGCATTGGATGAACGCATCGCCATTGTTAACCCCGCGGGATCGGGTTGTGCTGGTGCGGGTTCTTTCCTTGCTTTGGATGAAGGTTGTGAAGACATAGCCGCGTTGACGGATAAAAGAAGGTGGTGGACTTGGATGCTCCCAGATTTTGCTCACTATGGGTATAATGAAAACAAGCTATTCTTCGACCAGCATTTTCTCATGGGATTGGTAGCACCGAGGCCGTTATTGCGCACGGAAGGCATCTTGGACGAATGGGCAAATCCGAGAGGAACGGTAGTGGCTTACCTGGCAACCGAGGAGATATACAAGTTTCACGGTGTCCCGGAGCGCAATCAACTCGCACTTCGAGCTGGTGGCCATACGCAAAACCGTGAAGACATGCTTGCGTTGTTGTCTATTTCGAACTGGCATTTCTTCGGCGTTCAACAAGAACGAATATTCAAGGATCTTGTTTGTGAGCCAGATAAGCTCCCGCCCTTTATGGATTGGAAATGTCCATACATAAAATCATGTGGGAGCAGGTGATCCATACTTGAGACGTGATCTGGATCTTCCTATAGCTGATGCTGCGAGAAGGAAATCGGTGATTTCATCCCAAAGTCGAGAATTGCCACGGCAACAAGTGTACCTACATGTACACCCGAGAAAATAAAAAGAAAATAGGAGATGTAAATGATAATATCTTGTTTGAAAAAATAGATATTTCAAATCCAATATTATTCTATTACAGTAACGCGAACAGCTTGTGGACCTTTCGGGCTATCTTCAATCTCAAACTCCACATGCTGTCCTTCATTCAACGTTGCGAATTCATCAGCCTTCTTGACGATGTTGGTGTGATGAACGAACGCATCTTTTTCGCCAGCTTCGGGCGTAATAAAGCCAAAACCTTTGCGAGCGTTAAACCATTTAACGGTACCTTTTACCATGTTCAAAACCTTATTTTTTTGGTTTTGTAGAAGTAGTATTCATATTTCGCTAGTAGACTTTTTTCAAAAAAAGGGCTAAACGACCTGACAACTAAATTCTACAAGATAATAAAGAAATTATGATTAAAATCACTTTCGGTTTTCCGGGCTTTGAGAAAATTCTTTCACAAAGTCGCAAGGAGAAAACCATGTAAAAATTTAGCTATTATTGTATACTGGTTATTTCCAAATCTATCATTATTGCCCGTTAGAATTTCTCATCCCATAATTCGAGACCGTGCATATCGAATTCAACCTTGTCACCCGGTTCGAGATGCATCGATGGTGGGATGTTGATAAGGAAAAATATCGAATTGGGCACCACGGAAATGCTGGCAACACCATCGCTATCAACTTGCGCAACAACACCGCATACGTGATATGTCTCCGCGTCGGAAAGGGCATAGATTCCATTCACTCGCCCAAGCCGTGCGTGGACTATTCCATCAAGCCGCTTGCACGAGAGTTCAACGGAGAAACTGCTACCGATCAGGTTTTGTGGATGATTCACGGCCGCCGTGAGGAGAATCGCTTCCCCAGCGACAACCCTGGATGTAAAAGATATTTTGTACCCAGCTATGGCTTTCCCGTGAACCTTGATAGTGACGGGATCCTTGATTGAACAGACTTGAATCAACATGGCGAGTCATTGCTTTAATTAAGATCGTCTAACCCCGCTGTTAAAGTGTGTCAATAAGTTTCGATTTGTTCTCCTCTTTCAATTTATCTAATTCTTGGCTTTCACGATATGCTGCCTCATCATCCAAGCGAAATCTGTTATGCAATGGCGAGATTTTACTTACTTTCTTGATCAAGGCGAACATGGGACGAACTATTCCCTTGCTTGGACCGCTTATCTTCACGACATTGCTAAATTCCGCGATCGAACTATCATCCCATCCGCCTAGCAAGGCGGTGATGGGGTAATAACCAAATAAAGCAGCCACCATCATGATGATAATGAGAAAAACCACTGCGATATAGAAATTGAATTGCGCCTTGATGGGCAGGTACACAAAGAAGTAGGATGGCATCGTTACGCCCAACAAGATTAGGCAAGTCATTATCGGAACCGCAACGGTTTGCCACCACGCAATTCGTATCTTGAATATGCGGTAATGGATGTAAATATGCTGCGTTATGGAAAAAATCCAGCCTTTTAGGCTCCCTGCAAAAACAACGAGGAAGAATATGCCCCCGGGCATGTCTTGAACCCGCAAGAATAAAATCAAGACCGTGTGATACAAGACATCGGTGGCCTGGCCGATGTACGCGTACAACAAAATAATGTTTGGTTTGCCAGTCGCATACAATATAGAGCCCGCTTGGCCAAGAGCAATATCTACCGTTGTTCGAATCAACACCGGGACGATATATATCAAGCACGGATAATAATATATTAAATTGAATCCCTTAAAGGCATCGGGTAGAATAGCAATCACCATGATAAAGACGGAATAATAGAAACCGATGACTTGGGCAGCAAACCTGTATGTTTTCATCAAGATGGTCTGCGCAAGGCGTTTTTTTCCATTCATATATGATTCGTTAAACAGGGCACCAACATTCAAGTTCGCATAGTGTATATCCGAGGTGATGCTCCCGGCCATGCCCGCAAACGCCCCGAAGAGTATCCATTGGAAAACATTGTTCAAGTACAGCGTGAAGACATACAAGCTCACCGCATTCCCCGTAAAACCAGGAATTGATGTTTTAATTCCAAAAACAATCACCGGTTTCACGACAGACCAAGGTACGACAGGAATGAAGCACTCACGCAAAGTAAATCCCTCTTTTTTCGCGACATCCCGGAAGTAATACGCCCCTATGGCCATCCCAATGAAATCATCGATATATTTCCCGATGCATTGGCCCAAGGCGATACCCATGAGAGCTCCGACCGTGGGATTTTGCTGGCCAAGAACCATGCCTAGCCACACGAAGAATAGCTCGGTGAGTCGTTCGATCAACTCTCCTTGCGTGAAATCAATGATCTTGGAGCGCCCGAAGTATTGGAACGTGTTCAAGAGATTGTTGAACACACCGAGCATGCCCGGATATTGCTTCGTTGATTCGACAAGCATGATCCAGATTAGATATATCAAACCCGTGCTCGTAGCAAAATAAAAGCAGTACACCGCGATGATGGTCACCTGGAGAAGTCCGCTAATCATTTGATACCACACAAAAAAACGCACGTAATATAGCATCCGCACGGGGTCCTTAATGCGAGCTTCCGGGATGAACCTACCCATGACTCCCGCGGTGGCGATGTCAAACGTGAAGAATAGCAGTGCAAAGAGAGTATTGACGGTCGATACATATGCGCCCGACGATGGGTACGGGTAAAAATAACCGATCATCGAGGCGGTGATGAATATCCCCGTGAACATGTTGACGATCAGAAATACGAGGCCGTACCACCAGCCGCCGAGAGCTTTGTGGAATCCGACTTTCTGCCAGAGCTCGTCCTTGGTCAGCGATTGAGATCCATCTGGATTTCTATCTTCTTGCATCCCTTGTGATTTTTGCATTGATTTCTATGGAATCCTTTTAAAATATATAGTTTTTGGCGATTGTTTAGGGACGACTTGATAATGGTATTTTTTAACTTGATATTTTTTTTAACAGATACCAATAATATTATCCCTTAGACTTCGGTTGTAGAACCACGCACAGAATCAGTTAATCGACTTGGAAACAAATAAAAGTAAAATACTTTAAACTTGTATTTGAATAATCTATTAATTATCGTTATAAAGGTCAGATTATGAAGAAAAACAAAATTCATGCGGTTATTGAAGTATTTGGCATGTATTTTCTCTTGGAATTAATCGCATTCCTTTTTTCTTTCACATTCATTTCTCAAATACAGAGAGATCTGCTTTATTGGAATTATATTATAACAATACTTTCAGCTGCTGTTCCCGTGCTTGTGTTACTTTTATGTAAAAGAAGTTTTAGATCATATGGATTTCAATTTAAAAATGCTAAAGTAGACATGATTTGGGCGTTAATTTTTGTTTTTCTAATAATTCTTCCTTCATTACCTACACTCGTATTTGGTTTGGCGACGTTTGATATCACAAAACCCCAACCCCAATATTTTGTTTCGACACTCATTTTTCAATTGATATTTACCGGGGTATGTGAAGAGATTTATTTCCGCGGTTATATCCAATCTAGATTAAATGAGGGTTTCGGCCGTCCATATATCGCAAAAAACCTTCAATTTGGACCAGGAGTGACTATAGCCGCGTTATTATTTGGTCTCGGCCATGTATTTAATCCATTCTATCTCATTAGTGGACCCGTTGAATATAAAATCTTTAGTGGTATTTTTGCTGCCCAATTTGGAATGCTTTTAGGTTTAATAAGAGAAAAAACAGGCGGTATATTCATTCCAATTTTAGTCCATGGGCTCTATAATGGATTTGTTTCTTTTTTCTCCGGATTAACAGATCCAATTCAAACTCTTGTTATTGGTTTTGGCTTTATGATTGCATGGATATTCCTTTTTATTGTATTTATTAAAAAATACAAAACTAATATAAAAGAACACAATTCAGATAATTCAATTAAAGCAATTGAATCAATCTAATATTTATCTAAATATCGTCTATGAAATAGACAATTGAACGAATGAAAGCTTCAAGATCCAACTTCAACCTTGAAGCACCACGCGTGATCGCATGGTTTATAGTCAGCGAGCGCCGTGGGAATTTGAATAGCCAAGTTCCCGTTGACGAGTTGCCAGTCGAGAGGATCGGGGTAACCGAGCATTGTAATAACCGATCCTTCCTTGGGCTTGAGAACATGGCTCGTGAACATGACGCCGGGCCATTCTAGCACGAACGCGTTCACGATCTTGCCGTCCCTGGTCATGGTAAAGCGTGTGGTGTTGTTCTTTTTGCTCGAATGATGATCCTGAGATTCTTCCTTCCACGCGACGGGCCACTGGCGCATTCCATAGATGCCCTCGCCATTGACCTTAAGCCATACGCCGACGGCTTCGAGTTGCTTGATGGCTTCGGGATGGAACGTGCCATTCTTCCCGGGCCCGATGCCAACCATAAAATTACCGCCCTTGGCGACCGTGTCCACCAGGTTATGGATGACCCATTTCGCGCCCTTGTATTTCCTGGCGTTCTTCTCGTAAGAGAATGAGGAACCAAGAGGATGGATTACCATCCAAGGCATGTTCGTGTTGTTCGGGTCGCCGGGCACGACGCCCTCGGGCGTGTAATAGTCGCCATAATTGGCGATGCCGCGATTCCTGAACATGACATCGGGATGGATCTTGCGGAGCATCTTGATGGTCTCCTTGACGCGTGGCCAGTTATCGGGACCAAGACGGTTGTCGAGACAGCACATGTCCGGCTTGTAAGTCGAGATGATTTCCACGAGCTGGTTGCGATGGCGTGCCATCATACGGGCAGAAGCCTCTGCGTCGGGATCCGGGAGGATGGGGCGCTTGGTGAATATTTTACTAGGCCGCGCATCGAAGCGCCGCATATCCTTCAATGCCGCGGGAGTGAGCGCGGGAAAACACGAGTACGGTCGGAAATCAGCATCATACCAATCCGGATGGGAAAAATACAAGTCAATCTTCATGCCGTGGACGCGGCCGGCGTCGCATAATTCCTTCACTATGTCCCGCTTGAATGGCGTTTCCATGATGCTGTAGGCGACGTTGCATTCCTCGATCGCAGGGCAGTCCTTGGCTACCCAGTTGATCCGGCGCGTGACGCGGGTCTTCGTGTCGTACATGCTGAATCCCTCGTGATGCTTCGTCGTGAATGCAAAGCACTTGAACCCCGAGCGCTCGAAAAACTGCATCCATTCCTCCGCGTCGAAGCCGGCCGGATTCCACCTCTTGTACATTTCTTGATAAGCCTGTCTCTTCCTATAAATCTGGTTTAAAAGGGGCCACGATTCTCCCCTCCATTCCTTGATGGAATACAAGCCAAAATGGATGCGAACACCGAACTTCATGTCACGGAAGGCTTCGTATGCCTCGATCGACGCGTGCTGGTAGTCCGGATCGACCTCTTTCTCGATGTAGAAGGCATAATCGCGATAATACTTTTCGGGTAGCTGGATGTTGCGTTCTGATTCCATGACGTCGTCATCTTTCGTGATGTTCATTTCAAGGCGATCGCGTGATGTCGCTGCTCGAAATCGACGGGCACCAGTGGCGTTCGATGTGCTCGACCACGAGTTCCGTGCCCCGCTCGTGCGGGACGTGGGGCCAGCTCGCGGGATTGTACATGGTGTCGGTGAGATCGCGACACAAAACCACGTTCAACTGCCATGCGACGAGCTTGCGGATGCCGAAGGACCGTCCCATAATGCACATGTTCGTGTGGACACCCAGCACGATCACGTTCTCGATGTCGTGGTTCTTGAAGTAACTATAAATTTCCGCGCCATTATCCGAGATGAGATCGTCGGGAAAGATTTCTATGGCGCCATGCTGGGACGTCCAAGCACGGTGCTGGTGGCATTTTGGCGTGTCGTTGCATCCGCCGTCGCTGCTAACGGCAATGGGCCAAAACAAATCCTTTCGGAGCGAGAACATCTTGCCCTTGCGATCAGCCTTGCGAATAGCCACTACCGGTTCGACCTGCATGCGCTGCCGCTGCGGAAAATCCTTGTAATATTCCATCGTTTCCGATGGTGCATGAAGGATCGTCACACTTTTGGCCCGTGCGGCCTTTATAGTCCTATCCATGGTAGGAAGGAGCATGGCAAGCCGCTCGTTTGCACCCTTGCACCAGTGTTCGTTCCACACGTCCACGACGAGTATAATCGTTTTTACTGGATCCCATTCCAGTTGTTTTTCAAGCGGTTTTAGTATCTTGCGATATCTCGCGTGGAGGTTCAGGTTAACTTGAGGTTTTACCATAATTTCATCCAAAGACATTCCAATCGGGTTGCACGCGCAGCATCTCCAAGCAGAATGCGGTTGACCACGCGACGAACTAATAGGAAAAGTCTTTCCGTAAATTCGATGGATATACTTGTTTTTATGAGATATATAACCAACTTGGAAACAAAGAATCCGACGATGTGTTATGAGTGATGACCGCGTTGTTTTGGAGGAAACAGTTCCGCGAAAGGTGAAATTCAGCCTTGGGCTCGGTGGCTTCAAGAACGGGTTCCTCAGCGGCTTTCCCTTCGCCAATATGACTTTCTTTTACGAGCAGAAGATCGGTCTCCACGCAGATCTCATTGGTTATGCGTGGCTTATTTTTGCCATCTGGAACACCTTGAACGATCCGCTGTTTTCCTACATCATCGACAACACACGCACGCGTATCGGCCGGAGGATCCCTCAGGTTTTCTGCCAACTAATGATGTAGGTGTAATTCTCAGGTCGTTCTTGTGGTTGATCCATAATCTTCCACGCACCTTGGATTCCCGCTTCCATTAGTGAAAGGTTAAAATGACATGTTGCAATGCCAATATCAAACCGTGCAAAGTTGCTAAAGTGTGCATTTGAAGGTTCGATGAAAAAATGACAGATCGTTCCATCCGAATTAACGAGGATACGCCAAGGCTGCCTGTTTGCTGCGGATGGGCCTAAACGAATCATCTCAAAAGCAGATTTCAAATCACCAGCATTTTTCTCATCCAAGGGTGTACTGAAATCACCCCGGAAGAACATTTTAGACCAAGGCTGTCGTTGCGCCTTATCGGCTTTAAACATTGCGCGAATTCCCATCTCCTTGATACGCCGTCTTTTCGCAGGAATGCCAACGGGGGTTATTATCGGGAGGAGGACATCGTCTTTCAATCCAAGTTGCGCCCTAAAATTTTCCTTGTTGAATGATCCTGCTATCCAACAAGTGCCAATGCCAAGATCGGTCAAGTGTAAAATGATCTTCTCTAGTACATACCCGATATGCTCCCGAAAGTAATTCGAATCATTTTCACTTGTAACGGCGATGAATTTCGGTGCACCGCTTATGAATCCATAGGTACCGAGTTTCTTTTGCTCGTCCCGTTCTAGTTTGGGTATGTCTATTGTGTGGAATCCACATTTACCATTGAACGGGCTCTGTTGTGGTTCATTAAGCAATTCTGTTAACTTTTCATCGAGGGATTTTGGTAAAGGTGCCTTTGAAAACGTTCTAATGGAGGTCCTCGATTTAATAATATCCCTGATTGGTTTAGAAAATCCAGAATCTATCATGAAGAGAGAGAAGAAGAACTTATAAAAGAGCTTAAGGTATCAACCGCATTTCTTCACATTTCAATTAGAATCATCCCGATTACCTATATATCTCGATGGTATATCTTTCTTTATGTCCTCCTAGTGGAGCATCAATCGATGGATGGCAACCAGACCCGCCTACACCAGACCCTGAAGGAGCTGTATGCCAGTGCGACGGGTGGCGAGACCGAGGTTAACGTGCGCGTGGGTGATAAGAAGTACCGCATCGATGTACTGGACCAGGTCGCAGGCAATGCGTACGAGATCCAGATCAAGCAGTTCGGGAAAGCTTTCTATCCGAAGATCCAAGCGCTTTCCAGCCTATATAACGTCATTATCATCCATCCCGTCCCGGTCGTGCAACATGTAACCACGTGGGAGCACGGGCTAGCTAGCCAGCACGTGGTTCGCAAGCGACAAGACTTCTACTCGATCTTCGAGCGCCTCGTGAGCTTCCGGGCTCCGGACGTCATCGGCAAGATTCAAGTTCGCGTGCTGCTCGTCGAGGAACGTGTCACTCGGCAGCTAGCGGGCTTTCACGGGAGGCGCCCGTACTATGAGGTGCTCGATCGAGACCTGGTCCGCGTCGTCGGCGAGCGCACGTATTCGGGCTCAAGGAAATTTCTCGCGATGCTTCCTTCAGGGCTTCCGTGTGAGTTCACCAACAACGACGTGGCTGCTATGCTCGACATCAAGGGTGGGAGGGCACGCAAGAAAAAGATCGCCGGGTGTATGACTTACAGCTTCTGCCAGCTCGGGCTAGCTCGGCGAACAGGAAAGCGAGGGAACGCCCACGTCTTCTCGATAGTGGAAAGTCCATCGATCGTTTCGTCATCTTGTTAGTCCGTATTCCGTCCTGTACCACGTGAAAGCCTTTCCCAGGCCTTTTCACTTCAAGAAAAGATGATAATATTTCTTACGGGTGTTCGACATCACCCGTATCGGGTCATCTATCCACATCAAAGTGGATCAAACTAGAGATCTACATTGTCGAAAAGATCAAGTCAATGTGAAGAAGAAGGAAATTTGCATCCCGATCTAGTATATACCTCGATAACATACCCCCTCAGATATCGCCCGCGGAATATCCTTGTCATATCGTCCTACTTGACACGTGAATCTGGTCTCGATTATGGTCTTCGTCAAATACCTCCGGTTGCGCGGCTTCAAGAGCATCGGCGCGACAAAAACGGTTCAGATCGATTTTGACAAGGGTTTCTCGGCAATCGTTGGTGCAAATGGAAGCGGCAAGAGCAATATTCTCGAAGCATTTAGTTTCGTGATGGGAAACTTGTCCGCAAAGAGCCTGCGCGGGGATAACATGCGGAACATGATCTTTTCGGGCAATCCGAAGGCCAGCATCCCCGCGGCCAAAGAGGCGTATGCCGAGCTCGTGCTCGATAACTCGGATCGGGGGCTCCCGATCGACACGGACATCGTCAAGATCTCCCGGAGTGTTGACCTGGAAGGACACGGCAAGTACAAGATCAACGGCACCACATCGACGCGCACGGAGATCCAGGACCTGCTCGCGATGGGTGGCCTCCATTCCCACAGCTACTCCATGGTGCTGCAAGGCAGCGTCTACGAGGTCGTGAATATGAGCAAGTTGGAGCGCCGCAAGCTCATCGAGGACATCGCGGGCATCGCCGCTTACGACGAGAAGAAGGAGAACGCCCAGAAGGAGCTCGAGGTGGTGGAGACGAACCTGGCGCAGGTGCGGCTCCTGCTCAACGAGGTGGCATCACAGCTCACGGTCCTCGAAAAAGAACGCGACGATGCGCTCAAGTACCAGCACTTGACCAAGATGCTGGAGCACTCGACCAATGCCGTGAAGCTCATTGATATCGAAACGCTGAACGGCGACATCGAAAAGGCCAAGCAGGTCGTCTCGGACTTAAAGCAAAAGATGGCTGGCATCGACGCAACGATCAAGGAAAAGGAATCCGCGCTGGAACAAGTCCGGATCCAGATACGTGACGTTTCGGATGAGCTCGCGAACAAGCAGAGCAAGGAACTTTTGGCCATCACTCAAGAGCTTGACCAGCTCAAGCAAGTCTTGTCCGACCTCAAGTCGAGCCTGAAATACGTGGCCGAGCAGGAAAAAGCGACGGCAGTGGAGCAATCGCGGCTTCACGATGACGTTAAAAACCTCGAAGCCGAGAAGGACAAGCTGGAGCAAGAAATCCAGGGATTGAAGTCGAGCGCTGCAAAATCCGAGGAGGAGGCCGCTGCACGGCGTGCCGCGCTGCAAGCCAAGAACGCGGAGCTCGCGAGCCACGACAAGAAATATCAAGAGCTCCTCGCGAGCAAGGAATCGTACCGGCAAACGTTGCTCGAAGCAAAGAATGCATTGAGCGAGTTGCGTGCCGAGCTCAAGATGACCGACACGTCCATCACCAAGGACAGGTCGGGCATGCAGGCGCTGGAGCAGAAAGTTGCCGGCGCGGCATCGTCCCGGGAATCCATCAAGAAGCAACTGCAAGCACTCCGGGCTGAACTGGGCAGTGCAAAGGAGAACCCGTTCGACAATCCAGATAAAATCCAGGTCGAGATCAAGCAGCTGGAAAGCGAGATTCGGGTCACGAAGGACATGATCCGGCAAAAATCCGAAGCGGTCTTCGAGCTCAGGTCAAACATCAAGGTGGCCCAGAACTTTTCCAGTAATGGCATGGCGAAAGCAATCTCCGCGCTGCTCGACGTGAAACGCCAAGGCATCATCAAGGGCATTCACGATACCGTGGGCAATCTCGGTAAAGTCGATTTTCGATTTGCCGTGGCAATGGACTTCGCCGCTGGTGGCAAGACTAACTTTATGGTGGTGGACAATCGCACCGTCGCCACGGACTGCATCAATTTCTTGAAGAAAAGCAATCTCGGGCGGTTGTCGTTCATTCCCCTAGATAAAATATCCTACAAGGAGTACGAGCACGAGTTCCAAGCCACGAAGGGCGTTCATGGCCGGGCCGTCGACTTAATCGATTTCGATCCCAAATACCTGCCCGCGTTCGAGTTCATCTTCGGCCACACGTTCATCGTCGAAGACCTCGAAATTGCGAAGAACTTCGCGCCGAATTATCGCCGCGTCACGCTCGACGGCGACGTGATCGACCCGTCAAACCTCATGACCGGCGGTTCGGTCAACAAGAAAAGCGTCGGCAGCGCGTTCCAGAGCAAGGACGAGGACAAGTTGCCCAGACTCGAGCAAGAGCTCGAAGCGTTGAAAGAAAAGGAAAAAGCCGCTGAACGATCGATACGGGATTGCCAGGCGCGCATTTCCGAATATTACACGGCCAAGATCGACAGCGAGAAGCAACGCGGGGGCCTCAAGGAGCAAATTGCCAAGCTCGAAACACGTCTTGAAGAGCTCGAGGGCGGGAACGGGGATGTTCAACTGAAGATGCAGGAATTCACGCAGTCGATCGCTGACGGCGCGTCGAAGAAGGAAAAGCTCATCGGTGAAATCCAGCAAGGCGAAGCCACGGTGTCGGGTCTCAACGGCCAGATTGCCACCATCGACAGCACGTTAAAAGACTCCCCGCAC
>Ga0315277_10008621_pt1 | contig 13084 bp, 12 predicted proteins | sample YL17G05_15_MG_FD_203695 | JGI IMG/M metagenome (GOLD analysis project Ga0315277, IMG submission 203695) | Sediment microbial communities from Yellowstone Lake, YNP, Wyoming, USA - YL17G05_15 | ecosystem: Environmental > Aquatic > Freshwater > Lake > Sediment | place: USA: Wyoming | collected...
GGCTCCAACGCAGTGCGCGCACAGCGAGCAACAGCACTTCAACCAATATTCCGTCTATTGCTACGGCAACCGCAAGATCCAGTGCTTGGATCGGTTGTTTAAAAAGACCGGCAACCCGCTGTTCGAGCAGCTCAAGAACCGGGTGATGCAGATAAACTTCTACACCCAAGTGACGGACGGCCCGTATAAAGGCGCCGTGACCGAGGCGATTGCCGATCCCTGGCTGGAGCGCAAAGGCGGGTTTGAGTGGCGCGGCAGTCCGTATACCAGCGAATTGGTCTCGGACCTGATGCTGCAACTGATCGAGATGGGGCTGGTGACGAAACAGTGAGTAAAGGGTAGAGATCCTGAAGAGGCGGATCCCCGGCAACCGCATCATCGTGGATCCGGCGGATCGTAAAAATCTGATGGCGTTAAGCGAAGAGCTCGACCATAAAGGGCAGGATGGCCTTCTCTTGGTGAGTTTCAAGACCTACCGCATGCCGGAGCGGATGGCCTCGAGGATCCGCACGTCGGCGGCCGGCAGGGGATAGTCGGCGATTCGCTCCGGCGGAAGAAAGCGGGCGTCGTCGCACCCGAGGGCCTTCGCCCGGCCGCGGGGCGCCCGGCAGCGGTAGCAGTGGAGCGTCACCCGCAGGTGCGAGTACGCGTGCGTGACGTCCACGAGGTGCCGACCGACGGAGACCCGGAGGTCGCATTCCTCCCGCAGTTCTCGGCGGATGCACTCCTCGGCGGATTCGCCGGGCTGAATCTTGCCGCCGGGGAACTCCCACAGGCCGCCGAGCATTGCGTCGGCCCGGCGCTTGCAGAGGAGAATCCGTCCCCGCCGCCACACGATGCCGGCGCCGACCTGGATGTGGGGGATGGGCCGCCGCGCGCGGCGAGCGGGAATCTTCTCCTGAAGGTTGCGGGCGAACGCGAGGCACAAGCCCCGGACCGGGCAGGAGCGGCAGTTGGGTTGGCGCGGCGTACAGACGCGGCTGCCGAGTTCCATCACCGCCTGGTTCCAATCGCCGGGGGTCTTGTCGGGCACAAGCGTCTCGGCGGCGCGCCAGAGGCCGGTGCGCGTCGCGCCGGCGTCCGTGACCTCGCGGACGGCAAGCCAGCGGGCGATGACGCGGACGGCGTTTGAGTCGAGCGCTGCGAGAGGCCGACCGAACGCAATCGACAACACCGCGCCGCAGGTGTAGCGCCCGACGCCGGGCAATCGTCCGAACGCCTCCGGGTCGTCAGGCACGCGCCCGCCGTGGTCGCGGACGGCGCGCCGGGCGGCCTCGTGCAGAGCGAGCGCCCGCCGATAGTAGCCGAGGCCCTGCCAGACCTTCAGCACCGCATGGTCCGGCGCGCGGGCGAGCGCTCGGACCGTGGGGAACCGCTTGAGGAATCGCTCGTAATAGGGCAGGGCGGTCGGAACCTGAGTCTGCTGGAGCATCACCTCGGCGACCCAGATGCGGTAGGGGTCGCGCGTGCGGCGCCAGGCGAGGTCGCGCTTGTTCTTCGTGTACCACGCGAGCAGCCGCCGGCGCAGCGTGCGGCGATTTTTTTCCGGGAGCCGGCGAAGATAGTTCTTGGCGGACGGCGAGGCCAGCGGTCGTTCCCTTCGTCAGGCGAGGCGGGCATCGCCACGGCGAAGCCGGGCTTTACCCTAGCGGAGCCGGGCGGCGACGGCAAGGGCCTCGTCGTACCGCCGGATCTGGTTCCCCCAGTCGTATTGCTGGACGAGGCTCGCGAGTTTCGCCAGGCGGTCCCACGGGCCTTCGCCCCGGAGGAGCCGACCGAGTTTCACCCGCAGTTCGCGCTCGTCCTTATAAAGGAAGGTCTCGTGGAGGTCGGCGGGCACAATCTCGGGGTAACTCAAGCGCGCGGGCAGCAGGGGAAAGCACCCGGCCGCAATCGCCTCGATGACCGAGAGGCCGAAAAACTCGTGGATCGCCGTCGAGACGACGATGTCCGCCTCGCGCACGCATTCCTCATACGCCTTGCGGTCGGGCACGTAGCCGAACTGGACCAGGCGGTCGGCCAGGCGCCGCTTGGCTTCCTCGAAGACCGTCGGCCACTTGCGGAAGGTCTCTCCCACGACGGTCAGGCGGAACGGCACGCCTTCCTGGGCCAGGAAGAAGAGGATCTCGAAGAACGCCTCGGGGTTCTTGTCGTATTCCCACCGGTGATTCCATAGGATGGTGAGGGGGGACTTGCGGTCTGTGCGTTTGCGCCCGGGGACGAAAGGCCTCAGGTCCATGCCGGGCGGCATGACGCGGCTGCGCTCGCGGATGGAGTCCGGGAGACCCTCGGGGACGAAGTCCGGCATCTTGGCCAGTAGCCGGCCGACCGCCTCGAGGAACGAATCGCGGTGGAACGCCGAGTTGAACCACACCTCGCTGGACGCCAGACACGTCACCAGGTTCGTGAACGCGTACTGGAAATCGCGGCGCTGGCCGGGCTCCAGCGGGTACGAGAGTTGATTCTCGTGGAAATAGGTGACGATGGGCAGGCGCGCGAGGTCCGGCGGGGCGAGGGCTTTCCAGTCGGCGACGCTGAGGAAATCGCTCGCGAAGACCAGGTCGAAGCCTTTGGCGGCCATCCCGGCGCGCCGGGACTCGCGCGCCAGGTGCAGGGCGGCCCCGCGCATCCGCCACTTCCATTTCCGCGCCGGCATTCCGAGCAGCGTCCAGTCGTGGCGGCTGCGGGTCTGGAGGCCGTGGAGGAAGTCGGCGTGCGACCCCCCGAGGTACGGTTCCAGCGCCAGGATGCGAAGTCCGTCAGCCACGATCGCGCCCTTTTTGTTTCCGCATGCATCCTAACCATCACGGGCCGCCTGTCAATGCGATCCTGTCATCGTTTCTGCCGTTTAATGTGAAGGCGGTGCACTTCAACCGACTCGCCTCGACAATTATGTACACCGTCCAGCTGTTAGACTTAGCAAGAGCAGACGTAGTGCCTATTCGATGTACTTCCGCACAAGGCTTATCAAGAAGCTGCTCATGAGAACAATGCCCAGAACCCCCTCAATGACTGCTAAGAATCGTGTCCAATCTATGGGTGTGATATCGCCATAACCGATTGTGGTAAAAGTGATTCCCGAATAGTAGAGGGCCTCCGCAAGATTTAAGGCTCTTGGCGCGGACTCACCATCAGCGCCGGCCACGGAGAATGTGCATACTGGCAAAGCAAACATCAGTGCGAAGAGCACCCACACAACAACGGCCAAAATCATTATACGCAGAGGCTTTACCATTCCTCCAATGAGTCGCTGTAGCGACCGCCAAGCCCAGTTTGGCTGGGAGGCGAGCGTTTGAAGGTACTTGAGTTGCCCGAGCGCCCGTCTGTCCAGGCTAACATCTGAACAAGAGGCGAGGAATTCCAGGGTCGCGTTGTGAACGGTTTGTTGCTCAATTTTATCCAGTTCATCAAGATTCAAATCGTGCGGAAATCCAAATACATCAAATCGGCGCTGGACCTGTTCAATCTCTTCTCGGTTGGCGGTTGCGGGTTGCTGCCAAAGATCAACCTGTGTATGGCTGAAGCGGACCGTGTGAAAGTTGTTGTAAGCTATGTTCAGAGAGACAAACCGGTTAGAAAAGGTATAAAACTCCGGCGCAGAGCAGTTAACCACTGACAGATACCCAATTGCGCATCGTACTAGAGATATCCCATTCGAGTGAACGCGGTCCAGGTTTATTGCGGATGCACTCACTGCATACAGCGATATGGTGGGCTGGTCCACCACGACTACGGTTAATGACCCCATGAGCAAGCACGTGTCAAGGTGGATGTCCTCGACCAGACTCTCCTTTTGGCTGATTTCCACCCCACCAGTAAAAAGGCAATTGTTGAATGACACCTTGCTGGAGTTCTGAATCCTAAGGATCGGTACGTCGACAACGGCATCCTCGATCTCCACGTGGGGGAGGTACACGCGTGACTCCCCGTCGAGACGAAGATCGGCGGCGGTGACAACCTTAATTGGAAAGTCTGGCGAGCCTGCCTGGTACCTCTCGATGTACGAACGCAATGTTATCTTTGAGTTGATTCCGGCCTCGGAGAGAAGTCTGTGCAAGGAGATCATGGCGAGCCCCGCATTTCGCGCCCAGTGTGGTGAGCACATGATATCAGGTCTTTAAAGTCACGGCAAGAAGCGAGCGCCCTGCTGTTTTGTCTTGCAGGATAGCCTTGCGCAGGGTATTAAACAGGGTGAAGCGTGCCGATTGCCGGGGAGGCAAAGCGGTGGGTGGACAAGAGCAAAACCTGTTCATGAAGTTTTTCTCAAAGCCCTACGTCGGTATCGCGGGCACGGCGGCCAGCATTATCGGCGTTTTACTGGCTGTCTACTTATATGTGGCCAGCCGGGAAACGCGCGAGTTGGTGTACCTTGTTAATCCGGCCAAGTCGATCATCGTCGCGTCGGGGCAGTCGTCCGTGCTATCGGTGCGAGTAAGAGATACGGGGCAGGAGATCGTCGGTGACGTAACCGCCGCGCAAGTTGCCTTCTGGAATGAGGGACATCAGTCGATCAGGCCACATAACATGTTGCGGCCATTGGTCATAAAAGTTGGAGATGGTGCGGCCGTTCTCGAAGCTCGCATAGTGAAGATGAGCCGGGACGTCATAGGGCTAGCATTAGATACTACTCGGGCTGCTGATGGAACCATCGTGGTCATGTGGGAGATTCTTGAGCACAATGACGGGGGCGTCATTCAGTTGGTTTTTGCAGGCGATGCAAATATCCCAATCGCCGCTACTGGAATAATAGAAGGCCAGGGAGAAGTAGGTGCACTTACGGTGTCAGATCGCACAACCAAGGACGCGACGGCGAGCCGTGGCTGGGCGAATAAGATCTTCTTCGCTTTTATGAGTTTGGGTGCTGGCCTTGCGATGCTGATAATTCAGATACTTGCATATCATGCGATACGCAAGGAGGGGCGACCATTCTCGTGGAGAATCCTTATTCGCTTGCTGCTTTCGATACTGCTGTTGACGTTTTTCGTGACAGTAGCGCTTCGTGTGCTGCTGGAAACAACCCCGGGTCCGCCTTTCGGTTTCTGAAGCCAAGCAAAATGCGACTGCATCGCGACCACAAGTTGCCGCGAGGCTGGGACTGGACAACCGGGCACGCAAGACTGGCGACGTAAACTTGGCCGACAGGTGATCGCTCGCCAGTCGGGCGACGGCAACCCCTTTCCCGCGGACGGCTTTCATCGTAGCCTTTAAGCGGCGCGTGTCAACGCTTCGTGGGGAACAGCGTCCATGAAATGGCGGCTGGACAAAGGGCAAATTGAGGTCGTGGACGATGCCGTGGCGGATGTCCTTCGGCGCATGACGGCCGGCCAGCGCGTGGAAGCGGCGCTGGCCGCCAACCGCCTCGTTCGCCTCCGTCTCCAGGGGCACCTGCGCGCCCTGCACCCGGACTGGGACGACGAACGCATTCAGACCGAAATCGCCAGGAGGATGCGTCTTGGATCAAGTTGACCTGCTGCGGCATCTCGTCGCCGTTCTGGAGCGGTTGGACGTGCCTTACATGCTCGTCGGCTCACTGGCCAGCGCAGCCTACGGCGAGCCGCGGATGACCCAGGACATTGATGTGGTCGTTGATCCGGGAGAGCAGCAGGTCGGCGCGCTGTGTCGCGCCTTTGCGTCCGGCGAGTTTTACGTCAGCGAATCGGCCGCCCTCGACGCCCTCCGCCGCAGGACCCAGTTCAATATCATTCATGTGGGGTCCGGAACCAAGATTGACTTGGTAATCCTGCCGACCGGCGCGTGGGGCGAGGCGGAGTTCTCACGCCGTCAACGAATGCCAATCCTGCCGGACCTCGAAGGCTATTGCGCCCGGCCGGAGGATATCATTCTGAGCAAGATGGAGCACTACCGCGAGGGCGGCTCCGAGAAGCACCTGCGCGACATCATGGGGATCCTCAAAGTCTCCGGCGATGCCGTGGACCGCCCCTACGTGACGCGATGGGCCGACGGGATGGGTCTGGCGGATATCTGGCAGGCCATTCTCGCGCGATTGGGACAGTAGGTATTCCCCCCGCCGCATCAACGCTTCGCGGGCGGGTCGGGCGGGGCGAATCCCGAAAGGAGCCTGAAATGAAAAGTTTTTCCGGCAACAAGCGATGGGCGGGCCTGCTTGTCTTGGTTGCGCTCGGCCTCGCGGCGGGGTGCCGCGAGACGCCGACCGGTCCGTCTCCGGCGCCGGCGCCCGCGGCCGACGCGGAGGGATGGGAAAGCCTGTTCGATCCCGGCGCGCCGGGACTCGGCCGATGGGAGGTGACCCCGTTCGGCGGCCAGGGGGACGTGCGGGTCGAGGACGGCCGGATTATCCTCGGCGTGGGCCCGGCGGACCTGACGGGCATCACGTGGACCGAGGAACCGCTGCGCATGAACTACGAGGTGGAACTGGAGGCGATGCGGGTGGACGGGAGCGACTTTTTCTGCGGTCTGACGGTTCCCGTGCGGTATTCGTGCGTGACGCTTATCGTCGGCGGATGGGGCGGATCGCTGGTCGGTCTGTCGTCGTTCAACGACATGGACGCCTCGGAGAACGAGACGACGCGGATTATCGATTTCGAAAACGGCCGGTGGTACCGCATTCGGATGCGCGTCACGGAGAAGAAGATCGAGGCGTGGATCGACGACAAGCAGACAATCGACGCCGAGCCGGGCGAGCGGAAGATCTCCGTCCGTTCGGAGGTGGAACTTTCGCAGCCGCTCGGCATCGCGGCGTGGCGGACGAAGGCGGCGATCCGGAACATCCGCGTCCGCTCCCTGCCGCAGTGAAAAAAATGGGGCGACACCCCGTTTGCCCGTTCCCGTGGATGAATAAGATGGACCCGGGAGCGTATCGGTTTACGGTGAACTGAGCCGGGATGAGTGGGAGGGGCGGCATGGCCATTTCCGTCACCGAGCCGATCGGCTGGGCGCTCACGCGCACCGGAAGGATGCTCTTTAAGCCTTTCGAGTGGCGCAAGTGGTTCGTGCTGGGGTTCTGCGCCTGGCTGGCGAATTTGGGGGAGGGCGGCGGACCGAACTTCAACGCGGGCGGCAGGGGACCGGGCGGGCCGAGCGGCGGCGGGCACGCGTCGTTCGACCCGGTCCTAGAGTGGATTCGCGAGCACGTGGGCCTGGTGATTCTCCTGGCGGTTGTCGTGCTGGTGGTGCTCCTGGCCATCGGCGTGGTGCTCACGTGGTTGAGTTCTCGCGGCAAGTTTATGTTCCTGGACGGCGTGGTCCAAAACCGCGGCGCGGTGGTGGAGCCGTGGCACCGGTTCCGGACGCCGGGCAACAGCCTGTTCGGATTTCGCGTGGTGTTCGGATTGGCCGCGCTGGCGGTCTTTCTCCTCATCGCCGGGGCGGGTCTGGCGATCGCCTGGCCGGACATTCAGGCCGAGCGGTTCGGCGTGATGGCCGTCGCCGCCATTGTGGTCACGAGCCTCCTCTTGATTCCTGCCATGCTGGTTCTGGTTCTGATCGGTGCCTTGCTAAAGGACTTTGTCGTTCCCGTGATGTATCTGCGAGGCGTGCGGGCGCTGGCGGCGTGGGGAATTGTCTGGCGCGAAATCCTCCCCGGGAATTTCTGGAAGATCGTCCTGTTCTATCTCATGAGAATTGTATTGGGGCTCGGCATCGCGGTCGTCGCGATTGTGGCGACCTGCTTCACCTGTTGCCTGACGATTGTCCCGTACCTGGGCACGGTCATTCTGCTGCCGATCTTCGTGTTCATGCGTTCGTACTCGGTGTATTTCCTTCAGCAGTTCGGCCCGGGGTGGCAGTTCTTCCCGGCCGTGGACGGACGTTTGCCGGAGAATGTGGCGTGACCCTGCGCGGCCGGCTCAATCCGCAGCCTCGAGCGGCGAAGCGGGCGTTTCCGTGCGTCGCCGATCAGGCAGAGACGGCGAGGCGCGTCGCTTGAGGCAGGTGGACGTGCTCCGGCTCGGCGATCGCGGGGCGGACCTTCGGGATGCGGACGACGGAGTTAAAATCGCCGAAACGGTTCCGGGTCACGCCGAAAGCGGCATAGTCGGTGTACCACGTGCCGTCGGCGAGGTACCGGAACTCAAAGGTCCCGGGGGGAAGGCGCATCATGAGGGTCCATTCGGAGTCCGAGACTTTCCGCATGGGCAGGTGATCGGTGTGCCAGCGGCAGAAGTCACCCACCACGAAGACCGGACCGTTGGTCGCGTGATAGAAGCGAAACGTCGCCTTTCCCGTCGGGTCCACGTGAACCATCGCAGAGGCGTTCCTTGTGTAGGGGGGTCGTCCAGGGTATGCATCTTCCAGGCCGCCGTATCTCTTATCGGACGCGGGGAGGGGAAAAATCAGCAAAAAAGCGCCCGCGGAGATAAAAAAACCCCGCCGATTCCTGTGCGTCCACGAAGGCCCCGAGGGGCGGTGAAGGTGGCGGCGGCCCCCGGAGAGAGGGGAGGGAATCGTTGCTCTCCGCCCGTCCCGGCCTTACAATGCCGCCCGGGCCTCTTGGGCCGAGGAAGGAGCGAGCGAAGGCGTGGCGAGAATCACCAAGCGCAGCGACGACTACAGCCAGTGGTACATCGACGTCGTGATGCGGGCCGAGATGGCCGACTATGCCCCGGTCCGCGGGTGCATGGTCATCCGACCCTGGGGCTATGCCATCTGGGAACGCATGCAGCGGGCCCTGGACGACATGTTCAAGGCCACCGGCCACCAGAACGCCTACTTTCCGCTCCTGATTCCCAAGTCGTTCCTCGAGAAGGAGGCGGAGCACGTCGAGGGGTTCGCGCCGGAGTGCGCGGTGGTGACGCACGGCGGCGACAAACTGCTGGACGAGCCGCTCGTCATCCGCCCGACCTCCGAAACGATCATCTGGGCGATGTATAAGAAGTGGATCCAGTCGTGGCGCGACCTGCCGCTCCTTTACAACCAGTGGTGCAACATCGTGCGGTGGGAGATGCGGACGCGGCTGTTCCTTCGGACGGCGGAGTTCCTCTGGCAGGAAGGGCACACGGCCCACGCGACGGCCCGGGAGGCCGTCGAAGAGGCCGAGCGGATGCTCGGCGTGTACCGCACGTTCACCGAGCAGTGGATGGCGATGCCCGTGCTCGCCGGCCGAAAGAGCGACTCCCAGAAGTTCGCCGGCGCCGTGACGACCTACACGATCGAGGCGCTGATGCAGGACGGCCGGGCGCTCCAGGCCGGCACGAGCCACTACCTCGGCCAGAACTTCGCCAAGGCGTTCGACGTCCGGTTCCAGAACCGGGAGGGGGCGCTCGAATACGTCTATGCGAGTTCGTGGGGCGTTTCGACGCGCCTGGTGGGGGCGCTCGTCATGAGCCACTCCGACGACGCCGGCCTGGTGCTCCCGCCCCGCCTCGCGCCCATCCAGGTGGTCGTCGTTCCGATCCTGAAGGCCGACGCGGACAACGCGGCCATTCGGACGGCGGCGGCGCGGCTCGCGGAGCCCTTCGGCTGCGCTCAGGACAAGCCGTTCGGCGACGCCGTCCGCGTCCGTGTGGACGACCGCGACAACGTCTCGCCGGGCTGGAAGTTCAACGAGTGGGAACTCAAGGGCGTGCCCATCCGCGTCGAACTCGGGCCGAAGGACCTGGCGGCCGGCCGGGTGGTCCTCGTGCGGCGAGACACGGGCGAGAAGACGCCGATCCCGCAGGGGGAACTCGCGCTGCGCGTCCCGGAGATTCTCGACGAGATGCAGTCGGCCCTCTACGAGCGGGCGAAGAAACGGCTCGAAGAAAATTGCCGCTCTGTGGAGACCTACGACGACTTCAAGCGGCTGAACGAAGAGGTCGGCGGATTCCTCTTCGCCCCGTGGTGCGGTCGGCCGGAGTGCGAGGCCCGCGTGACCGAAGAGACGAAGGCGACCGTCCGTCTCCTGCCGGACGACGCCCAGGAAGGTTCCGCCTGCATGGTCTGCGGCAAAGGGCCCGCCAGGCGGGTGCCCTTCGCCAAAGCTTACTAACGCTCCATCGCCACTTATGCTTTCGCGCGGTGGGTTCGCCGCGGGGCTTGCCCCGCGCTCGGAACAGCCAGCGCCCCGCAAGCGGGGCGGCGAACCCGTCGCGCGGCAAGTTGACGGAATTTACCTCAGACCGGTCAGGATCCGGGGGGGCGCACTTCAGGATGTTTCCCGTTCTCCAAGAGTCCACCTTGCGGGGCGGAAGGGGCCTTCGGAGACCTGGAAGGGGTTTTGGGGCGCCCGGATGACCCGAATTCGAGCCGAAACGCAGGTCTTTGGGAACAGTCGGCCTGGAGAAAACTGGACACTGGACAGCCGCGTTTCCGATTTCTATGATAAGAGTAGAGGTGGCGGTGTGCACGGGCGGAGGCACATTGGGCATGATGGCGGGGCGACGGGGCGGCCCCGGCGCGGCGCTGCCGGTCCCCGTCGGAGAGGCGGTGAAAGGAGGACCGATATGGCCCGTTCGAGACGCAAGTCGAAGACCCCATCCGGCAAGGGGGCGTTCACTCTGGTCGAGTTGCTGGTCGTCATCGTCATCCTCAGCCTGTTGATGGCGATGCTCATCCCCTCGCTGCGGGGCGTCTGGGATCGGTACAATATGACGCGATGCCAGTCGAACCTCTTTCACATCTACCAGGCGTTCCGGCTTCGGGTGGCGGACGAGGCGATGGGCGTCGGAAAAGCCTTCAGAGTGGAGGAGTGGGATGGGGTGTTACTGCCTTACCTGGAGAACGACACCAGCCAATTCAGATGCATGGAGGCCGCGGAGGGGGAGACAAACACCGGCATTCCCCTCGAAGACGCGGTCGGGGTCCGCGTCTATGGATCCGTCGTGGACAACATTATGCTACTTCAGCCGGGGCCTTGGGTCGCCAAACTGTCCGTGACCCAGTGGAACAACGCGGACATCCGCGACAGAAAACTCTACGATGTCCCGCCCTATGCGCCCGACGGCAACCCCGACTATTATTTCATTATGGAAGACTGGCACGACCCCTCCAAGACCGACTACGATTACGACATCTCCATTAAGGTGACCGAGAACAACGACGGCACGACCACGCTGGTCTTCAAGCAGCACGGCACGGGGGCTACGTACCAGGTGATTAACCCTGTCAGCCTCGAGGCGGTTAAGAACGACCTCGGCACCCCCATGACGAAAGCCCAGATGGATGGCGGGGCCCAAGGCACGGTCACCCTCGACACCCACGGGGCGTCGCAGACCAACTACGGCATGAACAAGTACGCCCGCGACGTCGGCGGCGCCGGCGGAAAAATCCTCGTCCTGGACTATCCGCTCCTTGTCGCCTCGCCCGACAAACCAGACGACTGGACCGACAAGGTCTTTGACCCGGCCAAGAGCAACGTGCCGATCTTCGCCCGCCACTTCGGGCAGGCGAACATCCTGTTTTCGGACGGGTCGGTCCAGCCCAAGCGGCCGGCCGACATCAATCCGTTTGCACCGACCACCGCGATGAAATGGTGGAGGCCGTGAAAGGAGGACCGTGATGGACCGTTCGAGACGCAAGGCGAAGACCCCATCCCGAAGGGACCTTCGGTCCGGCAAGGGGGCTTTCACGCTGGTCGAGTTGCTCATTGTCATCGTCATCCTGGGGCTGCTCCTGGCGCTGCTCTTCCCTTCGCTGCGGGGCGTCTGGAAGCGCTACAATATGACGCGATGCCAGACGAACCTTTTTCACATCTACCAGGCGTTCCGGCTTCGGGCGGCGGACGAGGCGATGGACCCCAACAAAGTAGCCTACCCGGTGACGGCGTGGCCGGGGGTATTTCTGCCTTACCTGGAGAACGACGCCAGCCAATTCAAATGCCCGGAGATCGAGGGGGACTTGCCGACCATCATACCCGAACCCAATCTGCGGTTCTACTACCCCGGAAAGCCCTGGACCACAAATCTTGCCGAGGGCCCTTACGTCCTCAAACTTTCCCAGACCCAATACAACAACCTGACGAGCCTAGGCTATATCGTGGAAAGAAAAACCGTGCCGCCCGAACTCCGGGTGACCTACGTCCCCGACTCCAACCCCAACCTCTATTGGTATTGCAGCGAGGACTGGCACGAGCCGCAGACAGACTACGACTTCGAGGATATACGCGTGAAGGTCGTCAACGATGGGAAGGGGAAGGTCACTATGGAGTTCTTCAAGGGCGTAGGCTACGCCGCCCAGTTGTGTGATGAAGAGGGCAAAATCCTGGTGGACCCTGTGACAACCGGGGCCACCTACACCTACGAAGCGAACGCTGAGGCGAGTTACGGCATGAATATGAACGCCCGCACCGTCGGCGGCGCCGGCGGAAAAATCCTCGTCCTGGACTATTTGCTTCTTGTCGCCTCGACCACCGACCTCTGGACCGACAAGTTCTTTGACCCGTCCACCCCCCCCAGCGGCGTGCCGCGTTTCGCCCGCCACTTCGGGCAGGCGAATGTCCTGTTTTCGGACGGGTCGGTCCATCCCGAGCGGCCGGCCGACATCGACCCGTTTACACCGACCGTCGCGAAGAAATGGTGGGAGCCTTGAATCGCTAATACTACTACGCTACAAGGACGGTTCGGACAAGCGGCCGTTGGCAGTCGTCAAGCAGCCCAAGGGGCTGCCACAATGCAGCCCAGGGCATCGCCCTGGGTAAAGGAGAGCAAAGGAAAGTTCTTTGTCAAATCCGGAAGCCCTGAAGGGGCGCCACAAAAGGACCTTTTTGTTGCGCCCCTTCAGGGCTTGGGCAGAGGGCGGCCTCTGGACCCAGGGCGTTGCCCTGGGCTGGTTTCTCTGAGCCCTTCGGGCTCTAACGGCGGAGCGGCGCTTGTAGCGTAGTAGTATTACTCGCCGGCCTGCGGCGACCGGCCGACGTGAGGCAAAGGACGGAGGACGCAAAATGGCGTATCGCGGCGTCAGGTTTGCGGTGCTGCTGATTATTGCCGGCGTGCTGGCCACGTTCGTCGTTTGGCGCGTGGTTCGGAAGGAGCCGCTCGACGGCGGACCGGCGCCGCGCGATCCGGACGCGGCCCGCGTCGAGCAGTTCCGGCGCGAGGGGAACCTGGAGGCCCTGGCCGGCGAGGCCGAGAACCCCAAGACCGAGCTGGCGGCGCGCGCGGTCCGGGCGATGGGATTTCTCGGCCCGGCC